>Ga0194130_10008864_pt1 | contig 10551 bp, 10 predicted proteins | sample TA2KigsurfametaG_FD_160084 | JGI IMG/M metagenome (GOLD analysis project Ga0194130, IMG submission 160084) | Freshwater microbial communities from Lake Tanganyika, Tanzania - TA2015050 Kigoma 12 surface | ecosystem: Environmental > Aquatic > Freshwater > Lake | place: Tanzania: Lake Tanganyika... | reverse complement strand
TTCTATCATACTATTTGCTTTGGACTTGAATATAAAATAAAAAATATATAAAATAATTTAAAAAATAAAATCTAAATATATTATATAACAAAAAAATGAAAACTAAACAAGAAATCAGAGAATACCAAAAAGCATATTATCAACGAGTTAAAAAACTACAAATAGAACAATGTAAAAAAGAAAAGATTAAAGAAACATATTTTATATCAATAGTCAGTAAAGAAACGAATAATTTAACTATAGAGTTGTGATTTAATTACTTTTAAACGATCCACCTGTCTTAACTGTTTTATCTTGATAAGCTTTTGGTAAATTGGCATTTCTCATTAAATGACTACGTGCTTCATGATATACTAAATCACTAGAAGACACACCACGACCTCTATATTCTGCTCTATATCCACCATTCGGGAGAAAGCTTCCACCACTTACTTTTTTATGTAAATTGTTATCATTCCATATGGTATCAGTTGATTTTTTACCTTTTAAATTAGGATTACCATTTTTATAAAATTCACCTCTAGGATTAATACCATTGATAAGTCCTTTACCTGACAAAGCAGTTTTTAAACCTTCTTTAGCAAATGATTCACCAGTATTTTGACCAAAGTCTTTTAATGCATTTTTATCTTTAAAATCTGTATCATAGAATCCTTCAACAGCAGATTTACCTAATGCTTTACCAACATTTTTTCCAGCCTCTGCATTTCCTAAATATGCTCCAACAGCTAAACCAGCCATACCAGCAGCATCACCAACAACAGTTTTAGCGACAGATTTAGGTACAACTTTTTTAATACCTTCCAAAGCTTTAACACCTTGATTATTGACAAGTTTTTTAAGATTTATTTTAATTTTACCACCTTTAATTTCATCTTCATCTTCTTCACTATCTTCTTGTTTTTCTTCTTTTTCACCATTTTCAAGACCAATCATTTCTCGGTTAATTCTTAGTCCCTTATTTTGTCTGATAGCTCTATTTATTTTTGTAAATACTTTTTTCTCAACGGTATATGTTTTACCAGTTCCTAATTCACTATGTAATAAAGTGACATTAACACCTTTGAGTAATTTTTTCATTTTGTGAGTAGTTATGTTTAATTGTACTTCTTTCATCATAATTATACCTTTATATATAATAATGGTTTATATAAAAATTTTATATTATTTGTTTTTTTTCAAATTTATTCGAATGAGGATGGAATTGCTTCAGAATCATCGGTCATAGTGATTTCTTTAACTTTACCAATTGATACATCACAAAGGATTTGTCTTTCTCTTGTAACAATACAATAGTATCTTATATTTTTCTTGGAGATATTTTGGAATGAAACACTAATTTGTTTACCAAGTCTATCATCAGGTGAGTTAGCAGCATTATTTAAATTAACATAGTAATAAGTATAATTTCTATCCCAGTCTTGTTTAGAGATAAGACCATTAGAAACGCCAAAATGTCTATATTGTCTTCCATCAATAGTTAATGCACCAATCATTTCTAAATAGGATTGATAATCGTAAAGATGTGATTCTTGCCAGATATTATTACCATTAATTTGTACATTAAAGTTGTTAAGTTTAGCGAAAGGACAAGTGGTTAATGGTGCAGAAGAGAAAGGTAAACCTAAACTTTGTTCATATTGTGGAATAATAATGAGTTCTCTTGGTCTAACAACACTATTCACTATTCTTTCTTGATTTATAATACCCATAGATGATACATTAGATAAAGCAGATGGAGAATAAATATTGTAGTCTAAATAACTTATTTTTTTAACTGGATCATTGTTATATTTTGCCTCAAAATCTGGTGTAAATGTAATCTGTGGTAAAATCAAGTGGACTTGTTCAAATTCATTGATCGTTAATTTTAATTTTACACCAGTAGTCATATCAAAACCTTGTTTAACTGGCGAAATTTGAAAAGGACATATACCATTACCTACGGATGAATTACTGACTGAGGTAGCATTAGTAAAATTGGTACCATCATGTGCTAATGTAACTTCGTAGTTATTAATAACACCTACTTGTAAGTTTAATTTCATACCTCTCATCACAGGTAATTTTTTAAAGATTGGATGTAAAAAACCCAAAGGAATATATGTATAAATGTAATATTTACGTGTATTGTTTGCACCAGTAGTGTAAGATTTTTGAACATTTGAACTATCTCCTTCGATATAATATGATAAGACACCATCAGGATTAAATGAAGTCATCATCATTCTATCAAGTCTTCCAGTATTGACCATTTTTCTAACATTGCCTTCAAGTCCTGAAACAGGATCAAATAATGCTTCTTTAATAACATTGTTAAATTCATAACCATTTGGAGCATTTGGAGAATCAGCAGTAGCAAATGCAGAAGTAGCACCATCAGGAGCAAAATTGATTAAATCTTTCATATTTGTTAAATCATTAGTTGATAAATGTAATAATTCCCAGTTTTCATACATACATGCCCATTGAGAGTTATCAGTTAATTGAATATCATTTAGTTTAACTAACACTTGGTTTAATACAGTTAAAACAGAATTTTTTAAGCAAGCAGCAAAGTCATTTTTAGCATCGCCAACATCTGCACCACCACCTACAAATTCTAAAATTTGTGGTAAATAGTAATAACCAGAAGAGAAAGAAGTATATGTTGTATTGTTAGCCAAACTCTCCAAATCGTGTCTGATAATATGTGTATTATAGTTTTTACTGTTAGAATCTCTCCATCTGACATATTGAATTTTCTCGATGTCATATTCATTGATTTCATTGGATGCTAAAGAGTCTTGCACATCAAAGTAAATTGTATTTTTAGACATTTAATTTATATATAAATATATTGCATATAAAAAAAAAGTTGAAATTCGATAAATTCGTTTATATTATTTAAACAATTAATTTTATATTTTCTCTTTTAGTTTTCTTAACATTATCAGAACTAAAATCAAGATTACCCATACCAGTTAAAATTGTCTTATATATTTTTCCACCTGTTTTATCTTCCTTTTCTTTTGTAGATTGTGGTTTACTAGTAGACTCTTCAGGAACTAATTCATCCAAAGTCTCTAATTTTTTAACTTTTTTACCACGTTTTTTAAATACTGCTATAGTTGAGTATCCACGTTTACTTACATGAGCTAGTACAAATCGTTTATTCATATCTATATTATATCTATTGATTTTTTATTTTATATTAATTTTTATTTATTTTCTCTCACAAAGTCAAATTGGAATACAGCTTCTTTATCTAGTAATTTAACAGATTTAAATGATTGGTCAAACACTTCAATTTGGAAACTATCATAAGTACCTGTTTTAATATCATTATATATTGGTGAAATTAAAGTATCTTGAATTTGTTCTCCAAAAGCATGTCCACCAAGTGGCACAGAGTGAAAAGCATTAGGATGTTCAGATAACACATTATCAAATAAAGAACAAGTCAATATATATGTATCACAAGGAGACACAGTAGGAGTAGTGATACTATCAACAACTTCATCAGTGGAAATATTAGGATTAGTAGGTAGTATAGTATTTTGAGTCATACCTAATAATGTTTGTAATCCACTAGATAATGTAATTTGAGGACATTTAGAAGTTGAAAGGAACGTCCAAGTAGCACCACTTGGAATCGTTATACCTGATAAGGATGCTTGAGAATCAGTTGGAACAGGAATAAATACAAATGTAGTTCCATAAGCTGTATCATCAGTTGTCAAAAAAATATAAACAGTATAAGACTCACTAGAACCAGAAGTAGGACTAGGAATAGTATATAATTTATCAATATACATAGCATTTGCAATAAAATATTGTAAATCAGATACAGAATAATATCCATCAGGAATAATATAATTATATGTGGTTCCATCAATCCATTTTACACTAAAAGTGTTATTACCTCTGTCAGATGAAATATTATAAACACAGTTATAAATAGAACATTTTACTAATGCTAATTTATCACCAACCTTAAAATTTTGTTGTACTGGAAATTTATATATAAAACGATTGCCAGAACCATTTTGATAATGTGCAGAAGTTACAATTAAAGACTTTGTCATAATTTACTTTTATATAATAAAATAAGAGATAAAATAAAATATTGAAAAAATTAAAATTAAAAATATATAGAATAATAAAATAAATTTAAAAAAATAAAATATATAGTATATGTAATATAAGATATGGATGAAGAACTATTTGTAGAATTTGAAAAGAGTTCAATTTTTGTCTCTAATCACGGACGAATTAAATATAATGATGAAATTGTAGAAATGCAGACGAATAAACATAATTACTTTTTTTGTAAAATACTTGATAAATATTATAGTCCTCATAGATTAGTAGCTTTATTATTTTGTCCAAACCCAGACGAATCATATAATATAGTAGACCATATAGATGGAAATAGAACAAATAATTATTATAAAAATCTACGATGGACAAATATGTCATTAAATGGAAAAAATAAAAAAATAAAAAATAAATATGGAGTTAGTGGAATATATGAAATTAATGACAAATATATATTAGGTGGTAAAATTTATAAATCATGTATAGGATATAATAACAAAGTAATTGTAATAGGATATTATAAAAATGTAAATGATGCCATTGAATCCAGAATAAAAAAAGAAATAGAATTATATGGAGAATATTCAAGATATAAAATAGAGAAAAATAGAGAAATTAAGCAATTCTAACATAATTAATTTGAACATAAACTCGACCAGTATTTGAGGTTAACCATTGCATAGCCATCATTATAAATAAATTATCTGTTCCATTGTAAGAATGTGTAAATGAAAAAGCCATTTCATATTGTGTTGAATTAGGCATATAAATTGGAGATGTTTCTTGTAACATCGCATTTTTGTTTATTGGTGTAATTGTTGTATTGGTTGCCGATGTATTACTTATTGCAACACCAAAACGAGCATTAACTGAATTAGTATATGACATTAAAATACATCTCACATTTATCATATAAACACCTGCAGAAGATATATTTAATTTACTGGTTCCTGAATTTTCTGTAATAAGCATCCAACTATATGGAAAAGTAGACCTATTTAAATTATCTAAACTAATAAATTCAACATTTGCATTATATCCAATTTGTAAAATACTTGATGGTAATATAGGATTTGATGATTTAATACTAGAATTCTGTATATACATGTCACCAACCAATTTAAATTTAGACAATAAACCATCAGAATTAACAACATCAGTATCAGAACATATTTCTAAGTTATTAGTTGCTTTAATTGCTGTAGCATTTACAAAATCACTATTTTTAGAAACTTGTATAATTCTTACACTTGTTGTACTTTCACAAAAGATAGAACAACTATTATTTAATAAATTAAGTTCATAATATGAAATCGAATTAAATTTGTCATCATATAAAGTTTGACCACTATTAGGTAAAATTCGTACTACACAACCATTTAATGTATCAATTACTTTAAAAACAGCACCTACATTTGAGCTAGTTATTACTGGTAAAGTCAAAGAAAAATAAGGTGATACAATTGATTTACATATATTTATTTCATCAATAGGAAATGAAAGTAATGACCAAGTACCACTTAATATTCTATTAGAACCTTTTTTAACTCCATATTTATCAACAATATCACAATTATTAAAAATCCCATCATTATTAAATTTAACACCAGTATAATCAATTAACATATTAATACTTGCTACCCCATTATTATCCTTTGTTCCTAGTTGTATTTGTGATCCATTAATTGCATTAGCGATTATAAAATTATTGTTATTTAAATACATTTGAGAAACTCCATTAGAATTTGTAAATCTAAAATCAGTTCCAGATGGCATAGCTAATGTTTTATTTGCATTTATAATAGAATCATCAATCACAAAATTACCATTACACAAAGTTGTTTTTCTGTACGTGTCAATTTGTGTATTACCAATTGAAACTAATTTATTTGTCAATGTAATCGAACCATTGTAAAACTCATATAAACCTACTGTAGAATTAGAATAAAATTTCAATGTGTTGGTATCTGTATCAAAAGAATGATTTTTTAATTTGAGAATACTAGAACCTAATTCAATATCATTAGATGTTATACGAATGCCTGATTTTGTATTTGTCCAAGGTACAATACTAATGGAATTTTTATCACTGTTTAAACCAAAACCACTAAAAATAATAAAATCATTAGGTTGAACAATTGGATTAATATCACCATTATTATTAGCAACTACAAATCCTAGTTGACTATTTGTTGATGAATTTGTGGTTCTAATTAATTTTAATGGAATTGTGTCAGAACTTATAGTTTGTCTACCTGTAAATGTATTATTACCGGATAAATTAGATTTTGTTGTATCTAGTGTATCAATTTTTGTTTTTACATCATAAGTATTATCACCAATATATAACGATTTAGTCACTATCAAATTATTATCAACTGTGCTTGTATCAGATGTCGAATCATATGTAATACCAGAAAGTTTATTTTCATTTGCTGTAATTCTTGATTTGGTTGTTGTGTTGTCAGTTTCCAAAGAAGTAATTCTATTTTTTAAGTTTGTATTTTCAGTTGAAAAATCCAGACCATTAATTTTTAAAGTTTTTGTAATTTCTACATTATTATCAATTGAAGTTAAATCGACATTGTTAATATTTGAATATGTTATACCAGTTATATTATTAAATTTATCCAAAGATGCTAGTTGATAACTATTAAAAACCGATTCATTTAATTTCAGGTCAACAACATCAAAAAAGTCAGATGAATTAATTTTAGAATTTAAAGAATTTGTAATAGATGTAACAAACAGATCATAAATCGATTTATCAAGTTTTAAATTTAAGTTTGATGTATTGGTAGACACAAAAGCATCATAAATAGATTTATCAAGCTTTAAATTAAGATTAGATGTATTGGAGGTTAAAAATGTATCATAAATCGATTTATCAAGCTTTAAATTGAGATTGGATGTATTAGAGGTTAGAAATGCATCATGAATAGATTTATCAAGTTTTAAATTAAGATTGGATACATTGGATAAAACAAACGAATCATAAATAGACTTATCTACTTTTTTATTTAATTCTGAAAATGTAGCATTACTTATAGGCTTATCTAAATCACTAGTATTATTAACTAAATTTAATCCGATAGAATCTTTTGTAATCCCAGTTATTACAGAACCAGTAAAATTTTGAACACCTGACCAATTATTATTTTTATCAACATAAGCGAAATTTTTTAACACTCCATCACTATCATATTTATCTACTTTATTTTGATATTGTATTAAAGTATCAGAAACATTCTGATTACTTTCAATAATAGTTTGAATTTCTTTGAGCGTGTCGAATTGACTACTAGCACCTCCAATCAATAAATTAATCTTTGAATTAACAAAATCAGAAACAGAACCATTAATATCAGATAATTTACTGAGAGATGATAAATCTACTGTCTCACCATTCAATCTTATATATTGAGTATCTAAATTATTTGTTAAAATACTGTTTGTAGACAATTGACCAGTAATTGAAAAATCATTGTATATAGTTAAATTATCAGCATGTATATCACCATTACAAAGAATAGATTCTGACACAATTTCGCCTAATACTGCTCTTTTATCTACATTTTGACTTATATCACCAGAGATTACAGCATCACCAGCTACATTTAAATTATTACCAGAAATAAAATTATTCATGTTATATAATATTGATAGATATAATAAATACAAAATTAAATAAAAATTAAAATAAAAATAAAAAATCTGTAAATAATATATATAATGACTAAACAGTGGAAAGTTGATAGAAAACATAAAATAATCAATGCATATGAAATACCAGAAGTTAAGAAGATGTACAAACCTAGTATAGATGAACAAGTAGAATACACAGATATAGCCTTAAACAGTAGAGTATTATTGGTTGGTGGAAGTGGTACAGGCAAAACAAATGCAATAATAAATTATATAATAGAGTCATCTAAACCAAAGAAAGGAACATTTTTTGAAATTATTCTTGTATATAAAACAGACGAACAATTATATCAATTTTTAAAAGATAAATTTAAAGAAAGATTAGTTACATACAAAGATATTAAAGATTTACCAGAAGCGGAATCATGGCCTGATATGTAAATAAGAGACCCAGAAGACAGAGAAGAGAGATTAATAATATTTGATGATTTTGTAGCTGATAAGAATCCAAAGATAATAGAAAAATTAAAAAAGTATTGTGAATTTGGAAGAAAAAAAGGATTAACGCAATTTTATTTAACTCAAAGTTATTATGAAACTGATAAATTTATGAGATTACAAATGAATTATATTTTACTGCTTAATTTACCTAATGTAAGAAATTTAAAAATGATAATATCAGGTTTTGGATTAACCTTAGAAGTGGATGAATTGTTGAAAATGATAACACATGCTACAAAGGATAAATTCGATTTTTTTAAACTAAATTTAAATGCATCATGTCCTATCAATAAAAAATATAGTGTTGGATTTTTAGATTTCTTTGAATTTGAGGAATAAAAGTATATATATAATATATATAAATGGAGGTAGATAATCCAAAGTATACTGTTAATGAAACAACAGACTTTAATATAAATTTTATGAAACAGAATGAAACAGGACTTACACTATCAAAAGCAAAGAAAACATTTGTCCAATTGACAGGCTTTAATGTCATATATGCTTATAATTTCCTCAAAAGTTTATTATACAGTGAAAATACAATAGCATCAAATATATTATCCACTCAAACTATTGTAGCTAATGAAATAGTATGTAATAAAATAATATGTAAAGACGAAATTATAAGTATGACTGCTTGTTTAATTACCTTTAATAATATAACAACTGATTTAACAAGTTCATCACATAAAATAAATAGATATGGTAAAAGTGATACAATTGAAAATTTAGAAATACCAACTGTATTTAATATTGTAGTAAATCCATATCACATTATAATAATATATGATAATAAACGAATTGTAGATAAAATAAAAACCACTGATAAAAAAATATTTAAAAATATATCTGTAAAGAATTTTACACATATTACAGTAAAACAAATATTAACAAAATAAAAGGATAAGTGTAATTAATTTATGATTTAAACCAATTTGAAATAAAACCTCTTTAACCACTAATTGTGTGATTGATAATCCAAACACATATTTATTTATATATTTATTTTTAATAACAGAAGTACCAATATAATTAGTAAGTGCATCAGTACATGTATATCTTATTGACTTTTGGACATACTTAAGTGTCTCTGGACAAACATAAAAAAAAATTTATAGGCTATGCGTTTTAATGATCCAACTTGTTTAATAACTCCTTTGTCAAACAGATAATCAATTTGATTAGATATGATAGTCAATTCATCTTCATTTAGTTCATGTGCTGTAGCTAATAATTCCATAACAAATACTTTTTTATCCATCTTATATTTCTTTTTTATTCTCCATTCAATACAATCACAAATATCCTCAGTAAGATTTTGTGATAATCTTAGATGTGTCAATTCTTTAAGCTCAGTTACTAACTCAGTCTTAAAGTTTCTTAATTTTTCATTACGCTCTAATTTTTGTCCTAATTTTAATACCATTATATATTATATTATAGAGACAATAAAATTTTGGAATTTGTAAAATATAAAAAATAAAAAATAAAAAATATAAAAAATAAATTAATTATGGATTCATTAATGATACATAAATGAAATATTAAAAAAAAAATCTGTATATATTATATATGAGTTTAGCAGAATATACACGAGTACAAAAGAAAGAAGCGAGAGTAAATAAGAGAAATTTAGAGAAATATTTAGAGAATGCAGAAGGAATTTTGACACCAGCAGAAATAGACAATCAAAATAAACCAGCTATTCAAGGATTTACTCAAGCCGAATTAGACACAAGTACAAAATTAACGAAAGATGAAGCTCTCGATAAAGCTACTAAAGATTTGAAAATAAAACTAAATGAGATGACATCAAATGATGAAGTGATAACCAATTTTATTATAAGTAGTTTGGATGAAAATGAAATAATGAATTTAAATTATGTATATGATGAATTTATATCTTCATATTTATTAAAATATGGTAAGACACCAAAATCAAAAGAGTTTTTCATTCAATCAGTCAAAAACTATTTATTGAAGAACTACAAGGAGTTAAAATTATATGATGATTATCAAGATGCATTTACAGCAAAACAAACCCAAGAACTCAATAAAGCTCAACAGAAAATAGCTGATGCAAAAGCAGATGAACAAGCAAGAAATCAAGCATCACAGGCAGAACAAGCAAGAATACAAGCAGAAATGGAACAAGAAGCTCAACTCAAACAACAGGAAGAACAAAATAAATTAGCAGAACAAGCAAGAATACAAGCAGAGGAAGACCAAAAAGTATATGATAAGCGTAGTAGAGAAGTAACTGATATGGTAGATGAACAAGTGCAAAATGATGCAGAAGAAATAGACAAACAAATAAGTAAT
>Ga0194130_10008863_pt1 | contig 10552 bp, 8 predicted proteins | sample TA2KigsurfametaG_FD_160084 | JGI IMG/M metagenome (GOLD analysis project Ga0194130, IMG submission 160084) | Freshwater microbial communities from Lake Tanganyika, Tanzania - TA2015050 Kigoma 12 surface | ecosystem: Environmental > Aquatic > Freshwater > Lake | place: Tanzania: Lake Tanganyika... | reverse complement strand
AGCGACTGGCTGAACTTGCTGCTCAAAGCCACATTCCAATGGATGCCACACTTGCAGCAGCCGAGGATGCATCAATTATTCGCGAAGCGCTATCTCGTCTTTCAGAAACTCAACGCACAGCCCTTGTGATGTGGGAGGTTGAAGGCCGTACCACTAAAGAGATTGCCCAAGCAATTGGAACGAGTGAGAAAAATGTTCGCCATGTTGTGCAGCGCGCACGTGCTTCATTTGTTCGAGTGCTTTCAGAGTGGGTAGTCGATGAAAAGAGTGGTGCGACAGCACTTGATGCTCTTTCTACTACATATAAGAAGGCAGCAGAGCTTGCTCAGAAATCCTCAAAGGTTGCACTCTCCTTACTTATTGTCATGGTGGCTTTTTTAGGTTTTAACTCAGTGACCGGAAGTGAGTTCAATACTCCAAATGTCATAACCACTCTTACTCAACAAGAGTCATTAACTGACCAACAGAGGGCAGAGGTTATGCCTAATCCAGCCCCTAGTGAGATTTTGGCTGAGAACAAGAAAATTGTTCAAGAAAACTCCAGTATTAATGTTAGAGCTTTAAAATCTTTATTTCCTGGATTATCAGTTGATGGATTGCCAGTTGGCTTTACCGTCTCAGATCTAAGTGGCGCAGTTGGTTCACTCCTGGTGACCCCACCCTTTCTTATCTCTAACCCAGATGGATTCTCACTAATCTCTTATGCTCAATCACAAGGTGATGAATCAATAAATGTTTTACTCTCCCAAACTATTACAGTTGATGGATCAGGTACCTCATATGTAGCCTCACCATCTATTTCTATTGCGGGTAATTGGTACCCACTGACTTTAAATCAAACCTCATTTACGATTCAGCGTCTGGCCAATGGCAACTACCTGATTGTTGCAAGCCTTAATGTCGATTCAACTGTAGAATCAGGAATCTTTATTGATACATTAAGCGGTAAAGATGTCGATGCTATCCCAGGACAGATTAATACCCGTATAATTATCGACTCTGGCAAGAGTCAAATTCTTGCTCAAGCTATCAATGTCTCAGCAAGTGGGGTCAGATAAATGGACCTCAACAAACAGGTTTCCCCTGTGATCCGGTTATCACGGGGGGAAAGAGATGCGTCAGCACGTGCGACTCATCTCGAAGCCGCCTTTGAGAAATACTCAAAGACGACTATCGAAAGGAAACAAATGTCTACAACGACAAACTTCAAGCGCATAGCGCTTGTTGCTGTTGCAGCGTTGGGTCTGGGAGTACTTACCTCAGTTCCATCGAGTGCAGCAATTAACGCAGATACGGTGACTTTGTCAGCGGCCTCTGCGTCACAAACATCAGCCGAAACATACACAGCAACATCTGCTGTTGTAACGGTTTCTTTCCTTCCAACCGCTGTTGGTGATTCAATGTCAATCACTGCAGCCTTGGTCGGTACACAAACTGGAAATACAGCTCTTCCAGTATTGCAATTAACTGAAACCACTTCTGCAATTGTAGAGACTGGTTCAGCGACTGCAAAAGCAGCTGGTAATTCTGCCGCCGGCGATACTTGGACAGCAAACACTGCTGTTTCAGTTCGGGCGATAGCCGCAAACACTGTTACTACTGCAAAGTTTGCAGTCTATCTACAAGGTGCTTCATATGCAGCGCCTACTGTTACTGGTGCTTATTCAGTTAAGATCACGCCTGCGACAGTTGGAACAGCATCTGGTGCTCTACAAGGATCAACTGCGCAAACATTGACAATCACTGTGTCAACTGCAGTTGCCCAGAGCACAACACCTTCAACTGCAACCAGTAAAGTGTTTATTCAATCAACTGGATCTAACGCAGTCCCAACAACTGACTCTGTTGTTGCTGTATCAAAAGCCACAGCTGCAACCCCAGCAGGCTATGTTTATTTCCAGGGTTTAAATGCTTCGGGAAATGCAGTAGTTGAATCGATAACTGCTGAAATCTCCGGCGTCGGTACTATAGGTCAGGGAAATCAGACTGGAGCATCAACTGGCCGTTCTATATCAGTTAAGTACACTGATACTGTAACTGTATGGGCTGATGGAAATTCTGGAACTGGAACTATCACAATTAAAGGCTCAACATCAGGTGTGGTTCTAGGTACAAAGACTGTTACTTTCTATGGTGCCATGGCATCCCTCAAGGGAACAGTCAATACCGCAATTCTGGCAGTTGGCGCTAATACAGCAGCAGTATCTGTTGCTTCAAATGATGACAAGCCAACTTTGATGCGTTCATTACAATCCTTGGAAGAAATTTATGCCTTCTCAAGCGATACAACTGTTGCGACCGTGCCTTCAACAGCGCTGTCATACTCAGTTGACTCTGCAACAGTAGCTGTAACAGGTGTCAAGGCTGGAACTGCAACCATCACATTTGGTAACAAGTCCACTCTTGCAGCATCTACGATTAAGTCAACTCCGGTAACGGTCCGAGTTGGATCAACTGCGGTTGCCTCTGTAACAGTTGCATTTGATAAGGCAACATATGTTCCTGGTGAGAAGGCAACAATCACCATCTCGCTTAAGGATTCAACTGATCAACTAGTTGTTCCAGGAACTTATGAGTTGTGGGCTGCTACTTACGGCTTAAACTTTGCAAAAGGTTTCTCAGCCGGAACTGGTCCAGCAACATCTGAAACAGCGGTAGCAACTTCTGCGACAACTGGTCTCAAAACTTACACAGTTTATATGCCAGTAACTGCAGGAACAGTTACTTTGACTGGAACATTGGCTAAGACGCTAGATGCAACTTATGCTCCAGTTGGAACTCTAAAAACTGCAGCAGCAATTCAAGGAACAGCAGTCACAGCATCAGCAACAGTTACTGACTCAGGAGCTGCGGCATTAGCTGCTGTTAATGCATTAGCAACCACTGTTGCTTCTTTAAGAACCTTAATTACCACATTAACTAATTTGGTGCTTAAGATTCAAAAGAAGGTAAAGGCATAAAAGAAACGCCCTTTATCTAATAAACAAATCGGCCTAGCCTAGTTACGAATAGGCTAGGCCGATTTGTTTAGATAAGATATCCGCATGAAAAAAAATATTTCGAAACAAAATAATAATTCTATCTTATGGTGGATTTTTGGCGGTTCAAGTTTAACCACACTTTATTTTAATTCACAAATCCAAGACCCATTTAATGCCCCAAAATTTTGGATCATATTGATAATTGCTGCATGGCTACTAGGACATATAGCTGGGAATATTTCTAGCGTTTCAAGTGAACAGCAGTTAAAAATTTTTGGTTTATTGCTTCTTATATTTATTCTTTTCAGCTTTCTATCAGTACTTAAAACCGATTTAACTTTTACCGCTATCTTTGGCGAGAATCAAAGACGAAATGGATTTTTAACATATCTTGCATTAGCAATATTTATGTTTTCTTCTGCATTATTTGTAAGAATACAAACAATCATGAAGCTTTATTTAGCCGCTTTTTTTACAGGATTAATTTTAGCCTCATATGGATTGATGCAAATCTCTGGCTTGGATTTTATTGAGTGGAACAATCCTTATAATGCAATAATTTCAACGGTTGGTAATCCAAATTTTGCAGCTGCAGTTATGGCTATGCTGGCATCAATTTTGTTTGGTCCCGTTTTAAATAATGGCATTCGGCCACTGTTTAGAGTGAGTTGTTTTCTGCTCACAATTTTTTTACTCGCAATAATACAACTTTCAAACGCTAGACAAGGCTTGATTGCGTTTTCGATTGGAATTAGTGTTTATCTTTTAGTATGGCTCTATAGTATTAAAAATAGGCTTAGACATTTAATGCTTGGCGGAGCAAGTGTGCTAGGTGTTTTAGCAATACTTGGAATGCTTCAAATTGGACCCTTAACATCTCTGTTGTACAAAAGCTCAGTTACTGTGCGGGGGTATTACTGGCGTGCCGGCGTTGAAATGTTAAAGGATCAAGTAATTTTTGGTGTAGGAATTGATAGATATGGCGCTTACTTTAAACAGTTTAGGGAGGTCGGCTACCCATTAAATTATGGATTTAACATTACAAGTTCAAATGCCCACAATGTTCCCATCCAAATATTTGCAACTGCCGGAACATTTACTGGATTGGCTTATCTGGGAATTTTGGGATTTATTTTGTGGCGAGGTGTCGTCGGAATTAGATCAACCCAAGGTAAGGATCGACTTCTTGTAGCAAGTATATTCTCGGCTTGGCTTGCTTACATTGCTCAAAGTTTTGTATCTATAGATAATATAGGAATATCAATTTGGGGATGGGTTCTTAGTGGGTGTGTAGTTGGATTGTCACTTAAAAATTATGATGGCGACTTAAAAAGTAGTAATGAGGGTAAATCAAAAAAATTATCTCAAAACAAAGTTTCATTCAATTTTAAGCAAGTTTTTGTATCGAGCGCAGTCACTTTATTCGCAATAATCACAGTAATTCCACTTTATCAAGCTGAAAAAAATATGTATGAAACTCGAAAGAGATTTAATCCAGCCACTCCAGAAATCAAATCTCAATTTTATGACTACGCAGCTAAAACTCTAAAAAATGAATTGCTTGAACCTGCTTACAAATTAAACACTGGTTCTTATTTAGCTGCAATGGGCTTTATAGATGAGGGTTTGAAAGTTTTAACAGAAGTAATTGAAAGGGATCCACGGAATTTAGATGCTCTTAATTTGCTAGCTGAATACTTCCAACAATTAGGAAATTTGAATGCAGCAAACAAATATAGAGAACAGATTTCGAGATTTGATCCATACAATGCAGCAAATTATCTTCAGCTAGGATTAAATTATAAAAATGAGGGTGATTTCAAGCGCATGGAAGAAGTAAGAACGATAATTCTTTCATTTGCATCCAATACTGATGAAGGAAAACGCGCAAATATTGAGTTGAGGCAATAAGTTTTATGGAAGTCGTTGTAATAGGTCAAGGTTACGTAGGACTGCCATTGGCTCTAAATGCGGCCAAAAGTGGTTTTGATGTCACCGGTATAGATAATAACGCAGAGAAAGTCAGTCAAATTACAAATGGCGTTTCACCAGTTGAAGACATAATTAATGAAGAAATTTGCACTATCTTAAAATCAGGACGTTACAGAATAACAACTAACCTATCATTTGATGCGGACGTGAAGGTGATCTGTATTTGTGTTCCAACTCCACTAGGAAGTGATCACAAACCAGATTTAACTGCATTAAAGCAAGCCGTAATAGCTGCGGGAAAAGGTTTAAAACCAGGCATGCTGTTGATAGTTGAATCAACAATCTCACCCGGCACAACAAGAAAAATATTATTACCCATTTTGTTGGAAACCTCCGGTTTATCTGAAGAGGAGTTTCACCTTGCCTACTCTCCGGAGCGAATTGATCCACTAAATAAAGAGTGGAATATCAAAAATACCCCAAAGTTAGTTGCCGGCTTAACTGATGAGGCAGCGAATCTTGCAAGAGAGTTTTATTCAAAATTTATTGATCAGGTTATTATCTGTCCAACAGTTGAGGTGGCTGAAACTGCAAAGTTACTTGAAAACTCCTACAGGTTAGTAAATATCTCATTTATCAATGAGTTAGCGATCTTTTGTCAGAAAATCGGCATTGACATTAATGAGGTAGTAAAGGCAGCATCTACCAAGCCATACGGCTTTATGCCCTTTTATCCAGGTGTTGGTGTTGGTGGACACTGCATTCCGGTGGATCCATTGTATTTAGCAGAGGTAGCCAGAGAGGTTGGAGCACCAAGCAGATTTATTCAATTGGCAGATGAGATCAATCAAGCCATGCCTTCCTACTTTGTCGAACGGGCCAAGCAGATAATTGATGGAGTAAAGAGTAAGAAGATTTTGGTAATCGGATTATCTTATAAACCAAATGTTGCAGATGTTAGAGAAAGTCCAGTGATCTCCTTAATTGAGCAGCTGCGAAAATCTGGTGCAGAGGTTTTCTGGCATGATGAGTTAGTTGCAAGTTGGAATGGGCAAGAAAGTACACCAATTAGTGCAGATTTTGATTTAGCCATTATTGCCACCCCTCATGATTACTTGGAGTTATCAGCTTTAACGGATGTGCCAATCCTAAATACCAGGTCATCAGTATGAGATACCTAGTTACCGGGGGTGCTGGATTTATTGGCTCACACCTAATTGAAAGCTTGATCAATCGCTCTGATCAGGTGGTGGTGTTAGATAACCTATCAACTGGTAGTAGTAAGAACTTAAGTAAAGTCGCAGATCAAATCACAGTTCACAATGGCAGTATTTTGGATCAACAATTAGTAGGTAAATTAGTAGCAGATTGTGATTATGTAATTCACCTTGCTGCTGCCCTTGGGGTTTTTAACATTGTAAACAAACCGTTAGAGAGTTTAAAGACCAATCTGCAAGGATCTGAGATCATCCTGCAGGCAGTAGATAAATATCGCAAGCCGGTGCTAATTGCCTCAACTAGTGAGATCTATGGCAAAAATGAAAAAGTGCCTTTAAATGAAGAGGATGATCGAATTATTGGCCACCCCCTTAAATCACGTTGGTCATATAGTGAGGCCAAAGCGGTTGATGAAAGTCTTGCCTTTTTTTACCACCTTGAGAATAAGCTGCCGATAAGAATTGTAAGATTTTTCAACACAGTTGGTCCTCGTCAGGTGGGCCATTATGGAATGGTCGTTCCTAGGTTTATCGAAGCAGCTTTAAAAAATGAGCCATTATCAATATATGGCAGTGGTGAACAAATCAGATGTTTTTGCCATATCTCAGATGTAATTCGGGCACTCCTTTTAGTGATTGATTCAGATCAGGCGGTGGGTGAGGTTTTTAACATTGGTAACAATCAACAAAGCTCTATTAACCAATTAGCAGATCGAGTCATTTCACTGCTGGGATCAAAATCAAAGATTGAAAAGATTCCTTATGCTGATGCTTATCCGCAAGGGTTTGAGGATATGCAAAGGAGAGTTCCTGATATATCTAAGATCAAAAGAGTTCTTGGCTGGTCACCGCAATTAGATCTAGATCAAATCATTAAAGATATCGCCGCTTCGTACGCAAATTAATAATTAGTATTAGGGTTTGAGATATGAGTACCGGTGGCTTTACAACCAAACAACTTTTGGCGGAGGAGTCGCTATTAAAGCTTTCAACCCTAAGTAACAATGAGGCTATTGAGATCGGTGAGATCGCAACAGATTTGGGCAGAGAGAGAAAATTACCTATTGCTGTTGAGGTAAGAATTGGTGAGTGGATCATCTACCACGCCTCATTGGCGGGCTCAAAGCCTGAGAATGATTGGTGGATAAGACGTAAGGCATCGGTTGTGAACTTGAAACAACACTCAACTATGTATGAACGAGTATCGGCTAAGGAGCGTGGGGTTGATTGGCATAGTGAGAACAATTTGCCAGATGAGACCCATGCTATTCATGGCGGAGCGATTCCCTTGATAACAGATGAAGGTTTTAAAGGTATTTTGATTATTAGTGGATTACCACAGGTTGAAGATCATCTATTTGCAGTTGAGGTTTTAACTGAGTTTTTAGCCCGTAAGGGTGAAGAGATTTAATGGCTCAAGTTTGGGTGGCAGGTGAGGTGTTAATTGATTTGATTCCCCGTGCAAACACATCGCAGCCCATAGTTGGGGGTGGGCCAGCAAATACTGCCAAAGCTTTGGCAAGAGTTGGGGTGGATACCCAATTTATTGATGGCATCTCAACAGATGATTATGGATTGATGATTAAGGATGAATTACTCTCTTCAGGGATAAAGCTTGATTACGTTAAGTATTCAGATAAGCCAACCTGTCTTGCAAAAGTTTCACTAGATAAAAAAGGCTCTGCCTCATATGAGTTTGTAATTGAGGGCACGGCAACCTTTGATTTTAGCCAGCGATGGCTGCCAAATCCTGTCCAATTAAAACCATCTCTTCTTTATACAGGAACCTTAGCTACCATTATTGAGCCAGGTGCCTCAGAGTTATTTACTTGGGCACAATCTGTAGCAAAAGTTGCGCCAATAGTTTTTGATCCAAATATCAGAGCTGCTGTTATGGATGATCGCAAGATTTATCTATCCCAGGTGGAGCGCTGGGTGGCAATTTCATCGGTTGTGAAGGTAAGCCAAGAGGATCTCACCTGGCTTCTTCCATCACTTGATATCGATAAGATTGTCTATAATTGGCTCACTCTAGGAGCTTTACTTGTTGTAGTCACATTTGGTGATCAAGGATTAGCAGCTTATCGATTAGGTGAAAAGATAAAGGTTGATGCGATAAAGGTAAAGGTTGTTGACAGCGTTGGTGCTGGTGACACAGTTGGTGCTATTTTGGTTGAAGCGATTGTTAAAGATGGCTTGGCTAGTTTGAGTGGTAGGTCACTTGAAATGATGTTGAAACGGGCTGCAAAGGCTGCTGCCATCACTGTTTCTAGGGTCGGTGCCAATCCACCAACATTTCAGGAGCTTGAGTAATTGTTAAATATTGATTCAGATCAAATATCTATTGCAAATGATTTAGATCAAGGAGCACGTCTTGCATCTGTGCAGTGGTGTGATATGCAGTTTGCAGTTCCTTTTCGTGGCCAAGATTTAACCTGGGGTTGGTTTGCTATGGCACCTTTTGCTGGCAGAATTAAAAACGGAGTTGTTAGAGATTTACAGGGTAATGATTATCAACTGCCAACAAACTTTGATCCACCACATGCTTTAAATGGCCAAGCAGTACTTTCCTCTTGGGAGGATTTAGGCGGAGGACGACAGTTTCTAGAACTGCCTTCACCATTTGATGGCGCAACAGTTACGCAAAGTTATGAGATCTTAGATAACGCCATTCGTTGGTCTCTTGAGTATGAAGCAAATGGATGTGAGCTGCCGGTGACTCTAGGTTTTCACCCCTGGTTTGCCCGTGAGATAGGAAAAGGTGATTTAGCAGAGTTATCCTTTGAAGCAAACAAGATGTTTAAAAGATCAGGTGATCAGATACCAACTGGTGAGTTAATACCTCCATCTTCTCCACCATGGGATGACACATTTGTTGAGGTCATAGGAGTCCCTGAGATTGTTTGGCCAGGGGCGGCAAAGGTAACGGTAGAAAGTGATACACCCTTTTGGCATATATATGATCAAGATGAGGATGGTATTTGTATTGAACCAGTTACCGCACCCCCTGATGCCCAAAACTTAAAGATCCAAGGTGAGAGTTATATTGAGTGCTTGATTACATTCAGTGAATATTTTTGATTTAAGTCTAGAATAACTCTTGATACACTTTCTCCGATCCTTCGTTGAAAGAATGCTTACGAATAAGGGACCCTTTCGGGTCCCTTATTTTTATACTACCTATGGTGGGATTCGAACCCACATCTGACCCTTCGTTAAAAGATCGCTCTATCCAGTTGAGCTACATAGGTAGCCTGCTGAAGATAGAAGATTTAGCAAGCAATAATGCAATAGAAACAAAATCTGTGGATACTTACTTACCCACCCGATACATAACATCACTGCCAAACTCATTAAAGCCAAGAGATTTGTACAGTTTAAATGCTGGTTTATTCTCAACCCCAACATATAACATCACATTGTTTAACCCTTGATACTTTAAGTAATTAAGTCCGGTAATAGTTAAATCTCGTCCTAATCCTTGCTTTTTGTAATCTGGGTTAACCGCTAAAACATAGATCTCACCTAGCGCCTCATGGCCATGATCATCATCGCCACCAGTGTGTGAATGAGTATGAGCGCCATGTATTTTGGTCCAGCAAAAACCAATTAATTGCCCCTCATTCTCTGCTACAAAAAAACCTTTATCATCAAACCAAGATTCATTAACTCTCACCTTTAAATTAACCTCACTCCACCCACCCTGATCTGGGTAATCAGCAAAGACTTTGTTGTTGAGATCAAGAAATGCTTGATTATCAAAGCCAGGGATAAATGTTCGGATTGGGTATTTGTAGGTTGCAGGTTGTATTTCACCAAGGGGCTTACTCATTAAAAGATTTGACCAAAGACGTTTAAGCTTTAATGAGGCAGCAATAGCTTTTGCCGCCGGTAGATCACCATGTGACCAAATTCGAATCTTATCACCACATAATTTTATTGACTCTTTTAAAATCAATGAACCCAAACCTTTGCCTCGATGGCTTGGGTGGACAACCGCTTCAACACTTGGGCCGGCCACAAGATCAGTTGTATCAAGGTGGGCGTAGGCAATTACTTCTTTGTTTTCCTTAATTACTAAGTATGAATCTGATTTATCACCACCATGGCGAAGATGGAGTAATACATGCTCTGCAATAGCAGGTGTGCCATCAAAATCATGGGCAGCCTTAATCAGAGCCAAAACACTTTCTTGTTGGGATTTAGATAGGTGATTTAAGTGTTGCAAGGGGTGTTAATTAATATCAGCTGTTGTTTGATTGTTTTGTACGGAAAAGCGATATCCAACATTTCGAACTGTGCCAATAATTGCCTCAAACTCTGGTCCCAACTTTGAACGAAGACGTCTGATGTGAACATCAACAGTTCTAGTTCCACCAAAGTAGTCATATCCCCAGATCTCTTGTAGTAATTGAGATCTGG
>Ga0194130_10008862_pt1 | contig 10552 bp, 9 predicted proteins | sample TA2KigsurfametaG_FD_160084 | JGI IMG/M metagenome (GOLD analysis project Ga0194130, IMG submission 160084) | Freshwater microbial communities from Lake Tanganyika, Tanzania - TA2015050 Kigoma 12 surface | ecosystem: Environmental > Aquatic > Freshwater > Lake | place: Tanzania: Lake Tanganyika... | reverse complement strand
ACTCCGCAGCCACGCCTCGCCGCTTCCGTCCAGCCATGACTTGACCTCGCTTGCATGCCGATACACTCGGTCACGCTAGCAGGTCCGCCCCGCCGTTCCACGCAGGCTTGCCGGAAGGACACGACTCACCATCGACGTGGACGACATCCAGATCACCGATCTCGTCACGAACGAAGTGGTCTATGCCAACGCCTTCGGTGCGGGGACGACCGCCGGTCTGACACTCGTGAACTGGACCGACTCGGACGTCGCTCCGATCTATAACTCTCCGCTCAGCCGCGTCGTGAATGGAAGACTTCGGCTCGAGAGCACCGGCTTCCTGAGTGCCCGGGCGGTCGTGGACGTGGCCTTGCCGGAAAACTTCGAGGCCCGGTTCACGATCTTCAAGTACCAGTGGGCGGGGGTTGCCTGGTCGATCGTCGCCCCGCGGAGCGCGCAGTACAGCAAGTCCTATGAGACCATGTTCGGCACCGGCGGATTCATGACGAACATCAACGGTGGCGGGATGAACGAGGCTCGCGTGTTCATTCCCGAGACGAATGTAAACCTGTTGACGGGTCCGGAGCCGATCGAGTCGATGCGCTACGTGCAGACGGACGTCCGCTACCGGATCGTGAAGCAGGGCACGTCGCTGCAGATGTTCATCGACGACGTGCTCCGCGCCCAGACCGATTCGCTCGTCGATGTCGCCCCCTCGAACATCACCATCCCCGACGCCCGCCCGGTGCCCGAGAACGTAGCCGGCGCCTTCGTCGGCACCCTGGCGACCGCCGATGCCACGGGAAGTGCCGACGTGCACACCTACGAGTTCGTCGGCGGGCCGGGGGGGGAAGACAACGCGGCGTTTCAGATCGTCGCCAACGGCTCGAGACGGGAATTGTGGAGCAACATGGCCTTCGACTTCGAGACCAAGAGTTCCTACTCCGTCCGCGTCCGGAGCACGGACCGTGGCGGACTGTCGACCGAGAAGGTCTTCACGGTCGCCGTCACCGACGTCAACGAGCCTCCAACCGCCGTCACCCTGACCGGAGCCGTGACGACCCTGCCGGACAGCGTCTCGACGGCCACCCGGATCAAGATCGCCGACGTGGTGGTGACCGACGATGCCCTGGGCACCATCGTCCTCTCCGTCGCCGGCGCCGATGCGGGGAGTTTCGAGATCGACGGCGGTTCGCTGTACCTCAAGGCCGGCACGCCGCTGAACGCCACCTCGAAGCCGGCGTATGCCGTCACCGTGCAGGCGCGTGACTCGTCCGACCCGGCGAGCGTCTCGACGGGGCTCACGCTCCAGATCGCCCGCAGCGTCGTCACCGTGCCGTCTGGCCAGAGAGTCACCGAGACCGCGACCTGGACCGGCACGGCTCCGCTCGTGAAGCGGGGCGCCGGCATTCTCGTCCTCGACAAGGCCAACACCCACTCCGGTGGCGTGGTCGTCGAGGCCGGCACGCTCGTAGTGGCCCATCCCGCAGCCCTCGGCACGGGCCCGGTGGTGGTGAAGGCCGGGGCGTCGGTCGTAGCCGATCCGGACTCTCCCAACTTCACCGCGGGATCGCTCGTGATCGAGGCCGGCGGCCGGGTCGACGTAGGCCGGGGGCTCGTCAGGTTCACGGGACCGGACCGGGCAACGCTCGTCGGCTGGATCCTCACCGCCCGTGGCGACGGCTCGTGGGCCGGCGCTGCCGGGCTCGGCTCGTCGGCCGTGACGGCTGCCGTCGGCCGGGGCGAGGCTCGGGCGATCGGCTGGATCGACAATGGCGATGGCAGCTACTCGGTGATGGCCGCTGCCCCCGGCGACACGAATCTCGACTCATTGATCGACGTGCTGGACGTGGCCACCATGTTTTCCTCCGGCACCTACAACGTGGCCGCGCCCGCCACGTGGTCCGAGGGAGACTTCACCTCCGACGGTGCATTCGACATCCTCGACCTCTCCGAGTTCGCCGGCACCACCCTCTACAACGCCGGCCCCTACACCACGGGCGGATCGTCGGCAGCGCCGACGAGTCTCGGGGCACTCGACGGACTTGCGTTCGCGGCGTTCGCCGCGGATCCCGATGCTGCGGGCTCCGGCTCGCCGACGACCGGACGCAAGCGGGTGTTCAGCGGATTCCGCTGACCGCTACGGGAGGGCCGCGGCGGCGGCTGGGTTGGCGGTCGCGGGCTCGTCGGGCTCGCTGTGCTCGACCTGCGGCCAGTACTCGTCGAAGTCGAACTGCGGGCTGTTGTCGAGGTCGTGGCACTCCAGGCAGTTGTTCACCGCCTTCTGCTTTCCCTCCGGCGTGGCGAGCGTGAGCACGAGTTCCTGCCGCAGCCGCTCCTGCTCCGCCTCGCTGGCCCGCACGTCGCCCCGCTCCACCGCGGTGTGGGCCGCCGCCGGCCCGTGGCAGTTCTCGCAGCCCTGGTGGGCCAGCTGGGGCGTCGTGTTCATGCCCGTGAAGCCCCCCTCGAAGGGTTCGAACCGCTGCGGGGCCCAGCCGGTCACGTGGCAGGAGAGGCACTCCGGGTCGCCGTCCCGCCGGGGCTTCTGCTCCTCCAGCGTGACCAGCGCCGTGGCGTGCGGCGTCTCCTTCCAGACGTCGTAGGCGTGCTGGTGGCATTCGGCGCAGGCCTCACTCCCGGCGAACCGCCGGCCGGTCGGGTGCCGGATCGGCACCAGCCCCAGCCCGTCGAGCCCGAGCGTTTCGAGCTTCTGCTGGTAGGTGCCGAGCAGGTCGATCATGTCCTTCGACTCGCCCCAGCGGGCGTCGAGCGGCACCCGCTGCGTGCGGACGGGCGTCTGGGCGTCGCCGAAGAAGCCGATCGCGACGGCGAACATCCCCTTGTGGCCGAGCTCGACCAGCCGGGCCCCGCCCGGCAGCACGGCCAGTTCCAGCGGCGGCTCGTCGGCCCCGCCGGACGTCACCACCACGTCGAACTGCGGATGCTTCGCGGCCAGGGCCTTGGTCTCGTCGGGGCTGGCCCAGGAGAGGAGCACGAGGTGGTCGCACTTCGCCGCGACGAGTTCGGGCACCACCGCGGCGAGCGCGGCCGCCGCCGGCGCAAACTCCACGTCGGCATTCGTGATCCGGGACCGCGCCTCGTCGCCGATCACGCTCGTGATCCCGATCTTCAGGCCCCCCGCCTCGACGACCCGGAACTTCGGCGTGATCCCGGCGTCGAGGCCGAGCAGGCCGACGTTGGCCGTCACGAACGGCGTCGGCTGGTCGCCGACCGCGGCCACGGCCGCCACGAGCTCCTCGGCCGGCAGCCGCAGGTCGCCGGGGCCGAACCCCACCGCGGCGTACTGCATCGCCCGCAGGCCGTCGACGATCGACTGGAACTTGGCCTCCGTCTGCCGGCCGAACCGCTTGACCTGGTTGCCCACGTCGACAGCCACCATCGGCCAGCCGGCGGCCGCGACGGCGCGGAGGAAGTTCTGCCGCCGGCTCAGGCCCCCCTTCTGGTTCTCCTTGCCGGTGCAGCCGCAGGGCTCGATGTAGCCGTCGAGTTCGCCGGTGACCACGAGCACCGCCTGCGGCGCGGGCCAGTCCTTGAAGATCTCCCCGTTCCGCTCCCGAAAGGTGGCGACCACGTCGTCCGACACGTCGGCGCCCCGCTGCGGGACCGCCGACGCGGCGACCACGGTCAGCGCCGCCAGGGCGGCTGCGACGATCACGGCTGGTGAGAGCAGAAGGTGCATGAGGTGTTGGTCAGGGGCCCACGGCGACACACACGGGAATCGTGAACTCCGGGGAGTCGGGATGGCCGGTGACGAGCACGATCCGGCCGGCCGGCCCCTGCTGTGAGCAGAGGTGATTGACCGCGCGGCTGCCCGGTGGAACCACGATGTCGATCGGGATCCGCACGACCCCGCCGGTGCCGATCGGACTGCCCTCGCCCACCGTCACCTGGAGCGACTCGGGCACCACCTCGCGAACCGTCGGCCGGACGCTCTCGCGATGCGGCCCCTTCGCGGTGAGAAACACCCTCGTCCGCAGGCCCGTCTTGCCGGAGACCGTGCCCAGCAGAAGCGCCTGACGCGCAGAATCCCAGCCCGGGCCGGCCATCACGAGGTCGCCCCCCACCGTCCCTTCGAGCGGGATTTCCGCCACGAAAGGCTCGGGCATGGTGAACGACACGCGGACGACCTCTCGCAGCGGCCCGATGGGCAGGCCCGGCTTCACGTCCACCGTCAGGCGAAAGCCTCCCGTCGCCCCGGTCGCGGCCGCGATCGTGTCGGCCGGCAGGGGCTCCGTGGCCAGCGAGACGAGCGGCGCGACCTCGGGGTCGTCGACCACCGCCTCCTGCACGCTCGGGGGCTCCGTGCCGTAGGTGAACACGTCGGCCGTCGCCCGCTCTCCCGAAGAAGCCGACAGCCGCGGCAGGGCGATCAGGTCGGGCTCGGCCCGCCAGGTCGGCACCACCGTGCCCTCGACGGTGAACACGATCTCCGGCCGCCGCGGGTCGTCGGTGAGCACGGTGGCCTGCTGACGGAACGGCCCCCCCGGCGGCTTGCCCTGCCACTGCACCCGGATGCGGGCGGTCTCGCCGGGGGCCACCTCCTTCGTGCCGTCCGGGGCGCCTCCGGTGGCCGCGTCGAAGTCGGCCACCGTGCACGTGCAGCTCGTGGTGCCCTTGCGGAGGGTGAGCGGGGCATTGCCGGAGTTTTCCACGACGAACTCGTGGCTGCCCGTGGCGCCGGTGCCGATCGTGCCGAAGGTGTGTCGGGTTTCGGGCGCAGCGGCGCGGGGTGCCGGACCCGACACGTCCGCGCCGGGAATCCCCAGCTCACCGATCGACCAGGGGGTCGTGCGCCGCAGCGCAGCGCCGGCGGCCCCGACCAGCATGCCGGCCGCGACGGCCACCGCCGCCACCCGCCACGCGCTGAGTCTCTCCAGCGTCATCCGCGATCGTGCATCCCGTCAGGCTCAGGATCGCGCCGCCCGCGGCGACTGGCGTCCTTTACCCTACAGTCTATGCCGCAGGTCAGAACTCGTCGTCGCGGAGGGGGCCTTCAGCCACGCCGCCCGCGTCCCGCCCCCCCTTTTCGACCGGGCATTTTCCGCAGTCGTCACAGCCGTCATCACCGCACATCGGGCAGCCGCTCGCCTTGCCCTCGCGCTGCCGCCGCTCCCAGGCGGCGGACATCCGTTCCGCCACCCGCCACACGTCGTCGGCATCCGCATCCCAACTGATCATGCAGGTACCGTCTCGTGTCCCCGTGTCGAGCCCGTCGATCAGCTTCAGGACGTCGGCCTCGCCGCCGAACCGCAGCCTGCCGACGGCGGCCATGCCCTCCACCACGTCGTCGGCGAGTTCAGCGGCTTCCGCCGACTTCATGTCGAGCTTCGCCCGATAGAACGATTTCCCGTCCCGCTCGCCAAGCGCGACGCGGAACGACCGGCCCTGGCGGAGCACCGGGCACTTGGTCTCCGGATCGACCTCGGCCGCCCGGGCCACCATGATCGAGCCGGGCCGCACGCGACCGGCGAGCGGGCTCTCGGCGGAGAGCCCGGGAGCCGCCCCGTCGAGCACGTCGATCGCCCGGGCCACCCGCTCCGCCGTGCGGGCGAACACCATCACGTCATCGGCGAAGAAGGCCCCGCTCACCGGCTCCCGCTTGCGGTGCTTGCCATGCGCCTGCATCCAGGAATGCACGGTTCGGCCGCGGTGTTCCATGGTGCGGTGGTCCCGTGCCTTCTCGACCATGTTTTCCAAGAGCCGACGATTCACCTTCGAGCGCACCACCAGCACGCCGTTTTTCTTGTCGGTGTCGGCGCCCCAGGCGGTCATGTCGCGGACGTCCCGGCGGGGATCGATGCCGGTCATCGCGGCTCCGGCCTTGAACATGCCTTCGAGCTGTGGATGCAGCGCCATGGCGCGATCGTGCATCCGTCGCAGCACCGTCGAGTCGCGGGCCGCATCCATGTCGACATGCATCAGCCAGACCGCATCGCCCCCCACCGCCCCGAGATCGAGCGGCGCAGCTGCCGCATCGACCGCCAGGAATCCCACGAGCACGGCCGCGGCCAGCCAGAGTTTGCAGCATCGCATTAGACCCACCTCCCGCGCAGACTCACCGCCCATAACGGTTCCTCGAACGGAGGAAGTTTACAGCCCGCGACCTCCACCAGACAAGCGCGATGCGCCGGTGCTCTCCGGGGCCACCGGTCAGTACGACCGCGCCAGCACGCTGCGGCGGGTCACCGGCTTCCCCGTGACCACGCACGTGCCCGGCTCGTCGCCGCCGTCCATCGGGAGGCACCGCACCGTCACCTTGAGCGGGTCGAAGGCCGCGGCCACCGCCGGATCGTCGGCCACGTGGACGGAGGCGAATCCCCCCTTCCCGGCCATCCCCTCCCCGGCCCCGAAGAAGTCGTGCACCTCGGCCGCCGAGCCGAGCCGCACCGACCGCGTCTCCCGAAAAGCCTTGGCCCGATCGAAGAGCCCTTGCTGGATCTCGGCGAGCAGCCCGGGAGCCCGGGCCGGCAACTCGGCCAGCGGCACCGCCTCGCGCTCCTTCGGGCCGCGGTCGCGGCGGCAGACACTCGCCGTGCCCGCCGCGAGATCCCGGGGCCCGATCTCCACGCGGACCGGCACCCCCTGCTTGACGTGCTGCCAGACCTTGTCGCCGCCCCGCAGATCGCGGGCGTCGATCTTCACGCGGATCGGCTCGTCGCCATACCGTTGGGCGGCGAGCTCCACCTGCAGCCGGCGGCAGGCCTCCAGCACCTGCCCACGCTCCTCGTCGGTGCGGTGGATCGGCAGGAGCACCACGTGGTGCGGCGCGATCCGCGGCGGGAGGACGAGGCCGTCGTCGTCGGAGTGGGTCATGATCACGGCGCCGATGAGCCGGGTCGACACGCCCCACGAGGTCGTCCAGCAGAACTCTTCAACGCCCGTGGTGCCGGCGAACTTGATGTTCTGCGCCTTGGCGAAGTTCTGGCCGAGGAAATGCGAGGTGCCGGCCTGCAGGGCCTTGCCGTCCTGCATCATCGCCTCGATCGAGTAGGTGTCGACCGCCCCGGGAAACCGCTCGGCCGCCGGCTTGGGCCCCTTCACCACCGGCATCGCCAGGTCGCGCTCGGAGAACGTGGCGTAGACCTCGAGCATCTTCAGCGTCTCCTCGACCGCCTCCTCCGCGGTGGCGTGGGCCGTGTGCCCCTCCTGCCAGAGAAACTCCGCCGTCCGCAGGAACACCCGCGGCCGCATCTCCCAGCGGACGACGTTGGCCCACTGGTTGACGAGCACGGGCAGATCCCGCCACGACTGGATCCACTTGGCGTACATCGCGCCGATGATCGTCTCGCTCGTGGGCCGCACGACGAGCGGCTCCTCGAGCTTGCCCGTGGGGATCAGCTTGCCATCCGGGCCGAGTTCGAGCCGGTGATGCGTGACCACCGCGCACTCCTTGGCGAAGCCCTCGACGTGCTTCGCCTCCTGCTCGAGGTACGACAGCGGAATGAAGAGCGGGAAGTAGGCGTTCTGGTGGCCCGTGTCCTTGAACATCCGGTCGAGGATCGACTGCATCCGTTCCCAGATCGCGTAGCCATGCGGCTTGATCACCATGCAGCCGCGGACGGGCGACTGCTCCGCGAGGTCGGCGGCCCGCACGACCTGCTGGTACCACTCGGGATAGTCCTGGGCCCGCGTGGGCGTGATGGCGGTCTGGGCCATGGAGGCGATGCACTCCGTCGGGGAGGAGGGGCGGGGTGAATGCGACGGCGCGAGACTCAGGGTCGATCGAACCTGTCCGCACCGGGGCCGGGATTGTAGTGGCTGCTTGTGACCGTCGGGAAACCGGGAATAGACTCCCGCGATGCCTCGCCGCCTGATCACCGAACTGCCGGCCCAGACGCAGGTCGACCAGACCTTTCTCGCGACCCACAAGCAGCTCCGCCCGAACCGCAACGGGCAGCTCTACCTCCAGGTCGAACTGGCCGACAAGAGCGGGATGATCACCGGCCGGCTCTGGAACGCCTCCGACGACGACTTCGCCGCCTTCGACGACGGCGACTACGTGCGGGTCGAGGGGCACACGCAGCTCTATTCGGGCTCCTTGCAGGTCATCATCTCGGCGATCGAGCGGGCCGATCCGCGGACGATCGACGAGAGCGAGTTCCAGGTGCTCTCGCGGAACGACCTGGTGCGGCTGGAGGCGGAGCTCGCCGCGATCCTGGGATCGGTCGGCTCGGCGCCGCTGAAGGCCCTCGCCGACGAGATCCTCGCCGATGAGGGCTTGATGGAGGCTTTCACGCGTTCGCCCGCGGGCGTGAAGCACCATCACGCCTATGCCGGAGGCCTGCTCGACCACGTGGTCAACCTGATGCGGCTGGCCGACCGGATCGCGCCGCTCTACCCCCTGCTCGACCGCGACCTCCTCGTGGTGGGCGTGCTCGTCCACGACATCGGGAAGACCCGTGAGCTCGAGAGCATGCAGGGCTTCTCGTACACCGACGAGGGACAGCTCCTGGGCCATGTGCTCCTGGGCCTGGAGATCGTCGAGGCCAAGATCCGGGCGATCGAGGCCCGTACGGGCCGGCCCTTCCCCCCGGAGGCCGCCGTCCGCATCAAGCACATGATCGCCAGCCACCACGGCCAATACGAGTTCGGCGCGCCGAAGCTGCCGATGACGCTCGAGGCCGTGGCCCTGCACCACCTCGACCTGCTCGACGCCAAGATGGCCGGCACGATCCAGCTGCTGCACAACGAGGCCACCGCGGAGGATGGCTGGACGCAGTATCAGCAGAGCCAGGGGCGCAAGTTCTTCCGCGGCCGCGGCTGAAGGCGGCAGGCGCGCACGCGGGTTGAAAGCCCGCGCCACGTGTGGCCCAGTCCCCATCGCTCACGCGATTGGGGCTTCCGATGCGGGGTCCGCGAACGTGCGCCGCGGGTTGAAAGCCCGCGCTCCTCCCGGCACGGGCGGCCCGAAGCCGGCGCGTCGCAGGGATCGCGTCGCGCCCTGCACGCTTTCGGCTGAAGTGTCCGCCCGCGTGCGAGCCACGACTTTCCGACCCGGATGGCCGCGCGGTTGCCGGCGCGGCCGGCGGTGTCTCTATGGTTGGCCGACGCGACCCCGAGAAGCTCCCATGCAAACCCAGCCACAGGTCTCCTTCGACGACGTGCCCGTCGACTCCGCCGTCCGCGACGCCGCGATCGATGAGATGGCCGAGCTCGAACGGTTCTGCGGCCGTATCACGGGCTGCCACGTCGTCGTCGCCCAGCCCCACCGCCACCACCGGGAAGGCCGGCTGTGGTCGATTCGTGTCGATCTGGCCGTGACCGGCGGGGAGATCGTGGTGAACCGGCATCATCACCGCGATCAAGCGCACGAGGACGTGTTCGTGGCCCTCCGCGACGCGTTCGCCGCGGCCCGCCGGCGGCTCGAGGACCACGCGCGGCGCCTGCGCGGCGAGGTCAAGGCTCATGCCGGCCGGCGTCGTGGCGTGGTCCCCCGGGAGTCACTGCCATGACGATCGCCAACGCCGTGGAGTCGTTCGACGTCGAGATCCCGATCAACGGGGGCAAGGGGCGATCCGCGGTCCTCCCCGGACGCCTCGGGCTGCCGGCGCCCCCGACCGGACTGGTCGTCTTCGCGCACGGCAGCGGATCCAGCCGGCACAGTCCGCGGAACGAGGCCGTGGCCGCGGTGCTCCACGAGTCGTGGATCGGCACGCTGCTGTTCGACCTGCTCACCCCGCAGGAGGCCACCGACCGCGTGAACGTGTTCGACATCGGGCTCCTCGCGGAGCGGCTCGCGGCCGCGATCCGCTTCGTCGCGGGACTCCAGCAGACGCGGCACCTGGCGATCGGCCTGTTCGGCGCCAGCACCGGAGCGGCGGCCGCCCTGGTCGCGGCGGCGCTCGAGCCGCGGGTGAAGGCGGTCGTCTCGCGGGGCGGGCGGCCCGACCTCGCCGGCCGGAGGCTGCGGGCGGTTCGCGCGCCGACGCTGCTCGTGGTCGGCGGCGCAGGCACCGAGGTGCTCGACCTGAATCGCCGGGCCCTCGCCGAAATCGCCGCCGACGAGAAGCAGCTCGCCGTGATCCCGGGTGCGACCCACCTCTTCGAGGAGCCCGGCACCCTCGACGAGGCCGCGCGGCTCGCGGCCGAATGGTTCGCGCGGCACCTCCACGCCGAGACGGAGCGGGAGGGAGCGCGATGACCGGGCCGCTGTTTTCCGATCGGGCGGCTGCCGGACGGATGCTCGCCGACCGGCTCCGCGGCGGGCCCTGGCACCATCCGCTGGTGCTCGCGATCCCGCGCGGGGGCATCGAGGTGGCCGCCCCGGTCGCCGAGGGCCTGGCGGCCGAACTCGACGTCGTGCTGTCGCGGAAGCTGCGGCCGCCCACTCCTGTTCGGCACGAGATTTGCGCCAGGCAGTCTCGGTAATTCGGGCTAAATAGGTGGAGTTGCGCGCTGCGGACAAGGCTGGCAATCGTGATCTTTATATGGATCAGTACTGCACGCTGATCCTGCTCTGGTTCTTCAGCCCTGTCGTCGACAGCCTCCGGGGTATCCAGCAGGCCTCCGAACTCGACAAGGTGCGAAAACACTTTGGTGTCGGGCGTGCGTC
>Ga0194130_10008861_pt1 | contig 10554 bp, 4 predicted proteins | sample TA2KigsurfametaG_FD_160084 | JGI IMG/M metagenome (GOLD analysis project Ga0194130, IMG submission 160084) | Freshwater microbial communities from Lake Tanganyika, Tanzania - TA2015050 Kigoma 12 surface | ecosystem: Environmental > Aquatic > Freshwater > Lake | place: Tanzania: Lake Tanganyika... | reverse complement strand
GATCTACCATGACGGCCTGCCGACCGGCGGCCCGCAGCTCGCGCTGCAGTACACACCGGACGCCTTGCGCCGGCTGGCTGCCGTGCACTGGAGCCGTGCGACGCCGAGCGCGCCGAGCGCTCCCGTCGCGCTGCGGCCGCTGGTCGCCTACACTTGGCACGGCGGGCTGCGATCGACCCGCACGACGACGATCGGCTCGTCGTCGACGACCGCCGCGACATCGCACACGGCGTTCGGGTACGACCCGTTTGGTCGCTTGACGCGGATCGAGGACACGGTGACGGCCGGCACGCAGCAGCCCGTGGTGAGCAACCGCTTCGACTACGCGTACGACGCGGCGGGCAACCTCACGAAGGAAACCTCACGAAGGAGTCGTACGGCAAGGTCGGCGGCCGGCGTGGCGTCCGGTTCACGTACGACGCCTACCACCGTCTGCGACGCCACCGCGGGACGAGTCGACCGCAGGTGCGAGGTGATACGAACTCCGGTCGCTGACGCCGCGGATTCCCGGATGGCGCGCCACCATCCGTTCCGTTCCCGACCCCCTCAATACCTCCCCACCTCCACCGCCCAAGCCGCCGGCAGCTTCCACACCACATTCCCCCTCCGGTCGAATTCGCGCACGCCGCCATTCTCGGCAACCAGCGTGTTGCCATTGGACAGGCGATCCGCGTCGCTCGGTGAGTTGAGGCCGGACAGGGTGAACACGATTGTGCCGGTGCGGTCGACTTCGACCACGGTGCCGAGGCTGCGCGAGGTGATCAGGGTGTTGCCGTTGGGCAGGCGGTCGGCGTCGTGCACGCCGGCACAGCCCTTGCGTTCCCAGACGATGTCGCCGGCGCGCGTGACTTCGATCACGCGGTCCTTGAGCACGTCGGCGATCAGGGTGTTGCCGTTGGGCAGGCGGTCGACGTCGAACGGCCGGATCTCCTTGGCGTAGCTCCACACGATCTTGCCGGCGCGGTCGACTTCGATGACACGGCCGCCGAAGGTGTCGGCGATCAGGGTGTTGCCGTCGGCCAGCCGGTCGGCGTCATAGGGGTTCTTCAGGTCCTCGAAGGCCCACACCTGATTGCCCTTGCGGTCGACCTCCTGCACGCGGCTGACGAGGTACTCGGTCAGCAGCAGGTTGCCGTTGTCGAGCGCCTCCGCGTCCCACGCGCCGAGCACGTCCTGCATGTCGAAGACCACGCGACCCTGTTCGTCGACCTCGAACACGCGGTTGTCGCTGTAGTCGGCGACGAGGGTGAAGCCCCACGACGCGCCGCCGCCGACGGCCAGTTCGGCGCGCATCACGTCGGCCCACCGCAGCGCGATGGCGCCGACGCCGGGCACGGCAATGGCGACGTGCTCGCCGTTGGCGGCGGCGAGGAAGCCGAGCAAGCGCTCGCCGTCGGTCAGGTCGAGGCGCGCATAGGCGAGCGGGTCGGGCTCGCTCGCGCCCGGTCGCGCGAACATCGCGCTCGCCACCTCGCCGAGCGGCAGCGTCTGCGCCGCGCCGTCGGCGCCCACCGTGCGGAAGGCCGCGCCGTCGAAGGCCTCGATCGCCCCGTCGACGAAGCGGCCGTCGCGCAGGCGCAACCGCTCCCGGTCCTTGCTGCCACCCAACAACCGGTCGACCGACTCGTCGAACGCGATGCCCTGCACGTCGCGCCGCGCCACGGTGATCGTGCCAAAGCGCGCCGTGCGCAGCGTCAGTTCGTCGCCGCGGATGGCCGTCAGTTCGCCCCGCAGCAGCGTCCCCTGATTGAGGAAGATGCGCGCGGCCGGGGACTCCACCGCGGCGTGGTCGGTGAAATCGATGCGATCGCAGTCCGCGAGGGTCAATTCGATCCCGGGCAGCCGTGCGAACTCGCTGTCGACGACCAAGGCGTCGCCGAGCAGGCCGACGAAGCCGGCGTCGATGGTCATCCGCTCGGGCAGCACCGTCAGCGCCGCCGCCGCCGTCTTCGTCGCCGCCGGCAACGCCACGCCCGCACCGGCGCGCACCACCGGGTCCGGGTGCTGCGCCAGCCGCGCCAGCAGGCCCGCCGCCGCGGCGTCGTCGCGCGAGCGCAGGCCGCGCACGACCAGCATCGCCTCGGCGCGGTCGACGCCCTCGCCGCCCGCCGCGAACAGCAGCCGGTCGCATTGCGCCAGCGCCGCCGGCGCGCGCATGCGCGCGAGCGCGGCCAGCGCCGTGCCGCGGTGCACGCGGTCGGGTTTGCCGACGAACTCCGCCACCGCCGCCACGTCGTCGTCGCCGCCGTGTTTGCCGAGCGCGCGCAGCGCCCCGGCGACCACCTGCGGGCTGGTGTGGCCGAGCGCGCTGCGCAGGGCGCGGCGCAGCCGGTCGTCGCCGTCGAGGTGCAGCGCGGTCAGCACGAGGCCGCGCACCAATTGGCGCTCGCGGTCCTCGCTCTCGGTGCCCTTGGCGGCGAGCGCTTCGAGGATGCGGCCGCAGCGGATCTGCTGCTCCAGCACCTTGGCGCGCTCGCGCGCCGCCTGGATCTCCGGCCGGGCGCGGCCGCCGATCTCGGTCAATTGCCGTTCGGCGTCTTCGCGCACCTGCCAGCGCGCGTCGGTGAGGCCGTCGAGCAGGCGCTCGATCTTGAGCTGGTACTCGCGGTGGTCACCGTGCAGTCGCGCGGCGATGGCCCGCTGGGCCGGCGCGCCGGCGGCCGCCAGCAGCGCCGCCTGCGTGTACCGCGCCACCAATGCGTCCTGGGCGAAGCCGCCGCTGGCGGCGACGAGCTGTTCGTCGGTCCAGTCCTGGGCGCGGCCGATGGTGTGCAGGGCGGCGGCGGCGCAGACGGCGAGCAGGGCGCGGCGGGATCGCATCGGCACCGAGTGTACGGATCGCCGTGAACGGATGGCGATCGCCGAACGTTCACGATTTTGCCGCCCATGCGGCACGGCGCGGAATGGTTCGGCCCCCCTCGCCGTCGATCCTCGCCCGCCGTACCGTTTGCGCGTCGCCTCATCCTGCGCGGCGTGGTTCGTCCAAGCTGCGTGCGGCCCACGACCCCGGGCCGTCTGCTCACCGCCGATCCCCGTGTTGCGTCCCATCGTCGCCCCCCTGTTGGCTGCCGCTGCGTGCACGGCGGCCGCTGCTGCCCAGCAGCAGGGTGTCGGGCTCCAGGGCGCCAAGGTGCAGGTGCAGGTCCAGCTCGGCGCCGTCGCGCCGGCCGGCGGCGGCCAGGCGCCGGCGAGCGAAGACGGCGGCGTCGCCGTCGACCTGCAGGAGAACCTCAACCTCGACCGCTTCCTGCGCCGCGCCAACCAATGCGTCGAACGCGGCGACTTCGCGACGGCGATCCAACTGCTGCAGGACGTCGTCGAGGGCCGCAGCGAGGAGGCGGTGACCGACATCGCACCGCCGGCCGGTACGGGCGCGCCGCCAAAGGGCGACGGCAGCAACGCCGGCAAGGACACCGGCAAGGCGACCGGCAGTGCCACCGGCAACGACGACGCGACCCCCGCGGCCAAGAACGCCGCGCGCATGCGCCAACTGCTGCCGGGCGGCGCTGGCGAGCCGCCGCCGCCGCCGCCCGCGGACCCGCGCCACGCGGTGTTCAGCCAGGACGGCCGGCTGTACCGCCCGGTCCGGCGGCTGTGCCACGAACTGCTCGCCCGCCTGCCGGCCGAGGGCCGCGCGCTCTACCGCGCCACCTACGAAGTCGCCGCCGCCGAACTGCTGCAGCAGGCGCTCGACGACGGCGGCCTGTCGGCGCTGGAGCAGGTGCAGAACCGCTTCTTCGCGACCCTGCCCGGCGGCCGCGCGCTGCTGCTGCTTGGCGATCGCCTGATGCACGACGGCCGCCACCGCGTCGCCCTGCTCGCGTACCGCGACCTGCTGTCGATCTACCCCGCCGAACTGCGCGCCGAACTCGGCGTCAAGCCGGAGTGGCTGCGCTTCAAGATCGCGGTGTGCATGCAGCGCGCCGGCGAGCCGGCGGCGGCCCGCCGCGAGGTCGCCGCGCTCGCCGACGAGCAGCCCGACGCCATGCTGCGCGTCGAAGGCGAACTACAGGCCGCGAAGGACCTCGCGCTCGACGCGCGCTTCGCCGGCGACGGCGCGCCGGCGGCCGGGCGGTTCGCGGGGCCGACGCCGGCGCTGTTCGCGGGCGGACTCGACCAGGGGCTGCTCCCGCTGTGGCAGTTCCGCTTCCGCAATCCCGAGCCGTACAAGGACCCGAAGTCCGAGCGCGAGCAGCCGATGTTCCTGGGCGACGGCGCGACGACGGCGGCGATGCCGTACGCGTCGCGCTACGGCCCGGCGACGCACGTCGTGTTCGCGGCCGGCAGCGACGGCGGCGGCGCGCCGCGCGCGCTCTTCCCCGAGCACTTCCGGCTGCGCGCCGCCGACGCGACCAGCGGCTTGCTGACGGCGTCGACCGAAGCGCCCGACGAGCCCCTGCCGGCGCGCGAGAATCGGCCGCGCGTGCGCATCGCCGCCAGCGACTTCGCCCTGCTGCGGCCAGTCGACGACGGCCAGCGCTGTTTCCTCGTGCTCGGCAGCAAGCGCAATCTATCCGCCAGCACCGAGGTGCTGCGCGCCAGCGAGCTGGTCGCCTACCGCCGCGGCGACCTCGCCGTCGCGTGGTCGTCCGAGCATTGGCGCGACGGGGCCGACGGCTACCGCGACGTGATCTTCCTCGCCGCGCCGACGGTGTTCGGCGAGCGTCTGCTGCTGCCGTCGCTGCGCCGCGACCGCTACGCGCTGGAGTGCCTCGACGCCGCCACCGGCAGGCCGGTGTGGCACGTACTGCTGCACGGCGGCGGCACGCCGTTCTTCAAGGCGCCGGGCTGTCCGGTCGTCGTGCAGGGCGGCACTGCGATCGTCGCGACCAACGCCGGCTGCGTCGCCAACGTCGACGCCCTGACCGGCGAACTGCGCTGGCTGCGCCGTTACGAGCGCGTCGATCCGCGGCGCGGCAACGCCAAGGCGCGCAAGCCCGACAACGACGGCGGGCTGTTTGGCGGCAACTGGGCCGGCAGCTTCCGTCAGGACGAACTGACGGGCTTTTACCCCAACGACCTGCTCGTGCACGGCGGCGTCGGCATCCTGGCGCCGGTCGATGGCGACGTGCTGCTCGGCCTCGACCTCGCCAGCGGCGACGTCGCCTGGATGTTCGACGCCACCAGCCGCTTCGCGCGCTTCGGCCGGTTGCGCACGCTCGTCGGCATCGCCGGCGACGACCTGTTCGCGCTGTCGGACACGCACCTCGTCGCGTTCGGCGCGAGCGGCGGCCTGCTGAAGTGGGCCGTCGAGCTGCCGAAGACCACCGTTTCGAAGGCCCAGGGCCGCGGCCGCGGCGCCATCGCCGGCGACTGCGTGCTCGTGCCCGCCGGCCGCGAACTGCTGGCCTACGGGTGCGATGGCGCGCTGCGCGCCCGGCTCGCGCTGCCGCCGTTCGGGGCCAGCCGCGAACCGCTCAGCGGCTCGGTCCAACTCACCGTCGACGGTCCGTGGCTGGCGGTCGGCTACCAGGGCGGGGTGGAAGTGTTCAGCACGGTGTCGGCCCTGCGCGCGCTCGCGACGGCGGCCACCGCGCCGCGCGCGCGCGCCGACCTGCTCGCGCGCATCGGCGACGCCGACGCGGCGGTTGCGACGTTGGCGCAGGCGCTCGCCGCCGCGACCGACCCGCAGCAGCGGCGCGGCCTCGGCGACGACCTGCTCGAACTGCTCGTCGAACAAGCCGCCGCACGCGCTGCCGCCGGCGACCTGCCGGGCGCGCTGGCGCTGTTCGACGCCCGCGCCGACGCGCTGCGCGACCGGCCGCTGCGCCTGCGCTGGCACCTCGCGCGCCTCGAACTCTGCCGCGCCCGCGGCGACCTCGCCGCGCAGGAGCGCGAGCAGGGCCGGCTGTACGCCTGCATGGAGGGCAACGAATGAACGCCGCCGCCGTCCGCTTCGCCGCCCTCGTCGCCAGCGCCAGCGCCACCGCCGCGGTCGGCAGCACCAGCGACCTCACCGCGCAGGAGCCGATCTATCCGCCGGGCATCACGGCGGCGACGCAGGAGGCCATCGAGCGCGGCCTCGAATGGCTCGCGCGCACGCAGGCGAGCGACGGCTCGTGGCGCAACGCCGGCGGCTACGGCAGCTACCCCGCGGCGATGACCGGACTCGCCGGCATGGCGCTGATCGCGTCGGGCAGCACGCCGACGCGCGGCAAGCACTACGACAACGTGCGCCGCGCCGTCGCCTACCTGCGCAAACACGCCGACGGCACGACCGGCGTCATCTCGGTCGCGGCCGAGGAAGGCCGCAGCATGTACGGCCACGGCTTCGCCACGCTGTTCCTCGCCTCGGTCTACGGCATGGAGGAGGACGTGCGCGAACAGGAGCGGCTCAAGCGCGTGCTCGACAAGGCCGTGCAGTTGATCGCGCAGGCGCAGTCGTCGGCCGGCGGCTGGATCTACCAGCCGGACAGCGGCGGCGACGAAGGCAGCGTGACGGTCACGCAGATGCAGGCGCTGCGCGCCTGCCGCATGGCCGGCATCGTCGTCGACCGCCGCACCGTCGATCGCGCCGTCGACTACGTCAAACGCTGCCAGAACGCCGACGGCAGCATCCGCTACAGCCTCGCCTCGGGCGGCGAGGGCCGGCCGGCCATCACCGCCGCCGGCGTCGCCGTGCTCTACAACGCCGGCGTCTACGACGACCAGCCGTTCGTCGACAAGGCGGTGCAGTACTGCAAGAAGCAGATCCAGATCACGGTCGACAACACCGGGCACCACTTCTACACGCACCTCTACTGGAGCCAGGCGCTCTACCAGCGCGGCGGCGACGACTGGAGCGCGTACTTCGCGAAGGCGACCGACTACCTGCGCAAGCAGCAGCAGAAGGACGGCCGTTGGGAAGGCGATGGCGTCGGGGCGGTGTACGGCACCGCGATCGCGCTGACGATCCTGCAGCTGCCATGGGCCTACGTGCCCATCTACCAACGGTGACGGATGCTCGCGCTCGGCTTCCTGCATCCGCTGCTGCTCTGGGGCCTGCCGCTGTGCGCGGTCCCGATCGTCATCCACCTGCTCAACCGCCGGCGGCACCAGACGCGCCCGTGGGCGGCGATGACGTTCCTGCTGGCGGCGATGCAGCGCAACAAGAAGCGCCTGCAGATGGAGCAGTGGCTGGTGCTGCTGCTGCGCACGCTCGCGGTGCTGCTGCTGGTGCTGCTGGTCAGCCGCCCGCTGCTCGACGGCGGCCTCGGCGGCGGCCGCACGCACCACGTCGCGCTGCTCGACGACAGCGCCTCGATGCAGCAGCGCAGCGGCAGCGCCACGCTGCACGCCAAGGCCAAGGAGCGGCTGCGCGCGTTCGCCGAGCGGTTGGCGACGACCGCCGCGGGCGACGCGTTCTCGCTCGTGCGGACGAGCCGCCCGCAGCAGCCTGACGCCTGGAACCTGCGCGTCGGCCCCGACCTCGGCCAGCGCGTCGCGGCGCTGCTGCAGGAACTGCCAGCCGGCGACGGCGCGCCCGACCTCGGCGCCGCGCTCGCGGCCGACGTGCAGCGCGCGGCCGGCGTCGACGGCATCGCGCGCACCGAGCACCACGTCTTCGGCGACGCGCGCGCGCGCGACTGGACGACCGACGACGACAAACCCGCGCCGGCGCTGCTCGCCGCGCTGGTGGCGACCAAGGCCACCGGCGAGCGGGTGTTCGTGCACGGGGCCGCCGGCCCGCCGCAGGACGTCGCCATCGTCGACGTGCGCCTCGCCGACCGCTTCGCCGTCGCCGGCGCGGCCGCTGCGTTCGCCGCCGACGTGCAGAACCTCGGCCTCGATCCGGCGCCGGCCGGCAGCCTCGCGGTCGAGGTCGACGGCCAGAGCCGCGTCGTGCTGGCCGTGCCGCCGCTGGCGCCCGGCGAACGCATCGCCGTGCCGTTCGTGCACACGTTCGCGGCGGGCGGCCCGCACCGCGTCGACGCCCAGCTCGAAGCCGCCGACACCTATCCGCTCGACGACCGCCGCACGCTGGCGCTCGACGTGCGCGACAAGAGCCGCGTGCTGCTGGTCGATGGCCAGCCCGACGAGGACGACGGCGAGACGTTCTTCCTGCAGGCCGCGCTCGACGCGCCCGAGTCCGGCGTCGAGCCGCAGGTCGTCACCGACGGCGGCCTCGACGACGTCGAACTCGCCGCCTTCGACGCGGTGTGGCTGTGCAACGTGCAGGCGCCGTCGCCGTCGCTGGCCGAGCGGCTCGCGGCCTTCGTCGCCGCCGGCGGCGGCCTCGTGGTGTGGTGCGGCGCGCAGGTCGACGCGGCGGCGTGGAACGAACGGCTGTGGCGCGGTGGCGCGGGCCCGCTGCCGCTGCCGATCGGCGACATCGCCGGCGACCCCGATCGGCCGGAGAAGACGGCGTTCACCGCGCCCGAGCACCCGGTCGCCGACGGTGTCGGCGAGGTGCTCGATCTGCTGTTCGGCAGCGTGGTGCTGGCCAAACGCTGGCTGCAACTCGTCGACGACGGCACGTCGGGCGCGACGATCGTGGCGCGCATCCGCGATGCCGAGGGCCCGCCGCTGCTCGCCGTGCGCAGCGTCGGCCAGGGCGGGCAGGCGGCGCTGTGCGCGCTCAGCGCCGACAAGGCGTGGAGCAACCTGCCGAGCACCGACCTGTTCGTCGTGCTCTGCCACCAACTGCACCGCGCCACCGCGCGCCGCAGCGACGTCGCCGGCCAGAACCTGCTGCCCGACGGCAGCTGGCGCACCGCGCTCGACGCGGCGTCGCTGCGGTTGGACGCGACGGTGCGGGCGCTGCGCGGCGACGACGAACGCACGTTCACCGCGCCCGAAGCGCCGCCGCCGGCGCCGGCCCAGCTGGTCGTGCCGATGGCCGAACTGCGCCAGCTCGGCGCGTACGAAGTCGAACTCGCCCGCCACGACGGCGCGCCGGACAAGCGGCTGTTCGCGCGCAACCCGCCGCTCGCCGAGAGCCGGTTGGTGGGCTTCGCCGCGACGGACTTCGCGCGCGTGTACCCGGCCGAGCTGCGCGACCGCGTCACCTTCGTGCGCGACGACGACCGCGCCGAGGCCGCCGCCGCCGGCGGCGAACCGTGGCCGCTGCTCGCCGCCCTGCTGCTCGCCTGCATGCTGCTGGAGACGCTGCTCGCATGGAGGTTCGGCCGCCGCTGACGCGGCGCGCTCCGCCATGGACGATCTGCTGCAACTGCTGGCGCGCTGGCGCGGCATCCCGGTCGCGGACGGCCAGGAGCTGCGTTTCGAGTTCGCGCGCTTTCCCACCGGCGGCCTCGGCCTGCTGGTGCTGCTCGGCCTCGCGCTCGCAGTCGGCTTCGTCGTCACCGTCTATCGCCGCGACGCGCACAGCCGGCCGCGCGCCGTGCAGTTGCTGCTCGCCGGTTTGCGCGCGCTCGCCGTCGCGGTGGTCGCCGCGATCCTGCTGGAGCCGTCGCTTGTGGCGATCCAGCGGCAGACGCGGCCGGGCCACGTGCTGCTGCTGGTCGACAGCTCGCAGTCGATGGCGCAGAAGGACGGCTGGCGCAAACCGCAAGCGCAGGCCGCAGCCGACGGCTGGCGCGGGCTCGGCGTCGCCGACCTGCGCGCCGCGTCGCGCCTCGACCTCGTGCGCGCGCTGCTCGGCCACGGCGATGGCGAACTGGTGCGCACGCTCGCGGCGCGCAACGACGTCCAGCTCTACGCCTTCGCCGGCGCGCTCGACCAACTGCCGCTGCTGCCGGCCGCGGCGACGCCGACACCGCCGACACCGCCGACGGCGACGGCGACGAACGGCGCGCCCGCGCCGACCGCCGCATCGCCCGCACCGCGCGTCGACCTCGCGCGCCTCGCTGCCGACGGCCGCGCCAGCAACCTCGGCGGGGCGCTGCGCACCGCGCTCGACAAGAGCCGCAACGCCGAGATCGCCGCCGTGGTGTTCGTGACCGACGGCCGCCGCAACGCCGGGCCGCAGGCCGCCGAGGTCGCGCGCCTGCTCGGCCAGCGCAAGATCCCGCACGTGTTCGCGCTCGGCGTCGGCGATCCGTCGGCGACGCAGTCCGTGCAGCTCGCGCGCTTCGAGGCGCCGGCCAAGGTCTTCCAGCGCGACCCGTTCGAGGCCAAGGCGACGGTGTTCGCGCAGGGGTACGACGCCGCGGTCGCGACGCTGCGCCTGCTGCGCGTCGACGACAAGGGCCAGGAGCAGGTCGTGCGCACGCAGCAGGTCGCGCTCGCCGGGGACGGCGAGACCGCGGTCGAGTGGAAGGACCTCGTCGCCGACGCGCCGGGTCGCTTCACCTACCGCGCCGAGGTGGCGCCGCCCGATGGCGAACCGCTCGTGCCCGAGCGCCACGCGCGCACCGCGCCGGTCGAAGTGCTCGGCGAGCGGCTGCGCCTGCTGCTCGTCGCCGGCGGCGCGTCGCACGAGTTCCAGATCCTGCGCAACCTGCTGCTGCGCGACAAGACGATCGACGTCGCGTGCTGGCTGCAGAGCGCCGACCCCAAGTTCCCGCAGGACGGCGACGACGGCGCGCGCATCGAGCGCCTGCCCGAGGAACGCGCCGAGTTCGATCCGTACGACGTCGTGGTGCTGCTCGATCCCGACGCCAGCAAGCTGAC
>Ga0194130_10008858_pt1 | contig 10556 bp, 14 predicted proteins | sample TA2KigsurfametaG_FD_160084 | JGI IMG/M metagenome (GOLD analysis project Ga0194130, IMG submission 160084) | Freshwater microbial communities from Lake Tanganyika, Tanzania - TA2015050 Kigoma 12 surface | ecosystem: Environmental > Aquatic > Freshwater > Lake | place: Tanzania: Lake Tanganyika... | reverse complement strand
GTCAGCAGGTTCTTCTAAGCCAGGAATGGCCGATTGCGTCCCATCCTAACGCGAGATTGAGCCTGGAATCAACTGTGGCGCAACGGATTTGGGTTTTTCAGCAAGCCCTAATTAGCTTGTTGAACATCCTATTTACGCACTATTCTGTGCAGCAGATTGATTTCAAAGCCAGCTTTCTGATCGATTCAATGTCTGCCGTACGAACTTATACAGATAAGCAGATTGATCCCATTCTTACACCCCTTAACGCACAATCTGAACAGTTCTTGACGGAATCAATCCCATCCTACTCAGCCAAGCAAGTATTCACCTACTTACAAGCCAATCCAGATTACGCTCAGTACTCCTACCGCGAAACCGCCCTCAATCCCACCAATCCCGAAGATCAAGCCGATTCTCGCGAAGCATCCGTGATCAAAGCTTTTCGTGCTGACCCATCCCTGAAAACATTATCAGGGAATCGCCAAAATGCAGATGGATTGTATAACTACGTAGCCAAACCAATCAAGGTGACTGACCCCAAATGCTTGGCTTGCCATTCCACCTACCAACAAGCGCCCCCTAGCCTTGTGGCCAGCTACGGCAAAACACATGGCTTCGGTTGGCAGCTCGGCGAAGTGATCGGTGCTCAGATCGTTTCTGTTCCGGTCGATGCCATCATTGCCGCAAAGCAAGCCTCGCTCACGTGGGTGGGTCTCTTGAACACCGCAGCATTTGTAATAACTGCGGGAGCCTTGTTGCTCTTCCTCGGACGTTCCATCATCCAGCCGATGCGATTGATCAGCTCTCGCGCATTTGAAGCGAGCATTCATCCGGAGAATGTAGACTTTTCAGAAAAGCATCGCCAGGACGAAATCGGCTTGATTGCGCAGAGCATGGAACGCATGAAACAAAGCCTTCTGATCGCAATGCGGATGTTGCAACAGCCCAGAAACACTCCTCATGAATGAGGATCACGAGCAATGAAAGCGAAGGTTTCTTCCTATTGAAAAACTCCTGGATTGATGTCCCTGCCACCTCCTTCAATGTCTGCTCGAATCTTCATCAGCTACTCACGTCATGATTCAGATTTTGCTCGCGGGGTAGAGTCCGCACTAAACAACCGCGGCTTCAACGTTTGGCTGGATACAGATAGGCTGCGCTTGGGAGAGCTTTGGAGAGAAGAAATTGTGCAGGCCATCGAAGAATGTGATTATTTTTTGCTTCTTCTATCTCCCCATTCCATTCATTCCGTCAATGTGGTGCGTGAACTCTCATTAGCCGAGAGCTCATCTCGCTTAATCTTACCAGTGATGGTAGAGCAGGTAGAGATCCCGGACACGATGAAATATCAACTGGCAGGGCTGCAGTTCATTGTCGTTGATGACCTACAGAGCAACCTGGGCTTGCAAAGTGTGCTGGATGCCTTACCCGTCCCGCAGGCTGATCGCTCTCCCCGTGGGGAACCAGACCGGAGCCGCTCCAGCCAGTGGCCCTCACCAGCCGAAGCGGCAGACCATTGGGACAAGACGGTCCTGCTGGCGCAACTCACGCTGGCCATCGGGCCGATGGCCTCTCTTCTGATGGAGCCTTTGCCAGATCCACTCCGTGCAAGCGACGTGAAAACGTTGCGCACACTGTTTCAGCATCAAGGAATCGACCTTGAACTCCTGGAGCGGTCACTGATCCCATCCCAACTTGAACCGAGCAGCGTAGAGGGTGGCGCTCGCACACAATCCCTGCCGAACGATGGAACGATCAAAGAGTGGTTTCGCATGCAGGTAGGACCGATCGCCGATATGATTATCTCCGCTGATTTCATGAATGATTTGCGACAGAACCCATCGCGAGGCCGCGCCAGGTTGGAAGAGCTTGAGGTGGCGACAAACGTGATTGATCAACTTCTTCATCGCTGTCTGTCCGACGGGTCATCTCCCAGTTCAGAATGAATTCTCTCGCGTCCATCACCGTCGCCTCCCCTCTGTGAAGCACGGCCCGCTCATGCGCCACAATCCCACTCATCCCAGCGTTGATTCCCATGCCAAAGCGCCAACGAGGCCTGGTTCGAACGGGATCCGCCATCCTTGTGATCGGCCTATCTCTCGTTTTGCTGGTCGGGCGTCTGCATCACCACTTCACGCCGACGCTGAGCGACTGGAAGCGGACCACCTCCGCTCGCTCCGCCGTCGCGCGCCAAGGCTGGAGCCAGCACCCCTACGTGTTTCGCGATGAGGCCCTCGCCAAGCCAAGCGCCTCCGCCGACAAGACAGTCCGCCTTGGCATGGAGATCACCAACATCTATGGCCTGTCCCTGAGGGATCGAACATTCCAAGCAGAGGGCTGGTATTGGCTCAAGTGGCCTGAGCTTGTTCAAACCGTGATGAAGGAGAATGAGATTGCGCAGGACAAGATCATTAATCTCATTAATCAGGTGGATTCCGATTCGATGCTGATTGAGATTGAACAACCAAATCCAGAACGCCTTAAGGATGAGTCATACTGGCAAAAATTTCATTTCTCTGGCACATTTTACATCGAAGATCTGCAGCTTCGCGCCTTCCCCTTCGATGACCTTGTCTTGCCCATTGCCATGGAGCTGGGACCCGACCTCCTGTCCTGTTATCCCGAAAATGAGTTGGGTTGTTTCTCCTTGATCTTTGACAAGGATTCCAATGCGCAAGCCCTGGGTCAATACACCAGCATCAATGGCTATTCAATCATCGGTTCAGAATCAAGAGAGTTTCTTCATCAATACAGCACCAATTTTGGTCGTAGCTCAAAGATTGCGACCAGCGCTGTGCAAACCAACGTCGTCTATCGTGCTAATTTTACCACCGCCTTCTGGATCTACATTTTTCCTCTGCTGGTCCTGATCGGTGTGTCCATCGCCTCACCCTCCCTGCCCGGCTCTTTGGGTGATGTGCGCCTTGCCATTCCAACAACCATCCTGCTGACGTTGATTTTTTTGCAAATGGGCTACAAGGCAGAGTTGCCAGCATTGGAATACGTCAGCTATCTGGACTGGATTTATATCTATGCCTACGCAATCTCCGCCTTGCTGTTCCTGTTATTTTGCTGGGGCACGAACGCTCACGCAAATGCTTGCGGTGAAGAACAGGAAGCTGAGGTGCTGCGAGGGATCAATCGCGTCGACCTCCTGGTTCAGTGGTTGGCCTTTGGCGGCCTTGTGCTGGTGATGGCCTCTGGCCTGCTCTTTGAACCCTGAAGCCTCGCCAGATCTCGCCGTTCCCCCCTCTCAACTCCCCATTCCATAGGATCGACTCCGCCCGCTCCTCGCCCCCGCCACCATGGTTGTCTCCGCCGCCGCGCCTCTGCTGTTGCCCGGCGGGGTCAGTCTGCGGGGAACCGTGCGGGTGCCGGGCGACAAATCGATCTCCCACCGCGCCCTGCTGTTCGGCGCCATCGCCGAGGGGGAAACGCGGATCGAAGGGCTTCTGCCAGCGGAGGATCCCCTCAGCACTGCGGCCTGCCTGCGCGCCATGGGTGTGGAGGTGTCGGAGATTCGCGCTGGCGAACCGGTCACGGTCCGGGGGGTGGGTCTGGACGGCTTGCGGGAACCGGACAACATCCTCGACTGCGGCAATTCAGGCACCACCATGCGGCTGCTCCTGGGCCTGCTCGCCGGACGGGCCGGACGGCACTTCGTGCTCACCGGCGACGCCTCCCTGCGCCGCCGTCCCATGCGGCGCGTCGGGGGTCCCCTGGGCGACATGGGCGCCGCCATCCACGGCCGCGACGGCGGCAACCTGGCGCCCCTGGCCATCGCCGGCCAGACCCTGCATGGCGCCACGATTCGCACCCCGGTGGCCTCCGCCCAGGTGAAGAGCGCCCTGCTGCTGGCGGCCCTCACCGCCAGCGGCCCCACCACCGTGATCGAACCCGCCCTCTCCCGCGACCACAGCGAGCGCATGCTGCGCGCCTTTGGCGCGGATCTGGAGGTCAGCGGGGCGGGCGGCACCACGGTGACTGTCACCCCCGGCGCGTCCCTGCGGGGCCAGGCGGTGGTGGTGCCGGGCGACATCAGTTCCGCCGCCTTCTGGCTGGTGGCCGGCGCCATCACCCCCGGCGCGGACCTCACGATCGAGAATGTGGGCCTCAACCCCAGCCGCACGGGCATTCTGGAGGTGTTGCACCAGATGGGCGCGGCGGTGGAGGTGCGCCAGCCGCGAGAGGTGGCCGGCGAGCCGGTGGGCGACCTGCACGTGAGCCATGGCCCCTTGAACGCCTTCTCCATCGATGGCGATTTGATTCCGCGGCTGGTGGATGAGATCCCGGTGCTGGCAGTGGCGGCCTGCCGCGCGGAGGGCGTGAGCCGGATCCGTGGCGCGGAGGAGCTGCGGGTGAAGGAAACGGACCGTCTCGCCGTGATGGCCCGTCAGCTGGGCGCCATGGGCGCCCGCCTGGAGGAGCACGCTGATGGCCTGACGATTCAGGGCGACACCCCCCTCCAGGGCGCGGAGGTGGACAGCGAAACCGACCACCGCGTGGCGATGAGCCTGGCGGTGGCCTCCCTGGTGGCGCGCGGCGACACCCGCCTGCGGGACAGCGCCGCCGCCGCTGTCTCCTACCCCGGCTTCTGGGACGACCTGGCCCGCCTGCGGAGCTGACCCCGAACCCATGGCGGACGAGGTCGGCACGGAGCTGGTGGTCCGCACGGGAGCCGATGGCAGCTTCAGCCTGTGGAGCGCGGCCTTCCAGGAGGGCTTTCACAGTGGTCGCGGCGCCCTGCGGGAAGCCCGCGAAACGTTTCTGGCGCCCTCCCGGCTGGAGCGCTTCCCGCCCGGTTCCCTGGTGCGGGTGGTGGAAGTGTGCGCGGGCACGGGAGGCAACGTGGCCCTGCTCCTGGAGGCCTGCGCGGCGCGGGGGCTGACGCTGGAGTGGTGGGGCCTGGAGCTGGATCGCCGCCCCCTGGCGCTGGCGCTGGCCTCCGAAGCGTTTCGACGCCCCTGGCAACCGAGCACCCTGACAGCCCTGTCCGAGCTGTTGGCGCGGGGCCACTGGCACGGCGAGGGAGCGACAGCGCGCCTGCTCTGGGGGGACGCGCGGCAGACCATGCGGGACTTGCCGAGGGCGTTGCCGGGCCCGGTGGACCTGGTGTGGCATGACGCCTTCTCGCCCCGCCGCTGCCCCCAGCTCTGGACGCTGGAGCACCTCCAGGCGACGACAGCGCCGCTGGCGCCTGAGGGTCGCTGGATCAGCTACAGCGCGGCGGCGGCGGTGCGGGACAGCCTGCGCCAGCTCGGCTTGCACCTGGTGGCGCTGGAGGTGGCCGCCCCGGGGGAGCATCCAACGGGGCGCACACTCTGGAGCGGGGGGACGGTGGCCAGCCCCTCCCCCCTGGCGAGCGACTCCCCGGCGGGGGACCGACCGGCGGCGCAATCGCTGTGGCGGGAGCTGTCGCTGATGGAGCGCGAGCATCTGCGCAGCGCCGCGGGCGAGCCCTATCGCGATCCCGACGGCACGGATGACGCGGCGACGATCCTGGCTCGGCGCTCGCAAGCCCAGCGGGCGGCCTTGGCCTCCGGAGCGCGGGGGTGCAGCGGCGCCTGGCGGCGGCGGTGGGGGGTGGAGCGTCGATGACGGTCGGCCTTTCGGCCGTTCATGGGCTTGCGCCAGCCGCGCCAGCCGCGCCAACGCTCGGGTGCTCCCATGGCCGTTTGTCGCCTTGCGGCGGATCTGGCGCTGGCGAAGGTGGAGCGGATCGGCGGGGTGGCCATGGCGAACGTCGCCCCTGTTGCGTGCGTGGAGCGAGGGCGCGGCGCGAGGCCTCTTCTCGACGGCGACGACCACGACGGCGACGACGACGACGACGGTGACGGCGGATCGCGCGGGAGCGGGAGGCGGCCCGGTGATTGGTGGCGGAAGTGGAGGGATTGCCGCTGGCCCTGGTGCTGTTGGCGGAGAGGTTGCGGCGATTGTCGTCCCTGTCGGTGTCTGAGCTGCGGCTGGAGCTGGCCGAGCCGGAGCTCGGGGCCAAGGCCGTCCAGATCGCCCATGCCGAGCTCATGGCGAAGCAGGGGTTGGTGGCGTCGCAGCTCAGCAGCTGGCGGACGCTGGCGCCGGAGGCGATGGAGCTGGCGCGGCTGCTCAGCCTCACCCTCAGCCCCCCCATCCCCCGGGAGCAGATCCAGCGCTGCGAGAGCCCGGGTCAGCGCTGGCACGACGCCCTGGCCGATCGGGTCGGAGCCAATCTGCTCGATCGGCTGGCGGGCGAGCCGGTGCGCTATGCCCTGCAGTTGGCGCGAGGAGACGATCAGGCGGCAACGGCTGGCGGCAGCGGCCAGTGCCCTGGCCCAAGCGCCGCCACGCTTTGGCCGAGGGCAAGGGCCTCTGCCTTTTGCTGAGGCTTGAAACGGTGGGCCGCACCTCGCGGCTGGTGCTGGAGGCGTGGGATCGGCTTTTTGAGTGTGGGTGACTTCCTCCTGGAGGAGCTTCGTCGCGAGCACGTCGCCGGCTCGGCAGAAATGTCGAGAACAAGCCACTAGGATTGGAAGATTCGCCACAGATGGCGATAAGTCATTCAGTTGTCTCATGCCCATCCAACGCCTGATGAGCGACGAGGCCCTCCTCCAGGAGCTGGGGCGGCGCATCGCCCGGTTGCGGCTGGAGCGAAACCTGAGCCAGGCTCAGTTGGCGGAGCAGGCCGGCATCTCCAAGCGCACCCTGGAGCGTCTGGAAGCCGGTGCCGCCGCCACCCAGCTCTCTTTGTTCCTGCGGGTGTTGTGGGGTTGTCCCGGTTCAATGGACAGGCATCCAGCCGTGGTGGTGACCTGTTTCTGCTGGATCGGCCTTTGGGTTCACGCGGTGCCCTGGCAAGAAGGGCTTCCGCTTGCGGTTGGTCGCCCTCGGTCGCCGTCTGGGCCTGATCGTGCGCAACGCCTTTGCGCATTCCGCTGAATCGGCATCGCTGGCTGATCCTGCCCACAGCGCCCGTCTGGAGACGGCCCAGCAGCTCATGCCCTGTCAGCGGCTGGTGGTGATGGGTTCGCGGGGGTCATCCGCCAGGAGCCAGCTGGTTGATGCCAGTCGCAGCCGGGGCTTGGCAGGTTGGCGAATGGGACCTGGGGGCTGGCCATGGTTGCAAGGCAGGGCGGGCGTTTCAGGCTCAGATCACATAGGGATGCAGCACACCTCCCAACGTCAGCGGAAAAGCGCGGCTGTTGCGGCTGGCCAGGGTGAGCTGCGCGCAGCGTGCCGTGGCCAGGATGGTGGCGTCCGGCATCTTCAGGCCATGCTGCTGGCGCAGTCGCACCGTTTCGCGGGCGATGGCGTCATCCAGCGGCAGCCGCGGGAAGCCCTCCAGCCAGCTCTGCACCGCCTCGCTTTCGCCGTCACGGCAACCCACCAGCACCTCGATCCAGGTGATCACGCTGATGCGCGGGCTCTGCTGCTGCTCCAGCCAGGTCAGCGCCGCCGCCTCGCCTCGCAGCACATCAATCAGGATGTTGGTGTCGAGCAGCAGCATCAGCGCTCGCTCCACTCGGCCCGCAGCGCCTGCTGCAGCGCCACGCTCTCTTCAGGGCGGTCACGCCAGAGGCCGAACACCGCGCTGTGGCCGGGTTGCTGCTGCGCCAGCCACAACCGCAGGGCCTGACGCAGCGCCTCCGCCCGCGACAACCCCCGCTGCCTGCACAGCGCATCGAGCTGGGCCCGCTCCGGATCGGGCAGGTCCACGATCGTGCGCATGGTGATGCCGTCATCAGGAGACGTCATCATATGGGCTGGCTCGACAGCTGATAAACCAGTCAGCAAACTCGTCAGAGTTGAGGGCATCATGTTCGTCTGGCCCGTGCAGCACGCCAAGGCGCGCTTCGGTGAGCTGCTGGATGCCTGCCTGCGGGAGGGCCCTCAGGTGGTCTCCCGACGCGGCACCGAAACCGGCGTGTTGGTGCCGATCGAGCAGTGGCGTCGCCTGCAGGCCGCGGCCAGGCCCAGCCTCAAGCAGCTGTTGCTGGCCCGTGGTGGCGCTGTAGGCCATGGCCTTTCTGCTCGACACCAACGTGGTGGCCGAACTGCGCCGGCCGCGCCCTCATGGAGCCGTGCGCGCCTGGCTGGAGAGCATTGATGACGCCGACCTTCACATCGCCAGCGTGACCCTCGGCGACATCCAGGCCGGGATCGAACGCATCCGCGAGCAGGACCCCGTCAAAGCCTCCGAGATCGCGCGCTGGCTGGATCAAGTGAGCGACACCTTCAACATCCTCAGCCTGGATGCCTCGGCCTTTCGCTGCTGGGCTCGGTTGATGCATCGTCAGTCCGACACCCTCTACGAAGAGGCGATGATCGCCGTCATCGCCAAATTGCATCACCTCACGGTGGTCACCCGCAACGTGGCTGACTTCAGCGGTTTTGCCGTGCCGCTGTTCGACCCGTTCACTGGGAAGGGGTGGAGCTGACATGCCCGGGGAGCCAGTCGCCAAATCCGACGCCCATGTCGTAGTCGAGGCCTGTGGTCGTGCTGCCCGGGTGCTGGGGCTCAGCATGGAAGAGCTCAGCGCCGTGGTGGGCAAGCACAGGATGCCAGCGCTTCTGATTGGATTCCTTCACGTTAGAAGCAGTGTCCGGTCGGCTCAGGTGGCCATGAGGGCCGAGCAGAGCAGCGGCGATGCAGCCACCAACTCCTGAACGGGCTCCGCTTCGGTCCGCCCCATGGTGGGGGGTCCACTGCGGAGCCCTCCCATGGCCCCTCTGTCCCGCAAAGCGCAGCTGCAGCAGTGCAGCTGGCTCAAGCCTTGAACGCTGACGACGACTTACGGGGATGCCTTCGCCGCGAGCAGCTCCACACCCTCGCAGCTGGAGAAGCGTTGATCAAAACTCAACACCGGCAATGCCCCGGCACGGACTGTTCGGGCCAGGATCAGCTGATCGGCCAGGTCGCCCCCCCGGCGAAAGTGCTCCAGGGCATCAATCACCGCATCGATGTCGTCGTCGACGACACTGCGCGTGCGCACCAGGCGTTCGAGCAGGTCGTAACGGGCCTGACGGGTGAGGTCGCAGCCGCGCAACACCCAGGCCACCTCCGCCAGGACGACATCGGGTAGGTACACGCCGCCGCTGGGGATCGTCGCCGATCAGCAGGCGATTGACGACGTTGGTGTCAAGCGTCGTCAAGGTCATCGGGTCTGCCAGCGGCAGCGGCGATGGCCTGCTCCATCTGCTCCAGGCTCAGGCTGCGGTTCACCTTGGGTCGGTGGAGGAAGAGATCCTCCGGCTCGTATTTCGAGGGCACCAGCACCAGCCGCCCCTGTCGATCGATGCTGGCCTGCAGCCGGGCCCCGGAAACCAGCCCAAGGGCATCGCGGAGGGGCCTGGGGAGAGTGAGCTGCCCCTTGGAGGTGAGTGTGACGGTAGCCATAAAGGGTTTGTAAGGCGCTCTGCCTTACCTGCTGATCTGCCTGTCGGCTTGCTGCAGGGCATCTGCCAGGACCAGAGGCCTCACGGTCGGCGAGGGGTCTGAATTCAGGGAAGATCTGCCAGGTCGCAGTAGCCGGGCCTGACGCGGGTGACCCGCGCCTTCCTCGTGATGGCCTCCTCCCCAGCCAGATCAGCGTCAGGCACGGATCCAGCCGAAAAGCCCGGCTGCCCCCCCACTTCTGCTTGCAAGCATGATGGGCCTGGGTTCCTTGCCTGCCGCTCTCCATCCCTGCCCATGGAGCCCTCACGCCAACAGGCCTACCTGGCCCTGATCCAGCAGCTGCTGCAATGCCCCAGTGGGGAGGAGCCAGCGCTCCTGGAAGCCCATCGGGAACTGTTGAATGCGGAGTTTCTGGCCACGTGTGAACAGGTGGCCCAGACGCTGGAAGAACGGGGAGATCAAAATACTGCGCTGTGTTTGCGGAATCTAGCGACCCAGCTGGGCTGCTTGCATGGCGTCAGTTGCGGTTCGTTGATGGGGGTGCGCACCGTCCTGCGTCTGGGTGACCCTCGATTGCGCCAGAGCGCCAAGGCTGTGCCGGATGTTCACGATCCCGCCTTGAGGCAACTGATTACGGATCTGCACGACACGATGGAGGCCTGCAGCGGCGCCGGCCTGGCTGCTCCCCAAATCGGCGTGCTGCTGCGGGTAGTGCTGTTCGGTTGTGGTGGGCCCAACCCCCGCTACCCCGATGCGCCACCGCTTCCCCGCACCCTGTTGATCAATCCCGTGCTCACCCCGCTCGGACCTGAGCGTGATGAGGGCTGGGAGGGATGCCTGAGTGTGCCGGGGTTGAGAGGGCGGGTGTCGCGTTGGCAACGGCTGCGCTATCAGGGGATCGATGGCGATGGCCAGCCCGTCGATCGTTGCGTGGAGGGGTTTCATGCCCGGGTGGTGCAGCACGAGTGCGACCATCTCGATGGCGTGCTTTTCCCCGACCGGCTCAGTGATCCCACTGCTTTTGGCTTCATCCCTGAGCTGGAGGCGGCCGGGCTGATTCCGGCGTAACTGGTGCTGGCGGAGGCCACACACTCGATCGGACCGACACGCCCCACCGTGATGTCTCCGCCTTCTTCCAGGATCGCTTCAATGTTGGGATAAGCCACGAGCTGGGTGGCGTGGAGGGGAGTTGGCGCCGCTG
>Ga0194130_10008855_pt1 | contig 10558 bp, 14 predicted proteins | sample TA2KigsurfametaG_FD_160084 | JGI IMG/M metagenome (GOLD analysis project Ga0194130, IMG submission 160084) | Freshwater microbial communities from Lake Tanganyika, Tanzania - TA2015050 Kigoma 12 surface | ecosystem: Environmental > Aquatic > Freshwater > Lake | place: Tanzania: Lake Tanganyika... | reverse complement strand
CAGCTTCGAATAGTAATTCTTCTACAATTTCTTCGTTTGTCATTGGTGGGTTTGATTAATGTATTCTTCGATAAGATAATCGATATTATCTGATAGATGTCTATGGTTTTCTAACCATAATATTACTTGTTTAGTACCATCGGTTTTTCCAATTTGATAACAAATGTCCATAGCATTTATACAACCTTCCTTATCAAAAATAGCAGAGGTCAGAGTATGTTCATTCAATAATTCGTAGTAGTCAGGTTTCATCGAGTAATTATCATGTTGGTATTTGAAATTGGGAATCGGGCAACAGGGAATCTTGATTTAATACCATCAGATGATTCTTCTTCTTCCATTACTTCAAAAAAATAATCATCTTTTTTTACGGTAGGCACATTAGAGAATTGGTAGAGAATTTCAGAACCCTGCATTTTACCAGAGTATAGGATTACAGATTTTGTTGTTGTGTTGAATAAAAGTGTCTGCATAGTTTTGTTATGTGTAATACCAAAAATATGAAATTATTTGTTCTTAGTAAAATATTTATATGAAAATATTGTTATGCAATTTTGGAATATGAATCAAATCTCGAAAGAAGAGAAAGAAAACATCTTAGCAAAACACAAAGAAGTCTACAACGGATATCAAACCTTACAATCAAAGACAAACCACATACAACCTTTGTACGTTCAAGATTTTGCGAAAGATAAGGATGGTGCTATGTTAAAAAATGATGGAACTGTTACTCCGTATACAAATTACAGAATTAATGAATCTGAGGAAACTTTGACCTGTGAACAATGTGGTTCTAAAATGGAACAAATTGATGGAGATGATATGAATTCAGATTATGAAAACGTGGAAACAGGCGACGAAATACCTTCATTTGATATCAAAGGAAATTTTTTAGGAATGGCAAAACCCAATGGAGATATGGAAGAGACTACAGAAGGTTACAAAACAGGGAAATTAGATGACATTTACGATGAAGAAGATTTGAATATGAGTGATGATTTTGATTACGTAGAAGGGGGTGGAAATCAATATGGTACATTCGAAAAAATGCATCATATGAAAGGTGTAAAGTCGGAAGAAACAGCAACATCGAACGCACCAATGTCATACGGCAAACATTATGATGATATCGAAAAACCATACAATTTTGAATCAAATGGTCCTGTTGGTGATGGAGGTACCCTCAGACAAAAATCATTAGAAGAAGTTGGATATACAGGCGGAGGAAACGCTCCTGACTTTGACATTGATTTTGAATCACCAGCATATGAATTTAAATCTGAAGGACCAATTGAAGATACGTACACAGAGCCAGCAGATGATATGGATTTAGACCCTAGTGAAGAAAAAAAACCTTTTGATTTCAACTCAGGGGGTCCTGAAATAGGGAATTCCTACCCGGTTTTCGAGGAGATGAAATCAGCATTTACCGAAGACGAATTTGAAATAGAGGAATATGACATTTCAGGTGCACAAGGCTCACAAGATAACGCCGAAAAACCTTATGCGTTTGTTAGTACAGGACCTGGCAAAGCGGGACCCTATCAAACACATAGTTGGGGCGGTGAACAATTAAGTTCAAGTTTGGATGAACAGAATGAAGACGAAGACGTTTATCGTGTGGATGACTCGGAAGTTGGAGAACTAGATTTAGACTTATCAAAGTTTAACCCTGAAGATAAGTCATGGGAGGAAATAACCGCCTACACAGGAGAAGACGAATTTTCACATTTGAATGAAAAGTTCCAAAAACAACATGAAAAGATTTTAGAAATGTTTTTAAGAGTAGAAAAATTTATTTAATCAGTAATTTGTATTCATTTTTTATTTGAGACCAATAGTAAGTTTTTTTTGTGTTCATTTCAAAACTTTCATGATAATGTAACAAATCTAAATTTTGATTATTCATCAGATTCAAACCCTGTAATTTTTTATGAACCTCAAGATAAAAAAAAGTTTCGTAAAAATCACCATCGGTTTGATAAAATTTGTAAGGTGGTACAAAAATATTTAAATCATAAATTTTATTTAAAATTTTTATTTCAGGATATGTGAAATCCTTAGAAAAATTAAAATTAAATACCCTGTCGTATTTTTCAACCCAACTATTTTCAATTTTTCTCTGTTGATGATTTATTACAATCAGAGTTTCATTTGCAATTTTTTTGTAAAAATTTTTTTGAAATAAATATTGAGAATTAAAACTTACCGACTCTTCGAAATCAGTCAAATAATTTTTGTTTTCGTCACCAAAACATTTCGGATGAATATTTGTTGTGAAAGTATATAAATTAGTATCATTTTCAAATGGAAAAAAACTAAAGTTATATCCGTTGTCAACAACATACAGGTCATTCGAAATCAATTTTCTCTTAGAAACAATTAGTTTTTTCAATATGTTCGAGTCCGATAATAAATTACCAAAGTTTAAACAAAAAGTACCCAAATGTTTATTTTTACAATGAATTTTTAAATTGTGAACAAAATCAACCATTCTCAGAATTACTGGCTCGAAAGTAAGATGTTCAACCACTATTTCAAAATCTGAGTAGTTCGGAATTTCAGCACAATTTGAAAAACAAATTAAATCTTCAAAAAAAACATTATATTCATTTAGAACCACAAATAAATGTTTGAAATCATAGTCTTCTTTAAAAGATTCAGATGTTTCATCATCTAAAAAAACTATCTTGTCAATCCAAGGCAAACAATCAACATAAATTTTTTTATTTTTCTTTTGGTCCGAAGTTTTAACTATTATTATTTTGTGAACGTAATTATAGACATTTATAATTCTATGTTTGATTAGGTGAAAATCATATTCACACATAACAATGTCAAATATTTTGTTTTTTTTCTGTTGAGGAATCATTGATATTGAGTTTGATTTTTTTTTGATTTATTATTAAAATATAAAAAATTTATCAAATGTCATTATCAAGGTATTTTCTCAATGACCAACGCGGTCAAATAAATCACATGAATTATTACTATTTTACCGACGCTTTCACCAAAGAGGAACTTTTGAAAATTAGGAAAATGGGCGACTCAGCACCTAAACAAGCTGCTACAACTGTTTCTGATGATTCTGACCATGTATCAGATTACAGAAAAAGCGAAATTTCATGGTTGGATGATGACGAAGAAACAAGATGGTTATATGAAAAAATGGCAAATCTTTGTAAAACCGCAAATAAAGCTATGTGGAATTTTGATGTATGGGGTTATCAAGACGGTTTTCAGTATACTGTATATTATGGAGATGGAGGACATTATGATTGGCATGTAGATTTAGGCCCAAATATTTCTAACAGAAAAATTTCCTGTGTATTACAATTGTCTGACCCTGACGAATATGATGGAGGCGAATTACAAATGAATCCTGGAGGAAACATCTTAACAGTTCCTAAACAACTTGGACTTGTCTGTTTTTTTCCATCATTTATACTACACAGAGTAACACCATTAAATTCAGGTGTTCGTAAATCTTTAGTCAATTGGTTTTGTGGCGCAAACTTCCGATAAATTATGGTCGAAAGAAAAATTGTCAAAGCGTCAAATTTCCATCAAATAGCTCGAAATAACGAATATTTTATTTGGCATTTTCTCCAAAAAAACCAAACAAAAAATCAAACAACACTATTTTCATATTTTGATGAAGTTTCTACTGACAAACAAGATTACATAATCCATACCCTCAAGTATATTTTGGACGGAATACAAATACCGTATTTCGAATCATATACTGAAGAAAGTATAGATTTTTTGATGGGTATGGGTTTTAATAGCAAATACCTTTATAAAGTTCCCAAACACCCTACAAAAAAAGAGTTTTATTTTTCTCCGATTTTTATAGGATTCAATAGATTTAAGGTCATTGGGTCATCATTGGAAAAGTGTTATTGTGATGAAACCCTTGTTGATTTGATTATGAAAATGAATCCAAATTTTATTTTGAATAGTAATTTTGATTAACGTTCAGTATTGAAAAAAAACACCTGAAATAATCTCCCATCATACAAATCTTTCCCAAAATAATCTAAAGAGACGTGATAGTTGTCCGCCCTATACATTATCAGTCGATTGAAAACATTCCCTACTCTATCTACTAATTCCCACTTAGTATAATCTCTACAATCGGAACCTGGAGGAGCCGATTCTTTATATTTTGGTTCATTCTCTCTTTTATAATCAAAATGCATCCATCCTGTGGCTTTATGACGGAAAATACCAGTCCCTGAACTTAATGGTGCATCGGGTGTTAGATAACAAACCGCAGCCCAATCTGTTGTTGAGTCGGCGTGAATCCATGACCTATCCTCAGCAACTGTATATTGAAATGAACCTGTATAGTTGTTTTCAGGGTCATCACTCCCCCAATATGTAATCTCACCTGCAAATGGGTATAAAATTTCTCGTAACCTCTTTTTCAAAGATTCACTTAGAAAAGACCTTGTTCTTTGGCCAGGATAGTTACCTCTTACTTTAAATTCCTGTTTCAAAGCAAAATCTCTTACATCATGTGGGTTTTCATAGAAGTTATCTATAGTTAGGGAATTAAATCTCATTATTAAATAATTTAGTATGTAAAAATTAGGGCAAATTTTAGTTAAATCAAATCAAAAAATTTTTTGTTTTTTATACATTTTGTAATATTTGTATATAAATTAAATCGAATGGAAATAAAAGAAATAATATCGTATTTTTTGAATGTTGAATCCAACATTTTGGAGGTTTCATTTAGAACAATCGAAGACAGTGACGAAGTTTTGCGCACGGATAATATAGATTTTTCTGTAACCGAGGATTATGGATTCAAACTCGTTACAGAAAATTTTGATTTTTTTGATGATGATTTTGAGGATGACGAGGTGGTCGTTGAAAAGGTTGAACTTGATGAAGAAGAATTAATTATATTCCTAAATGAATATTACACCGTAAATCCACAATCATTACCGAACGCAGATTTTTATTAAGGTCCAACACGAGTCCAAACAAAGGTCAAAACCTGTTTTTCACCTAACTCACCCTTGACCCATTGACCTGAACTTTGTAGTTGTAGACTTTCTACACCATCTTCTTCAATGTGGAAAGTTAATCTATTTTTTTTGGAATTTACGAGATAATCAAATTGGAGGTATCCGTGGTTATAGGTGTTATTTCTCAAAATCCAGTACTTGATAAAATCAGGTGAATTACCATACTCCCACACATCCCTGCCGTCCTGTGTCTCAATTAGATTCATCCGTATTGTTGAGTAATCCATATGTATGTAAAACCTATTGATAGGTATGCTGTCAAATGGAGGGGGTAAAAGTGGGTTTAGATATACTGTACCAGGTCTGTATAGGGAGTCCCTCGTTAGATTTTGGTCAACAGCGGTCACATCCAAAAGAGCAAGCTTGTACTTCCCACTCAAAGTCAAATCTGATATAGGAAGGGCGTATCTCTCACAGGAACCTAAAAAAAGAAGTATGAATATTAAAATTATTTTTTTCATCGGGCAAAAATATGTAAATTATTTGATTCAACCAAAATAATTATAAATATGAACCTCAACGTGGACACTTTAATACATTTTTTTAAAAAATATTCCGAAACTCGCAATACCGAAATTGGTGAACAATCAGAAGCTGGTTCTGGGGGTGGAGGTAAAGGAAACAATCCATCGAAATGGGCCGATACTGTTGGTGGTCCAGTAAGAGGTGTTGCAAACAGTCTACCGAAAAAAGGACAATATTGGGCTCAAATTCACGGTGGACCAAAAAGAGGACCTGCTAACAAATTGGGGACTGCTTAGAATAAAAAATAAAAAATACCATATTTTTTCTTTCTAATTAGTTTTGAAATTTTGGTTTTATGTGATTCGAAGTCAAATTTTACAAAGGACAAAGATTTTAAATCGTCTTTAATTATTTCTCTTTCAGATGATGTCAATTTATTTTTCCCAATTAGTCTTTGAATTGCGTTGATAGTGGGATATGGTGTGATGTACTCGATTTCAGCTTCAGGAAAACATTTGGAATCTTGAGTAAAGATATAAGTTTGATTTTCAATTATCAAGATTTCATCTATAACATGGATGGACCTATTTCTACAGTTAAAGACTTTATTTGTGTGTGTTTTTTTTGACATGGTACAGATTCGTTTTTTTTGTTCATCACAAAATATTTATAAAAAAGATTTCGTGAACCCCAAATATACAGAAAATAAATTAACGGAAGAAATTTTACGAATTAATAAATTAATTAGTCCTATAGTTTTGGAACAATCCATTGCGGGTCTTCCAGTCAGTGGAATGTCAGGAATATTCGACCCCGCATTACCTTCCAAATCAATCAATTGGGTTCAAACATGGAATAAACATGAGTGGTTGAATGCGGTGGAAATAATTTCTGGTATTGCTGGCTCAATTCCCACACCATTATCTCCAATTCTTCTTGGGGTTTCTGTAGCATCGGGATTAGCGAATGGTATACTCTACATTAATGAGGGAGATAAATACCTCGGTGGGTTTTACATAGCCCTTTCAGTGTTACCAGGACACCAACTTTGGTCAGTTTTAAAAAATTCAAAAAAGTTGAAGAGTGTTGGTGTAGATAAAACAAAAATTCTTATTGATAAAGTTCATAAGGGTGTTGCCACTAAGGCAGAGGAAAAGGTCCTTCAAGAAATTGTTTCGGAAGCTGGTCCTGAGGCGATTCGATTAGCAAGGAAAACCCAAAAATATATAATTTCACAATTTATATCAAACCTCGCATCCAAGTCACTGAAATATGTTTTAGTATTTGTAATTACGGCTTTAAAACTTGGTTTGGGATTGACTAAAGTCGGTATTGTTCTTGGAGGTATATTTTTTACTTATGATGAATTGTTCTTATTTTTTAATAATAAAAATGACAGAGCGTTAGCAATGAGGTCTAACAGTGAGTTAGCTAAAATGAAAGACTATTTATTAGAGAATGAAAATTTAGTCAAACAGGAAATAATAAAAAATTTAATTTCTGATAATAGTGTTATCGTTGAAAACGCTGAAAAATTTTTACAAATACAACCTACTGAAACCTTGAAAAACGAATATCTGAATCTAATAAGAAAAAAGGGGGATTTAATTCAAACACCAAGTATCGAAGAAGTTTTGTTAGGTAAGGGAGTATATGGTTTGAATATGAAAAGTCCTGAAATAAAAAAAATTCAACTGCTTTTGAAAAATTTGAACTATGATTCAGAACTGAGTAATTATGGTAACATCGAAAATTATATTGATGGTATTTATGGTAATTCTACACAGCAAGCGGTGAGGTTCTTCCAAGAAGACGTCACCCTTCCTGTCACAGGAAATGTAGATTCGAAAACCTTGAAGAAACTTGTTGAAAAAAACAGAGAAAAAAATGGGAAAAAAGTTAATAGTTGAAATACAAAGATATCGAGAATTGATGGGTTTGCGATTGTTGAGTGAGCAACCTGCGACTATTTTGGACGATATCGTAAAATTTGCAAAAAATTTCAAAAGTGAACTAAATGTTGTAAAAAGTGAGTTCGATATTGCTTTAAAAGCTTTGGAAAAACACAAAAATGGGGTAGTAAGACTCAGTGACGATGAATTAGTAAGAAATTATTCCAAATTGGCAAATTCCTATCCTGAGGTTGCGGACGAGATAGCTCCTAAAATAATTCAAAATTTGGATGATACACTGAAAAACAAAATCACACAACTGAAATTAGACATACAAGATTTTAAGGATGCTGGAGCAACGGAGGCTGAAGTAAAAAATTATATCGATGACCTTTTCAAAAATGGAACAATAAATAGCCCAATTGACCAAGTCGAAACTTTGTTAAAAAAAGATTTGGATGATTTTAAGTCTGTTGTTTTCGGAACAAGACAAGCTCAATCAACACAAAAGGGTGGATTTATAGACGTTAAACCTAGTGACATACCTAATATTGGTCCCTCTGAACTCGAAAAACTCCAAAAATTATATAGAGCTAAGGGTTTGGGAAGTTTACTTCAGCCAATCAGGAAAATGAGACAAGCGTGGTCTGATTTTTTTACTTCTTCAACAAAGTTGACAGATGAAACGCTTTCTCTCACAAAGTCTTTCAGTAGCGGCGAGTTAACGCCTAAGCAGAAGAATGATTTACTTAAGAGGATTTCCTCAAATTTAGAAAATTTAGCAAAAAAAGATACTCAAATTTTTGAAGATTATAATTTGTGGTTGGAAACATATATCAAACCTGTTGATTATAATCTATACGAAAAAATTAGGAAAACAGAGGGATTCAAAAAGGCAAATTCAATTTTTACAGGAACCGCTCTTGAAGAATATGAAAAAAATGTGTTGACTTACTCACAAAGGAGAAAAATTCTCTCCGAACAAATTAAAGATGTTATATTTCCCTCAAGATGGTTTGGTAAAAATATGTTAAGTAAGTTGAAGGCTGCGGGTAAAGATTCTAAAATATCGAAATGGGAAAAGTGGGGAAAAATATTGAACCCGAGTTCTGCTGAGTTTGCTGAACTTCGTAGGTGGTTGTTGTATGGAGGAACAAGACACCCCCAACAATATATTGAATATGGAAACAAATTGGGTTGGTTGGGTTTGGGAAGGGACCTTTTTTTTAGCTATTTAAAAAGGTTACTTTGGTGGAATCTGTGGATTTCGGTTTTAGATTTGCTTACTGATTTGGTCTCGGTACCATTAGCAGAATCTGAATACGATGTTATGGACTTTTTGAAAAAAAACTACGCTAGTTACCAAGATAGAGCTATGACCAAATTTCTTGATATAAATTTAGAGTCGGAAAAAGATGATGCAGATATGGAAAGTCTTTTGAAATTTATGACTAGAATGGGTGTAAATATACCGATATACTTTACAGATAACCTTTTCCAACTACAGACTGTTATTCCTGGAATTATAGATGATGTTGCGGTTTTAGTTCAAAATATGACAAGAAAATTATCCCCGGAAGAATTGGAAAATATTAAGCTAATAGCAAAAGACAAAAAAAATAAAGCAATTCAACAAAGGAATGAGGTAGTGAACGAGCTTCAACAAAGAATAGAAGTCCCGCTACCTTCAGAATTAAAAGATACAACAATCTTAAATTGGAATCAATGAATGAGGTCAACCTGAGTATACTTTGGAAAAAAATAGCCACAAAAATAAATGAGGGTAAAATAAAACCTCTACCTGGCGTTAGTTCATTTGAAGAATTCAAATCTAAATTATCCGATAAAAACAACAGGCGAAATTTTTGGGATTCAAAATCACAGATTTATCGTTCCCACGGAATAGATGAAATGAAAAAGTCATTCGATGAGTTTGATAATTGGATTATTTCAGAACCCCCTGTTCCCTCACCGACAACTGATAAAGATGGAATAACTTGGAATGAAGTTATAGAGAGCACTTGGGATGCATTGCAAAAGGCCGGATACTGGGTGAAAAAGGAGGGTGGAAAACTGTTAGCAGCAATTAGAAACGGTAAAAACGTAAAAAAAGAAGAGGACGACAGTGATTGGGATTGTATTAACAATTGGAATAAAGGGTGGGGATATTTCAAATTATTGAAAGGTTATGAAGGGGACAGAAAATTCCTGTTTGAATACACCACACATAAAGTTGACGGAAGAGAAGTGAAATTATTATATTTCAGAAATGGAGAAGTAGAGATGAAATTTGAAAACCATCAAGACGTTCCTAATGGTAAAGGTAAATGGTCATGTTTAGGCGACGTGGGATATAAGATTGTTTGGCAAAATGGTGAGGTTTCGCTATTCGAAAAGTCCAAAAGAATTCCTATATCAACACAAAATGATGACTCGAATAAACAAGATTCAGAAACAACACCAAAATTCAAAGAGGTTTGTAAAGCTATTTTACCTTGTCCGAAAAGGGCTGACGTAGAAAGTGGCAAAGCATCTTATAAAATTTGCATGAGATGTCCTGAAATTGCCGAATTACAATCCAATCCGGTCTTCAAAGTAATTTATTTTAAAAAATTAAAAGATAGAGGATTTAAAGAGAGTGCTGATGGAGTTTTTGGTCCAATTACAAAATTGGCGGTCGAAGAATATCAAGAAATGAACGGATTGGTTAAAGATGGTTTGATTGGTCGAAAGACCTTAGCACAGCTTGACAAGGATAAATCAGGAAGAAAGTGATATTTAAAGTATGAAGGTTAAAGAAATACTTTGGGAACAAACTCTCCCAACAGCAGAAAATGATGTGGTGTTAAAAAATGCCTTGAATTCGGGTTGTTTTGACGAATTGAAAATGACCGTAGAGTCAACTCCGATAAAAAACAATGATGGAGTATCAGTTCTGAAAGCCAAAGATAAATCAGGTAAGATTTTCCACATTTTTGCGGAACCAAAAAAAATAACTGACGAGAACGGTGTTTATGTTCGTGATTGGGAATGTTCACCAATTGATTTGAAAAAATCTCAAATCAAAACTGATATTGAGTCCCTCAGAGCAAGTAGAGAACAACAAAGCGGTGTAAACTGTGTTGAAACTATCAAAGAGTTGTATGAAAATTTTATTGCAGT
>Ga0194130_10008846_pt1 | contig 10574 bp, 7 predicted proteins | sample TA2KigsurfametaG_FD_160084 | JGI IMG/M metagenome (GOLD analysis project Ga0194130, IMG submission 160084) | Freshwater microbial communities from Lake Tanganyika, Tanzania - TA2015050 Kigoma 12 surface | ecosystem: Environmental > Aquatic > Freshwater > Lake | place: Tanzania: Lake Tanganyika... | reverse complement strand
GAGTGACTCGCCCGCACGCTGAAGTTCTCGCAGTGATAATTCGATGGCGTCAAGCACTTTGCGATTCGCACCATCGCCAATACAATGCACCGCAATACCAATACCTGCATGGTTTGCACGCCGCACAAAATCATTAATTTCTGCGACGGTTAGTGTTGGCAATCCATAGTTGTTGCCGCCTTCAAATGGTGCGAGCATGTCAGCGGTCTCAGAACCGAGGGTACCGTCCACAAAAAACTTAAATTGACCGAGGCGCAACCAGTCATCACCGAGACCACTTCGAATACCAAACTCAAGGGCATGCTCGAATCCGGTGGGGTCAAACGTCATCAACACACGTCCCGGCATCTCGCCGACTTCGCGCAGACGCTGGAGCAGACGCAAATGCAATGCGCCATCGTTGCGCATCGCCGTGAGCCCATGCATGCCCACCAGACCGTACCGATACCCTTCTGCAAATGTGGCGCGAATTGCCTCAAGCCGATCATCGTCAGTTAAAGGCGGTACATGGCAACGAATCATGGCATCGATTGCATTTTCTTTGAAGATACCAGTCGGATGGCCGTGCGCATCACGATCAAAGCTACCACCATCGGGTGCCACCGAATCTTTGGTGATACCAGCGATTTGCAGTGCTGTGCGGTTCACCCATACCGAGTGTCCATCTTTGCGCGACATGATGACTGGGCGACCAGGCGCAACTTGCTCGAGATCATCGGCCGTCGGCCAGCGTCCACCCCATAACGTGTGGTCCCAACCAAATCCCTGGAGCCAACTGTTGCCGGGTGTTTGTGCATGTGCGGCGGCGATTTTGCCTAATACGGTCTCAAAGTCGGCAATCCCGTCGAGGGCGACTTGGCGCAAAGTCAATCCATGCGAAATGATGTGTACGTGTGCATCGGTTAATCCAGGAATAACCGCATGCCCTTGTAAATCGAGCGTATACTCTGGAGTCCCCATTACTGCATCGACGTCGGCACGACTCCCAGCCACACATACGACGCCATCGCGAATGCCAATCGCATCAACTCGTGGCAACTGTGGATCAAGTGTATAAATCGGACCATTTGTCACTATCATTGTGGCCATTTCCGTATCCTCTCTGACATAGCGGCAATACAATTATATATTACTCTGTGTCCGGCTTTGCACAAAAAAACACGGAGTCGGGCGAACCCAACCCCGTGTCATCACCAACAGCCTAGCGCGGTGGATTTTTGCGCATATGCGGTGGAACTGACAAATCCACATCGTCGTTCGGGATGCGATCGGTCGACGAATCCGTGCGCCGTCGTCCATCAAGTGGCGAACGGCCCCCCATAATCGAACCATTTGAACGCGCACCTTGCGATGCATTGTCAGAAATCGTTGGGTTGCTCCCCGTGATAGGACGGTTTGTCTGTGGGGGTTGTGGCGTCAATGGTGGTGTCGGCAATGGCCGAATACCACGAATGTCAGAACCACTATTCCCCGCATTACCCCCACGAATATCGCCGCCCTGATTTGTACCGCTCTCAGGCACGGGATACGCCGGTCGCATTGGATGTAACACCTTCGGGCGCATGACGGTTATCCCAGTGGCCAGCAAAGTGATTTTGACTTGATCGGGTGGAAAATTCGGATCAACCGTGGTCCCCCAGATGATTTGTGCATCTTCGTCAACGGTTGATTCGATCATGCTTGCCGCATCGGCTACCTCTTGCATGCGCAAATCCTCACCACACGCAATATTCAGCAACACACGCTTGGCCCCGCGAATCTCCATGTCAAGTAAAGGAGAAGACATGGCCGAATCAATGGCCTGTTGGATGCGATTTTCGCCAGAACCCACACCAATTGACATCAACGCTTCGCCGGAGTTTTCGAGCACTGTGCGCACATCCGCAAAGTCCACATTCACGATGCCTGGCTTGGTAATCAAGTCTGCCACACCCTGAATACCCTGGCGCAACACGCTATCTGCGATTTGAAAACCCTGGAGCATGGATACACCACGCCGTGCATATGCTTCAATTAAGCGATCATTCGGCACGACAACCAGTGCATCAACGTATTTGCGCAACTGCTCTATGCCATATTCGGCCTGTTTGATACGCTTAGGGCCTTCAAATTTAAATGGTTTGGTTACCACTGCAACCGTCAATACTTGAAGGTCTTGGGCGATTTGTGCCACAATCGGCGCTGCACCGGTCCCAGTACCGCCACCCATACCGGCGGTAATGAAGACCATATCAGCCCCTTTGATGATCTCGTATAGTTCTTCACTGGTCTCTTCGGCCGCTTTGGTGCCAACGCCAGGCTCACCGCCCGCACCCATGCCACGCGTCAGACGCTCACCGATACAGATGCGCTGCGAGGCCTTGGAGTTGCGTAACACTTGCAGGTCGGTGTTTACCGCCACAAACTCAACGTCTTGTAAACCATCCTCAACCATGCGATCAATTGCATTTGAACCGCCGCCACCAACACCGATAACCTTGATAACCGCACGCACATTGCGTGAATGATAATTTGTCACTGGCGGTTTCCTTTCTTTGTTGAAGTATCACATGGGATTATGCATAGACGATGCAACCAACAGACGAAACACCGACCAATTCACCGTTGGCCGTGTTCCGTCTCACGAGTTGCGTTCGTAGTGTGCGATGAACTAGTTGCCGGAACGGTCTTTGTCAATGCGCGAACGCACGAATGTTGGCAAATCAACATCTTTGGCGCTCGGCAAATTGCGTAGTGGCTGTGATGTGCGCCCCGTACGACCACTTGATGTCACCAATGGTTGTGATGGCTGACGCGTCGTCGAACTACCGCTATTGCCCATTGGTGATACCGGGGGCCGGTTATCGCGCGACTGCGCATCAAGCGGATTGGCGCTTATCGGCGTCTCTCGCTTTGGATCGGAGGTGGGTGCCGTTATTGAGCCGCTGTTGGTATTGGGCGGCATCTGTGGGCGGCGCCCATCAATGAAGCGTGGCTCTTCGCGCATTGGTGCACGTGCTACAGGTTGTACGGCTGCTACTTGTTTCTGCTCTTCTTCAAAACCAGTTGCAATCAAGGTGACCTTCACTTGCCCCCGTGGGAAGTTCGGATCGATGAGCAAGCCCCAGATGATGTTGGCATCGGGTGCTACCGACTCTTCGATAATTGTGGCTGACTCTTGCACTTCAAAGAGTGTCAAGTCTTCGCCACCGGTAACGTTCATCAAGACGCTACGCGCACCGGTAATCGTGACTTCAAGCAAGGGCGATTCGATGGCCTCTTTGACGGCATCTACGAGACGATTCTCACCATTCCCGATACCGATTGACATCAACGCTGACCCTGATCGCTGCATGACTGAGCGGACATCAGCGAAGTCTACGTTGATTAAACCGGCCAAGTTAATCATGTCGGCAATGCCTTGTATACCCTGACGCAGGACACTGTCAGCAATTTGGAATGCCTGCTGTAATGTTGCAGTCCGATTGCTCGCCGTTAATAAGCGCTGGTTCGGTACCACTACCAAGGTGTCAACGTACGGACGCAATCGCTCAATACCGCGCTCCGCTTGCTTACGGCGCTCACGCCCCTCAAAGTCAAATGGTCGGGTTACCACAGCAACCGTCAAAATACCGAGCTCATTCGCCAACCGGGCAATCACCGGCGCAGCACCCGTACCAGTGCCACCGCCCATGCCGGCCGTCACAAATACCATGTCTGCACCACGCAACGCCTCAACTAAGTCGGCTGCGGATTCTTCAGCCGCTTTCTCGCCGACGACGGGGTCATTACCGGCACCTAACCCTTTGGTAAGCTTATCGCCAATGCGAATGCGGGTGGGCGCAACAGACTTTTGGAGGGCCTGTGCATCCGTGTTGACCGTGATGAAATCGACATTTTGTACACCATCCGCAATCATGCGATCGACGGCGTTTGAACCACCACCGCCGACACCAATCACTCGGATAACTGCAACGCGCTCGTTAATTTCTGTTGGGTTGTGTGGCATCTAAACCTCCATCGCAGTGGTTTGTCTGTGCCCATCTCAACGACTACATGTCCCCCCAGCCGCCAAGAAAAACATCGTCACGAACACTGCTTTGCAATCATTTTGTAATCATGAACCCATTATACTACACTTGTGGAGTTTTGTGTATAGAATACATGCCACGTGTTGCGTCAATGTGACCGGCGTTCCATACCGACTTCGTATGTACTTCAATTGCCCGATTCAACCACGTATTTCAGCGATATCTATCCACAATCATCCAGTGCATGACACAATCACCGGCCGATAATCGTATCAGCACGATCGATAAATCCTTCGACAAAACTAGGCGCATCTTCTGGGTTATACTGCAATAATTATTTACATATTTACACAAAAAGTCAGACAAAAAAGCCAGGTATATGGTGAGTACACACACACATCAAATCGCTCATAAAGCAATCATGACATCAATACAACGAATATAAATTTACTGTTCAAATATTTAATTATGTAAATTATTCAATGCGATGACATGTGCCCAAATTACGGCAAAAACTCACGGAGCCAGGACTTAAACCGCTCATAAATTTCGACCCAGCGACTATCCTCGTCAGGGCCACGTGCATCAATGCGCCCATGATTATAACCCCAACGAATCAAACCGAGTGCCGTGGCATACGTGGGTGCGGTCAAATCATGCCCTTGAACATCGGGGACGGTGGCAATGCGCACCGGTGCGGTCAATCGTTCATAGAAGAGTCGGTCAATGCGCTTGAGTTGTGAACCGCCACCCGTCAGCACCACGCCAGCGGCATACGCGCCATCGTAGACACTTCGGTCAACTTCACGGATGATAAAATCGATGAGTTCATCGCTCCGCGCTTGAATGCACTCATTGAACTGCAGGCGACTAATGGACATACGCTCGCCGGGTCGAACACCCTCGACCTCAATGATGTCGTTGTGCCGATGCGGATCAGCGATAGCCTCACCCATCTGGCGTTTATTTGTCTCAGCGGAATGCGGATTCAGTTGGAACGTGATGCTAATATCATTGGTAATCGTTTGACCGCCAATAGGAATCATGGCCGTATGCCAGACATTACCACGGGCAAAGAAGGCGAGACCCGTTGAACCGCTCCCAATATCCACCAAAATCACGCCGTTTTTGCGTTCATCTTCGGTGAGTACACCTTCGGCGGCTGCAATTGGTTGCAACACAATATCGTCAATTTCAACTTTGCTATGACGCACAATTTTGATGATGTTCTCGATGGCAGTAGAATCACACACCACCACATGGATGTCAACATCAAGGCGCAAGCCCGGCATACCCACGGGATCATGGACTTCGGTGCCGTCAAGCACATAGCGATACGGCATGACGTGGAGTTGTTCGAGTGACGATGGCATCGCTTCTGCTTGTGCCGTCTCAACGGCGCGCAAAATATCCTCACGCGTGACGGTGCCATAGGTACTCGTACCGGCCCCCATCGCCGGCCGTGCGATAGCAACGGCACCATCGCGTACATATGAGCGAATATGACGCCCGGTAATTGACACAAATGCAGATTCGATGCGATACCCAGCCATCAGCTCTGCTTTGCTGATACTCGAGTTCACAGCACGGGCAGCTTCATCAAGATTCACGACCATCCCACGCTCAATACCTTTGGACGGCACATCACCGTATCCCAACACGGTAATCGCATTGTTGGTATCAATTTGTGCAATCACGGTAACTATTTTGGTTGTACCGATGTCGATGGCAGCAATGTTTCTCAATGGCATACTAATCCTCAACTTATGGCTGTATGGTGGTTGTATCGCTAATTGGCGCAGTTGTCGGTGCCAAAAACATCATGGGAATGTCGAGCCGATAGTAGGGTGTAAGTGGGCGCAAATCGGCAAACGCATAGGCAGTATTCGATTGTTGCAACGAGGCAAGCAAGGCAATCTTCTCATCAAGACGATCACCCGTACCAATCAGGATTAACTGATCGGTAGCCGTGCGCACACTGAGTCCCCGTTGATCATGCCAATGAATACGATTGATTGTAACACCGGCATCTGCAGGCAACCGCAGATAGACATCACGTGCAAGTGCCAACACCGTGCTATCAACCGTATCACCGGCCACAAGTGCGACGGCACGGTCATCATAGATGACGAGTGTATCAGTCAGCACAACGGCGGAGTCGATGCCCAGCACGGCCCCTTCGGCATCCACAATGAGATACCAATCGCCACTTTTCCAACGGATTTCGCTCTGCTGTTCGCGAAGTTCCACGCGCACCGTATCGGGGAGTTGTACATGAACATCCGCACTCACCACATATGGGTTGGTTTTGAGGCGGGCAGCGATTGCATCGCCATCAACTTGCCAAATAGGGATATCCATGACGTCTGCGATCTCGCTGACACGTTGCGTACTCATCGTCGTGGCACCTTCGACAACCACATGCCGTACCGTATAGGCATGTGACCACATCATCGTCACCGCAAAGTACAGCACGATGCCAAGCAACACCACGCTCAGTAGGCGCCCGCTCATCACAAATGCCTGCAGACGGAGTCGCATGCCGGGACGCACATGCGTCCCACGGCGTACACCGCTGGGTGGCGTTTGTTCATATGGGCGACGACGATGCGCGTTCACGCAACTTTATCCTTTCGCACGCGGACCACGTTCAAGCGCCAATGCGACCAGACGTTCGACCAACTCAGGATACGAAATACCGCTTGCCTGCCACATCTTGGCGTACATGCTCATCGGTGTGAAGCCAGGCATGGTATTGATTTCACTCAGATAGAAAATGTCGTTTTCTTGATCAAACAAGAAATCAACACGCGCTAATCCTGCGCCATCTACTGCCTGAAATGCCTGCAGCGCGAGCTGCTGCACTGTAAAGACTTGTGTCTCAGTCAGGTGGGCGGGAACCACAATTTGCGTCGCATCATTTAGATACTTTGCATTATAATCATACCACTCATTGGCCGGAATAATTTCGCCGGGAAGACTCGCTTCAGGATAGTCATTCCCCAGCACACTGACTTCGATTTCTCGCGCTACAATGCCTTGTTCGACGACAATTCGTCGATCATACTGCGCAGCAAGCTGTAACGCGTCCAACAAATCTGTACGATGTTTCACTTTACTGATACCCACACTACTGCCCATGTTTGCCGGCTTTACAAACATGGGATACTGCAGTACATGCTCAAGTTCTGCGATGACACGTTCGGGCGATTGTTGTATTTGGACGGCACGCACCAGTACCCAGGGCACGATTGGAATACCGGCCGCACGAAATGCTGCTTTTGACATGGCTTTGTCCATGCCAACTGCTGACGCAAGCACACCACAACCGACATAGGGGACACCCGCAAGGTCGAGCATCCCTTGAATCGTGCCATCCTCGCCAAAGGGGCCATGCAACACGGGAAAGACCAGGTCGAGTGCATGCACAAGTTGCCGCAATTCGTGTTGGCCACGGAGCATCAACGCTGGCGATGCAGTAATTTGTGCGGGGCGTGTCGGTTCTTGCACATTGTGCCCGCCACCCGGGAGCAAATGCCGTTCGGAGATTGCTTCGAGCGTAGCCAAGACATCGCCACCGGCCAACCACTGACCATCTTTGCGTATTCCGATGGGGACCACGTCATATCGTTGTGGGTCAAGGCCAGCCATTACTGCACGCGCCGACACCAGCGACACTTCGTGCTCCCCGGACTGTCCACCAAACACCACGCCAATGCGTTTTCGTTGCATCGTCACATACTCCTTGTGGTAACACAGTGCGTGCCAACTACCACACTTCTCCCAACACCTGCACTTCAGGCTCGAGTGCCAGACCAAACTCGCGCATTACAACCGACTGGATGTGTGCCACTATGGTGCGCACATCGGCACTCGTTGCACCACCACGATTCACGATATAGTTTGCGTGCTTTTCGGAGACAATAGCACCACCGTGGGTATATCCCTTGAGGCCAGCCGCCTCAATTAACCGGCCCGCAGAGTCATTGGGCGGATTCTTGAAGACGCTACCACACGATGACCCTTGTGGCGTCTTGCTCCGGCGCAATGCGGCGGTACGTGCCATCTCGGCACTGAGGCGTTGCGGATCATCGCGCACCAGTTGCACGGTTGCAGCCACCACAATCGGACCAACATCGCCGACATGCATACCCTGGTGCATGGTGGGTGCGTTCTGGCGCTTTATGGCACTTGTGCGATACGCAAAAGCGAGCGTATCGGGGGTATGATGCACAAGCGCACCTGCCCGCCACACATGCACCTCGGCAACGCTTTGTGCGATATCGCCACCGTAGCAACCAGCATTTCCGTAGACTGCGCCACCAAACGTGCCCGGCAAGCCCTCAGCCCAGGTTAAACCGGCCCAGCCAGCGTTGCCGAGGTGGCGAACACTCCCGGCCATGGGAGCGCCAGCACCTATGGTGACACGCGCCGTATCAGTCTGCACTACGGTGTGCATTGATGTATCACGCATGCGAATCACCACACCGGGCAAGCCGTTATCGCTGATGAGCATGTTACTACCACCACCGAGAATCCACACGGGCAACCGGTGTTGATCCGCAAAGGCTAATGCTGCTTCTACTCCGGCGGCTGAGCGCACGTTGGCCACATACTGCGCCACGCCACCAATACGCCACGACGTGAGTGGCGCAAGCAGAACCGACTCTTGAATCATCAAATCAGCGTGTGACATCTATGCGTGCTCCAATACCTTGAGGAGCTCAGATGCAACGAGCGTGCCATCACCGGCACTCATGGTAATCACGACATCGCCCGGTTGCACGCGTGTTGCCAGTGTGGCCACGCTCTCAGCCACGTCACCACTTGCGACCACATCGGGATGATGAATCATCTCCGCTAACCACGCCGCGTCGATGCCAGGAATCGCCGTTTCACGAGCAGGATAAATCGCACCTACCAAGACCATATCCGCATCAACGAATGCGTGCCGCCACGCATCAACCAGCGTTTGTGTGCGACTGTACGTATGCGGTTGTACGTATGCGATGATACGTTGCTGCGGAAAATGGCGTCGTGCCGCTGCCAATACTGCTTTGACTTCAGTCGGGTGGTGCGCATAATCATCTATGACGTGCACCTGCTTGATACTGCCTTTATGCTCAAAACGTCGACGCGCCCCACGGAATGCCGCAATGGCGTCGGCTGCACGCGCAGGATCGGCACCTGCCATAATTGCCGCCGCATAGGCGGCCACACTATTCGAAATATTATGGAACCCCACAAGTTGTGTGGTCACCGGACGATAGAGGCGCATCGCCAAAGAACGACGATCATAGTGCCACAGTTGGTAGTGCTGACGCATACCCTCAACATGGATGGCACTCGCAGACCAATCGAGTGGAATGCGCGCACACGCCACAGGATTCGTGGCCAAATCTTCGTCAATACCGTACCAGCGCACGTGTGGTCGATCAATGGCATTCCGCACACCGCTATCATCACCCGAAAGCAACACACGCTCAGCATGCGGCACCTGATCCACGAACTGCCGAAATGCCGCCACATAGTGGTCAAGCGTTGGGTAGATGTCCACGTGATCAAGTTCGAGCGTGGTTACAACCGCGATATCAGGGGTCAATGCCAAAAACGTACGGTCGTATTCATCGGCCTCGATGACCAGTGGTGCATCGGGATGCCCCCAGGTGGCACTTCGTGGCAAATCGGGTATCTCTGCGCCTAACACATACCCTGGCTCAAGCCCCGAATAGTTGAGTGCCAAGGCAATCATGGCACTCGTCGTAGTTTTGCCGTGTGTACCAGCAACTGCCACGATACGCCGTTGCGTTGACCATTCACGCCACAAATCATGGCGACGCAACACGGGAATACCCAGCGCTGTGGCCGCATCGAGTTCGGGGTGTGGTGAGCGCACTGCGGAGGTTGCCAACAGCGCATCAGCATGCGGCATGCGTGATGCGTCGTGCCCTAGATTGATGGTCACACCACGTGCTTCAAGTGCCTGCCACGCAGATCCACGGTGTGCATCACTCCCACTCACGGTATGTCCTTGATCCAGCAGTATATGGGCGATTGCACTCATGCCAGCGCCACCTATGCCTACGATGTGGTAGTGCATCTAACTCCTCCGCCCTATGCGTTGCAACAGGTGCGCCATGTCATCTGCGGCCTGCGGGCGCGCGAGGGTGGCCATGGCCATCTGCATTGATTGTCGAGTAGCTGGTGTAGTCACGAGCGTTGTCAGTGCGGGCACTATGTCATCAGCAATACGAGCATCACTGACTTTGATGGCTGCACCGTGCCGCACAAGATAATCTGCATTTTCATCTTGATGTACATACGGATACGGCACCAAAATAGCCGGTACATGGGCAGCCGGTAATTCACCTAGTACCGACGCTCCACTCCGGCAGATGGTGATGTCAGCAGCAGCAAGTGCCGCCGTCATCGTCACCACGCCATCGGCTGCCAAATAGGCAAAGAGGTGATAGCGTTGTTGCATGTGCGGCGCAAGCTGGGCATGCTGACGGCGGAGCTCAGCTTCATCACCCTCACGGCCACAGACGTGCAAGACGTGTGCCA
>Ga0194130_10008841_pt1 | contig 10576 bp, 4 predicted proteins | sample TA2KigsurfametaG_FD_160084 | JGI IMG/M metagenome (GOLD analysis project Ga0194130, IMG submission 160084) | Freshwater microbial communities from Lake Tanganyika, Tanzania - TA2015050 Kigoma 12 surface | ecosystem: Environmental > Aquatic > Freshwater > Lake | place: Tanzania: Lake Tanganyika... | reverse complement strand
ACGGCGGCTCGATGGAGAAAAGGCGGTTGATCTTGTGTTTACAGCCATCCACTCAGAGAGGATCGATTATGAAAAAGTTCTTAGTGAAGACTGGCGCTTCAATTCCGAAAGGGTGGCCGTTTATTTTTGTCAGAAGGTTGGATCGCCAGTTCCTGCGGTAAAATGTGAATACCTTTGTCTGGGTTTTCCTAAAAAAATAGTCGACCAACTTCAATCCGAAATCAGGGTTCATCTTCAAAAAACGCCTCACGCGATTCTACGGGTTGAACGACTCCTCATCGACCGACTTAGCCGGATTTCCCTTAGGCTGAGCTGGAAACGAATATCCGAATCTACGATCCGGCAGGTGTTTCAGATTAACAAAAAGGCCCTTAAGAAGGCCCAAAAACGTTGGCCCGATACTTACCAAACTACTTAAAGATTCATGCCCAAGAGTAGTTCAGATCTTGAGTGCTGGCAGTGTGGGAACCCGATTGGGTCAGTAGCGGAGGTGTGCCCCAAATGCGGGAGAAGGGGGGCAGTGCGGCAGGATAGGAAGAAGTATTTGGAGGTAGATGTGGCGCATGCGGGGGAGACGGTGGAGAAGGCCTTGGCGAAGTTGAGCCAGGCGGCTAGCGAGGCTTTGGCGGGGGCTTATCAGGGGCTGAGGGTGGTGCATGGGTATGGGTCCGGCCATAACCACACCCACCTGATCAAAGAAGCTGTGCAAAAGCGGTTGGTTGCCCTGCGGGACAAGTACGGGGGCCGGCTGGTCCAGGATGGCAACCCAGGGGCCACCCAATGGCAGATTGTGCGGAAGCGCTAGCGCACAAAAAACTGGGGCGCCGGAAGTAATCGGATAAAGTCAGGTTTTTGGAATTAAAAAATTGAAGATTGAAGATTTAAAGCAGGGGATTTCAATCGACGGGCCGGTCTTTGGTCAGCCAGTGGAGATCAAGAGCGTCACTCTAGCCGGGAAGACTGTGACTATTGTTTATCACGGGCTTCGGACTGGTGATTATGGTGAACGAACCCTCACCTCTGAACAAGCTGCATACTGCCAGCCTCTTGATGGCGATGGTTCTTTCGGTGGAGATCCAAAAATCTTCAGGCTTGGAATTGAGGCGCTTCGCCTTGGTTTGGCTTATGAATACGATCCTTACTTTGCTCTTTCTATTGCCCGGGTAGATCCATTACCCCACCAGCTGGAAGCCGTTTATGAGCACTTCCTAAAAATTCCGAGAATACGCTTTTTGCTCGCCGATGACCCAGGCGCTGGAAAGACCATTATGGCCGGGTTGCTGATTAAAGAACTTAAAACTCGAGGATTGGTGCAACGAATCCTGATCATTACCCCGGCCAGCTTGTCTTTTCAGTGGCAACGGGAACTGAAAGACAAGTTTCGTGAAAACTTTAAAGTGATTAGGGGCGGAGACCTGCGGGCCAACTACGGCACCAATCCCTGGCAGGAAGAAAAGCAGGCCATCACATCAATCTCCTGGGTATCAGTTATTGAGGATGCGAAGGACAGCCTTTTGCGTAGTCAATGGGATCTGGTGATTGTTGATGAAGCGCACAAAATGAGTGCTTACAGCCGGGACCGAACCACCTTGGCTTATGACCTGGGTCGGCACCTGTCTGATATGACTGACCACTTTTTGCTCATGACAGCCACCCCCCACAAGGGAGATCCCGACAACTTTTGCCTATTTTTAGAACTTCTCGACAAAGATGTTTATGGCGACGTGAAAAGCCTTCAGGAGGCGATGAGCCGACACAAAGCCCCGTTCTATCTACGCAGGGTAAAAGAAGCCTTAGTCACGTTTCCTGACGTTGAGACGGGGAAGTCCAAAACTCTTTTCACCAAGCGGAACGTAAGTACCAGCTCATTTGAAATCACCTGCGACGAAGTCATTTTCTATGATGCCTTAACTAATTACGTCGAAAATCAATCCATCAAGGCTTCTCAGGACACGGTGGCTTCGAGGGGGCGGGCATTAACCTTTACCATGGCTATGCTTCAGCGCCGGTTTGCTTCCAGTGTATTTGCGGTGCGACGCAGCCTGGAGAGAATGAAGGAAAAGAGAGAGAAAATTCTTCGTGACCCTGCCGCTTATCGGGCCGATCAGATTCAGCGAAAATTACCTGAAGACTTTGAGGATCTGGAGGAATCCGACCGCCAGAAGATAGTGGATGAGCTCGAAGGCACGGTTGCCTCAGTCCGACCAGAAGATCTTCAAGAGGAAATTATTGAGCTCTCTCATTTAATTCACATCGCCAAGGACCTTGAATCCAAGGGCATTGAGACAAAGCTTCAAAAACTTAGAAACCTGCTGATGGATAAGGGCTTCTTTGCTGATCCCAAGATGAAGCTCCTCATATTTACCGAGCACCGGGACACTCTTGATTTCCTGGTCGAAAAGCTCCGCGAATGGGGCTTGGTCGTAACCCAAATCCATGGCGGCATGAAAGTAGGAGATCGAACCACTCCTGGCACCCGTATTTTCGCCGAAAAAGAGTTTCGTGAAACCGCTCAGGTCTTAGTAGCAACAGAGGCAGCCGGGGAAGGTATTAACCTTCAATTCTGCTGGTTTTTGATCAACTACGACATTCCTTGGAATCCTGTTCGTCTGGAACAGCGCATGGGGCGTATTCATCGTTATGGACAAGAAAAGGACTGTCTTATTTTTAACTTCGTCTCGACCAACACCCGAGAAGGACGTGTCTTACACAAGCTTTTTGAACGTATCGCTGCCATTGAGAGAGATCTAGATCCGGACCGCACCGGCAAGGTCTTCAACGTGTTGGGCGATGTTTTCCCAGCCAACGAACTGGAGAAAATGATCCGCAATATGTATGCCCGAAATCAGATGACAGAAGAGCTTATCAAAGATCGGATCATTCAGAACGTCGATATTTCAAAGTTTCGGGCCATCACGGAATCAACTCTGGAAGGGCTGGCAACAAAAGAATTGAACTTATCTGCCATCATTGGAAAATCGACTGAGGCTCGAGAGAAAAAACTGGTTCCCGAAGTTATCCGGGATTTCTTTTTACAGGCTTCACCGGAAGTCGGCTTGGCCCCTAAGCGAATCGCGGATGATTCAGACATTCATAAGATCGGAAAGGTGCCGCGAACGTTGTCGGCGGTGGGGGAAAGAATTGAGCCCCGTTTTGGGAAGCTGGATCGCGAATACGGGCAGGTTGCTTTTGCCAAGGCCAGCCTTCAAAAAGATCCCACGTTAGAATGGGTCACCCCGGGACATCCTTTGTTCGAGGCCGTCCGGGAGGAGCTTCTTGAAAAGGCACAGCCCGATCTCCGCCAGGGAGCTATCTTTTACGATGTTCACCGGGCCCAACCATCCCGGGTAGATGTATTTAAGGCCGCCATTAAAGACGGGCGGGGGCGTACGCTGCATCAACGCCTTTTTGCCCTTGAATGTTTCGCCGACGGAAGGATAGAACAGCGACAACCGACCATTTTTCATGAGGTAGTTCCCGCAGAGGCCAAGGTCCAGGTTCCCAAGATCCTATCCGTTGCCTCAAAGGAGGTCGCGCAGACCCACCTAATCTCGGAGGTTTTGGTGGCTTTTCAGGCTGAAATCTCAGCCACTCGAGGGAAAGAAGTGGAGACCGTGAGAAAGCACGTGGAAATCAGCTTCAACGAGCTGATACGCAAACAGCAGTTAAAAATGGCCGAACTTTGCGGGGAACAGCAGAACTCCGGCGACTCCTCTAATTTGTCAAAACAGATTAAAACGGTAGAGGATAAGATTGATGAGCTTAACCGACGATTGGAGACACGACGCGATGAACTAGCGAAGGAGGTTCACTGTGTCATCGGCGGCATCAATCATTGTGGCTCGGCCTGGATCCTACCCCACCCGGACCGATCTGAGCCATCGATCGCCAAAATGGTTCGTGACGATGCTGTTGAACGGGGGGCGGTGGAATTTGTTCGACGCTACGAAGAATCAAGAGGTTGGAGTGTGGAAAGCCGTGAGAAGGACAACTGTGGGTTCGATCTCGTATCCAGAAAATATGGAGCAGAGGATCCTGCTTCTCCCACTGACGTGCGGTTTATCGAGGTTAAGGGACGGTCTTCTTTTGGGGATATTGCCCTGACAGAAAACGAGTACAAAACGGCCGTCCGTCTTAAAAATGACTACTGGCTCTATGCGGTGATGAATTGTGGATCCAATCCTGAATTAAAAATCTTAAGAGATCCGGCCCAACACGAGTGGAAACCTATCGTGAAAATTGAGCACTACTCTTTGTCAGCAGCTGTGATACGTGAAGTCGTGGGGCAGAATCCATGAGTGCCGGGGTTAGCTATCCAAAAAGACTTATCGAAGTCGATTTACCAATAAAACGCATTTCAATGCATGCAAGAAACGAAAAAGATAGCCGCTGTGCGCATATTCCAAGATTACATATTTATCCTGCCGCCCGCCCACTAGCGGCGTGTAGAGCTGTTTTATGTGCAGCTATTTGGCCTGATCCAGCAGATAGTAAATGTCCAACAGAATTTATACAAAAAGCAAGAGAAGAGATGTTAAAGTGGACAACTTTCGATAAAATAAAGCTTTTAAGCGTAGAGAGCCAGGCTCGATTTAACTGTGCTAGAAAAAATAATTCAAACTTTTATAAAAAAGAAGAACTACGTAATGCATTATTTGATTTTATCTCTGATTTTTCAGACTTTAATAACTCTAAAAATGTCGAATTTTTAAGTTCTTGCAATGCAATAACAGAGGCAGCTCATAAAAGCTTTGGAAATCATATGGGAAATAGACCTTTCGTCGTTGATCCTTTTGCAGGCGGTGGAGCAATTCCTTTAGAATCATTAAGAATTGGCGCAGATGTATTTGCAAGTGATATCAATCCAATTTCTATATTAATAAATAAAACTATCCTTAACTACTCAATAAGATACGGGGAGCGACTCGCTAATGATATTGAAAAATGGGGTGCCTCTGTTAATGCTGAAATCTCTAAAGAAATTGGTTATCTTTATCCAAATACTGAATCTGGAAAACAGCCCATTGCATATTTATGGGCGCGGACCGTTTTATCTGAAGCACCAGAAAAAAATACGAATCCAATTGAGATTCCACTTATACGTTCAATGTGGTTGGCACGAAAAGGTGAACTTTTTGCTTTAAGATGGAAAAAAGAAGAAACTGGTTCGGTTGCCACAGAACTCGTTGAGATCGATTATGCAAACGGAAAAAGAATAAAGGTAAGGAGACCACTCCTTGAAGTCTTTTCCCCAAAATCACCTCAAGAAGTGCCCAAAGGGACTGTCTCGAGGAATCGCGCTACTTGTCCTGTAACTGGATATACAACTTCGGCGCGCAGTGTCCAGGCGCAGCTGCGCGAACGTTTTGGGGGTGCTTCTGATGCGCGTCTATTCTGTATTGTTAGCACGCACAAAGAAAAAAGCGGTAGGTACTACTCAGTTCCACAACCAGAGCAATTTGAAGCTTATGCAAATGCAGTAATCAAAGCTGAAAAAAGTAAAAATGATAAAGTAAATGGCCATTGCATTTTCCCTTCGGAACCACTAGCTGAAATGAGTGGCGTATTTAATGCGCCTTTATATGGTCATACAACTTGGGCAAGCCTGTTTAATAAAAGACAACTATTAGCACTTTCAACATATATCCTTCATGCAAAAAAAACAATCGATCATGCAAGGAATCAGGATTCTGAATATGGAGAGGCCCTTGCGGCTGTTTTGGGTTTAACAATTGATCGGCTAGCTGACTTAAATGCTTCTCTTTGCGTTTGGCAATTAAGCACTCCAAATACTGCTCATGTGTTTGGAAGGTGGGCACTTCCAATGGTAATGGATTATGGAGAAGTAAATCCATTAGCAGGTGCTGGTGGATCACCCGAATCCTCAACATGGAGAATCGCTGCGGCTATACGAGATATTTCTTTAGCAATAAAACGAAAAGGCGATGTTTCAATATGCTCGGCGGACAACCATATTCTCCCAGAAAATTCGGCCGATCTGCTTTTTACAGATCCCCCATATTATAATGCTATTCCGTACGCAGATATTTCAGACTTCTTTTACGTATGGCTTAAAAGAACAATTGGGAACGTGTTTAGTGAAATATTTAAAAGCGACTTAAGCCCAAAAGCAGAAGAAATATGCGAAATGTCAGGCTGGGATCCTGTTCGGTATGGGCACAAGAATAAGGACTTTTTTGAAAACAAAATGCAAGTAGCTTTTAGTAATGCACGTAGGTATGTTAAGCAAAATGGCCTAGGCATCGTCGTTTTTGCACACAAGACAACGGCAGGGTGGGAGGCAATGCTAAAAGCTATTATAGATGCCGGATGGATAATTACAGCATCATGGCCGATTGATACTGAAATGGCATCAAGGCTTCGAGCAAAAAACTCTGCAGCTCTAGCCTCTTCAGTGCATCTTGTTTGTAGACCTCGTGAAAAGAATGATGACTCTTTTATAAATAATCAGATTGGTGAATGGCGGGAAATTCTTGAAGAACTTCCCCGTCGCATACATTTATGGATGCCGAGGTTGGCCGCGGAAGGTGTCGTTGGCGCGGATGCCATCTTCGCGTGTCTCGGCCCTGCCTTGGAAATCTACTCCAGGTATTCTAGGGTAGAAAAGGCAGACGGAACGACTGTTGCTTTAAAGGAGTATCTTGAGCATGTATGGGAGGCTGTGGCCAAAGAAGCTCTTTCCGTGATCTTTGAAGAGGCAAATGTAGACGGCTTTGAGCCTGAAGCACGCCTAACTGCCATGTGGCTATGGACATTATCAGGCGGTGGGCAGTCCCCGGTGATAGAATCTGAGGAGGAAGATCAAAATGATGAGGATAAGGACAAGAAAGCCGCCGGAAAAAAGAAAAATGCGGGATACACATTAGAATATGATGCAGCGCGAAAAATAGCGCAAGGCCTGGGTGCAAATCTGGATTCTCTTGATCACCTTGTAGAAGTAGAGGGTAGCACGGCACGACTGCTTCCAGTAATGGAAAGGGCAAAATATCTTTTTGGTAAATCCGAAGAGGCCGAAGACACCTCTTTTAAAAAGAAAAAGAAGTCAAACCAGCAGGAGCTATTTAGCCTCGGGAATGAAGAAGATGGGAAAAATGATTCGAAGGAAGACTCATCTTTTTCTCCGGGTAGCACCACGTTGGACCGGGTCCATCAGTCTATGCTTCTGTTTGCAGCAGGTAGAACGGGCGGATTAAAACGTTTGCTTGTCGAGGAAGGTGCTGGGAACGATGTCAAATTCTGGCGGCTGGCGCAGGCACTTTCCGCCTTGTACCCGGCTGCCACAGATGAAAAGCGCTGGATTGATGGCATACTAGCCCGCAAAAAGGGATTAGGATTTTAGTCATATATGGCTGCAAATTCAAAGACACCCAAACCTTGGTACAAGGTAGTGACCCCCCGGCAGGATTTGCGGGATGATCGCCCGTTAGATGCCTCCGAGTTTGCTGTTCACCTAGATCAAGTTAGGGATGGCCGGGCTACCCCTGATTATCAGGATGCTGCAAGGTTTCTTGACCGGACCTACCTTACTAAAAATCTTCTAGCCCTCTCCTCTGAGGTCATTCGAAGGCTGGCGGGAATAAAAACTGAAACTTCGGCGGTATTTAATATGTCCACCCAGTTTGGTGGCGGTAAGACACACTCTTTAACCCTGCTTTATCATTTGGCCAAACTAGGCCCTAAGGCAGCCAAGCTTTCGGGCGTAAACCAGATTCTGGAGAAGGCCGGGGTAGACACTCTTGCGGAGGCAGAGGTGGCGGTACTGGTTGGAACCGAGTTTGATTCCCTCTCAGGACGCGGCGGTAAGGATGGGACACCTCTTCGAAAAACCCTTTGGGGTGAAATTGCATTTCAATTAGGCGGGAAAAAAGGATTTGAAGCAGTCGCGGAGCATGAGAAGACCCAAACCGCACCGGGCGGTGATGTTATTCGGCAATTTTTGCCGGCAGGAAAACCATGCCTGATTCTGATGGATGAGTTGATGAATTACATGAGTCGATATCGCAAGTCAGGACTTTCTTCGCAGGTTTATAATTTTATTCAAAACCTAACAGAGGAGGTCAGGGCGAGAGATAATGCGGTGCTAGCGGTTTCCATTCCTGCTTCGGAGCTAGAAATGAACGCGGAGGATCAGGGGGACTTTTCCCGGCTTAAGAAAATGCTGGATCGTTTGGGTAAAGCCGTCGTGATGTCTTCGGAGGCCGAATCCTCTGAAATTATCCGGCGCCGACTTTTTGAGTGGGATCCTCGAGCAATTAGTTCCAACGGCAAGGTGTTGTTGCCGGCAGAGGCTTTGGATACTTGTGCTTCATATGCGGCTTGGATTTCCCAAAATAAGGATCAATTACCCAAAGATATCCCCCCGGAAAAGGCGAAGGAAATCTTTGCTTTAACCTACCCCTTTCATCCCACGCTGCTTTCCGTGTTTGAGCGGAAATGGGCAAGTCTGCCTAGGTTTCAGCAAACCCGTGGGATCCTTCGTCTTTTGGCGCTTTGGGTAAGCCGTGCCTATGCGGAAGGCTATAAAGGAGCCCATAAGGATGTTCTAATCACAATCGGTGTGGCTCCTCTTGAGGACTCAAGATTTCGGCCTCCCGTCTTTGAACAGCTTGGAAATCCTGCCCTTGAGACAGCGGTGATTAGCGACATTGTCGGGAAATCAGATTCTCATTCCGTCCGTCTTGATGAAGAGGCTGTCGATACGATCCAACAAATGCGTCTCCATCGTAAAGTTGCGACCACCATATTCTTTGAATCGAATGGGGGAACCAGTAAGAACGATGCGACGATTCCGGAAATACGGTTGGCGGTAGGAGAGCCAGGGTTGGATATCGGCAATGTGGAAACAGCCTTAGATGCGTTGGTTGAATCGTCGTATTACCTGATAGTAGAAAAAAATCGCTACAGGTTCAGTTTGAAGGAAAACCTTAATAAGCGTTTCTCTGATCAAAAAGCATCAATTCCAGCCAAAGAAATTGGAAAACGAATGACAGAGGAAGTGAAGAGAATATTTGAAGGGAAGGATGGGCTGGATCTGGTCTTCTTCCCTGAAAAAACCAACGAGATTCAGGACCGCCCCGTTCTGACCATGATCGTAATGGCTCCTTCTTTTTCTAAAAGTGATCCCAAAACGGAAAAACTACTTGATCAGTTTTTAAAGGAAACGGGATCTTCCGCGCGAATTTACAAGAGCGCACTCCTTTTTGCTGTGGCTGAGGATGAAAGTGGCATTAAAGAAGAAGTAAAAAAGCTCATGGCATGGGAGGCCATCGAGGACATTAGTGAAACGCTTTCGCTCGACCCCACCCAGAAAAATCAGCTAAGTCAGAACCTCGAACGAGCCAAGCGAGATCTCAAAGAATCGATATGGAAGGCATATAAAAATCTGGCCTACCTTGGAAAAAACAATGAAGTAAAATGGACTGATTTCGGTCTCATTCACTCAAGTTCGGCATCCTCCCTGGTCGGATTCATTATTGGAAGGCTCAGGGAGACTAGTGAGGCCGTGCAAGATATCAGCCCTAACTTCCTCGTGCGCAATTGGCCGCCGGCCTTGCCTGAGTGGTCCACTCAGTCCACGCGGGATGCATTTTACGCGTCACCGTCTTTTCCGAAGCTTCTATCGAGCTCGGCAGTTGCCAATGTGGTAAGCAGCGGTGTCACCCAGGGGATTTTAGGGTACGCGCAGGGAAAAAATCCAAATGGGGGTTTCGCGAAGATAACCATCGGACAACCCATGAGCGCCGCGCAGGTAGAAATATCCCCCGACACCTATATTCTTAGGTCAGAGGAGGCTAAGAAACATATTGAGCCTCCAAAACTTACAAAGATAGAGATATCCCCAGCTTTTGCTTCTGTTCAAGTGGGCAAAAAGCAGACATTCTCTTACCGCGGGTTCGACCAGCATGGCCGGGATATTGAGCTAGGCTCCATCGAGTGGTCAGCCTCGGAAGGGGATATTTCAAAAACTGGGGTTTTTTCAGCAGGCAAGGACGAGGGATCATTTATCGTTTCTGCGAGAAGTGGAAAATTATCTGCAGAAGCTAAAATTGTTGTTTCCAAAAGTGGTAATGAAGAGCCACCACCAAGCTCTGGGAGTAAGGAGTTTGCCTGGTCTGGAGAGCTGCCTCATCAGAAATGGATGAACTTCTATACGAAAATATTGTCAAAGTTTGTCGATCCGAATACTAAAATGACGGTGAGGATCGATGTTTCAGCAAAGCATCCAGATGGAATCACAGATCAAAAAATCCGCGAGGCTAAAGCAGGGCTAGAGGAACTAGGGCTCTGAGGCAGGATGCCCGAAGTTTCGCAAGATTCCCTGATTCGTTTGGCTGCCTTTCAGCATGTGCAGAGCCTTGTTGCTACTCACGACCAACTTACGGCCAACGAGATTAAGCCTGGGTTTCAGTACCAGGGGCAGCGAATCCCCTTGATGAACCCGCAGCGAGGCATCTTTAAACCACAGCAGATGGAGTACCTCTTATCGATAAAGACAGTGTACCCAAAGCCTGGTGGAAGAGTTTGGTATGACGACCAGCGGGATGTGCATAAACGA
>Ga0194130_10008840_pt1 | contig 10579 bp, 9 predicted proteins | sample TA2KigsurfametaG_FD_160084 | JGI IMG/M metagenome (GOLD analysis project Ga0194130, IMG submission 160084) | Freshwater microbial communities from Lake Tanganyika, Tanzania - TA2015050 Kigoma 12 surface | ecosystem: Environmental > Aquatic > Freshwater > Lake | place: Tanzania: Lake Tanganyika... | reverse complement strand
ATATTATCAAGAAATTAATAATTTTATTAAGGAAAATTTTAAAAATAATAATATTATAATTCTCTCTAATTTAGAAAAAAAAGATCTTTATAATTTTTATCATAACGCTATGGCTTATGTTTTTTCATCTTATTCAGAAGTATTCGGGTTTACAACTTTAGAAGCTATGCAGCATAAGCTGCCAGTAGTGGTCTCTCGCAAATCTGCTTTACCTGAAATTAACGGAAAAGCGGCACTGTACTTTGATCCGGATAAAATTATACAAATTCAAAATATGTTAAAATTATGCTTATTAAATAACAATGTTAAACAAAAATTAATTAAAGCAGGCAAACATAATCTTAAAAGATTTAATTTAAACTCTAGTATTAAAAAAACATTAACTGTTATTGAAAAACTCTAATTATATGACAATTAAAAGTTTAAAATTTTTAGATATTACATTTTATAATGAAAATTATACACAAATAAAAAATAGGCTATTTCAAAAGAAAAGTTATTTTGTAATACCTGCTGCATCAGCTTTGGTAAATGTTTATTTCGAAAAAAATAAAAATTATTTGAAATCACTACAAAAAGCTCAAGTTGCTATTTTTGATAGTGGTCTTTTTTGTATCTGTCTCTTTTTTTTAAAATTTATAAGAGTAAAAAAATTTTCAGGATATAAATTTATTAATTGTTTTTTGTCCGATACAGCAATGAAATCCAAAAAAATTTTAATTTTAAATTCTAATAAAAAAGAAAAAAAATTAAATACGATTTTACTTAATAATTTTAAATTTCAATTTCAGAAGCATTATATATGTCCCATTTATAATCCAAAATTAATCAAAGATAAAATATTAATTAAAATAATAAATAATTACAAACCTGAAGTTGTTATTATTAATATTGCAGGGGGTGTTCAAGAGTCTCTTGCTTTATATTTGCACCAAAATATAAAAATTAAACTTGTAATTATTTGCAGCGGAGCTGCAATGGGGTTTTTTTCAGGTTCACAGTCACCCATAAGTAAATTAACGGATGCATTTTTTTTAGGTTGGCTTGTCCGATTAATTTATAATCCAATCATATTTTTACCAAGACTTTTAAAATCTTTTTTATTAATTCCTATCGTTTTATTTAATTCAATCACGATTGTATACCGATAAATTTTCGATAATTTACCTCATTTATAAAATAGCAAATAATAAAGAATAAATAGTCTATTGAATATATACCGTAGGAAGTTTCTAATAACCCTCTTAGTAAAAATAAAAGTATTAGAAAAGATGAAATTAAATCAATAGGTTCCATATTTTTTTTTAAGATTGAATAATTAAATAAAAGAAAAAAAGCTGTCCAAGCACTGCGTATGGAAATACAAATAATAAGTATTATCCCTAATATACCACCAGAAATTAAAGCATATAGGTAGACATTATGAACCGATTGATCAATTAACTTTCTATCAGCTTGAAACCCATATCCTTTAATAAATTTATTTGTTTTTGATATTTCAATAATTTTTTTCCAGTTTTCAAATCTATTAGAGGAGAAGTTTTCTTTTTGATTTCTTAATAATAAATTTTTAAAATTATTATTTATACCCGTAATAATTGAAGAACCTTTATTTTGATAAAGTGTTGTAAAAACTTTATTATTTTGATTAAGTAAAAGATTATTATAAATTAATGCTAATACTAATGGCATCAACAATAAAAGGAAACATTTTTTATAATTTTTAATAAAATTCTTATAAAGAATAATTAATGTTAGTAAAAACATTAAGAATAGATAAATAGAACTCATGGTTCTTGACTGAAATTGTAAACAAAAAGTGCCAGATAAAACTGCTAGTATAAATAATAAAAAAGAAGCATAGAAATTATTTTTTCTAAAAAATAAATATATAGTTGTACTAATAGATACTACCAACGCCATTCGTGCCATGCCGGAGGATCGTGGCGAATAATTAATTGAGTCAATATTATATAGAGTGTTTGCGTAAATTCCGTAGAAATGAATAAGTTTTTTTTCCACAAATATTAGATAGACAACTTGATACATATAATAAATAAAAATAAAAGTTAGTAAAAATAAAGACCATACCAATTTTTTTTTTAGTTGAGACGGGTCGTTTTTAAAAAATAATAAGTACAAGTAGGGAATGAGCATTGCGGTTCCCCAATATATATTTAAATATGAATTGGAGTTTTTGTTAATTAACAAAAATATGCTTACAATTACGATATAAGAAATAAAAGGAGCTGTAGTAACAATATTATTTTTATAATCTAAGTTTTTTTTTTTTAATAAAAAAAACACTAATAGACAAGCTAAAACAAACGGAAGCACAAGCCTTCCTAATGAAGCTGTATTTAGCTTGTAAATTTCTTCGGGATTAATACCTATTGAAAGAAAAAAAAAAATCCAAATAATTGTATAAAATAAACTACTATTATTTATTTCGAACTCATTCTTAAGCATTCTCATTAAAATAACCTGCGTAACTAATTTTTTTGTAACTATTTTCAGTTGAACGTTTTAGTATATGATTAGTACTATTTATAACAAACTTTAAAAATTTTTCATTGTTATTAAAATCAACCGCCCGTAAATTATGATATTTAATGTGCGTATTAAATACTGTTAATTTTTTATCATAAAAAATTACTACGTCTTTAGAAATGGCATCAAGTACAAATAGAGTATATAAATTTTCTGAACTACCAAAAGTATATTTAGTTTTGGCTAGTAGTGATTTTATTTTATTCCTGCTAACATATCCCATATTGTTAATATGTTTACAATTTAGTGGATCACCAACTACAACTATTTTAAAATTTTTATTTAATGTATGTCTGATAAAATATTCAATTATTTTATTATTTTTATTATTATGCAATCTATGATATATTAAAAAATCAATATTTTTTTTATAATGTTTGTCAGCAAACCCAGCAAACATTTGTAATACATAATTAAAATAGCAATTTTTTTTCTTATTTTTTTTAATACTGGATTTAAGCAGTTCTGTTGAAAATAAAATTTTTTTGTATTTTCGAAATATAATAAATAAACTTATGTTTTTAAATACGTTTAGCAAAATACCCCTTCGAACATAATTAAGCATAGATTGTTTATTATAAAAAAGCGAACCTGTGATAGGACCGAGAATGGTAGTTGGTGGTAAAAGCAAAAAAATTAAAAAATTCCAAATTGGCAAATAATTTATATACATAGTTTTATGCCCCGACCAATGATAATGCCAAAGTTTTATTGCACCAATAAAATTTAAAAAATATTTATTATAAAATGTATGATAATTTTTATTATATTTATTAATATTTATTAGATTAAAATTTTTATAATATTTTTTAATATCAGAGGTAAACTGATTAGCTAATACCCCCTCGCCACTATTAGTGCGTATATCCGATGCCCAGTAATATAGTTTTTTTTTCTTTTTCAACGTATTTTTTGTGGCCTATGAAGTAAAAAAAATATTGTGAAATATAGAACAATACTAAGAGCAAAAACGATATAAAAATTATTAATAAAAAAATTATAAATCGCAATAGGAGTGATGCTAATAAAAATATAAACTAAAAAAATATATTTTTCTTTAATTACAGTTCCAAGCAAATGATGAAAATGTTGGCGATCACCCAAGAAAGGAGATTTATTAGAAATTATTCTTTGTGCACTCAATCTAGTCATATCCATACCTGGGAAAAAAAGTATAAAAAAAATCTCATCACAGTATATATTGTTATTTTTATACTCTTGAATTAAAATTAAACTAATAATAATAGAGAATAAATTAGTTCCTGAGTTTCCTAAAAATAATTTTCTTTTCATATTAAAATATAAAACAATTATTAAAGAAACGAGGATTGCTTGATAATATAAGTTTGTATAATTTTCTGATTTTATTATTACAAAGATTATCCAGAAAATTCCAAGCGTAGCTGCAACCCCATTTATTCCATCTGAAAAATTATATGCATTGTATAGTGCAAAAATTGAAAAAATAGTAAAAAAAATAGAAGCGTGAAGTAAATTAATAGAAAAATTTAAATTTTTAAAATTTATTTGTTTAATTATTAATTCATCCGATAAGGGTATCATTAACAATAACATTATTAATAAAGTTAAACTTTTATTAGTTGCTGATAGCGTTTTGCGGTCATCTACTAAGCCAATGCTAAAAAATACAATACAAAGACTTAGTGTGATAATTAAGTTTTTTAATTCATCGGAAGTAATGTGATAATTAATCAATAGCGCTGGCAATATATAAAAAATTAAAATCACACCTCCTAGGCGAGGTGTAGGCAATTGATGTACTTTTATATGATGATCAGGAAAGTCTATAATATTCAGATACACTGATATTTTATCCTTAAAATAAACTATAAAAAAAACGCAACCTAGTAAAATAATATGAGTAATAATAAAAATCTTGATATTGTCGTTGCTAATAAAATTATCCATAATTATTTATTCTTAGTAAAAAAGTAATAATGATTGCTCTTATTTAATAAATTTTTTTTATAGTGTTGTAATTTTTCTATTTTTATTGAACATTCATCTTGTAATTTTTTTTGGTAATTTAAAAAATAAGTTTTGTTATTAATATTTTCAAATTTCTCCTGAAAACTGATGATGCGATGATCAAAATTATCAACATTATATAATATGCTATTTCTTAGTTTTAATGGCATTTCAGAAATCGACCAATTTGCTATAAAAAGTGAAGAAAAATTTTTCTTTATAGTATCGTTAAATTTTTTAATTGTTGGCAATTTATTGATTAAGCATACTTTTCCAGTTTCGATTTTATTCATAACAACCGGAATATTATTCATTTTCAAATAATAATATTGTAAAAAATTTACCTCCATTGTGTCAAAAATTATATAAGTACAATCTCTTTTTATTTTTTTAAAAATATCAGCCATACAGCCATAGCCACCACCAATTTCTAGCACAAACCTTATCTTGAATAAGTTTATTTTAGAATAATCGCAATATTTTTTTAAATGATAAACTTGTCTAATCCTATTACCACTACTTTTTGGATATAGAAAATATTTTACAGGATCTCCAACATCATTTTCTTCTAAAAGCTTTTTCCATAATTTCCAGTTTATTCTGTCTTTGTATAGTTCCCGAAGTTCATTAAATATAAATAATCTATTATGTATAAAAAAAATATTTTGAATGTGTGCATTTCTTAAAAAATTCATAGTATTATTTTTCAAAATTAAATCATAAACTATTTTACTAAATATTTTATGAGTTTTCAGTTTCGATAGTTTTCTAATCTTAAACTCTTGTAATTTAATCTTAAGTTTCTCGCTTACAATTCGGTGTTGATCTTGCAAATTAGATAGATCATTTTTATAAAAAAAAGACAATAGTGTTAAACAATATCTTAAAAGCTTGTTTAGCATTTTTAATTTTTAATAAGAGAAAGCTGAAATTTTTTGACGATTTCCTTCATGTTGTAGTAAGCTATATATTTACTTATGTTTTTTCGAGAGTTTTTTTTAAACACTTGATTATTTTTTAAAACTTTTTTTGCATACTTTAATAAAATATTTTTACTTTTATTAACCAATGGGTTTTTGAATTTATTTAATTTGTAATCAATTCCTTCAATTCCCTTAGGACTAGATACAACAGGAATACCGAGCATTAAGGCCTCAATTATTTTTATTCTTGTTCCATAACCCTCATAAATAGGAACCAGTATTAATTGAGAATTTTTTAGAAGTTTAACCACACAGTATTTTGATACTATACCTAAATTTATAAGCCAACTATGATTAAGATTATAGCCCCCGCCAGTCAATACTAATTTAAGATTAGGAAATATTTTTATAAGTTTAGGCATAAAATAGTTATTTAAATGATCTATTGCCTCTTTATTAGGCCCATATAGATAAGAACCACTATAAAGTATATATTTTTTTGGTATTTTCATTTTTGTTTTTTCTTTTTGTAATTTTTCTATGTGAACTCCATTTGGAAAGATAATTGTTTCTTTATTGTAAAGATTACTTATTTTATTTTTTTCTTGAATTGAAACTGACGTTGCAAGATCAGCATTATTAAAAATGAAATTTTCCATTATTTTAGTTAAAAAAGAAATAAGATAACTTGAGTTTCTTTTTCTAATTTCGTATTCAATACTATGAGAGTGGTAAATAATAAAAGCATTTTGAATTAATATTTTTGAAAAAATAAAAAAAATAAAAGAGTAACCAATCCAACTGGGTCCCTCGATTATTATATTTGGCTTATAACTCCCATTAAGAAATTTCTTTACCTCTCTAACCAATTGAAAAATATTTAATATCTTATTTAGAGGTTTCTCTTTATTTATAAATTGAGTATGAATTTTTTTATTATCAATTTTATTAATATGAGAAATTTGAAAAAGTTTTTTTACTCCTATCCATGACTCAAAAAAACTAGAACTTACTTCAGATGAGCCCATATTTGATGGATACACTGCATAAAAAGCTACAAAAGCGGTTCTATTCATTATTTAAATAATTTTAAGAAACTGATGTCAATCGAGTAGAATAAATAATAACACGCAAGTATAATAATCAGATATGAGTATTTTATTATATTAAGTTCTTTTGCAAGACCAATTGATCTTAATATATATAGAAATACTTCTTTTACCAAAATTATAAGAGCAACTAAAAATAAACTTTCATTTAAAACTGTTAATAATAGAAAAAAAAAGAAGAAAGGATAAAATACTAATTCAATTATTGAGTTTTTTTTTATAGCTCCACTTCCTTCAAAGTAACTGATAATTAAATGAGACAAACAAGATATCCAAGAAATAATTGCAAATATTTTTGTCAAGTTAATAATTTCAATATTGGAATTATTTTTTAGCCAAAAAAGAAAAAAAATATTAAATAAATTAAAAAGTAAAAAAATTATTAGAGGAACAATAAATACAAAAATTTTTAATGATATAATGAAATCTTTTGTCATTAGCTTATTTTTTTTTTCGTAAGCTATAGACGGCAACAATACTGCCGTGATTCCTTTTGAAACAATGCTTAATTTGCCCGTTAATTGTTGAGGAATAGAATAAATAGCTAACGCTGACGGTCCCATATATATTTTGATCAAATATTTATCTGTAAAATCGTACAAAATATTGATCATACTAGAAATAGAAAACCATTTTTGAGTGTATCCATAATCAAACGATATTTCTTTTTTTAAAAAAAACTTTAAAGACTTTTGTTTAAACAAATAGGCAAAACTAAAAATTATAACGCAAGCTTTAATGATTAAGGAAATACAAAATAAAACTTTGTAGCTACCGTAGTGTATTATCAATAAAATAGGAGGAAGACTTAATGAAACTCCGTAAAAAAATAAATTACATAGCATCAATCCAATAAATAATTTTTTCCCTTGAAAAATACCCTCAATAGTTACAAATATAATTGAAAATATAATGCTAAATATTAGTAAAAATAAAATATCTCTTGATATGAATAAAAAAAATTCGTTACTTAGCAAAATTATAATTAATACTAAAAAAACTATCAACGAATTCTTAAGTGTTTTTTTAATTAAAAAAAGTGACTTGGCATCTTTATTTTTATTTTGGGCAACGGTAATTGTAGAAATTTTTCCGATACCGAAATTAAAAATTGGTGCTACAAAACTTAAAAAATGTAAAAAAATATAATTTCCATATTCTTGAGCACCACCATATTTTAAATAAATAGGTATAGATAATAATGAAAGTAAAATTGAAATAAAACCAGGTAAACTAGAAAAAAAAGAATTTAAAAAAAATTGTTTATTTGATTTGTACATTATGTCAAAACAAGATTTAAATATAAAAACTAATTAATTTAATAAAGATATTTTTAAATTATACATAATCAACTATTTTAGATTATAATCCTATACTTATTATAATTACACTATAAAATATGAAATTACTTTGGTCGACTTCTTTTAGATCCTTTGGAAAATTTATAAATAATGATGATATTCAAAAAAATTTTCTATCTTCTCTTGTCTCAAAAAAGTTTGATTTAACTCTTTTTGTTACACAATTTGGAGAAACTGGTGTTGAAGAAGAAATTAAAAAAAATCAATTAAAATATATTTATAAGAATTCAAAAAATGAAATTCCTCAGGGAAAAAAATATTCAAATAAATATATGCTTAAATATTCTTTAGAAGAGTTCTTAAATGGTGATTACGATTATTATATTCACTCTACTGCTGATTTAATTGTTCCATCTAATATGATTGATAATCTAATAAAATTCAAAAATAACAATATATTATTTTTTATTTTTCCTAATTCTTTGGTTGTGAACGGAAAAATTATTGATCCGAGCACACCAATTTTTGGAATTGATATTTTTATATTTAAAATAGATAAAGTAAAAGCTAAAACTTTTTTAGATTTAGTAGAAAGCTGGGAGCAGTACGATTGGGGAATTGTTGATAATTTTTTAATATCTGTTTCAGAAAAAATAAATCTAGAATTTGTAAATCTTTTCAAAAGTTCTAATATCATAAAATATGAAAACGATTTTTCAACTTTTGGTGAGGATAAATCATGGCAGAAAGAATCATGGACGAAAAACAATGAATATTTTTTAAATTTTTTAAAAAAAAATAACATATCAAGTCTATATGCAAAAGGATCATATTATTATTTAGCGTACAAATTTTTTCGTATCAAAGATTTAAATCTAAACTTATTAAAATGTTACACTAAACTATTCTTTTATTTTTTATATAATTGCTTTAAAAAGGTATTAAATAAATTTAAATAAATAAAATTTAGAAAGAAAATACTTGTCAAAAAAAAAATATCTTGTTTGTGGTGCTGGTGGGTTCATTGGTGGGCATTTAGCAGAAGATCTTCGCGTTGAAGGTTACGAAGTGGTTTGTGTAGATAATAAACCATATGAATATTGGTTTCAAATAAACGAAAGTAATAAAAATTATTCTTTAGATCTAAAAGAATATGAGAATTGTTTAAAAATAACAGACGGGGTTGATTATATTTACAATATGGCTTGTAATATGGGCGGTATGGGCTTTATTGAAAATAATAAAGCACAATGTATGTTGTCTGTCCTAATTAATACTAATTTATTAAGAGCGTGCCTCATAAATAGCGTTAAAAAATATTTTTTTTCATCAAGTGCGTGCGTTTATAACTCTACGAAACAACAAACTAATTTTATTCCAGGTTTAAAAGAAGAAGATGCTTATCCAGCAGACCCAGAAGATGGATATGGGTGGGAAAAGCTATTTAGTGAAAGAATGTGCAGACATTTTACTGAGGATTTTGGATTGGAAACTAGAATTGCAAGATATCATAATGTTTATGGGCCGCTCGGAACTTATGATGGAGGAAGAGAAAAAGCACCTGCGGCTTTGTGCAGAAAAGTTATTGAAGCAAAATTAAATAAAAAGCGCAACATAGATGTCTGGGGAGATGGCGAGCAAACTAGAAGTTTTATGTTCATAAAAGATTGTATTATTGGAACTAAAATGCTTTTTGAGAGTAATGAAAGGGCTGCTTTAAATATTGGGAGTGAAGAGCAAGTATCGATTAACCAAATGATAGAAATAATTGAAGAAATAGCTGATTATAAAGTCAATAAAAATTATCAATTAGATAAACCCAAAGGTGTGAGAGGAAGATCTAGTGATAACGATTTAATAAAAAAAAAAATTGGCTGGGATATTTCTATAACATTAAAAGAGGGTCTAAAAGAAACTTATCAATGGATTTTCAAACAAATGACTTCTGGGTCAAATAATAATAAGTTTTCAAGAAAATATTGATTATTTTCTAAATGAAATTAAGTTATCAAAATATTTTTTTTAATAAAGTTCCTTTTTATTTAACTTTTTTAATACCAATTTTTTTAGTTTCTGGACCATTTTTATCAGATTTGGCTATAACAATTTGTGCAATAATCTTTTTAATTAATTCCTATAAAAATAATTTATTTTATTATTATAAAAATATTTTTTTTTATATTTTTTTTTGTTTTTATATTTATTTAAATTTATCTGCTTTAATTTCAGATAATATTTTATTTTCTCTTAAAAGTTCATTACTATACTTACGTTTTGGGTTTTTTGCATTATCCACATGGTATCTTCTAAATATAAACAATAAACTATTAATATATTTGTTTTATTGCTTTTTATTTTTATTTTTGTTTTTAGAATTTGATGGAATCTATCAATACATTTTTAAATACAATCTATTTAATTATTCTTTGGCAGACCCTTTTAGAGTTAGTTCTTTATTTGGAAATGAGCTGATATTAGGAAGTTTTTTATCAAGAAATTACCCATTATTTTTTGGATTATTTTTATTTCTAATAGAACAAAAAAAACTATCAAAAAAAATTACTTTGGTTTCGTATATTGTTATAATCTTATTACCAATTTTAATTTTAATGTCTGGAGAAAGAAGTGCTTTTTTTTATTTTTGTTTAGCTTTTATTTATATTCTTTTTTTTTTTTCTAAAAAAAATTTTTTTTTTTTTTTTTTTTT
>Ga0194130_10008838_pt1 | contig 10582 bp, 8 predicted proteins | sample TA2KigsurfametaG_FD_160084 | JGI IMG/M metagenome (GOLD analysis project Ga0194130, IMG submission 160084) | Freshwater microbial communities from Lake Tanganyika, Tanzania - TA2015050 Kigoma 12 surface | ecosystem: Environmental > Aquatic > Freshwater > Lake | place: Tanzania: Lake Tanganyika... | reverse complement strand
GTCAACGGGCCCGTGTTGCTGAGCCCGCGGCAGATTCAGATCGGCGATCTGGTGCTGCGGGAGATCCGCATGCGCCTCAAATTCCTTCTCGATGTGGGCCTGGATTACCTGAGCCTGGATCGTCCGGCGATGACGCTCTCCGGCGGCGAAGCCCAGCGCATCCGCCTCGCCACCCAGATCGGCGCCGGCCTCACCGGCGTGCTCTACGTGCTCGATGAACCGAGCATCGGCCTGCACCAGCGCGACAACGACCGGCTGCTCAACACGCTGATCAAGCTGCGCGATCTGGGCAACACCTTGATCGAGGTGGAGCACGACGAAGACACGATCCGTGCCGCTGATCACATCGTGGATATCGGCCCCGGCGCCGGCGTGCATGGTGGCCACATCGTGGCGGAGGGAGACTTCAACGCCCTGATCAGCTCGGAAGATTCGCTCACCGGCGCCTATCTGAGCGGCCGCCGCTCGAATCCCACGCCGGCTGAGCGTCGCGATACCGGCTCCCGCAAACTCACCCTGGTGGGTTGCGAGCGCAACAACCTCTCCGGTTTCGATGTGGAGTTTCCGCTCGGCCGGCTGGTGTGCGTGACCGGTGTGAGCGGTACCGGCAAGAGCACGATGGTGAACGAGCTGCTCCACCCGGCGCTCGAGCACAAGCTCGGTATGAAGGTGCCGTTCCCCTCTGGCGTGAAAGACCTGAAGGGGATCAAGGCGATCGACAAGGTGATCGTGATCGACCAATCGCCGATCGGCCGCACCCCCAGTTCGAATCCTGCCACCTACACCGGTGCCTTCGACCCCATCCGCCAGGTGTTCGCCGCCACGGTGGAGGCCAAAGCCCGCGGCTATCAGGTGGGTCAGTTCAGCTTCAATGTGAAAGGCGGCCGCTGCGAGTCGTGCAGCGGGCAGGGCGTGAACGTAATTGAGATGAACTTCCTGCCGGATGTCTACGTGCAATGCGACGTGTGTAAAGGCGCCCGCTACAACCGTGAAACGTTGCAGGTGAAATACAAGGGCTTCACCATGGCCGACGTGTTGGAGATGACGGTGGAGCAGGCGTGTGAAGTGTTCTCCGCCATTCCCCAGGCGGCGGATCGGCTGCGAACCCTGGTGGATGTGGGCCTCGGCTACGTGAAGTTGGGCCAGCCGGCCCCCACCCTCTCCGGCGGTGAGGCCCAACGGGTAAAGCTCGCCACCGAACTTTCCAAGCGCGCCACCGGCAAAACCCTCTACCTGATCGATGAGCCCACCACGGGCCTGAGCTTCTACGACGTGCACAAGCTGATGGATGTGATCCAGCGGCTGGTCGACAAGGGCAACTCGGTGCTCGTGATTGAGCACAACTTGGACGTGATCCGCTGCTCCGATTGGATCATCGATCTCGGTCCTGATGGCGGAGATAAGGGGGGGGAGATTGTTGTGACTGGAACCCCTGAGGATGTGGCGGAGCATCCAACATCACACACTGCTCGCTATCTGAAGCAGGTGTTGGATCAGCATCCACCAAGGCCCGTAGGAGCGGCGTAGGAACTGGCTTCGACTTGGGGATTAGATTCGACAGCCATTTATAATTATGAGTTGCTTTCAACGCATGGTTTCAAGTCCATCAGTATGCTTGATGGCTTTAGAGCGTGCCTTTAGCAGAATGCTTTGCTGAGTGGGCATCAAAGCAAAAGAGCTTAGATGAATGGATTTTCGTTCGGCCATTCCTCTATCCCTGCAAAAGTAACCGCATTAGAGCCTTGGAGGATTCTCGATTGCGGCGAGAATCATCTTCTTGTCAGGTGCTGTCAAGATAAAGGAATCATCGTCAAAGTCAGGCATCTGATTACTGTATCCCCATTTTGCCCAGCCGAAGCGTATGCCATTGACGCGGGCAGAATGCCAGTCCTCCATTCGGTCACCGATGTAGACACAACGGAGTGGATGCACTTCTGCATCACGAAGAAGCTGTTTGATTAATGCTGCCTTGCAAGGTGAAGACGGTTGTACTGAATCTGGGCAGTAGATATTTGAGAAGTAGTTGTTCCAGCCGAGCCGATTCACAATCAGCTTCGTTGGTCGTTCTCGCTTATTAGTGACAATGGCCAAGCACGTTCCCGAATCAAGTAGCTGTGTCAGCATTTGATCAATCCCGTCGTATGGCACTGACTGCAAGTATCCACTGGAATCATAACGCCTTTTGAAATACTCTATAACTGAATTTTTTGTTGCGGCATCTATCCCCGGGCTCAATGACTCTACGATCTCACATACCGGAGGGCCAATCATAAAATTGGAAAGTACATCTGTGGGTGAAACCCCATTAGCACTGAACGCATGCTCAAGACTGGAGAGAATACCGGCAGAGGAATCGATTAGTGTACCGTCGAGATCAAAGATCACGACACGTTCTAACCTCTTAAATTGGCTGCCTGATAGGTTCACTTTGACAATTCTGGCCCACGATGGGCAGCTGCAGTGTTGAGAATCGCCTGGGAGAGAGGTATGCTAACATTTAGCGAGAGCTCCCGCCGCACCTTGCGGATATCTGGAACATAACGGCTGCGGTAACTAGAGTTGGAAGTATTGTTCTGAATGTGGACCAATTTATCCGGAGCAAGTAGATCTCGCACCAGATGGGCCAACTCGAGAATGGTTATCGCCTTATCGGATCCAACATTGTATGCCTCACCATTGCAGCCATTTGTGAGCATGGTTGTAAGCCACTGTGCCAAATCATCCTGATCCAGGTAGCTTCTCACTGCCGTTCCATCGCCACATACTCTGATCGCTTTTTCAAAGAGAGCATCGCGAATGAAGTTCCCAATCGCAAAATGCACATCTATCGGGAGGTCTGGTCCAACGAAGGCGAAGCAGCGGGCGATTACCACTTCCAGTTTATACATCGAACGGTAGATATGGCATAGATGCTCCGCAGCTAGCTTGCCTACGCCATACGTATTAGCGGGATTAGAAAGGTCTGGACTTCCAGTCCAGTCTTCCGAAACACCTTGCAGATCCTGCGGCTGAGTGCCGTAGACCGCTCCAGAACTTACATAGAGGAAACGTTGGGTTCCATTGCTAATCGCAAAGTCCAGCAAATTACGAGTACCGCTAATGATCTGATCAAAACGCTCTAATGGCGTAAGTGATGGCCCGAATGTAGAATCTGCAGCAGCGTGGATGACATGGCTGAAAGACTCGGACTGAGGAAGGGAGTCAATCCGAAGTACATCACCTTTCCAGAAGCGAAGACCCGCCTTGTTATGGAATTGGGGATTGCGACTGAGAAAAGATTCTGGCTTCCTACTTAAGACCGTAATCCTTGATCCTGTTGAGACAAACTTTGAGAGGAGGTAAGGTAAGAGTGCCTTGCCAAAGAAACCAGTTCCACCTGTTAGAAGAATGTTCATTGATGCGCAAAAACATGCATTCAAGCAGCAACAAGCTATGTTTGAATGCCTCGGTCGAGTATCAGCTGACGCAGAGCTGGGTTTTCACTGTAAGGACCATCGATACAATCCACCGTAAGCATACTGTTCTTGGAAATCGCTCGAGTTAGTTTTTCTCCATTGATCACCTCGCGGCAGGAGAGTTGGCCTTTATGCAGTGGGATTGCAAGGTAAAAGTCTTCATCGAAGGTTTCGGAAGTGAAGACATATCCTTCAGGTAGGTCGCGGCGCGCATAGATGCCACGAACAAGTTCGTCGAGGTACCGACGTTCCTTGTCAGTGATGTTGCGACGAGCGTTGCTGGACCCACCACACATCTCAACAGTCTTGTGGAAAGCCTTGAACCACTGATCAGCTTGGTGGGGCAGAGAGCAGTAAGGACTAACAGGGACATTGTTGTGGTCAATGTCGATGTGGCGCTCCCAAGTGCGTGCACCTTTTCCATAACTAATTAACATTGAGTTCTGCCAATCAGTCATTTCATGAGAGGAAAAACCAACGACATGATTGGGATAGCGCTCAATCAGATAATCTATCTGATTTAATTCAAGCTCGCAGTCCTGGGAAGGGTACAGAGAGACGCAGTGATTTATTGCTAAAGGAATATTACGATTTTCAAAAAAGCGTACACAATCATCAATCGTCTTATCATGCGCTCCGCCGGTAGAGATAATCACAGGCCTGCGCAGCTTAGCAACACGCTCAAGGAGTGGCCAAGTCGCAATATCAGAGCTTGCAATCTTGATGATTGGCAACTTGAAAGTGTCGCATAGGTCTACGGAAACTTCGTCAAATGGAGTGGCCATTGGAATGCAGCCACAATTTGCAATCTCGTCAATCAGGGCTTTAAATTCATCGATCGAAAGTTTAGTGGCTTCGGTTTTAGCGATATAACGAGACTCGGAGTATCCCTTGAACGTGGGATGCACAAAGCTATCCACATCTCGAAACTGAAGCTTGATTGCCGTGCGCACAGAGTTGACACGCGCGACGGTGGCAAAATCGCGAACGATCTTTAAGCCTCGATCGAGGTCGCCCCAGTGATTATTGGCTAGCTCTAGCACAAATAAAATCTCAAAAATAAACCGATCTTGCGGACTAGGCATCGGATCTGACATTAGTTTGTGCATCTTAGCAGTCTATAAGCATATGTGACCGACACAGGCGCGAGACTCATTCCGATGCAATGCTTTTTGGACTTATATCCGTCTGTAAGCCACAGGAGTTGTGGCTGAGATGGTCTGAGAAGGACCTTAGTAGATGGTGAATCTATAAGATGCTAGCGTAATCTACTTGCTTTTATCTTCCCTGAGAATATATCGGCTGCACCGCCGTTTCCGAGCTCAGGCTAATTCAGAGAGTTAAGCCTCATGAAAGCGCATCAGGGATTTCGGCAACGTCAAAGTAGCTCGCCTGCGAATCTGATACCCTGCAGGCAGCATGCGCACAAGTAGAGAGACAAAACCATCTGCTAGCCCTCCCAGATCGCCGATAACGTTAATCGAAATTTCCTCGGTTTCCATCGGCTCGTGTGCAATATAATTGCGGATAATCCGATAGTATTGCAATATCCAGATGGACAAAAACTCCTCGGCACTCAGGGCAAGTAGTTCTTCTATGCTCGTTGTTGGTTGTTGATGATAGGCACAATCATGAAACGAAAAGCCAGGAAAGCACAACAGAGTTTGCTTATGGCGCTGTCTCAAGCGAATCAGGTCTGAAGGCTTTAGCTCGTTTAAAGTTTCTCGCAAAGCAGAGAATGAAGCAGCTTTCGCGGCCACATAGTCTGCCAACAATCGCCCACACGGTATGTGCGAAATTGTTGGAATGGGCTTCTGTTTTTCATTATAGTACCGGAAGTAAGGTAGAGTTTTGCTGACGGATAAAGAAGGGAAAATAACCTGAGATCCTGTGCCAAGATTTATTAATACGTCAGCCTCGATGAGGCTACTGTATGTTGAAGCTTGTAGGTCACCTACTTCTGGATATATGCTGATGGCAGAATCGATACCCAGTACTTCGAGCGCATGAGCGGATGGAATGTTAATGGGAGTTTCACTGACATAGCAGCAACCATCTTTACCGCCGATTAGGGGATGGTTAACGGCAAGGCACGTAGATTGCCACCACGATAGGGAGCATGGGATAATAAGATGAAAGATACGGTTCAGTACGAGGGCAAGAGGTGAGGATAGAGAGGTTATACTCGAGTTCTTGCCGATTAAATGATTGGAACTGATGGAATCAAGAAAGTAACGATCCCGGCTGCAAGTTATTTTGGTAATCGGCATAGAGGCCAGAACTGGAATGCCTTCGCGGACATCCACATGGTTGGATGTAGAGCCGTTAGATGGTAAATCATTCCAGGTAGAGATAAATCCCCATTGTGGAAACAACGTTCCTGCCAAAGCATGCATCTGACTGCTTGTATAGATACAGATCCTCCTCGCTGGTAGGCAAGTACGCAGAGCTATGCAAATCAAGACGCAAACACGATCTATGTCTTCCGAAGAATAGAAACTTGGATCTTCTGCCAAGTCAGACGTGAATGTGCTCTTCTCGTACAATAGTTTCCCCTCTCCATCATATACCCATACTTTCAGTCGTGTATAACCCCAGTCAATAAACAGTCGTATTAGATCTAGTTCGTCCACGAGAAGAACTCATCAATGCCAAACTGTAGTGACCTTGATAATACTTCATGCGGCTGAGAAAATGAGTATTGATGAAAAAGCATGGAGCCAGGTTCTTGAATCAATATGAGAGGTACGCTGGATCCATTTCCCTTCTTGTCGTAGCGAAACTGTGAAATAATGTCCACAGGATCTAGATTCTCGGCTATGGTCTTAGGAAGCATAATTCCATGCGCAGTCTGCTTAAAGATCGGAGTCAGTGTTTCCAGGCAGGTGGGAGACATGAGGCCAATAGTAGTTGCATAGGTGTTGGCGATGTGCATGCCGAGCAACACACTTAAACCATGGGGGATCTGAAAGTTGGAGAGCTTTTCGATTGCATGACCAAATGTGTGACCATAGTTCATCGATCGTCGTACATCACGCTCGTATTCATCGAAATCTACGACCGTCTTTTTGATTGAGAGAGAAACCGACACTGCCTTCGCATAAGCAGAGAGATCCATGGATTCTGGCTTTGCGATGGCAGGCAGAAGCTCACGGTAAGCCTCAACCGCATCCATCGAGGCCGTCAGACAAAGCCTTAGCATTTCGGCGAGTCCAGCTCGGTGATCCATCGCCGGCATGGATTGGATCGTAAAAGTTGGGATCACAACCTCTATCGGTGCGCTGAAGAGCCCCAGGATATTCTTGGCTTTTAAGGTGTTTACAGCACATTTTGCTCCAACGCAGGAGTCAAGCTGACCCAGTGTTGTGGTGGGCATGTAGGTAAACGGCTGTCCACGCCGAAAGAGAGCACACGCACAAGCACTAAGGTCCTGGACGATACCACCACCAACTGCCAGTACGTTGGAACCTTTGGAGATGCCTAGATCAATCATCTTATCGATGATCTGAGATGCTGTATCAAGAGTCTTGTTGTCTTCCGTTGGAATTACAGAAAACACGTTGGCACCATCTTGCTCGCCAATGCCATATAGCCTTGCTATGGTCGCATCAATAATCAAAAAGTCTGCTGCATTAATAAGAGCGTTGTATTCATCCAGCATCTTCACTATGCGCACCGCATACGGTCTGGGAAAGGAGGAAACTGTGAAGGGAGGTTCCAGCTGTGACCCCGTGAGTTTGGAGCCATTAATCACGAATTCGTAGCCGCTCATGGCAGGGTGCGCAGTAGTGTTCACTATTCGAAAAAACCTCCCGAGGTCATGCCACCATCAACAGTAATGCAATGGCCTGTATAATATGGATTCGGATGAAGTATGTTGGCGAGAATTACTGAGGAAAGTTCTTCGGCTTGTCCGAAACGGTGCAGTGGTACGCGAGCCTCGAGAGCTTTGCGCGCCACTGCAGATATGTTCTGTTGCGTCAATCGGGTCTCAAAAAAACCTGGCCTATAGCCGAGCACCTGGGTCTGTGGAAACTCGAGAGCCAAGCATTTGATGGCACCTTCCAATGCATGCTTCGAAACGGAGTAAGGGATACGTGCTCGCCGGCCATACAGCCCATAGAGAGATGAGATTGCATGTATGGAGATCAGTGGATGTGTAAGTTCCTTCATTAGTAGGAGGGTAACTCGTATAAATGCCAGGCAATTTATACTGATATGATCCTCAATCTCTGCGACGACAGTCGAGAGATCGGAATTAACATCCGTCAGTGTATTGCGTCCAGCAGCAAAGACAAGGTGGCTTGGTCCAAACCTAATCATCCTATCAACCGCCTCGATGCCAGGATCCCCTTTACTGAGATCCCAATCAGAACGATTGAGCCCGAGCACCTCAAGCCCATGTGTAGGGCCACGCTGGATGAGCGGCTGCACCAGATCGCTTGTTGAGCCGATTATCATGATCCTCTTGCAATTCATATTTCCAGACCCGAAGACATGATCCTGTCAAATTCATCGCGAGGCAGAAATGGGCTCATGTCTTCAAGCCTTGCGGTGACCATCGTGCCATCTTCCAGGCGCTTACTCGTTACCTTTGGCGCGAATTCACAATTCAGATCTAGCTTAACGACTACGATCAATGGGCCTTCACTGCAACAGACTTCACGCATACTGTCGCTGACCTCTATGTTGGTTCTAAGTGTTATGCTTTGAATCCCAAAGCCTTTACCTACATTCTCAAAATCAGGGAATGGCAGATTGCTCTCTTCACCACAGCCGACGGGATTACCGGGGAAGAAGTTAGTCTGGGTCTGGCGTATTGAATGGTAGCCGCGATTGTCGAGGACAAACAGCACAATGGGCAGATTATTGCCCCCGACAATAGCGAGTTCTTGGATATTCATCATCACGGAGCCATCGCCGGCAACACAGTAAATCTTTCGGCCGCTTGCATAATGCGCACCAATGGCGGCTGGAATGTCATAACCCATCGAGGCGCAACCAGAGTTGTGGAAAAGGCGTTGCCCTCTCTTGATTTCAGCAGCCTGGAAACCAGCTACGCACGCAGTACCGTCAGCGAATGTAACAATATCATCTTCCTCCAAGCAGGAAAAAAGGGTTCTTACAAAGTGATATGGATTTACTGGCGATGACGAAGCTTCCCGTAAGACCTGGTCTGAGTCAATCGCCGGGTAGCGAGCGAGCAGATTCTTCCCCCACGCCGTCCAGAGTTCCCAGGTCATACTATTCTTCACGCTCTGTAACTTCACTTCGGCGAGAGGCTCGATGATGCCAAAAAACTCTTTAAGATCTGTTTGGATCTTAAGGTCTTGATTGAGTGTTGGCTTGTCAAGCTCATGACTGTCAATATCTACGTGACAGAACCAGGCATGATCTGCGAATGCTTTCCAGTTGTAGGAAATAAGCCTGATGTTAAGTCGACAACCCAGAACAAGCAGTAAGTCACAGCACTGTACAGCAAAGTTGCCGGCACGGTTTCCTACAGTGCCGGGTCTGCCAACGTAGAGGGGGTGGCTATCCCAAAGTAAATCATTGTTGTTCCATGCAGTGACGACGGGAATCCCATAGGTCTCTGCGAAATTGATTAGACGTTGTTCGCAGCCTGAAGATCGAATGCCACTACCGATGTAGAGAAGAGGGCGATGGGCCTTTGCGATTTTATCCAATAGTTGCAAGACTTGACCCTCGACCACCTTCCTGTGGTCAGTGATGGCCGTCACCGGATGGTAGGGCTGAATCTTTACTAGATCTATATCACTAGCCTGAATATCAATTGGCACATCCAACCAACAGGGTCCTTGCCGACCATCTGTTGCTAGATGAAGTGCTAACTCGAGCTGCTCTCTGATGTCATTGGGCTCCGTTATAAGAACTGAATGTTTCGTGATCTTCTTGACCATAGAAATGATGTCAACTTCTTGATCTCCGAGTTGACGAAGTGCTGGGTCCGGATAGGAGGATACGATCGTTTCACGTTTGGCCTGGCCAGAAACAATAATCATTGGAATTGAATCCACGTAAGCGCCAAAAACTCCATTCAGAGCATTGATGCCTCCCGGACCCGCCGTCACGTTTACAATCGCAGGCTTTCTTCTGATGCGGGCGTAAGCTTCTGCAGCCATTGCGCAACTCTGCTCATGGTGCATTGGCCTTACATTCAGACGCTTCTCTCGGCCAAAGGCGTCATTGAGGTGCATAGCCGCACCTCCCGTCACCATGAATACTTCTGAGAGGCCCGCGTCGGCTAGCCGTTTAGCAATGTAGTCAGCAACTCGCATTACGGAGGGTATGGAGGCGGAAGTTGTCGGCGATACCTAGATGGACTATGAAACAGCTGGGAACGTCAATCCGCCGACTCTACTAACGTATTGCTTTATCACATTGATCTCGAAGCTGAGCATGGCCTGTGTCAATCCTGGGTATGTTCCCAGAAACAAGGTGCTATTCATGATTTCATCTGATCCAGTCATTTCTCCGACGGCTCGTAGGTTTTGAGGTCCATCTTGCTGTAGCTGCATAAAGGCTGGCTGGCGAAGCAGATTGCCGCCAAACAGCATGCGGTTGCCGATTTGATGATGATCTAGCTCTTGGGCCAAATCGGTGCGGCTGAACGGTGCATCAGGCTTGACAGCGATCTTGAAGCCAAACCAGGAGCAATCGCTGCGGCAGCCGCTGTCGTCCCAGGAGAAACCTTGCTCCAGCTCCCAGCCGGTGGCATGGGTTGGCAGAGCAAACTCGAGTATGTCCTCATGAGCCGCCAGGCCCCGACGCAAGGTCTCCCAGTTCCATTTGCGGGCCTCGATGAACTCGGGCAGTCGCCTCAGCTGCACGCGGCCGATCGCGGCCTGGGGATCGAGCGGTTTGAGGTTGTAGCCCAGGTGGCTGTAGGTGTACTTGTGGTCGTAGCCGGCGGGCAGTTCGCCCAGCTGCCAGCCGAAGCGCTTGCCGCAGGTGTTGTCGATGCCGCTGGGGCACCAGCAGTCGCGGCCCCAGTCGCGGAAGCTCTCGGCGATCACCTTCAGTTTGGCGTCGCGCACGATGTTCACGGCGCCCCCCTCGCCCATGGTGAGGTGATGGGGCGGGTAGAAGCTCTGGGTGCTGATATC
>Ga0194130_10008837_pt1 | contig 10582 bp, 8 predicted proteins | sample TA2KigsurfametaG_FD_160084 | JGI IMG/M metagenome (GOLD analysis project Ga0194130, IMG submission 160084) | Freshwater microbial communities from Lake Tanganyika, Tanzania - TA2015050 Kigoma 12 surface | ecosystem: Environmental > Aquatic > Freshwater > Lake | place: Tanzania: Lake Tanganyika... | reverse complement strand
GCTTACGACCTTCCGGCAACGCCTGAAGAAAGGCGATCAGATCAGCAGTGGCAGCGGGGTCGGCCAACGGGCGGGAGCAGTCCCGACAAAACCGGAACCAGCATGGCCGCACCTGCCGCCCTATGACGGACTTTCAGTCGGCCCTGGGGTGGGGGGTGAGTGAAGTACTGTATTAGTGGTTATTGTGGGGTAGGAAAGGGTATGGCGATGCCGAGTAAAGCAGGGGATATTGTTAGGTATAGTGCTTGTTGGTGGAAAAGGGCGGAGAAAGCAGCGGGATATTCAAGAGGAGCTGGTTTTGCTCCTTAGGTTGGAGATTGTGATTGTACTCGGCTGGAGATTATGTCTTGGATTGCTAAGAAGAGAAAGGAAGTTAGACTTATTATCTAGACATCCGGAATAATGCTGGGCTGTAGGTTGTGACGGCTTGAGAAAAGGATACTGAGTGGAGAGGTCGGTATATGTATAGATTATGGGAACATGAGGTTCAAAGTAGGAATAAGCTAGACAGAGAATATCTTGGTGGCGATTCTGAGAGAAGACAATGAGGGGCTTTCTGAGAATCGAAAGCTCTTGTTTAAGATAACCCCCACCTGTAATTACATAATCAAATTGGTTGAGTGATGAAAAGGAGAAGCTGGAGGACCAATAGACGTCAGAGCCAAGGTGAATGTGTGTGTTGGGGTGAGAGAAGATCGTAAACCGAAGCGTGCCTAAGCTTCGCAGAGATTGGAGCAGCGCGTGTACACGTCTGTTGTTAAAATAACGGGGCCTGGATCCTAATATAAGTGCAGCAGATGAGTAGCCAGTGGGTTTAGCATCAAAGGGACAAGAAGAGTAGAAGTTAAGAAAATCTCTGCTAGGTATAAATTGAGACTGAGACTCGTTATACAGCTGAACTATATCTTGGTTTGAAGAGACATGGAAAGAAGCGATATCTTGTATGCAGATACTTTGCCAGGTCGGAGGGAGATTGCACCAACCAAGATCATTAAGGTAAAAGATTCTTTTTGGGGGGAGATTAAGGCGCTGGAAAGGGATTGGTGAAATGAAGTCTATTATGAGAGTATCAGATGGCTTAAGTGAAGAAGGATCGGAGTTAAGGTATGATGAAATACCAGCGGATTGTGCTTCGGCAAAAAGATGTTGCACCCGATATTGATGGCCATGACCAAGACGATCAGAAGATCGATACAGGAAATGAAGAGCCATCAGGGTCAGAAAAGCTGAAAAGGTTCTCCGGCAGGTAGACCAAATAAACTGCCAAAGAAATAGAGCGAAGCAGCGATAGAGGACAGAGCGCGAGGATGGGGGGACTCGAGTAATTGATTTTCGTACAAAGACAGCATATGTAGTTTGGCGAAGTCTTTAGTCAACACTGGATAGATTGTATTTGGCATGAAGGAACCCAGGATAGTACTGCCGTGTACAAAGCCTAAGAGCCGTGTGGACTGAATGAGGTGGCGTCGGAAACAGATAGATGCAGCTTGGTAGACGTAGGTATGATCCTGATTGGTATCAGCATGGTGATGAGTGATTATGAGTGAATCAGGCATGGGAGCTAAGTGCGACGTTATTGCATCTGATACATAACAGAGGCTATACTTATCAAACTGTTGATCTGGAAGATTAAGGGTGCAGTAGGATATTGGGCATGTATGCAAGAGTTGATTAAAGCCATCTGTATAGTTGGCAGATGGTTCTAGTTTCTCGAGTTTCAGTGACTCGCTAGTAGGGACGGAAATAAGAGGAGAGAGGAGCTGCGTCTCAATACTGAAGAGAATTACGGTAACCGGAATGAAGTGCTCACAGAAAGCCTTGATCAGTTCACCAGACATTAGAATTTCGTCGTCTGGATGTGCAGCAACGACGATGAGTTCAGAATAGCTGGTGGGTTTGATATGCATGGAGAGCAGAGAATAAATACGATTTCAGTCTAGATGAGATTAAGTCTTCAGGATAAGGCAGCCTGGCTAAGAAAAGAATCGTAGTGCATGTAAGACGATAGCTTGTGGAATGGTGGAGTCAACAAGTTAGCTAATGAAATATTGCGGTTATGGAAGTGGTTTAGCTGAAAGAGCTCGTTGTAACAAGCGAAGTAGTATGAACAAATCCGGATCTCTTCACAGGATACAGGACGTGGTGTAATAATTAAAGAGCGAATATCGGAGAAGGGCATGGGATGCAAAAGGCGTCGAGACGGAAGGAATTTAGAGTAGATCGAGGGCGAGAAGTAATAGGCAGGAACAGACATATACAATGCCTCGACAAGTGAAAGACTAGAAGAACCAAAGACGCAGCAACTGCCCATAATGAGTTTGTAGGTATCTACATTTGCTTCGGATTGGATAAGGATGTAGTCAATCTGAGAGGATTCAAGGATGTCAATAAGCTTCTGCTTGAAGTAAGCATCGGAATTGCGACTATTGGGATGGAAGCGCAGTACTAGTTTATGAGTAGGCGGAAGAGACTGGCAGAGAAGGTTAAGGATAGAGATTTGATCGGACAAGGCTCCGTCAAGATAATCGGTAGTCGCATAGAATTCGAAGAGACTAGTATGGAGAAACAGGACATATGGACCACAGACTACACTCTGTTGAACATACTCTTTGGTGACAAAGAGACGATAGCTACTGACATTTGTTTTCTTATAGATGCGAGAGTAGAGTGACTTAAATCCATAAGAGGTAAGTCGAGCTTTGAGATCAGGAGATTGTAAGCAGAGCGCCTGATAGTGCTCGTAAAGAGTTTCGGATCTTCTGGTGAAGTTCTGGTGAGTACCGTTAAGGGTGAGGCTGAATGAATATGAGTAAGGACCCCAACTATGACCACTTTCGAACGTGTTGTATGGAATGTTGTGAGTATCTGCTATAGAATTTGCAAGGGCGGAGACTGTGAATCGACCGTTGAAAGCATATATTAGAGTGGGATTAAATGAGGTTATGTGATCGCTAAGAGTGCGATATAGAGATATGGCTTGCGATAGCTTTGAATGTATGATTGACCAGTTGATGTTGTCTGTAGTACCATTGATGCTGACAACTTCACCAATCACAGCGCGCGCGATATGAAGAAATGAATCAAGCGTGGGCAAATAGTCACGTAAAGGTTCAATGGCCTCATCTGGAAATTGAGGACGCCGGGATAGGTGTTCCTGGCGCAAGTGTGGTATGAGGGGTGCTATGAGGTCAAATAAAATTGAAAGTTGGCGACTAGATGGAATTTCAAGGTGGAAAGCAGCAAGAGAAAGGGAGTGACGGCGGGGGTAGTGTGAAATGGAAAGTTGGTTTGAAATACATGCGTCACAAAATGACGAAGAATTAGCAGCATATGGAGGCGGATTGTGTTGACCAGAATAGTTGAGATAACAGTGATTGACAGCAGACCTACATATAACAAGGGAAATATCTAAAGATGTTCCTGGGTATGTGCTTATGAGGTGGTCATAGATGCCACGATTTATATGTTCATACTGTGAAGGTACGATTAGTACTCTGATCAGAGGCATTTAAGTAGGGAGGAATTAAAGGCGAAAGAAAGAGAGAGAAGGTCAGGAGGAGTATAGAACAATGGTTCTTCAAGAAATCGGCTTAGTAAATCGGGACTAGTTAGGACATTTGCAATGAAAGAAAGTGGATTAGGCTCATCTATAGTTTCAAGATTGATAAAGCAGTTCGGATTAAAGTCATGAGCTACACTCTTATGGCCAGAGTAGATTGGGAGACAGCCGGCAATCTTAGACTCAAAGAGCTTTTCAGTAATATAGCCTGGAACTAAAGCATTTTCAAAGCAGATATTAGAGATAGAGGAAGAGAGGATGCTGGACTTACATTGAACAGGGTTATTATAGACTGTGCCGAACTTTGCGATACCTTGTGGAAGAAGTCTTTCGAGTTGAGAAACAAAGTTCATTCTTGATGGGACGGGGTTTCCCATTAAGACGGATGAGATATAGGGACGTTGTGTGAGTGAGTTTCTTCCAAGGTCGGGTGAAAGCAGATCCTTGTAGTTAACTACAAGATGCCGGTGCCCGTAAAAACTGGTAGAACAGCCAGGAAGTTGAACGCAGCCAAGCCAGGAGGGGTAACGCAAGTGTTGTGAACTTTGGTAGTTGTTGGTGGGGCAAAGCGAAAGGTGGCAACAGTCTGTGTCAGGTAGATCCTGTTCGGAGGTCCAGAAGATTTTTATCTTATTATCGTATATAGGATGACGGTTAAAATAGCTATAAGAGAGGTAAATTAGAATATCAGCTTCCTGAGGCGAAGAGAGGGAAAACTTTGGGCTGAGATGGGAGAGCGACCAGGGAATAAACGAATGAACGAGATTAGTGGCACCCCAAAAGTCAACAAAAGCGTACTTGATGCTGTTGGGTGCGGCATTGGTGGCAAGCTTTATAAGGCAAAGGATCTCACGAAAAATGGGAGTGCGATGAGGTGACGGAATTAGGCTCTCGAGCTTCAAGATCTCGTCGTAAAAACCATAGTGGTAAGCTGCATATGCGTAATAATCATGGATACGAAGTTCAATAGATTCTTTCGGACCAAGAGCAAGTATGTAGTCAAAGTCGAGAATTGGTATAAGGGTCCGCTGGAAAAGGCTCTTATGGTCGTCGGATAGGGACGAAAAGTGACAGCTATGAAAGTGTGATGTTTTGAAACTTGCATTGACCCTCAATAGCTCCTCAAGTGCCTGCATCATGAAGGATTCTGGAAGAAGCTAGAGAGGTGAACTGGGGAGTGAAATGAGCAGCGCAGATAATCCTCAGGCAAGCTAGGGTCAGCCCCCCATAGAGCCAATGAGAAATGAGCACCAGCCAATTCGGCAGCAAGTTTGTCGGTAGGCATATCACCGACGTACAAAAGGGATTGAGGGTCTATATCTGAGATACGACAAAGATGGACCAACCCATCAGGGTGTGGCTTAGGTTTACAACCGGAGGGGATTGTATCTGGAGTAAGAACATGATCGAAGACGTTTGGAATAATGGAAAGGTCGAGTATACGCTTGAGAGAAACCATAGGTTTTGACGAATACAATGATAGGCGTTTGCCGGTATCGTTAAGTGCATCTAGCATCTCGGATACACCATCGAAGAGCTTGAGCGAAGTTGCGTTAGTGATACTGTATTGAAAATAGGCATTTTCAATATCCTCCCAGCGGGAGGGGTGAACGCGAAGGTTTTGAAGTATGCGCCGAAAAGGCAGTCCAAGATGTTGTTGGTATTGCTGAAAAGCGGGCAGTGAATATTGATCTGCAATCGAATCCCATGCTTCTTCCATTAAAGGTATTGAATTCAGCAATACACCATCCACATCAAAGCAAATATGACTAACAAGTGAGAAGCTTGGTGTAATAGATAACGGTGGATTCTTGCGCGCATAACTTAATCGGTCTAGACTGGAAAGTGAGTGTGCTATGTATTCAGCCATAGCAAAGTCCTCGGGCGTATCAATGTCAATTCCTTCTGATTCGTGGACTTGGTGTATATAGGGGTTGTGCCCAACCCGTCGGTTGGTGCGTAGATAGTCATTACGCTTAAAGACATATACACCGCTATTCTCGAGAAGTACGGGGTTAAGATCTTGTGTTTGAGGCGTGGATGAGGGATCATAGTTCAGGGGAACATTATTAAACCAGGCGTATGTCTTATGCGATGTTGCCGTAAAAGATGAGTCGTGCGAGCCATCAATGACAGAGGCGATACAGGCTCGAATGCTGTTTTGCGAAAGAAAAGGACAAGTAGCGTGACATATTGCGATGGTGGAATATTGCAAACACTGAATGGCGTAGCGAAAGAGTTCATTCGCTAAGACATTATCAGCATCTAGAGAAGATGGCCTAGGGAGGAAGCGAACAAATTGGGGTAGATGGTCAACAAACTCCTTTGTGCTAGAGTATGCATAGACGTCACAAATATCGGTCAAGTACGATAGCTGATCAAAGATATAGGTGAAGAGAGGGCGATCTACAAGATTGAGAATATTTTTATTGGGGACCCTCCGTGAGCGAAGCTTCAGAGGGACGAGGATAGCAGCTTGCTTCTTCAAGACTACAGTGCTAAGGCCCTAATCATAGCAGAAAATGACACTAGTAGCAATAGAATAATGAGGAAAACGATGAAAGGGCTCGAGTAACATATCATGAAGTGGGTTCGGTACAGAACTCAATGGGCCATGACGAATGAGGCTATGTAGTGTGACTGAGAAGACCTTGTTTAAATCAAGAAGCAGCAACGATAGATACAAGCAATTAGCTTCCCCCTCTGCCAGCAAAGATGACGCCTCTCCATCGCGATCACGTCTGTCACCAGGGGGCTTGATGGAGCAGAGCAATGCGTCGCTACAGCGAAGTCGCCAAAGCTGATATGAGAAGGCGGATGAGTCCGCCACAGCGTCAAAGCGTGGCCCAGATCTCAGCAGAGCTGGGTATTCACGTGGTCACCCTCTACAGCTGGAGGAAGGCCTGGCGATTGCAGGGGGAGGTGGTTTCTGCTTCTCAGAAGGATCCAGAGGTTTGGGGGCCGGCAAGGGCTGATTCAAAGTTTCAGAACGGGTTCGGGTTCGGCTGTCGTTTGACCACTGCCAGCAGCGCCGTGATGTCGTGCATCACCGCCTGGATTCCGGCCCAGAACGACTGATGCCCGGCTAGCATGAGCAGGTTGAGAGCTGCCGTGCGCAGCGTGGCCATCGCGCCGGCGCCATTACCCCGGTAGCGGTGAGCATCCTCATGCAGCTGGGTATCGCGGATCCAGTGCCAGCCCTCGATAGTCCAGCGGTCTCGCACCAGTTGCAGCAGGGCTTTTGGGGTGGTGCGCAGGCTGCTCAGAAACAGGTGTGTGGCCTTGAATGGCTTACCGGCGCGAGTGCCGCTTGCCGCCACCTCCACGATCCAGCCGGTGCCAATCCAGGCCTGGGCGATGAGCTCCGGGGCCGGTTTGGCGCGCAGCGTCCAGGTGATGTCACGGCCGTGGCTGATCTCGTGATCCGTTGCCACAAAAGGGATCCTGCGTTTTCCCTGGAACTGGCTCTGGATCTGGCGATGCAGCGTCTTTTGATTGGCTTTGACCGTCAGCAGGAAGTCGGCCCCCTGCTCCTGGAGCTGCCGAAAAACGGCTTTTGCGTGTGCAGAGCATCCGCTTGGATCAGCACTCCGCCCAGATCAAGCTCGCCGAGGAGTTGAAGCAGCACCGCCCGCTCGTGGTTCTCTCCGGTGGCGTAGCAGGCCTGGCTAAATAGCCTCCATACTTGCGAGCATTTGCCTCTGCAGATGCAAAACTTGCCGGCTTGAGAATCAGGGCATACTTCGAAGTCGGAGTGGAAAACGATATAGCCGCCTTCGGGAGAGTTGCAGATTTGCTTTGCTTGGCCATGAGCAAACATCAATTTGAAGACTATTCTAACAGATAATAATCAGTCTGATTGCTCCACAAGCCACTCCCGTAGCCACCTCCCACGGCCAACCCAAGTCCTACGCCACTTTCTGAGATGGCGGATGCTGCTCCAACACCTGCTTGAGATAGCGAGCAGTGTGGGATGTGGGATGAGCCGCCACCTCCTCGGGCGTGCCCGTCACCACGATTTCTCCTCCCTTATCGCCACCATCAGGACCGAGGTCGATGATCCAATCGGAGCAGCGAATCACATCCAAATTGTGCTCAATTACCAGCACGGAATTGCCCTTATCCACCAGTCTTTGGATCACATCCATCAGCATGTGCACGTCGTAAAAACTCAAGCCCGTGGTGGGCTCGTCAATCAGATAAAGCGTCTTGCCGGTGGCGCGCTTGGAGAGTTCGGTGGCCAGCTTCACCCGCTGGGCCTCACCGCCTGAGAGGGTGGGCGCCGGCTGGCCGAGCTTCACGTAGCCCAAGCCCACATCCACCAGGGTGCGCAACCGATCCGCCGCCTGGGGAATCGCGGAGAACACCTCACAGGCCTGCTCCCCCGTCATCTCCAAAACGTCGGCGATGGTGAAACCCTTGTATTTCACCTGCAACGTCTCGCGGTTGTAGCGGGCGCCTTTGCAAACATCGCACTGCACGTAGACATCGGGCAGAAAGTTCATCTCGATCACATTCACGCCCTGACCACTGCAGGCCTCACAGCGGCCGCCTTTCACGTTGAAGCTGAACTGACCCACCTGGTAGCCGCGGGCTTTGGCCTCCACCGTGGCAGCGAACACCTGACGGATCGGATCAAACGCACCCGTGTAGGTGGCGGGATTCGAACGGGGGGTACGGCCGATCGGTGATTGGTCGATCACGATCACCTTGTCAATCGCCTTGATCCCCTTCAGGTCTTTCACGCCAGAGGGGAATGGCACCTTCATGCCGAGCTTGTGCTCGAGCGCCGGGTGGAGCAGCTCGTTCACCATCGTGCTCTTGCCGCTGCCGCTCACGCCGGTCACGCACACCAGCCGGCCCAGCGGAAACTCCACATCGAAACCGGAGAGGTTGTTGCGCTCGCAGCCCACCAGGGTGAGCTTGCGGGAGCCAGTATCGCGACGCTCCGCGGGCGTTGGGATCGAGCGGCGGCCGCTCAGATAGGCGCCGGTGAGGGAGTCTTCGGCGCTGATCAGGGCGTTGAAATCGCCCTCCGCCACGATGTGGCCGCCGTGCACGCCGGCACCGGGGCCGATGTCCACGATGTGATCAGCAGCGCAGATCGTGTCTTCGTCGTGCTCCACCACGATCAGGGTGTTGCCCAGATCGCGCAGCTTGATCAGGGTGTTGAGCAGCCGGTCGTTGTCGCGCTGGTGCAGTCCGATGCTCGGTTCATCGAGCACGTAGAGCACGCCGGTGAGGCCGGCGCCGATCTGGGTGGCGAGGCGGATGCGCTGGGCTTCGCCACCGGAGAGCGTCATCGCCGGGCGATCAAGGCTGAGGTAGTCGAGCCCCACATCCAGCAAAAACTTCAGGCGCATGCGGATCTCCCGCAGCACCAGATCGCCGATCTGGATCTGACGCGGACTCAGCAGGGGCTCATCGCCTTCATGGGCGCCCACACCCATCAACTGCTCAATGCGCCGCAGGCTTTCGCCCACGCTGCTGCTGGTGAGCTCGTGGATGCGGTAGGGCCCCACCCGCACCGCCAGGGCTTCGGGTTTGAGGCGCAGTCCATCGCAGCTGGCACAGGGGACCAGTTCAAGAAACTTCTCCAGCTTCTGGCGCATCGATTCACCGCTGGCATCGCGCAGCTGGCGCTCGAGGATTGGCAGGATGCCCTCAAAGGGCCGCAGGTAGGTCTGCGATTTGCGGTAGCGGCTGTCGGCCTGGATCGGAATCGGCTCCTTGGAGCCATGCAACAACACCTCGTGCTGCTCCGCTGTGAGCTCGTTCCAGGGGGTCTTGATCTCGAAGCCGAAGGCCTCACCCACCGAATAGAGCAGGGAAAAGTAGTAGGCGTTGTCCTTCTCTGCCCAGGGAGCCACAGCGGCATACACCGGCTGGGAGGGATCGGGGATCACCCGCTCCATCGTGAACTGGCGCAGATGGCCAATGCCATGGCAATCGGGGCAGGCGCCGTAGGGACTGTTGAAGGAGAACAGCCGCGGCGAGAGCTCCTCCATCACGGCGCCGTGCACCGGGCAGGCGAAGTTTTCGGAATAGAGCCGCTCCCGCTCCACGCCTTCGGGGAGCTCCTCATCCGCCTTGGGCACCACTTCCACCAGGGCGAGGCCATCGCCGCGCTTGAGGGAGGTGCGCAGCGAATCGGTGAGCCGCTCCTGGATGCCTTCGCGCGACACGAGACGGTCCACCACCACCTCGATGTTGTGGGCGTGGTTCTTGTCGAGCTCGATGTTGTCCGCCAGCTCGCGCACTTCGCCGTTGATGCGCACCCGGGCGAAGCCTTCCGCCACCAGGCCGCTCAGCAGCTTCACGTGGGTGCCCTTCTTGCCGCGCACCACGGGGGCCAGCAGCTGATACCGAGTGCCTTCAGGCAATTTGAGGATCTGATCAACCATCTCGTCGATCGACTGGGGCCGGATCGAGCGGTCGCACTCCGGGCAGTGGGGCTCACCAGCGCGGCCGAACAGCAGGCGCAGGTAGTCCTGAATCTCCGTAACCGTGCCCACGGTGGAGCGAGGGTTATGGCTGGTGGATTTCTGATCAATCGAGATCGCCGGCGAGAGCCCCTCGATCGCATCCACATCAGGCTTGTCCACCTGCCCGAGGAATTGCCGCGCGTACGCCGACAAGCTCTCGACGTAGCGGCGCTGACCCTCGGCAAAGATCGTGTCGAAGGCGAGCGAACTCTTGCCGCTACCGCTCACGCCGGTGAACACCACCAGCTTGTTGCGGGGAACAGTGACGTCGACGTTCTTGAGGTTGTGCTGACGGGCACCCCGCACCCGGATCACATCCTCCAGCGAGCCGCCATTCAGCGCCTGCAACGCCGCTTTCTCGTTCACGCTCTTGGCGAGGGCGCGGGGCATCCGGGCGGCTCAAGAACGCTGAATTCTACGGGGGTTGCCAGGTGAGCCGGAGCAACACCTCAGCACAGCGACTTACCCTGATCAGCACCCCCAACTGACCCATCCATACGGGCTCATGGACGCCCAGTTCACCCTGTCTTCAAAACGG
>Ga0194130_10008835_pt1 | contig 10584 bp, 7 predicted proteins | sample TA2KigsurfametaG_FD_160084 | JGI IMG/M metagenome (GOLD analysis project Ga0194130, IMG submission 160084) | Freshwater microbial communities from Lake Tanganyika, Tanzania - TA2015050 Kigoma 12 surface | ecosystem: Environmental > Aquatic > Freshwater > Lake | place: Tanzania: Lake Tanganyika... | reverse complement strand
GCGATGGCGTCGACTCGATGGTCGCGAGCACATCATCTCCCTCTTGGAAGGAAGAAAGTTCGTCGATGGAATCCTGCAGGATGCCGCCTAATTCAAAATCCCAAAACACAACATTTGACAATACCTCATCGCTCGGCGCGATCCAAGGTTCGCCGTAAATGATCACATCCTCACCCAATTCATCTCGCAATTTGATCAGTGTTTGCTTGTCGACCTGGCCAGCCAAATCGATGCGGAAACCATCGATTCCAAATTCCTCGACCAAGTCTTTGCATTGATCGATCAGCCAACGCTGAACCATCGGGCGATCTTCGAATTTCACTTCGTTGCCATAGGGGCCGATGTGTTCTAGTTCTTCGTTGGTCCGGTAGTAATAATCCGTGTCGATCGCACCGAAATTGAACAAGTACTCGCGACCATCCATATTTTCACCTGTGTGGTTGGGCACGATATCGACAATCACCGCGATGCCTTGTTCATGGAATGCGGCGACCAAATCACGAAACTGTTCGCGTTCGGTACCCGGCTCTGTTCCTTTCTCCCGAAACCTGCTCTCGATCGCGAACGCGTGGGTTGTCCGGTATCCCCAATCGTAGTTTTCCAAATGGACGCCTTGGGACTGCATGTAGGGGTCATCGTGGAATGCCGCTTGCCACTCACTGTCCGGGTAATGCAGGAACTCTTGGACTGGCATCAAGTGGACGACGTTGATGCCGAGGTTGACAAGATGGTCAAAACCGATCGGTTTACCGCGCGAATTTTTTAATCCGCGAACCACCATTCCAGGAATAGTCCCTCGCATCGAATCCTCCACCGGCAGTTCGCTGGTAAAATCTTGGATATGGACTTCGTAGGCAATCACATCTTTCATCGCTGGTCGACCGCCTCGAAGCGCAGGTGCCGGCTTGGTCGCCCTCCAAATGCGTCCTTTCCCAAAACTGTCCAGGCTGACCCTCGCATACGGATCGGTGATATGTACCGGATAGGACTCGTGGAATTTATTCCCTTTCTCTACCGCTCCATGAACAGTGAAATCGTAGTAAATGCCATGGTAATCGCCTGGTAATGTGACTTCCCAAACCCCATGCGGGTCCTTGGTCATGTCCATGGTTTTCCAAGCGTTCGCTGGGGTGTCCGCCGCATCTTTGTAGAGGTAGAGCACGACTCGCTCCGCACGCGGCGCGAACAATCGTATCGATGTCGAGGATCCATCAGGAGCGATCTGCGCGCCCAGTGGTTTATCGGAATAGAGCGTTCGGTACCAACCATCCCGACGGCACAAGGAACGTAGTGAGTGGGGTTTGTATTGAAGGTAGTACAACCGGCGGATATCGATGTCTTCAGCGAGGCAAATCAGTGACTCACTCGCGGTGTTCGGAAGTACTTGTGCGATGCTTACTCTGCGGTGATTTCCATGGGAGGGATCTCCTTCGTAGAGTTCGTAATCACTCGTCGCTAAACTGCGAATAGCACCGTTTCCAGTGAGCCGAGCCCAAAGCGTATTGCGAGTTCTGATCTCTAGTTTCAATCGAACTGGGGCAACACTAGGTGCGAACACCAAGTTCCCGGACTCGCGATTTGTCGCTGCATTCGGGGGTTGCATCCAAGTTCCTTGGTCGATTCGAAACTTGAAGGGGCTCGAAGGAGGGATGCGTTCGTAATTGGGATTGGGTTGTTGAAGTATCCAGAGTTTGGGATCTGCTGTCGGTTGTAGTAGCCAACGCGACTCTTGCATGTCTTGACTCCAACCCCGGAATGGACCTGTGACTGAAACACGCTTGGGAGCGTCAACGCCGTAGACACCCGCATCAAAAATAAACCAAGTCGTTCCTTCTTGATGTCTATATCCTGCAACGCGTTCTTCGGTAGTGAATTCGTCTTGGGCCATGACCATGGATTGAAAGCCAGCGTGAAGGAAGGTGATGGAAAAGGCGATCAAGCAGAGAAGCTTTATCGATTTACGAAGCTGCAAGTCGAGCAACATGATTCCTCCTCAGGTCGTCAGCAAATCCGCTTTGCACACGGCATTCGAGAGCCAGGGATTGCGGTGCGTTACGCAGTCGACTCAGTATACCCAAGACAACGGCGACAGGCGGAGAAAGGTAGGTTCCGGGGGATTATCGTTCGGTCCCAGACCATCTTGAAATCACATCGGGCAAAGGGTAGTCCTGGACTTTGGGGAACTGAGCCCGATGGCCCCGAATTTCCCACAAGCGGCGATATCCGCGATTGAGGAGTTCCCGCCGTTTTTCTACGAACGAAGGGTCCAACGCTTCCCAAGAAAAGAGCGGATTGCTCAGCGGTTGTGATTGAAATCGTTCATCATCAATAAACTGCGAGAGAGTAGGGTTGCAGAGCAAGTGGCACTCGGATTTCAAGTGTAGTACCTCAGGATCGATCTCACCGATCACGAATTTGAGGTACAGTTCACTATCGGTGATGGCTTCGACTTCTTCACCGCAGATTCGGCATAAGTACCCTTGATCGCATCTGGCCATCGTAATCTCGTCTCTCGGTTGCAAAACTTAGATGCCTAGTACGTCTGCCATCGAGTAGAGTTTTGGTCGTTGGTTGACCAGAAACTTGGCCGCTGCGATAGCACCGCTCGCATAGCAATCGCGATTCGATGCCGCGACGCGGATCTCGATTGTTTCACCCATCATGCCAAAGACGATTGTGTGCTGTCCAACGTCGTCACCGACGCGCACGGCATGGTATCCGATCTCGTTGTGAGGCCGTTTACCGACCATTCCTTCGCGACCGTGCACATGGCGATCGATCCCCATTTGTTCCGCGATGATTTGCCCAAGTTTGATGGCTGTGCCGCTGGGGCTGTCTTCTTTGTAGCGATGGTGACGCTCGATGATTTCTACATCCGTGCCCCCAGGGGCATTTTTCAAGGCTCTCGCTGCATGCTCCACCAGTTTCATTCCGATATTCACTGCGGCGCTGGTGTTGGGGGCAAAGCAAACTGGGATTTTTTCCGATGCAGCTTTGATCTTTGCAATCTGCTCGGAACTGAGTCCTGTGGTTGCGATCACGATCGGAGCTTTCTGGACAACAGCATGTTCCACGGCATCCATGCATCCTTCCGGGCTCGAAAAATCGATGATGGCACCGAAGGTCGTAGGCCAGTGGCTTGTGAGTGAAAGTCCCAATGGCGCGATGCCAGCCACCGTTCCTGCGTCTTGACCAACCGCGTGCGAGGAGCCCCTCACCATAGCTCCCACCAATCGTACCTCCGGATCGGCGTTACAGAGCGCGATCAAGCGTTTGCCGTTTCGGCCCGATGCTCCGTTGATGACGATCGATAGAGGTTGAGACATAGGGCACTCGATTCTGGTGGGAAGCAACCGATTTGGTGTCTAAATGGAAACAAACCGTATTCCGAGCGTCCTGCATCGGAGTCGCGGGCTTGTCATTGCCATCAGCTACCGAACAGGGAAAAGGTCATGGTTCATTCGCGAGGAATCGATTTAACCCTCCGCGACTAGTTCCCGCAAGGCCTCGAGAACTTGAGCGTCGTGACCATCGACACTTACTTTCTTCCACACTTTGGCGACCTTGCCGCTGGCGTCGATCAGGTAGGTGCTGCGCTGCACACCCATCGACTTTTTCCCGTACATGTTTTTTTCTCTCCAGGCGCCGAAAGCTTCGGCAATCGCATGGTCTGGGTCGGCCAAGAGGGTGAAGTTGAGCGAGTACTTATCTCGAAATTTGGCATGGGATTCACTCGAATCAGGGCTCACCCCCACGACAACGGCTCCGAGCTTTTTCAGTTCCTTGCTAGCGTCCCGGAACGCGCAGGCTTCCTTGGTGCAGCCCGGCGTGTCATCCTTGGGATAAAAATACAGGACGACTGGGGAGCCCTTGAAATCCGAGAGCTTGGCTTTTGTTCCTTGATCCGTGAGGAGTGTAAATGCAGGGGCCTTAGCGCCGACTTCTAGCCAATCCATAAAACTAATCCTGGTTTCAAAGTGTTAAGGGATGATGCGGATACAGCACCGAAGTATAGATCCATGGCAATCAGTGCTACCTGGCCAATATTGAGCGACAAAGCTATCGAAGCTTCAAGCAAGGGGGACTAGACGATCAAGAACTTGGGTTCCCGGCGCCGCTGTTTTTCGATGCCGCGAGGTCGATCGATTCAAGGATCGATTGGGTTTGGACGCCGAGTGAAAGAAGTTCCAGACTGTTTTCGAGCGAGCAATCGGCGGCAAAGTCGAGTAGGTTTGATTCCTGAAAGCAGTTCTCGCCAACTAGTTCTGCACGGGCTTTACCGTCAGTGCCGTGCACCCAATACCGGGGCTTGGCCGGGTCCCATGGCCGCAGAAAGTCATCGCAGATTAGCGAAGCGTTGGTTCCTGCGATCTCGATCCATTTGCGACCAGCGGCGTCGAAACCACAGTCCCAGGACGCCACCGCTCCGCCATCGAGTTTCGAGATCGCTTGGAGTTGCATCCATGGCATCGGTCGGCGAGAGGCCTCTTGATCAGACTCGATCCGTTTTCCGATCGCCAGGATTTCCCCAGGTGATTGTCCAGTGAGCCACAACGTGGAGAAAACGCAGTACCAACCGAGATCGAGCAAACAGCCACCGCCCGCTTCTGGATGGACCCTATGGTCGCCCGGTCTTTCCGTGATTCCAGAGAAAGAGCAAGCCACGGTGATGCGACAGATGCTTCCTAGTTCACCGCTTTGGAGGATTTGTTTCATCGCATGGGAGCGTGGGTGATGCACAAATCCAGTAGCATGAACCAGCGGTGTTCGATGCGTGCGCGAAGCGTCGAGCATGGCTCGCGCTTCATTCGGAGTGGTAGCCAAGGGCTTTTCGCAGAGGACACGTTTGCCTTGTTCCAATGCGCGGATCGACCATTCCGCGTGGAGGGAAGGAGGCAAGGCGACGTAGACCGCATCGATATCGGGTGACGAGATGGTCTTTTTGAAATCGGTGTCGATATGATCTGCACCGAATTCCTTTTGCCAAGCCTGCAACGTTGCTGGGTTCCTGCCAGCAACCCGGGTAATACGATGTTTAGGGTTACTTCGAACCGCATCGACCATCCTGCGGGTCACGCGGCCGATTCCTAAGATGGCCCAACGCGTCGGTTTCGAATCGATCTCCACGCTGGCTCACTTACCGCATGATCGCGGGTACAAAGAACCACACGATGGTGAGGACGGTGCAAATGGTGTAGGCAAAAAAGAGGCTTGGGCGGAAGACTCGCAACGGTGTCTTCGCTGCATTCTTCTCGAACAGCGTGCTCAATACTCGCCAGTAGTAACCCGCAGCAATGACTGCATTAAACGCCATCAGGACAGCCATGAAAAGGCTCCTGGAGTCGGGGCGGTTCTCAGCTACGATTCCTGCAAAAACCATGAATTTTGCCCAGAACCCAGCAGTCAGGGGCAAGCCGATCAAACTGATGAGCGAGACCGTCAGTCCAATCGTTGCTGCAGGGCGACGATAGAACATGCCGGTGAGATCACCGATCAAATGGGAATTGCCACCGGCAGCTTCGATCTCACCGAGGCAGGCGAACATCCCTAATGTCATTGCGGCATAAGCCGCAAGATACGAATACAGAACGTTCGCGTCGGCATCTTGTCGGACGAGGGCGACGAGGGCGAGCAGGAGGTAGCCGGTATGAGCCACGCTTGAGTAGGCAAGCAATCGTCGTAAATTGTTTTGTGCCGTAGCCAGCAAATTGCCAACGCACATCGTGATTGCTGCACAGGTCAGTAGTACAGGGATAATCACCGAGCTGGCACTTTCACCGAGTCCACCAGTTCCGATCAATCGGACCAAGGCTACGAAGCCCGCAACCTTGGGCAAGTAACTCATCACGCCGGCTAGGGTCACGGTGGTACCATCAAACACGTCAGGAGCATAGAAGTGGAATGGAACTGCGGTGATTCGGAACGAGAGGCCACACATCACCAACAGCAGGGCCAGCGCCATCAGCCGTTTTCCATTGTCATAATCGCCCTGGATCACCAACAAATTGGTGGAGCCTACCACACCGAACAGGTAGCTCAGACCTAGCAGGAAGAAGCATGATGCGAATGCGCTGAGCATGAAGTACTTGAGTGCTGCTTCTGCACCCGTATTATCGGTTTTGACGATCCCGAGCATCACGTAGGTTGGAATGCTCAGCAGTTCCAGTCCAAGGAATAACGAGACCAAGTCGTTGGACGCGCCTACGATCGGAATGGCGCTGAGCATGACCAAGAGACATCCGTAGTACTCGCTAAGTCGGCTTGCAGGTGCAGTCGACCAAGACATCAAAATCAATATGAAGCCACCGAGGAAAGTAAGTCGTTCGGCAGCCAGAGCTCCCGAGTCAAAGCGAAACAGTCCCACGTCATATTTGTCGAGCTGTGGGGTGCCTCGGTAAAAGCTCAGTAGGACTGCAACCACTAGCGTTGTCATCGACAAGACGGCGAACAAATTGCGTTGGCTGTGAATGTCTCGCTTGACGCCTGTGCGGAAAAAAATCGATGCGCACATCAATAGCGAGCCGCCTATCAGAAGGGCAATGGCGGGGCTCAGGTGGGCTGCCGAGTTTTTGATGACTTGTAATGTATCCACAGTTTTCTCTCGTTACTCTCAACTCGAACGGTGCCTTGGTACCTCAGCACCGATCCCGGCTATTTGGAGACTATTGACTATTGGGAGACTAATTGGTCCGTGTTGGGATGCGCTGCCTTGACGGCTGGCTCCGTAATTTTCGAAATGCGATCGGTGTCTGCTTGGAACAGCTTCATCGACCGTTGCGGCAATACCCCGATGTACAAGCACAGGAATGCAACCACTACGAGTGGCATCCACTCGAGTGGACGCAAATCCAATGCGCTGGAACTCTCAGGCTGATGGTGGCCTTGATGGTGCCCATGATGATGTCCGTTCCCATTGCCACCGAAGAGGACTCGTTGGACGATGCGGAGAGCGTACCACGCCCCTAAAACTGTCCCGAGGACGGCAATCGTCACAATCGTTCCTGAAACTCGCATCATACCTGCCATTGCCAGAAGTTCGCCAACGAAGCCGTTGAGGCCCGGAAGACCGGCTCCAGCCAAGGTAAAGAAGACCAAGAGCACTGCAAGCTTAGGGTACTGCCCCGCGAGCCCCTGATTCTCGGTCGACATGGAGACTGGTCCACGTCGTTGTTCGAGCATCGCCAAAATCCAGAACATGCTCGCTGTGATCAAACCATGGTTGAACATTTGAAGGGTAGCTCCGGAGAGACCTTCGGTGTTGAGCGACATCAAACCCAGCGTGATGAACCCGACGTGAGAAATGGAGCTATACGCGAGGACCTCGCGGAGATTTGATTTTGTCAGAGCGACGAGAGCCCCATAAACGATTGCGATTGCGCCTAATGCCCCAATCAGCAATTGAGCCTCTGTAATGAGGGAGTGGGAAGTTAGTGGAATAACGATTCGGATGATGCCATAAAGACCGAGTTTGGCAACGACGGAAGCGATCAGCGACGTCGTGTTGGGGTGCGCGGCAGCGTAAGTTGTCGGTAACCAAGTGTGCAGCGGCAGAATCGCCAGTTTGATTCCGAACCCTAACAGCAATAGCCAGACCACCCAGTTCGATCCATGGATAGGATTCTCGGCAGCAAGTTTCGAGAGCTCCATGAACGAGATCGTCGACGGTTGTCCAGATGCCGCCGGGGCCATTGCCAAAGCGATCAGGCCGATCACCATAGGAATGCTACCAGCCAAGGTAAACAGGAGGAACTTGCGGGAAGCGGACAGCGGGTTGTCGCCGTTCCCCCAGCCATTGATCAGCAAGATCAGCGGTATTAGTACCGCTTCGAAGAAGACGTAGAAGGAGACCAGATCCATCGAAACAAAAACACCCATCAGCATCGAAATCGATGCGAGCATCAATGCCATGTATTGGGCGGTTCGAGTTTCGATCTGTTTCGATGCCAAAACGATGGTGAAGCATCCGATGATTCCGGTGAGCAGAACCAGCAATGCCGAGATCCCGTCTGCACCGAGGATCAGCTGCCACTGAATCGGTTGCTTGGCCACGGAAATAGGAAGAGCGATTGTGAGGGCTTGTGGTTCAAACAAAACCTTCGGTGCGATCGTTCCCGATCCGTCCGCTGACGGGGCGTTATGAACTTGAAAGACCAAAGCTATGCTGAGCAGCAACGTGATGATCGAAGCGAGAATCCCGACTGGGACCATCGCTTTGCCGCGATTGTTGCCCAGTAACAATATCACGACGGATGCCGCGAGGGGAACGAGGACAAGGGATGGAAGCAAGTAGTTCATATTACCAGTTCGTTCTCGTTACAATCCAAATGGCGACTGCTGCGATGCCAGCGGCGGTCAAATAGCTATAGGCTGGAATACGTCCTGTTTGGACCCGCTGACCAACCATACCGATCAGTCGCGGCAGGTTTGCCACCCACCCTGTCATCCCTGCGATGATATTGGTGTCGAACCAGCCCAACAGGTTCGCGCACCATTCGAGCGGTTGGACGATCGCGACACCGTACAGCCAATCGATATAGAGTCGATTCCGTCCAAAGTCGGCGATTCGATGCGCGAGCGAAACTGGATTGGTCGAAGGCTCACGCTTGGAGAGGACATAGCCGACGAAGCATCCTGCCGCTGCAATCAGTGCCGACAATACCAACAGCCAGAGCGGTTCGTGGTGTTCGGCATGTTCCATACGTGGAGTTTGCGTGATGTAGTCGAGGATCCAGTGGGTTGGCCCCAAGAGGATGCCGACGCCAATCGCACCGATGGCAAGCACCGCCATCGGTGCCAGCATGATTCCGGTCGCTTCATGAGCATGATGGCCTGCTGCTTCCGGGATTTTTTCGGTGCCGTGGAATGTCTTGAAGTATGCCTTTGACGTGTAGATCGCTGTTAGGAACGCTGTGATGAAACCGATGGCCAGCAAAGCCATGAACTGTTTTCCAATCATGGTGTCATGGCTGGCGTCTGCGATTACTCCCAGTACACCATCTTTGCTAAAGAAGCCCGAGAGTGGTGGCAAGCCAGCAAGCGCTGCGGCGCCTATACCGAAAAGCAAATGCGTCTTGGGAAGTACCCGTTTCAGGCCACCGAACTGTCTCATGTCAATCACATCGCCCATCGCGTGCATCACATTTCCAGCCGAGAGAAATAGCAAGGCTTTGAAAAACGCGTGAGTGACTAAGTGGAACATGGCAGCAACGACTGCGACAGTCATGAGATCTTTGACAGCGCCTGCACCCAAGGCCATGAACAGATATCCGAGTTGGCTGACGGTAGAATAGGCAAGGACGCGTTTTAAGTCGTCTTGGTAAAGAGCCATCACGGCGGCGATGAGGGAGGTGATTCCTCCAAGCCATGCGACTGTAGTCAGCACCGAAGGAGTCAGAGCCATCATCGGAGAGAGTCTCGCCATCAGGTAGACCCCTGCAGTCACCATCGTTGCTGCGTGAATCAATGCAGAAACAGGGGTTGGGCCTTCCATGGCATCCGGCAACCACACATGGAACGGAAACTGAGCCGATTTGCCAATCGCACCGATCATCAGCAACATGCAGATGCAGGTGAGCAGTGCTGATTGCTTTTCCGCGATTACGGGAGCTGAATCGAAAATGTTCTGAAAGTCCAACCGGGCGAACCACGAGACGCCTTGACCGACATCGGTCTGTCCCACCGCAAAACTCAACAACAGGATTCCGAGCAAGAACGCGGTATCAGCGACACGATTGACCAAAAACGCCTTGGTCGCTGCTTTCGCCGCTGAAGGTCGTTGGAACCAGAAACCGATGAGGAGATAGCTACAGGTTCCGACACCTTCCCAGAATGCGTAGAGCATTAACAGATTGTGCGATAACACCAGCATCGTCATCGAAAAAACGAATCCACAGAACACGGCAAAGTAGCGAGCATACCCCCGATTGCCATGCATGTAGTCCTTCGAATAGATCGCGATCATTGCTGAGATCGACGTAACGACAGCGAGCAATGTCAAGCAGAGGGAATCCAGACGCAGGGAGATATCCAGCGTCACGCCGCCGATTTGCAGATAGCGATACCCTTGGACATACGTGACTCCCTCGCTGCCGGGAGCTCCCATTGCCAGCAGTGCAATAGCGCATACTGCCGAGATGACCAGCGAAAGAATCGCAGGAACATGCGCGAATTTCCTATCCCCTTGGAACGATAAAATCACACATGCGATGCATCCCGCCAATGGAGCGATAGGGACCAGCCAAGCAAACAAATCGGAATTAGGCACGTTGTACGACCTCCGTTGCGCTTGCAGGGTTTGTCGAGTTTTGTTGATTCATGGCTGCGTCCAGCGAAGGAGGCATAGGGTGAGAGAGGGGATCCAAACCTGCGGGAGTCAAGGTTGGGAATTGGTCGTGGGGTTCTCTGATGTCCGATGGTGCATCGGGAATCTTTGGCATAATGGTTTCACTCAAGTCGTCCCAAGCCAATACATCCAATGTCGGTTTGCGACGATAAAGGGATACTACAAACGCCAAAGCGATTGCTGCTTCGCAAGCGGCGATCGTCAGAACCATGATCGCGAGAACTTGGCCTTGGTAGTTTTGA
>Ga0194130_10008833_pt1 | contig 10585 bp, 9 predicted proteins | sample TA2KigsurfametaG_FD_160084 | JGI IMG/M metagenome (GOLD analysis project Ga0194130, IMG submission 160084) | Freshwater microbial communities from Lake Tanganyika, Tanzania - TA2015050 Kigoma 12 surface | ecosystem: Environmental > Aquatic > Freshwater > Lake | place: Tanzania: Lake Tanganyika... | reverse complement strand
TTTTTCCAAACACTTACTATAGTTCTTTGCTCAGACATAAACTTCTTTTTTTTAAGCCTGCAAAGATATGTTATTTTAACGTTAATTTAAAGTTAAGAACTTTTAATTGTGAAATGTATTCCGGTAGAGTGCTGTAAAAGCCTCCCAAATTCTTAATAGAATTAATTTTTAATTTCTGACGAAATATCTGACCATAAATCCAGGCCTTTGCCAGCGGTTAAATTCCTGAGTAGCTTGTTTTGACTTTCTTGTAAATTAACCTGAGATCGATTTAAGCTATTGCCGGAGACTGATTATTTTTATCCATTTTTGGAAAGCAGGGTCTGTTGCTCCTGGCTTATTCCAGTCCCGTGTTCTGGCCTATTTTTTTGCCGAAAGTTGAATAGCTCACCTAACATTCAGAAATGCAAAAAAGATAGGGCTGCCACCCGGGTTTGCTTCACAAGGCCTATAGTGCTATTACCGGACTGCCCCTCCCGATAAAAAATAGCAGCGGGTAAACTAAACCTTGCCGGAGGATTATCTTCCGGCTACTGATCATCTGAAATCAGGTAGTATTTCTTGCCGGAAATACTCCGTAGGAAAGGACTAAAGGAAGCGATAACACGTAGGCAATGCTTTCCAAAATTAAATCACACGCCTCCGGAGCGGCTTGAGAACCAGGATATGGGTATTTCTTTATCTTCCATGTATCGAGCTCAGGTTAGATTGATGATTTTGTTCGATGCTATTTGATTTAAATAATAATGATTGAAATTCTCATTACTTTAGACTGCAATTTTCAATCCAATGTCAGGTAACAAGCATCCTATTTATACTATTGAATTTGCACTTTTATGCTTAAGTTCCTTCTTCTTTTCGGCAAGTTTCAACATGTTGATACCGGAGATGCCGGCATACCTTACAAGTTTGGGAGGAGCAGAATATAAGGGCTATATCATTGCACTTTTTACACTCTCTGCGGGTTTGTCCCGACCCTTTAGTGGTAAGTTGACGGATAAGATTGGTCGTGTGCCGGTTATGGCAGTTGGTTCTCTTGTATGCGTGGTTTGTGGCTTACTATATCCGATTTTGACAAGTGTAGCGGGGTTTTTATGGCTAAGATTATTTCATGGTTTTTCTACTGGCTTTAAACCAACTGCTACCGCAGCTTACGTTGCAGATATAGTTCCTGCCAATCGATGGGGAGAGGCGATGGGTATTCATGGTGTATTTTTTAGTACCGGATTAGCTATTGGTCCGGCAATTGGCAGTGCTCTCACCGAATTATTCTCTATCCATGCCATGTTTTATTGTTCATCAGTTTTTGCACTGCTATCGATTATTATATTGATGAACATGAAGGAAACGCTACAGAATAAAGAATCTTTTCGATTTTCTATGATGCACATAAAACGAGCCGAAGTGATTGAGCTAAGGGTTTTGGTGGCTGCTTTTATTACCTTTCTTTCGTATTTAAGTTACGGAATTGTTCTTACGGTTACTTCAGACTGGGGAGAACACTTAGGTGTCCCCAACAAGGGTTTATTCTTCATGGTTTTTACAGTTTCTTCATTATTGATTCGATTTCTCTCCGGGAAAATGTCTGATAAAATTGGCAGAGTTCGTATCATTGAAGCATCACTTTTAATTCTTGCGATATCCCAAGTTTTAATCGGAATTGCTCATACTCCCTTAGTTCTGATGTTAGGTTCTGCGGTCTATGGCTTTGCAACCGGAATGTTATCCCCGGCGCTTAGTGCCTGGATCATTGACCTTAGTCATCCCAAACATCGTGGGAAGGCTGTCGCTACCATGTATATTGCATTGGAAGCAGGTATTGGATTGGGGGCATTCTTTGCAGGTAGTTTATATGTTACTGATGTAAGCCGGATACCTCTAATTTTCTACACAGCAGCAATCACTGCGTTCATAGGGTTTATTTATCTGCTGCTATTTTATAAAAGAAAAACTTCAATAAAAATGCAGGATGAACCCTCAACTACTTAAAGATTTAGTCAGTACAGTAATGCCTTATGCTAAATTCAAGAATCGGCTTATTTGTGATCTCCCGGAATATTATCTGTTATGGTATGAGCATAAGGGATTTCCATAGAACAAGATAGGTGTTCTTTTGGCCACCAGGTATTAGATTAAACGTAATGGTCCTGACTATTTGCTAAGGCCAATGAAGAAATAGGTGAATGCTGCCCCGCTATTCAATTTAAAATACTAATATTGTTAGTAATTGCAAATCTTTCTATATTTGAATGGATAGAAAATTCTTCATGATGTTTGCTGTAGTAGATATTGAAACAACAGGTGGGTATGCGAGTGCCAATGGTATCACTGAAATTTCAATAATTATCCATGATGGTCATCAGCAAATTGAGCAATTTAATTCATTAATCAATCCTTTAGTTCCAATCCCTGTTTACATTCAGGCATTAACCGGAATAAATGATGAAATGGTCAGTGAAGCTCCGAAATTTCAAGAGCTTGCCCCCAAAATCTACGAGCTTTTACATGATAAAGTATTTGTAGCTCATAATGTCAATTTCGATTTTTCATTCCTTCATTTCCATTTAGCAGTAGCGGGGTTTAACTTACAAACAAAAAAACTTTGTACAGTACGTTTAAGCCGCAAAATACTTCCGGGATTGGCTTCTTATAGTCTGGGTAAATTATGTCAACAAATTGGAATTAAAATTCAGGATCGTCATCGTGCGTATGGTGATGCTTTGGCAACTGTTAAACTTTTTTCAATGTTAATTGAACAAGACAAAGAAGGTCATATTGCGAAAACTTTGAATATTAGATCCAGGGAACAATCTTTACCGGCACACCTTCCTAAAGAGGACATGGATAAACTACCCTCCGTTCCGGGTATATATTATTTTCATAACGTAAAGTTGAAAGTCATCTATGTCGGGAAAGCAAAAAATATTCGCAAGCGGGTTGCCAGTCATTTTACCAATAATAAACCTGGTCGGCAAAAGCAGGATTTTTTAAGAGAAATTCATCACATTACCTTCCAGGAATGTGGTAATGAATTAATGTCATTGATCCTGGAGGCTGTTGAGATCAAACGTTTATGGCCTGCATATAACCGCTCATTAAAGAAGTTTGACTACTCATTCGGCTTGTATTCATTTGAGGATCAAAAGGGCTATTTACGTCTGATGATTGACCGAAAGAAAAAATTTTCTAAACCTCACCATACCTTTAATAATCTGTCGGAAGGGTATAAACTTATAAAGAACCTGATTGCAACATTTAATCTTTGCCCCAAGCTTTGTTTTATTCAGCGTAATACGTATTCCTGCAACCTTTTTGGTGAGGGAGCTTGTTATGGAGCATGTGAGCAGCGTGAATCTTTTAAAACCTACAATGAACGGGTTAAAAAGGCTTTGATAAGCTTAAATTCGATCTTGCCGGGTTTTATATTAATCGATGAAGGCCGTAATTTCCATGAGAAGAGTTGCTTATTGATCGAAAATGGACAATTCTATGGAATGGGCTATATTTCTTCCGATTTGATACAGGCCAATGTACGTTTATTAAAAGGTCATTTGACTCCTTATCCTGAAAATGATTATATCCGTAATATCATTTTGAATGCAGCACTCCAATTCCCTCAAAAGGTAAGAGAAATCGATGTTGATTGAGGTAAGCTTTTTCTGAAATCTCGAAGGTGCAGTTTTACCAATAGCTGCAATTGATAATTTAAATTTCATTTTTGGGTACTCAGTCCAATCTTGAGGAATTCAGGATGCCTATTGAACCTTCATGGTGGCAAAGGCCGGGAGCTCCTACCTATTCCCATCTTGGCGGACTGTCCATTACGATGGAATAAAGCTCCGGGTTAAACAAACCCGGGAGGCAGCGCTATCTTTTTTGCCCTACTAAATATTAGGATAAGGATTCCATTTGCCTGCAAAAAAATAGGGTTGAACACGGGGCTGAAATAAGCCAGGAGCAAGAGACCCCGCTTTCCAAAAGCTGAGAGAAATGATCAGGCTAAATTTAGTCAGGCAAGATGGTAAATCGATTTCAGGTTAATTTAAAAGCAAAACCATTTTGAACGCTATCAGGTCGCACCTACCCTTAGGCCAATAGTAAATTGTAAGAAATAAATTTATAATTAATTCAAATTATACGGTATGAATCCTGAGGCCTATAAAAAATAAAAGCGATCAATGCTTGATTTACCTGGTTATCGATATGAACATGTTTACATTTATAGTTTTCCATAAACAATTTAAATCCAATTATAATTCGTTGAACACAAATAAACCTGCTATTGAAAAGGGAAGTATTTATTTATCAATGGATAAGCTATCTATATTTACATAGGTAAGATGTCTGAACAGCGGTACGAACTTTAAAAGACTCAAAGGCATTGATTTCAAAAACTTCTCCTTTTTTGAAGATTTCCCAGTTTTCTTTACCCGGCAGTAAGACTTCAAGTTCACCTTCTATAATCAACATGGTTTCGTGCATGGTTGTTCCAAATTCATAGTCTCCGATATCAATTACTCCGATTGTTGATTTTCCTTCAGGTGACTGGTACCCGAGTGATTTAACTGCACCCTGAAAATATTCGCTTATGGTTATCATACTTGCTAATTATAAAGACGCGAATTTACAAAATATGTAGTGTCTTTAATTTGTTTAATCAATAATTCAGCAATGTTTTAGCTTTGAACTACAGGCTGACAAGGTGTTTATAAAACCATTTTTAAGCCAATTGTCAGCTTTTAAATAGTTTTTCGCAATTTAGCTGATACAATTTTCATGACAAATGAGAATACTATACGCAATTCAGGGAACAGGAAATGGGCATTTGAGTCGGGCGATGGATATCATTCCTTGTCTTATGAAGCATGCTGACGTTCATATTTTAGTTAGTGGTATTCAGGGAGATCTTATTTTACCATTTCAACTTAGTTATGAATTCAGGGGCCTCAGTTTTATTTTTGGGAAGGCAGGAGGCGTTGATATCTGGAAAACTTGCATAAAATCAAGTATCAGAAAGCTGGTTAAGGAGATAAACTTAGTTCCGGTTGAAGATTATGATCTTGTTCTTAATGATTTTGAGCCGGTTTCTGCATGGGCATGCAGTGCTAAAAATATTCCATGTATTGGCCTCAGCCATCAATCAGCGGTTCTGGCAGATCATGCACCTAAAACTGAACATCATGATCTTCTTGGCAAGATTATACTAAAAAACTATGCTCCAAATACTGCCCAATATGGCTTTCATTTCAAGGCCTATGATGAAAATATTTTTACGCCGGTCATAAGAAAACAAGTTAGAGAAGCTTTAATTCAAAACCAAGGGCATTATACAGTCTATTTACCTGCATATGACGATTCACGTTTGATTGGAACACTGACTAAATTTAAGGCAGTGAATTGGGATGTTTTCTCAAAGCATAGTCATAGACTCTACAAAATTAAGAACGTTAATGTTCAGCCGATTCATAATGAACGTTTTATCAGGAGTATGGCTAATTCTGAAGGGGTACTTTGTGGTGCAGGATTTGAAACTCCGGCTGAAGCTTTATTCATGAAAAAAAAGTTATTGGTTGTTCCGATGAAAAACCAATATGAGCAGCAATTGAATGCAGCTGCACTTAGTGAAATGGGGGTGCCGGTCATTCGTAATTTAAACGAAAGGTTTGACCTGGTTATCCATAACTGGATCGAAACCGACCGGTATATTACTGTGGATTATCCGGATATGACTCAGCAGATTATTGATCAAATTATAGATAAACACGCTAAAACAGCCATTATCAAAGATATTCGTCAATCCGGTTAAAAAGCTTTTAGCTAGTATACAAACGTGCCATCCGCCTATCTTGATCTAAGCACCGTCGGGATTCTGAAACCGGGAATTAAAACTTCGAACCTTCGCTTCAATCTGCGACCTGCTTTTCCTATAGCGCATTGTATAAATCTAGTCATTTGGTTAAATCTTTATTTTTAGATAGTTAATTTTAAATCGATAGGACATCTTGCCCTAACCTGATTATTTTTCTCGGCTTTTGGAAAGCAGGGCCTGGCGCTCTTAGTTTATTCCAGTCCCGTGTTCTGCCCTATTTTTTTGCGGGAAATATAATCGTTATCCTTCGTTTCAGTAGTGCAAAAAAGATAGGACTGCCACCCGGGTTTGTTTCAAAGGGCCTATGCTTCTATTACCTGACTGCCAGTCCCGATGAAAAACAGCTATTGGTAAACTAAACCGTGCCAATGGAGGTATCTTCAGGATATGGATCATCTGAAATGAGGTGCCCTTTCTAACCGAAAATAATCCGAAGGAAAGGACTAAATGAAGCGTAATAAGGAGGTAATGCTTTCAAAAAACAAAACATACCCGTCCGGAGTGTCATCAGATCCAATAAAATAGTATTTTGCCCGACTCATATCCGACCCAGGTTATTTTAACATTCGACCTCAGGCTATTTAACTATTAAACCTGGATAATCCGGTAATCATTTCATCATAAAGGGTACTAATGATTAAAATTTTGAATTTCCAAGGGTTCCAAGCATCTTTTTCTTATCGTAAATTTTTGTAACTCATATCCATTGGTACTGCCGAATCGATGATTAAATCTTGGTAGAAATTTCTCCGCGTTTTGTTTTTGAGGGTTTTAACGGCTTATCTAAAAAGATTACTGCTCAGATACCTGTCTCCACGGTCGCAAGCTATAAAAACGATTAACCCTTCATCAAGTTCTGAGGCTAGTTTGAAGGCTGCGGTGGCAGCTCCACCGGTACTCATTCCCGAAAATATGCCTTCAATCTTTGCAAGTTTTCTAGCCATTTCTGTGGCTTCAGCTTCTGAAATATCAATGATTCGGTCGACCCGCTCAGGTTCGAAAATTTTAGGTAAGTATTCAATAGGCCAACGTCGAATTCCCGGAATGGATGAATCCTCGGTAGGTTGACAACCAATAATCTGTATTTCAGGATTTTTTTCCTTTAAATACCGTGAGCAACCCATGATTGTACCGGTTGTACCCATTGAACTTACAAAATGAGAAATTTTATGGTTGGTATCTCTCCAAAGTTCAGGTCCCGTCGTTTTGTAATGAGCTAGTGGATTGTCAGGGTTTGCAAATTGATTTAACAAGAAACTTTCTCCTTTTGCTGCCTTTTCTTCAGCATAATCACGGCACAATTCAATTCCTTCAAGTAGAGTGACTTTGGCTCCAAATGCCTCCATGGTTAGTGTACGTTCTCGCGTAGAATTCGAGGGCATCACGAGTTCTATTTCAAGGTCGAATAAACATGCAATCATGGCGAGGGCTATGCCAGTATTTCCACTTGTAGCTTCAATTAATTGAGAGCCCTTTCCAATGACTCCACGTTCGATAGCACTCCTGATCATATTGAGTGCAGCCCGATCCTTTACACTTCCTCCGGGGTTATTTCCTTCAAGTTTGGCGTAAATCTGAACTTTTGGATTTGGGTTCAGTTTTCTGATTTCAACCAATGGCGTATTTCCTACTAAATCGATTATACCGGCCATTTTATTAAATTTTATTCGTTGTATCGCGCGATATTACGACTTCGGAAGTATTGTAAACAGATGACCCTGCGGGTATACTCTTCGTTACCCAAACATTTCCACCAATAATACTATCATGCCCAATCACGGTTTCACCTCCTAATATGGTAGCACCTGAATACACAACAACCCGATCCTCAATGCTTGGATGTCTCTTTGTATTTGCCATACTTTTATGAACGCTCAATGCACCTAAGGTTACTCCTTGGTATAATTTTACGTTATTTCCAATTTTGCAGGTCTCTCCAATTACAATGCCGGTACCATGATCTATATGAAAATACTCACCAATTTCTGCGGCAGGATGAATATCAATTCCGGTTTTTGAGTGCGCATACTCTGTGAAAATTCTGGGTAATAAAGGAACTCCTAATTTGTAAAGGGCGTGTGCCAGCCTGTAAAAGGAAATGGCAAAAAAACCGGGATAAGCTCTGATTACTTCAAATTCACTTGTCGCTGCAGGATCACCCTCGAAAATAGCTTTAATGTCAGTATTTAAAATCCGAAATAAATCCGGAACCTGTGCAAAAAAGTCTTTGGCAAGTTTCTTATTATTACAATTAACACAGGCATTGGTGGCTTCCATCATTTGATACAATTCATTTTCTAGCCTATTAAACTCGTGCTTTAACTCCTCAATAGATTCCAGACTTTTATTCGACTGTTCCGGATAAAGTAATCCGAACAATTCTATAGCCCATCGAGAAATCTCGTTATTTGAAGGAACAGATTCTGCATCCTGTTGCTTTTGAAATAGTTGATTTAAAAAATCTTGATTCATTGTAATTTGAGGCGTCTAATTCTCTATTCTTAATAATACAAGTTTAACTAAAAGAATGTTGTTGCTATGTAAAAACATCGTGTAAGAAATTCATAAAATACTTCGGTCAATTTCAATTTCATATTTGTCGAGGAGTCCTGATAATTCCAAAATTGAAAATTTTGCCTTTAGGATTATATTTCTTTCCGGATCAATTGAATAGTTCACAGAAGACCTAAAATCTGCTTTTTCAAGAATGGTATTTTCAAATAATACCCCGGCTAAATCGCAATTTTGGAATACCGCATCGGTCAAATTACTTTCAGTAAAATCAACTTCTTTTAATGAAGAGTTCCTAAAAGTGGTTTTATTGATTTTTGTTTTATAAAAACTAGAATGGTTAAGTTGGCAATTTTCAAATCTAAAGTTCATTCCAAACCGGTTGCAATTTTCAAAATGGAGGCCGAGCATTTTACATTCTCTAAAATTGACTCCGCGCAAAGCAGTATTCTCCAATTTAACAAGACTTAAATTGCAGGCAAAAAATTCAACATCAGTAAATTTAATTCCGGATAAGTCGCAATTGGAAAAATCGCAATGCCTGAATACGCAATTTTCATATTCTCCCCGAACTAAGGGTTCCAAATTAAATTTTAACTTCTCAAAAGTTTGATCGGTGAAATAATCCATTTTTTGACTTGAAATCGATTGAATTAACGAGTTAACTGATGTAAAGAAAAAACTTCTGCGGGACTGCTGATTCCGTCATCTTTTAAAATATTAAGTATTTTTTTAAACGGCTCAGAATTTCCCGCAATATTTGAAAAGTATACGATCGATATTTTCCGGGAAGGGATATTTATCGCATAAGTACTAAAACCACAAGTGCTTCCCGAATGAAACAGGGCAGGGGTGCCTTTGTCAAAATAAAACCAACCCGGACCGTAATAACTGCCGGTTACCTCTTTAATCGGAATGTTTACTCTTGAGAGGATCGCGGACATGTTAATCAGACTATTATTCCAAATACCATGAGTCCATTTTTTATAATCATTTATTGAGCAATATACACCTCCATCCCCCTGAACCGCACTGGTTGAACTCTGATCATTTAAATAAAGTTTATGATTTTCATCCCGAGCAAAACCCATGGATCGGTTTGGAATTTTTGTTTTAAACTCATAAACTAAGGAATTGTTCATCTTAAGAGGCTTAAAAATCCTTTCCTTCATGAACTCAGGGAACGATTTTCCGGATGTTCTTTCTACCATAATGGCAAGTAAGGCATAAGCCGAATTGCTGTACCTAAATTGACTGCCTGGATTAAAGTAAGTCTTGTTTTGGGTTTTTAGAATGTTTAAGACGTCCAGGTCAAGTAGTTGCTTATCGATACTGTTATCCATAACTTCTTCATAATCAATGATTCCGGACGTGTGGGTTATCAAATGTCTGACCAGTATTTTCTGGCTTAAATTGGAAGGTAATTCCGGAAAGAATTTAGAGATAGGGTCTTCAAGTGAGAGCTTTTGGTCTTTCTCAAGCAGAAGAATACACATTGCGGTGAACTGCTTTGAAACAGAGGCAAGTCTGAAATTGGTTTTTGCATCAATATTTTTTTTACTGACAGCATCCACTATTCCAAAACCTTTGTTATAAATGATCTTGCCGTTGCTTTCAATGGATAAAGCTATTCCGGGTTGATTGGGCTGAGTGCTTTGACGGATCAGCGAATCCATACGTTTTTCTAATTGTGAGTATGCGGCATGATTAATCAGCATAAGCAGGATTATGATGAAGCTTTTCATTGTGGTTTCTGTGAGTAGGGTACTTAATGTAAGTATAAAATCAAAAAAGCGATACCATCAAGATTACATGAATTTTAATTCTCAATTACTCAAGAATTGGATTAGCTTCTTCAAGTCGTCGGGAGTGTCAATTGCCTGACTTTCTTTGTCAGTAATTGCTGCTTTGATGGAGTATCCATTTTCTATCCAGCGTAATTGCTCCAGGCCTTCTACTTTTTCCAAACCTGAAATCGGCAACTTAGTTATTTCTCTTAGGGTAGTCGTTCTGAAGGCATAAATGCCAATATGCTTGAAGTAGGTATAATTTTTTACCCAGCTTTCTTTCTCTATCCCCCTAAGAAATGGAATGGCTGCTCTGCTGAAAAAAACAGCTTCCTTATTGGTATTGAGAATTACTTTAGGGGTATTTTCATTGAATAGTTCCTCATTATCGCGGATTATTTTCACAAGTGTCGCAATG
>Ga0194130_10008831_pt1 | contig 10588 bp, 10 predicted proteins | sample TA2KigsurfametaG_FD_160084 | JGI IMG/M metagenome (GOLD analysis project Ga0194130, IMG submission 160084) | Freshwater microbial communities from Lake Tanganyika, Tanzania - TA2015050 Kigoma 12 surface | ecosystem: Environmental > Aquatic > Freshwater > Lake | place: Tanzania: Lake Tanganyika... | reverse complement strand
GGTCGCATCCGCAAAGCGGCGGCGACCAACCGACGAGGCTTTTTGCTGGCTGCGAGAGCTCAGGCCATGGCAGCCGCACCACCCACCACTTCCAGGATTTCCTGGGTAATGGCGGCCTGGCGGGCCTTGTTGTAGTCGAGGGTCAACGTCTTGGCGAGGGCCTTGGCGTTGTCGCTCGCATTGTTCATAGCCGTCATCCGGCTGGCGAGCTCAGAAGCAGCGGCTTCCTGGAGGGAACGCAGCAACTGGTTCTGCAGATACAGCGGGAGCAGCGCATTGAGCAGCTGCTCGGGCGTCTGCTCAAACACCAGATCCGAGGGAAGGGCAGGCTGGTCGTTGGCAACCGTTCCCTTCTCCACACCCAGCTGACCATCACGGGTGGTGAGACGGAAGATCTCATCATCCGGGCTGGCGATGCCCTGAGGATCCAGAGGCAGCAGGGTCTGCGACACCGGCTTGGAGCTCACCAGGTTGATGAACTTGGTGAAGATGATCTCCACGCGATCGGTGCTGCCGGAGAGGAACTCAGCCAGCACTTCCTCGGCGATCTTGCCCGCTTCAGAAGCATTGGGCACCTGCTCGAGCCCCATGAAGGTGGCGCGAATGGTGTACTGGCTGGCGCGATTCTGGAAGTAGGTGGCCACCTTGCGGCCAATCAACACCAGATCAACCTTGTAACCCTGAGCGGTGAGCTCAGCGTGACGCTGTTCGGTGCGCTTGATGATGTTGGCGTTGTAGCCACCGCACAAACCGCGGTCACCGGTGACGGCGAGCAGGGTGATGGTGCTCACGTCGCGGCTTTCGAGCAGGGGAGCATCCACCGACTCGAATTGCATGCGGGTCTGGAGGTTTTCCAGAATCCGGGCCAGCCGGTCGGCAAACGGCCGGCTGCGCAGCACCTGCTCCTGGGCACGGCGCACTTTGGCGGCGGCCACCAGGCGCATGGCCTCGGTGATTTTGCGGGTGTTCTTAACGGAACTGATCCTGTCGCGGATCTCCTTAAGGTTCGCCATGGAAGGGGTTCTCCGGGTTAACCGTCAGGATCAGGCCGCAGCCAGCATCGACGACTTCACTTCGTTGATGGCGTCCTTGAGCATGGCCTCAGCTTCATCACTGAGTTGCTTCTCGGTTTGCACCTTGTTGATGAACTCGGCCTTGTTGCTCTTGAGGTACTCGCGCAGTTCGCGGCAGAACTGAACCACCGACTCCACGGGCACTTCGTCGATCATGCCTTTCACGCCGGCGTACACCACGGCCACCTGCTCAGCCAGGATCAGGGGGCTGAACTGGGGCTGCTTGAGGATCTCGCGCAGACGCTTACCGCGGGCCAGCTGCTGCTGGGTGGCGGCGTCGAGATCGGAGGCGAACTGGGAGAAGGCGGCGAGTTCGTCGAACTGAGCCAGCTCGAGCTTCAGGGTGCCGGCGATCTTCTTGATGGCCTTGGTTTGGGCTGCACCACCCACACGGCTCACCGAGATACCCACGTTGATGGCGGGGCGCAGACCGGAGTTGAACAGGTCGGAGCTCAGGAACACCTGACCATCGGTGATCGAAATCACGTTGGTGGGGATGTAGGCCGACACGTCACCGGCTTGGGTTTCGATGATCGGCAGGGCGGTCATCGAGCCTTTACCCATAGCGTCGCTCAGCTTGGCGGCACGCTCGAGCAGACGGCTGTGGCAATAGAACACGTCGCCGGGGTAGGCCTCACGACCGGGGGGACGACGCAGCAGCAGCGACATCTGGCGGTAAGCCTGAGCCTGCTTGGTGAGGTCGTCATAGATGACGAGGGTGGCCTTGCCCTTGTACATGAACGACTCAGCAATCGCTGCGCCGGTGTAGGGAGCCAGGTACTGCAGGGCAGCCGACTCGGAGGCGTTGGCCGCCACCACGATGGTGTAGTCAAGAGCGCCCTTCTCGCGCAGCACTTCCACCACGTTGGCCACAGAAGCGGCCTTCTGGCCCACAGCCACGTAGACGCAAACAACGTCTTCGCCCTTCTGGTTGATGATCGTGTCGATCGCGATGGCGGTCTTACCGGTCTGGCGGTCGCCGATGATCAGCTCGCGCTGGCCGCGGCCGATGGGGATCATCGCGTCGATCGCGGTGATGCCGGTCTGCATGGGCTCATGCACCGACTTGCGCTGGATGATGCCAGGCGCCATCGACTCGATCAGACGGGTCTCGCTGGTGGCGATGTCACCCTTGCCGTCGATGGGCAGACCCAGGGGGTTCACCACACGACCCAGCATCGCGTCGCCCACGGGCACGGAGGCGATCTTGCCGGTGGCCTTCACCGTGCTGCCTTCCTGGATGCCCCGGCCCTCGCCCATCAGCACCGCGCCGACGTTGTCGTCCTCGAGGTTCAGAGCAATGCCCTCGGTGCCGTCTTCGAACTGCACCAGCTCACCGGCCATGACCTGATCGAGGCCATAGATGCGGGCGATACCGTCGCCGATCTGCAGCACGGTGCCGACGTTGCTGACGGAAACCGACTTGTCGTAATCAGCGATCTGCTGCTTGAGGATCGCGCTGATCTCGTCGGGGCGGATGGAAACCATGGGAGGCGAGAAAGATGAGGACGGGGTGTGAGGAAAGGAATTCGGGTGCGGGGCTAGCCCACCTTGGCCAGCGCCAATCCGAGGCGACGCACCTGACCCGCGAGGCTGGCGTCAATCACCTTGGAGCCAACCTTCACGACGAAGCCGCCGATCAGATCCGGATCCACAGAGACTTGAATCTCCAGCTTGTCGGTACCGGCCACGGCCTGAACCTTCTTGCTGAGCTCGGCCTGCTGCTCTTCGCTCAGAGCGGTGGCCGAGGTCACATTGGCGAGCGCGATGTTGCGCTGCTCGCGATAGAGCTCGAGCATGCGGTCGAGCACGGCATCGAGCACGCCGATGCGCTGGCGATCAGCCAGCAGCTTCAGCAGGTTGAGGAAGGAGGGAGTGAGCTGATCGGTGAACAGCTTCTCGAGAGCAGCCTTTTTGGCATCCACTTCAAGAACGGGCGAGGCCATGGCCTGGCGCAGTTCGGGAGATTCGTGCCACAGGGCGAGAACGGCCTTGGCCTGATCCACCACCTGATCCACTTCCTGGCGGCTCTCGGCCACCTGCAGGAAGGCTTCGGCGTAGGGGGTGGTGATCGTGTTGAGCAGCGGCATCAGGCGTTCCCCAGGGTGTTGATGGACTGGCTGACCAGCTGGGCCTGTGCTTCAGCGCTGAGCTTGCCGGGGAGCGTGGCCAGAGCTTTTTCGATGGCCAGGCGGGCGGCTTCACGACGCAGCTGGTTGCTCACGCGTGCGGCTTCAGCATCCATATCGGCAGCGGCACCCTGCTTGAGGCGAGCCATCTCATCGATGGTGCGCTTCTCGCTTTCGAAGCGGATGGCTTCGGCACGGGCCTTGCCGTCGGCACGGATCTGCTCAGCCTTCTGCTGAGCCTCGGCCAGGTCTTTCTGAGCCTGAGCGAGCTGCGTGGTGGCACTGGCCAGACGCTCTTCAGCATCTTTGAGGTCGGCCAGGATGATCGCCCGACGCCGCTCGAGGATGCCGCCCAGGAAGTTGGGCAGGAACTTGTAGAGGGCGAAGATGACGATCGCCAGGTTGATGATGTTGGTCTCGAACACGTTGAGGTTCAGACCAAAGCCACCGTGGTTGGCGAAGAGGCTTGGGAAAGTCATTTGGCGGCCAGCAGACGGTCGACGATCAGGTCACCGAGCTTCTCGGCGTCGCCCTTGAGCTGGCCAAGGGCTGCTTCCCGCTGGGCATCGATCTCACGACGCGCGGCTTCGCGGGAGGCATTCGCTTCAGCTGTGGCAGTCGCCAGAGCATCGCGATAAAGCTTGTCGGAATCTTGTTCCGCTTCCTGAATCAGCTGTTGGGTGGCCTTGCGGGCCTCCTTGAGCTGCTCACGCAGATCCGCTTCCAGACGCTCCACCTGAGCCAGCTTTTGCTTGGCCTCGGCACGGCTGGTGGTGATGTAGCCCTCGCGCTCCTCCACAACCCGACCAACGGGGCGGAAGAACAGGGCGTTGAGAATGAAGGTGAGGAGAACCACCTGCACCGCCATCAGCGGCAGGGTGGCATCGAGGTCAAACAGACCTCCCTCCGTTGCACCAAGCAGGAGCCAGCTGGTCATGAGGCGGGGGTGCGGGCGGTGGAAAGCGGTCGCGTGCGGATGCAGAGAGGTGAAACGAGTGCGGAGACCCGGCTAAGCCAGGCCTCCGCTCACCTCAGGCGCGATCAGCCGGCGAAGGGGTTGGCGAACAGCAGCACCAGTGCGACCACGAGGCCGTAGATGGTGAGAGCCTCCATGAAGGCCAGGGACAGCAGCAGGGTGCCGCGGATCTTGCCGTCGGCCTCGGGCTGACGAGCGATGCCTTCAACAGCGGAACCGGCTGCGGTGCCCTGACCGATACCAGGGCCGATGGCGCCGAGGCCGACAGCCAGACCAGCTGCGATCACAGACGCAGCAGAGGTGATGGAATCCATGGTGGAACGAAGGATGTAGGGCGCTGGGAGAGCGCGGACGGGGACCGGGACGTTATCCCTGCGCCTGGGACATCTCGGATTGACTCGAGATGGGCCCGGATCGTGCCGGACCTGCGCGCAAGGAGTTTGCCAGAGCGAGTGACCCGCTCTGGCGGGGTTGAGGACGAGCCTCAGTGGTGCTCTTCGTGCACCGCTTCACCGATGTAATTACCGGCGAGGGTGGCGAAGATGAGAGCCTGAATAGCGCTGGTGAACAGGCCAAGGAACATGGCCGGCAGGGGCACCAGCAGAGGAACCAGGAACGCCAGCACAGCCACCACCAGTTCGTCGGCCAGGATGTTTCCGAACAGACGGAACGACAGCGACAGAGGCTTGGTGAAGTCTTCGATGATCTTGAACGGGAGCATGATCGGCGTTGGCTCCACGTAGTACTCGAAGTACCGGAATCCTTTGCGGCTCAGGCCGGCATAGAAGTAAGCCAGCGACACCAGAAGGGCCAGAGCCACGGTGGTGTTGATATCGGCGGTGGGAGCGCCGAGCTCACCTTCAGGAAGATGAATCAGCTTCCAGGGCACCAGGGCGCCGCCCCAGTTGCACACGAAGATGAACAGGAACAGGGTGCCGATGAAGGGCAGCCAATCGCGGTACGCCTTCTCGCCGATCTGTTCGCGGGCGAGATCACGGATGTAATCCCACAGAAACTCGAGCAGGTTCTGCATGCCGCGCGGATCGCGCTCCATCTTGCGGCTGCCCACCAGCACAAAGGCCAGCAGAGCACCAATCACCACCCAGGAGCTGAGAAACACCTGGCCGTGGATCTTGAGGTTGCCCAGCTGCCAATAGAGGTGCTGACCCACCTCAAGTTCGGCAAAGGGAAGAGCGAGTGGCAAGAAACCCATCGGGTTGTGCGTTCGGTGTCGCCAGAGCGACGGTTCAGGGAGAGGTCAGCTCAGGAATCGAGCAGAACCTGAAGAATCAAGGCCGGTTTGTAGAGCAGGAAGCCGAGCAAGGCCGGCAGGAGCTCCAGCTGGGGAAGGCGGGCCGAGGCCAGCACCAACACCACGGGCACAAGCAGCTGCGTCTTGCCCACCTTCTTGGCACCGTTGCCGAGCTTGCCCACGCTGCGAGCCAGAAGCCGCAGATAGAGCAAACCGCCCAGTGCACCCACCAGCAGAGAGCCGGCGATGTGAAGGTTGAAAGCCAGGGCCGTGATCAGCACCGCAATGGCGGAAACGATCAAGGTGGCCAGGAGCAGACGCCGCTGGAGGCGCAGGTAGTCGTCGGAGGGGGCAGCGGCAGCCTGGGAGGCCGCCTCAACCGCCGTCGTCGGATCCGCCGGCAGATCCTCGCCCTCACCGTGCATCGCCTCGGTTGAAGCGTTGTCGTTGTGAGGGAGCGGGGGGGTTGCCAGCAAGGGCTCCTGCGCTCTGAAAAGGCGCGCGGAATCTATCACGCAGCGCCGCCCACACCCGGCTGAAGCAGCAGCACCCGCTGGACCAGCAACTCCCTTGCCACAGCGGCGATCTGCCCCTCAGGCCAGCCCAGGGCCAAGCGGCCGATGGGCGTGTCTGCCGGGGCCTGCTCCAGCGCCTGCATCAGGGCCAATCCATCGGCGCTCAGATCCAGCGGTGCCATATCGGAATCGAGCAACGCTGAGCCCGGCCATCCCCACAGGCAGGGATTGCGCTGGCCTGCAGCCGCCAACAGCGCTGCATCGTTATCCCAGTTCCAGCAACGCAGGGGGGGCTTGGCCAGGAAAAACTCGAAGTGGCTGATGTCGGGGTCGAGGTCTTCGATCAGCTGCCACTGTTGCAAGGGCGGCAGGGCCTGAGCGCGCTCGAGCAGTTCGCCCTGCAGCAGCCGAGCCGGATCCCACACCTGGGGATTGGAGAAACCGGCGAACTCCAGATCGGCAGACGCCACGAAGGCCATCAGCCGCTCGAGGTTGTAGCTGGTCTCCTGGGGGTGGAGATACATATCCGCGAAGTTGGCATCCGCCGCGCAATCGATCGCCCAGCGCTGCTCATGGTGCCGGCGCAGCCGGTTGTGCTCCGGCAAGGCAGCCAGGAGCTGCCGCCCGAGCCGCAGCCCCTCCTCACCCGTGCCCACGCCCATGGCGGTGAGAGCCCGCTGGGTTCGGTGGATCTCCCAGCGGCCGCCATCGGCATACAGGAAGAGATGCAGCAGCGCCCCAGGCTTGAGCAGCGCTGCCAGGGCCTTCAGCCCGGCCTCCGGCTCCCGCAGGTGGTGCAGCACCCCAACGGAATTGATGTAGTCGAAGGGGCCTTCACCCTCCAGCTCCAGCAGGCTGCGGTTTTCGATGCGCACCCGCGCCCGCTCGTGGCCGCCGGAGCGGCGCACGCGCTCGCGGGCCACCTCGAGCGTTCCCGGCGAAATATCCACCGCCAGGATCTCGGCGCCGGGATTGAGATGAGCCAGGTAATCCGTGCTCACACCCGTGCCGCAGCCGGCATCAAGCACCCTGAGGGGAGCTCCATCGGCCGCGCGGGGCGCCACCGCACCGGTGCAGGCGGCATAGGCCGCATCCACGCACCAACGCCAGTTGTATCCCGGCGGTGGACCGTCCTGCAGGGGATCACCGGGATAGGGGAATCGGTCGTAAAAGGCGCTCACCACTGGGGTGGCGGCATCAGCCGGGGCCTGGGTCATGGCGCAGGAGCAACTCCGCAACCGAGCGAGCTTTTCATGGCTCGGGGGGCCGAAAGGTCCGGGTTCGGGCTCGGCTGCAAACATTTGTTCATGGGCCGCCGGGAGGCCAGAGGGCCAGCCGTAACGTGCCTTGGCCCGGTTCGCTCTCCTCCATGACTGTGACCGCCAGCAGCGGCAGCAGCAGGGTTGCTCCTCAGCGCTACGACACCCTGCCGCTCTCCAGCGTCCGCGAGGCGGAACAGCAGGACCGCTTCCTTGATGGCGGCGAGCTGAACACCCTGGTGACGTTCTTCCAGAGCGGTCAGCTGCGGGTTGAGGCTGCGCGCCGTGTTTCCGCCAATGCCGAGGCGATCGTGGCCCGAGCGGCCAGTCGCATCTTTGCCGGGGGCACACCGCTCTCCTATCTCGACGCGCCGCTGACGCCCGTCGCGGCGACCGGTTCCACACCGTTGGCCACCGACCAGGCCGCCTTCCAGCAGTCGGTGCGAACCTTTGCCGGCGCCAGCGGCGGCAGCAAGCGCGGCAATGCACTCACCCGGCTGCTCGAAGGCGCCGGTGGTGACGCCGATGTGCGCGTGGTGCTGCCAACCGGCTTCAGCCCGATCTCGGTGGCCCGCTACGGCACCGAGCGGATGAAGAAGTCGATCCGCGACCTGGCCTGGTTCCTGCGTTACGTGGGTTACGCCGTGGTGGCCGGCGACCCGAGCATCCTGCGGGTGAACACCCGCGGCCTACGCGATGTGCTCGAAAAGGGCTGCTCCCTGGCCGCCACCAACGTGGCTCTTCAGGAAATGCGCGCCGGCGCGGCCGAGCTGCTCAAGGATCTTCCCGAAGCGCGCCAACTGCTGATCGACAGCTTCAACGTGCTGCTCGAGGAGCTCGCGGTTCCCACTCCCTCGCCGCGCCAGCGTCTGGGCAGCCCCGAAAACCAGGGTCTGCAGCTGCCGGCGATCTATGCCCTCGCAGCCCAGGGCAAGGCCCAGCGCTTCAACATGAAGCCGGGCATGAGCGGTGCCCAGAAAGCCGAAGTGGTGCGCGCCGCCTACCGCCAGGTGTTCGAGCGCGACATCGCCAAGGCCTACAGTCAGATGCCCTGCCCGGTGGAAGCCACCCAGGTGCGCCAGGGCGACATCTCCATGCGGGAGTTCATCCGCTCCCTGGGCCACAGCAAGGAGTACCAGCAGCAGTTTTACGGTCGTTTTGTGAACAGCCGGGTGGTGGAGCTGGCCTTCCGCCACTTCCTCGGCCGGGGCATCAGCTCCCGTGAGGAGTTCACCCGCTACTTCGACATCGTGTCCGCCCAGGGCCTCAAGGGTCTGGTGGATTCGCTGGTGAACAGCATGGAATACGCCCAGGTATTCGGGGAGGAAACCGTTCCCTACCTGCGCGACATCGGCGAAGAAGCCCAGGAGAGCGCCGGTTGGGGTTCCAACCGCAAGCTGTTCCGCTTCAGCGCACCATTTGAAGGTGCACCGCAATACGTCACCCTCTACGCCAGCTACCGCCAGCCCTACGCCGATCAGCACCCCTACGGCGGCGGCAACGATCCGCTGGGCCTCACCTACGGCGCGATCTTCCCGTCGGGCACGGCCAACGTGGGAACCCGTCCCGCCCCGATCCGCTACGACACGCGCCGCATCCTGGTGGGCAATGGCATGCGTCAGCCCGGCCAGATGAACAGCCCGCAGTTCCGGGCATCAACCCCGCGCAAGCTGGGGCCCAAGGTGGTGCGCCTGCAGCAGATCGCCACGGGCGGCAATTCGGTGCCCCGCCGCGGCGGCCAGCCGAGCATCCGCAACACCGAGGCGAGCACCCAGGCGGTGATCCGCGCCGTGTACGTGCAAGTGCTCGGCAACACCGGCTACGCCGGTGAGCAGAACAAGGTTGAAGAGATCAAGCTCGAGAACGGCGACCTGAGCCTGCGCGAGTTCGTGCGCCAGGTGGCCCGCAGCGATGCCTTCCGTCGCCGCTACTGGAGCGGGCTTTACATCTGTAAAGCGATCGAGGTGATGCACCGCCGCCTGCTCGGCCGACCCACCTTCGGCCGCTGGGAGATCGATGCTTACTTCGACGTGGCCGCCCGTAAGGGTTTCTACGGCGTGGTCGACGCCATGCTCAACAGCGTGGAGTACTCGGAAGCCTTCGGGGAAGACACCGTTCCCTACGAGCGCTTCATCACCCCGACCGATCTGAACACCCGCCGGGTCCCTGCCCTCAAGCGCGCCTTCAACGCAGCGGCCTACGCCGACACCACCCCCCGCATCCGCCCCGAAGTCACCCCTCCGTCCGACTTCCGCGGCACCGGCAGCCTCACCGAACGCAACCTGGCAGGACGTAGCGCGGTGATCCGCGGCGGCTGGAGTGCCACCCTCACCGGCGGCGTGACCCTGGCCCCTGCCACCAGCAACCCCGGGGGGCCCTCGTCGCTGCGAATCCCACCGTCCCCCGCCCGGAGTTGGAGTACACCCCGCTGGCAACCCGGCGGCGGCATTACCACCAACTGGAGCAGCGGTGCCACCGGTTATGCCCCCGCCCCCAGCACGGCGACAGCCGCCAGCGTGGGTCGCGTGATCGACGGCTTGAATGCAGCGGTCTCCAGCGGGGGGGCCACCGCCAACGCACAACAGCCCGGGGCCGCCATGGCCAAGGCGCTGCAGCCCGCCAATCTAAAGGGATTCAGCAAGCGCCAAAGCCTGGGACCGGTGGTGTGCCTGTCCCGTAACCCCAGCACGGCCGAGCTGATTGAAGCGATTGAAGCGGTCTATCGCCAGCTGCTGGGGCGACAGCCCTGGGCCTCTGAGCAGCTTCTGGATGCCGAATCCCAGTTTTTCAAGGGTGAGCAGTGCGTGGCCGACTTCGTGGCCAGGGTGGCCTGCAGCGAGCTGTTTCTCAGCCGCCTCAACCGCATGGTGCCCTTCAAGGCCGCTGCCGCTGCCCATCTGGCCCTGCTAGGCCGAGCCGCCGAGCCAACTGAAACAGCATGCTTCCTGATCACTCGCAGCGAGCAGGGCCTGCCTGCCGCCATCAAGCGGATACTGAATAGCGAGGAGTACCTCCGCAGCTTCGGACAGAACACCGTTCCCCATCTCAAGGGCATGTCCACTAGCGATGGACAACCCCTAATCAACGTGAACCGCACCGCCTCCCTATACGGCGGCAATGCCGCCCTCAACCCCAGCTGAACGGATCCCGACCAGCCCCTCCCGCAGCCCCCGCCTCCACGGGGGCTTTTTGATGGCGCGGCGACGGAATTAATTGTGATACAAATTCATCACAAGAAAAGCAGAATTGTTATCAACAACAGGCGCGAATGCGTCTTAGCAGCAACCCCTGAGAAGGCCTGTGGCACAGGCATTTTGAGCAGCATCAATCGCCACAAAGCGCCGTGAAGAACTGTTACCGGGCTTCCGGGCGCCGCGGGGCGTT
>Ga0194130_10008830_pt1 | contig 10590 bp, 10 predicted proteins | sample TA2KigsurfametaG_FD_160084 | JGI IMG/M metagenome (GOLD analysis project Ga0194130, IMG submission 160084) | Freshwater microbial communities from Lake Tanganyika, Tanzania - TA2015050 Kigoma 12 surface | ecosystem: Environmental > Aquatic > Freshwater > Lake | place: Tanzania: Lake Tanganyika... | reverse complement strand
GGGAGCCGCCCATCCCGAGCTGGCAGCCAAGCTGCGCATTGCCCAGCCGGAGCAGTTGATTGCCCCGTTTAAGGTAGAACAATTCTGGGTGTTGTTACGCCTGGAAAGCCGACAACCAGCCCGGCTGAATGCTGCGATGCGTGCGCGTTTGTTGAACGATCTCTTCGACTCCTGGCTCAACGAACGCGTGGCTCTGCTCCTGGCTGGAGAGCCGCTCCCCAACCTGCCTCCCCTGCCCGCCGCAGGCGATGCCATCGCTGGCCTGATGCCCGAGGACGGCCCCACCCCATGACCGCCACCTCCCCGGCCAGCGGCCTGCGCAGCTTCGAGCCCTTCGAGCGCCTGCCCGCCGAACTCAGCAGCCTCCTCGATCCCCTGCTCGAGCCCTGCCGCTTCCGCCTCGGCCAGACCGTGCTGCGCGACGACGTGCTCCCCAGCGGCGTGCTGCTCGTGCGCCGGGGCCAGCTGCGCAGCCTGGCCCCCGCCCCCCGCGGCCAGGGGTTGCGCACGATCGAGCGGCTCGGGCCCGGCGCCGTGCTCGGCTGGGCGGGCCTGGTGCGCCAGCGCCCCTGCGAGCAGATCCGCGCCACCACGGATGTGGAGGCCCTGCTCCTGCCCGCCCCCGCCTTCCTCGACCTGCTCGCCGGCCACCCCAGCCTGGCCGCCGCCTTCCAGCAGCGCCTGGCCGCCCCTGAATTGCACGCCCTGCTGCTGGCCCTCGCCCCCGAGCACCCCTGGGCCCAGCAGCAGCTCGAGGCCTGGCCCGCTCCCCTCACCAGCTGCGTGCTGCGCAGCCTCATCCCAGGGCCGGAGACGGGCCTGGCCCTGCCCGAGGGCTTCCGCTGGTTTGCCAGCAGCGGCCGGCCCCTGGGCGAGCCCTGGCCCCAGCCCTCGCCTCCCCTTGAGCCCCTGGCGGCGGGCAGCCCCTGGCTGCGGCTGATCGGCCTGCCCATGCCGGCGGCGGCCCCCGAAGCGCCCTTCGGCCAGGGGCCCGGCGCCCAGCAGGCCGCCCCAGCCGTGACGCCGGAAGTGCTCGGCGACGACGAGTACAGCCCCTCGCCGGAACCGCCCCAGCCCCGGCCCCACCCGGGGGTGCTGCGGCTGCAGCCCGCCAGCGGCCCCCGCGATGTGCCACTGGCCATCTGTGGGGCCCTGGCCGACTACTACGGCCTGCCGCTCAACCGCGATGGCCTGCGCGACCAGATCAACGCCATCCTCGAGCGCCAGCCCAGCCTCAACCTGATCAACCTCGGCCAGCTGCTCGATGGCCTTGGCCTCAAGGTGCTGCTCAGCCGCGTGCCCGTGGACCGGCTGGGCCGGGTGCCCGTGCCGGCGGTGATCGAGCAGGCGGGGCGCTTCGGCCTGCTCGACGGCATCGAGGCCGACGGCCAGGCCCGGGTGCTGGAGGCCGAGTTTGGCGCCCTGCGCATCCCCGTGGCCGACCTGGCCCAGGGGGCCGAAGGCGAGTGCGAGCTGCTGCTGCTCGAGCGCAAGGCCGATGCCAAGGAGCGCCGCTTCAGCTGGGCCTGGTACGGGCCCTACCTCAAGGAGCACCGCCGCGAGCTGATCGAGGTGGGGGTGGCCTCCCTGGTGGCCAACCTGATGAAGCTGGTGCCGGCCCTGGGCATTCTCGTGCTGCTGGATCAGGTGGTGGCCAGCCGCAGCATGGGGGCCCTGGTGAGCATCAGCCTGGTGATCCTCCTGGCGACGGCGGTGGAGGGGGTGCTCAAGACCGTGCGCAGTTTCATCCTCACTGAAACCGCCAACCGCATCGATCAGGCCACCAAAACCACCATCCTCGACCAACTCGTTCGCCTGCCCCAGGGCTTCTTCGACAGCCGCCCGGTGGGCCAGGTGATGTTCTATCTCAACCAGCTCGATCGGCTGCGCGAGTTCCTGGTGGGCCAGAGCCTCACCACGGTGATCGACTTTGTCTTCAGCCTGATCTTCCTGGCGGTGCTGCTGCTGATCAGCCCCCTGCTCACCCTGGTGGCCCTCAGCACCCTGCCCCTGCTGCTGGCCCTGGCCCTGGTGAGCACGCCGGTGGTGCGCGACCAGATCCGCGCCTCGATTGCGGAATCGGTGCGCACCTTCAGCCACCTCAATGAATCGATCACCGGCATTCAAACGATCAAATCGCAGAATGCCGAGCTCAAAACCCGCTGGGAGTTCCAGAACCGCTACGCCCGCTTCATCGGCGAGGATTTCAAGCTCAAGATCAGCCAGGAAACGGTCAAGAACCTATCGGAGTTCATCGGCAACGTGAACCAGGTGCTGGTGACCGGGGTGGGCGTTTGGTTGATCATTCAAAACCAGCTGAACATCGGCGAATTCTTCGCCTTCCGCATCCTCTCCGGCTATCTCACCGGCCCGCTGGTGAGCCTGGTCACCACCTTCCAGGCCTTCCAATTCACCACCGAGCAGCTGCGCCTGGTGGCCGATGTGGTCGACCGCCCCACCGAGCAAACCCTCGCCGAAGCCCAGAACATCCCGATGCCGACGCTCAAGGGCAGCGTGCAGTTCCGCGAGGTGAACTTCCGCTTCCGCGAGGATGGCCCGCTCATCTTGCAGGGGGTCAATCTGGAGCTCCCTGCTGGCGCCTTCATCGGCCTGGTGGGTGGCTCCGGCAGCGGCAAGTCCACCCTGCTGAAGCTCCTGCCCCGCTTCTATCGCCCCGAGCAGGGATCGGTGCTGATCGACGGCCTCGACATCGGCAAGGTGGAGCTCTACTCCCTGCGCCGCCAGATCGGCATCGTGCCCCAGGATTCCGTGCTCTTCGATGGCACAATCCGCGACAACCTGCTGATGGTGAAGCCCGATGCCACGGCCGCCGAGCTGATGCGTGCCGCCCGCATCGCCTGCGCCCACGACTTCATCATGGAGCTGCCCCAGGGCTATAACTCCAGCGTGGGAGAACGGGGTGCTGGTCTATCCGGCGGCCAGCGTCAACGGTTGGCCTTGGCACGGGCGGTGTTGCAAAACCCGCGTATGCTCATCCTCGATGAAGCCACCAGCGCCCCCGATGCCAGCACCGAGCGCCAGGTGTGCATCAACCTCTTCGAGGCTTTCCGTGGGCGCACCGTGTTCTTCATCACCCACCGCCTCTCCACCGTGCGGCCGGCCGACGCCATCGTGCTGATGGACAAGGGCGCCGTGATGGAGATGGGCAGCCATGAGCAGCTCATGCAACAGCAGGGGTGGTACTACGCGCTGTACAAGAGCCAGAGCCAGGAGGGATTGAGCTAATGCCGTCACGCCAGAGCCGCCTCGTTGATCTCTACGAGCAGTGCCTCGGTTGGCTGCGTGGCCGGGGCGGGCGGCGCCCCGGCATCGAGCCCGTGCGCATCGATCTGGTGGGCGACCCCCTGGCGCCATCCACCGGCCCCGCCACCACCTTCGGCGGCGACCCCAGCGGCGATCCCCAGGCCCCCAGCCCAGCCAACCCTGGCTCTGCCCTGGCCCCCAACCCCTTCAGCGCCGGCCTGGCCCCCGCCAACCGCCAGCTGGCCCGCCCCTGGAGCTTCAACCAAACCGTGCTGCTCCAGCGCAAGCGCCGCAGCTCCAGCGTGCTGATGTGGACCGCCGTGGGCACTGTCACCGCCGTGGGCGTCTGGGCCGTCACCGCCCCGCTCTCGGAAACAATCGCCGTGCAGGGCAAGCTCGAGCCGGGCCAGGCCACCCAGCGGATCGATGCCCCGGTGCCCGGTGTGGTGGAGGCCGTGCTGGTGAAGGAAGGCCAGCAGGTGCGCAAGGGGGAACCGCTGGTGCGCTTTGATCTGCGCGAACCCCGCAGCAAGCTCGCCGCCGCCGAGAGCATCCGCGCCCGCCTGGTGAACGAAAACCAGGTGGCTGCTGCCACCCTCGGCGATGCGGCGGCCACCGCCGGCCTCTCCGCCAACCAGCGCCGCCAGCTCCTCAGCCAAACGGAAGAACTGGCCAGCCGCCGCGAGGCCGCCCGCCAGGAACTGCGCAGGTCGGAAGCCCGCCTGGCGGGATACCGCTCCACCCTCGCCACCTACCAGAACATCGCCAACCGCTTCGCCACCCTGGTGGCCCAGGGCGCGGCCAGCGAGGTGCAGCTGCTGGAGGCCCGCCAGCAGGTGCAGGAAACCGAGAGCAGTATCGCCCAGGAAACCCGCGAGATCGCCCGGCTGGAAGCCAGCCTGGTGAACACCGGCGCCGTCACCGACGTGGAGTTGCGCCGCCAGGTGGAAACCAACCTGCGCGAGATCGCCGATCTCGACAGCCAGATCCGCCTCGCCCGCCAGCAGATCCAATACGGGCAGCTCAGCGCCCCGGTGGATGGGGTGGTGTTCGACATCGAAGTGGGCCCCGGCAGCGTGGTGGCCCAGGGCACGGGCTCCAGCGCCAGCACCGGCAGCAAGCCCCTGCTCAAGGTGGTCCCCCAGGACGCCCTGCAGGCCCGGGTCTACCTGCCCAACCAGGCCGTGGGCTTCGTGCGCCCCGGCCTGCGGGCTGAGCTCTCGATCGAGGCCTTCCGTGCCAGCGACTTCGGCTACATCCCCGCTGTGGTGGAACGCGTCGGCTCCGATGCCCTCACCGCCGAGGAGCAGAGCCGCGTGCTCGGCACCGACTCTTCTGGCCTCTACTTCCCCGCTGTGCTGCGCCTCGAGCGCCAGAACGTGCAGCTGCGCGAGAAGCAGGCTCCCCTGCAGGCCGGCATGAGCCTCACGGCCGACATCAAATTGCGGGAGCGTCGCTTCATCAACATTCTCACCGGCTTCCTGGAAGACCAGCGCCGCAACCTCGAGCGCCTGCGCTGACCCCGGTGAAGCACAAGCCCGCGCTGCACAGCCACCCCTGGTGGCAGCACGTCGCCGATCGCCACCGCCCTATCGCCCGGCGGCGGGCCGCCTTCGGCCGCCTCCGCCTGGCCGCCCGCCGCCGGTCCAACCAGCTGCTGCTGCTAGCGGGGGTTTATGGCCTGCTCTGCCTGATTCCGGTGCTGTTCGGCGGCTCAGCCATCAGCGTGCTGGCCCTGGTGCCGGTGCTGGTGCTGCCGGCCCTCGGCGTTCTCACCTGGTGGCTGATGTGGAAGGAGTTCCACCACTGAGCCAGTCGCTCAGGGCTGCCCCGCTGGGGCAGCGCCCTCGCCCACCCCTTCGCCGCTGCTGCCGGCGCCGTAGATACCGGCGATCTCACGCACCAGCCACACCGGCATGTGCTGCTCACCGCCGCCAAAGGCGATCTTGCCGGGGGCATAGAAGGGCAACACCGCCATCAGGGCATTGATCGCCCCCGGCTGGCTCATGTCGGCCACGAGCTGGGCCAGCCGGTTGCGCAGCAGCCGGTCTTCCTGGCTCACCTGCAGGCGCGGGAAGCCGCTGGAGAGCAGGTCGCGGTAGAGCTGGCCGAAGCTGCTCTTGTAGAGGCGCTCCAGCTGGTCGGCGGGGGCATCGAGCCAGATCTGGCCCAGCAACCGCCGCAGCTCCACCAGTTCCTGCTGCACGTCGCCGTCGGAGGGATCAATCACGTGCAGGTTGATCAGCCCCTGCATCCGGCTCTGGAACTCGGGATCCTGCACCAGGGCCAGCGCATCGTCGCCACGGCGGGTGGCCAGCTGGGGCAGGGCCGGCAGGCGCACCTGGAAGCGCCCATCCCCCACCGGGGCCACCACGCCGCCCGCCAGGGATGGCGATGCGGCACCGGTAAGCCCCAGGCTCGGTGCCTGGCCATAGGACTGGCCGGCCGGCCCCAGCAGTCCCGCCGGCTGCCAGATCCGCTGCAGCAGCTGGGGATCGAACAGGCGGGCATAGTCTTCCTGCAACCAGCCCGGCACCTGGGTGAGCGGATCGGCCACCCGCATCTTCCCGGGCGGGAAGTAGGGCATGGCGGCCAAGAGCACGTTGGTGGTTTCCGGCCGCTCGAAGGAGGTCATCAACCGCTGGGTGAGCGTGTTCTTCCAGCCCTGCTCCTCGTTCAGCAGGGGCTCCTGGGCCAGCCGGCCGGCCAGCAGCACGCGGTAGCACTCGCCGATCGGCGAGCGGTAGAGCACCTCGAGCTGGTCGACCGGGGCCACCAGCCAGAACTGCGAGAGACACTGCCGGGCCAGCCGGGCCTCCGCCAGGGTGGCGTAGGAGGGATTGCTCTCAAAGGCCTGGAAGATCCCCGCCAGCCGGGTCGCTGACCAGGGCGTGATCTAGGGAACGGCCCCCAGTCGCGTCGCCGACACCCGCGGGTCTTCCACCAGGGTGTCGACCGGGGCTGCCACGGGCTCCGGCAGCCCCACCCGCTTACCCCGACCGAACAACCGGCTCCAGAGCGACATCTGCGCACCCTTTCATTGCGCCGGATCGTAAGGGAAGCCTTCGCAATTGCTGGCCAGGCGCTACACCAATCCCGCCGCCAGCTCCGCCAGCACCTGCTGCACCACCGCCGGCCAATCGCCGCCGCGGGGCTGGCGAAACAGGCGCAGGCTCGGGTACCAGGGCGTGTCGCGGCGCTCCCGCAACCAGCGCGGCGCCGCGCTGCAGGGCAGCAGCAGCCAGCCTGGGCGGCCCATCGCCCCCACCAGATGGGCCATGGCCGTATCCACGCTGATCACCAGATCCAGGGCGGCCACGCGCTCCGCCGTGGCCAGAAAATCGGCATCGGCCTCCAGCTCGCCGGCCACCCGCTCGCGCCAGGGCGCCGCCTGCTGCCGATCGGGCCCGAATTGCAGCAGCTCGCAGGCGATGCCCAGCTCCGCCAGTCCCTCCAGCAAGGCGCCCAGGGCCTGCGCATCCAGGCTGCGGCGGCGGTATTCCCGCGCCGTGACGGGCTGATCCAGCTTGCGCCCCGCCGCCCACACCAGCCCCACCCGCCGCGGCCAGCGGGCCACAGCAGGCCTTGGCACCGACGGGGCAGACCAGCCCGGCCCCTGCAGCCAGAGCGCCTGCTCGGGCACCGGCACCCCACCCAGCAGCAGCGGCAGGCTGAGCAGCGACACCTGTCCATCGGCCCAGGGCTCAGGGCCCTGCTCCCCCTTGGCGACCACCTGCGGCCGGGGCACCCCCAGCAGGCCGGCCTGCTGATCCAGCTCCGCCTGCACCAACCGCACCAGGGGCGCCTCCAGCTCCAGCCGCAGCGGCGCCGCCTGCGCACCGCGCCGCGCCAGCAGGGGCCCCAGCCAGCGCAGGTGCTGGATCGTGTCGCCCAGCCCCTGCTCGCTCCACACCAGCAGCGGCCGTTGCCAGCCCTCCGCCTCCCCGCGCCAGGCCGCACCTGGATCCCGCCAGGGCGTGAGCCCCGGCAAGTGCCAGCGCTGCTCCGCCAGGGCATAGCCCTCCGCGTAGCGCTCCAGGCCGATCAGCACCTGGCTGTGGTTCCAGGCGGTCACCGGATCAGGGGCCAGCGCCCAGCTCTGGCGGTAGGCCCGCTCAGCCGCCTCAAAGGCGTTGCGGTCGCAGTGCACGTTGCCAAGACCGCGCAGCACCACCGGATCGCTGGGGGCCAACAGCGCCGCGCGCCAATAGGCGACCAGGGCCGCCTCCGGCGCATCGGCCAGCCAGAGGGCATCGCCCCGGTTGGCCGCCAGCCGGTGGTCCGCCGGGGCCAAGTGCTCTGCCTGGCCGTAAAGCCGCGCCAGCTCCAGCCAGTCGCCGGCAGCCGTGGCGGCCCTCAGGGCCGGCTCCAGCTCCGCCCAACCACCCGCAGGCCCACCGTGATGCGTGTTCTGCATATCCCAGGACCAGGTGTCGATCTGCCCACACGACCTGTTCGCGTTCGGCAGATCACCTGTATCCTTGCAGCAGTATTGATGCCTAACCGCTGCTGTGGCTCAGACAATTGGCTTCGGAAATGGCGGGTTCAACCTCGGCAATCTCAACGCCCCTGGCACCCAGAAGCTCGATGTTCTCGAGCAGAACGGGCGCTTCCAGCTGTTCAACGAATGACGGCACCCCGATCGTGGGCCTGGGCCTGCAGGGCAGCCAGAACCGCGACAACCTCGACATCCTGAACAACAACCCGAACGCGCGCTCGCGCTCGGGCAACGGATCCCGCGACGAGCTGGCCGTTAATCGCCTCACCGCCAACCTCGAGGGCGGTGCCGATCGCCTGGTGATTCGGGGCGGCACCCGCAATTCCGAGATCAACCTCCAGGGCGGCAACGACCGCTTCCGGGCCGACGGCAAGTTCCAGCGCAGCAGCCTCAGTGGCGGTGAAGGCCGCAACGCTGCTCGGATCAAGGGCAATGGCGTCGACAACGCCGCCCGCAAGTCCGACTTCGACTTCGGCGACAACGATGACCTGCTGGTTTTCGGCGGCAACGTCAAGCGCCTCGACATCGACCTGAAGGGTGGTGCCGATGAAGCCCGCTTCCGTGGCGACGTTGCCAAGACCAAGCTCAACCTGGGCAAAGACGGCGACACCGACGTGGTGAAGCTCAGCGACAAGGCTGAGTTCAGCGGCTTCCGCATCAAGGGTGCCGATGAGGACGACGTGCTCTTCATCGGCTCCTCCGAGTACCAGTACGACGGCGGCCGCACCTGGAGCAACATCGACAACCCCGACGACACCGTCAAGTTCTGATCCCCTGGGTCAAACCCCCTCTGGCCGGCTCTGCCGGCCTTTTTTGTTGGCAACCTGCCATGACCGGCTCCCCCCACCCCTCAGGCCCTGGCACCGCGGCCAGCTTGGGTGCCAGCGTCTCTGCAGCGGTGGCCGCAGCCCTGGAGAAGGGCCAGCTGGCCGAGGCACGCAGCTTGCTCCTGGGCTGGCTAAGGCAGTGGACCCTGGCCCTGCCACCCCGGCCCAGCCGCCGCGATCTACGCCAACCGGAGCTGTGGGCAGCGCTGGCCCGCTACGCAGAGGCCAGCGGCGACCATGACTTGATCGAGCGCTTCTGGCAGCTGCTCGACCGGCTGCCCGGACCTCCCCCCACCGCGACTGGTCCATCCACCCTGCCGCTGCTGGGGGTGCCGATCCTCAACCGCGTGGACCTGCTCGAACGGCTGCTGGCCAGCCTCGATCAGCCCGTGCACACCCTGGCCATCGTCGACAACAGCGTGGATGCCCCGGGCAGCGAGCAGGGGGGCGTCAGTGCAGCCCTCGACGACCTGCGCCAGCGCGGCCATCCGCTCATCCAACACATCCGCATCGCCCGCCCCTTCCGCAACCTGGGCGTGGCCGCCAGCTGGAACCTGATCCTCAGCACCTTCCCCGAGGCGCCCCTGGCCCTGCTCGCCAACAACGACATCCAGTTCGCCCCCGGGGTGCTGCAGACCGCCCTCAGCCAGATCGACGCGGGCCGCCCCCAGTTTCTGGCCCTGCTCGAGCCCCCAAACGCCTTCGCGGCCTTCCTGCTCACCAGCCTCTGCTGGGATCGCCTCGGGCTGTTCGACACCAATTTCCACCCCGCCTATTGCGAAGACCTCGACTACCGTGACCGCCTGCAGGCCGATCCCGCCGTGCAGCAACTCGACGGCCGCTTCGCCCACGCCGCCATGGCCGCCTGCAACCCCAGCCACAGCGCCACCATCGGCAGCGATCCTGCACTGGCCCGCCACAACCGCAGCAGCTACGCCCTCAACAGCCTCTGGTATCTGAGCGAGCGCCGGCTGCGCCGCGATCCGCGCGGCAGCTGGCGCCGCCTCTGGCTGGCCCAATGGCGCGACGATCCCGATGACTGATCTCCTCAAACCCGACCCTGCGCCGCCGCCCAGCCCCTGGTGGCGACGCAGCTTCAGCGGTGCCGCCCTGGTGGTTGCCGTGCTCGTGGGCATCCAGCTCGGCTCGATCCCCTGGCGCTACCGCCGCGAGATCTGGCAGTTGCAGGGGTTTGTGGTGGGAGGCGTCCTCGGCTATCTGCTGGGCCGCAGCCGATCCAGCGCAGATCGGGCAGGATTGGGAACACGGCCAGACCCCTGATGGAGCCCCTCTCAACCGACGCGGGGAACAACGCCGCCGGCCCCCTCCCCCAGCTGCCCGATTGGGTGGCCTGGCTGCAGGCTGGGCTCACCGCCCTCCTGGCGGTGCTCTTCCTGGTGATGCTCGGCAAGGCGCGGGTGCAGGCCGAGCGCATCGAAGAACTGCAGGAACGCGTGCAGGGGCTGGAGAACAGCCGGGCCCTGGAACGCACCACCGGCCTGGAGCAGCAGCTGCGCTCCACCGTGGAGCGACTCCAGGCCCTGGAGCGCAGCAACGCCCGCATCGATGTGCTCAGCGCCGAAAACAGTGCCCTGCGGGGCGAGGTGCGCCAGCTGCGCCGCAGTGCCGCCAGCCCGGCGTTGCCGCCGAGCAGCCGCCCGGAAGCCGCGGCCGGGCTCGACGCCACGCCCACCACTCCCCAGGCCGGCAGCGCCCCTAGCGCTCCACCGCCGGTGAGTCCGGAGCGCTGAGCACCAGAATTCTCAGCCCTTCACCGCATCCCCACTGGCGCTGGGCAGGATGTAGCGCTGCAGGCCGATGAAGAGAGCCAGGACCGGCAAGATCGAGATCACCGCACCCGCTGCCACCAGGCGCCAATCGAGGGAAAAGCTGCTGGCCAGTTGCTGCAGGCCCAGCGGCAGGGTGTAGAGCTGGGGTTCATCGAGGATCACCAGCGGCCAGAGGAAGTCGCTCCAGGTGCCGATGAACACGAACATCGCC
>Ga0194130_10008822_pt1 | contig 10596 bp, 13 predicted proteins | sample TA2KigsurfametaG_FD_160084 | JGI IMG/M metagenome (GOLD analysis project Ga0194130, IMG submission 160084) | Freshwater microbial communities from Lake Tanganyika, Tanzania - TA2015050 Kigoma 12 surface | ecosystem: Environmental > Aquatic > Freshwater > Lake | place: Tanzania: Lake Tanganyika... | reverse complement strand
TTTGCTAATTCCAACCACTCTACCATTTGGTATATAAGCAACATGAGCAGTTCCAATAAATGGAACCATGTGATGTTCGCAATGAGATTCCATGCGAATGTTTTTAATTAAAACAATGTCATTATAACCATCAACTTCATCAAAAGCTTTACCTAAAATTTTAAATGGATCTTCATTGTAACCAGAAAAAAAATCTTGATAAGCATTCACAACTCGTTTGGGGGTTTCAATCAATCCTTCTCGATTAGGATTGTCTCCAGCCCAAGCAATTAAAGTTCGAACCGCATCTTCGGCCTGTTCACGTGTTACGCTATTTGTTTTGTAGAAGTTATTTATCATCATTATTGTTTAAGTTAAAAATTGTAAGTTATAAAAAAATTTATTTTTACAAAAAATTCACTATTGATTTGTAAAGTTTTAAATATAATTTTTACATTTAATAATACAAATATTTATCCAAATCAATTTTCGATTATTTCCATTATCAGATATTATGAACAAATAATATCTCACTGAATTTTTATTTATCATATGAAAAAAACAATTTCGATTCTTATCATCTCTTTGTTAACTTGCGCCAATAACTCTTTAGCTGGCAATATTGGAATACTTGATGTTGATAAAATCATTCAAGAATCGCAAGCGGTTAACGATATTCAAAAAAAAGTTGATTCCAAAAAATCTAACTACGAATCAGAGATTAACAAAAAACAATCCATTCTTGAATCTGACCAAAAAAAACTTGAAGATAAAAAAATCACTCTTTCAAAAGAAGCTTTCGACAAAGAGGTCAAGGCTTTTGAATCAAAAGTTGAAGATTTAAAAACCTTTGTAGATCGTAAACAAAATAGCCTCAAAAAAGCATCAATTGATGCTATGGGCAAAGTTAATGATAAAGTGAAGTCAATTGTTGCTGAAATCGCTAAAGAAAAAAATCTCGACGTTATTATTCCGTCTTCTCAAACTTTATATTTCAAAGACGAACTTGATATTACCGCTGAAGTTCTCTCAAGTTTAAATAAAAAAATCACAAAAGTTGAAGTTAAGTTTGAATAAACTGAATCTAATTGGTCGAATTTTTGGTAATTTATCTGATAGAGAACTTTTTGAACGATTCTATTAGTCTATTTCTATCGACCTTTGTGTATCTTTGCGTTGTTGATAACGACGAGTGTCCCAATAAATCTTGTATAGTTCTTAAATCAACCCCCTTAGTAAGCAACTCAGTTGCGAATGAATGCCTAAAAGCATGAGGCGTAATTTCATCCGATAAATTTAGTTTCCTTCTAACATCCATGATCAATCCAGCAAAAGCTCTTCTCGAATATAATTTATTATACTTACTCAAAAAAATTGGCTGAGTTTTTGAAATTTCATAAGGACAAAATTTTATATATTCTGCGATTTGCAATTTAATAATTGGCATCAATGGAATGATTCTTTGTTTATTGCCCTTTCCGGTAATCGTGATCGATTCTCCGCTCTGAAGCATTAATTGATTGATTGATAAAGCCTCAGAAATCCTCAATCCACATCCGTAAACCAAATACAAAATTGCCAAATCTCTTTTAGATTCCCACTCGTCATTATGATAGTTTTCAATAATACTTACAATTTTTTTAATATCGACAAACTCAACAGCACGAGGCAGTGGTCGTGAAACTTTGGGGGTTTTTATTTTAAAAATTTGACGATTTTCTAAAAAATTATTTTCATAACAAAATCTAAAAAACGAACGGAGTGATGATAATGCTCGAGCATTTGAATTATTAATGTGATCGTTAAGCCTATCACTTAACCAACTGCGGTAATGATCAACGCTAGTATTTTCCAGAAAATTTTTATCGACAATTTTTTTTGATGATTTATAAATGTAGAAAATAAAATTATGCACATCATTACGGTATGAAGTGACTGTATTGATTGAATATTTTTTTTCCTTTTCCAAATACTCAAAAAATAAAGAAACTATCTTTAGCACAAATTCATCACAAATATCATCAATATCAATTTTAGACATTATGTTTAAAAAAATAATTATAGTTTTTGTAGCTTTATTTTTGGCTTCTCAAAATGCTTTTGCAGTTGAATTATGGAATAGTGAAAATGGCATTTCTCGCTTAGATTCTAGTAAATATAAAAACGATTTTTATCAACTTGCTAATTTTTTTCAACCGCAAATTAATCCAGTTTTATGCTCTTCTGCAACCGCTCTAATGATAAAAAACTCTTTGTTTTATAATCAAATTTCTAGCCAAAATAAATCTGAAATAATTAAACCAGATGGTCAATCGATAGCTTTCAATCTTTATGTTTCGCAAGAAGATTTTTTTAATTCAAAAACCGAATCAATAAAAACAAAAGAAGCCATATTTTATAAGCAAAAAACCTACATAAAAAAAGCTGATGGCACAACAATTATAGATTTCGATCCCGGAACCAATCTTGGTGATTTTGCAAAAATGTTAAATATCCATCAAATTAAAACTAAAATTTTTTATCAAAAAAAATTTGATGAGCAGGAATTGTCTTCGTTACGCACACTTTTAAAAAAAATACTTATTGATAAAACTCAGTTTCTTATTGTCAATTTTGATGGCAAAGTATTTGGCAATAAAACCAATGGACACATTTCGCCAGTCGTTGCATTTGATGAGAATTCTGACTCAGTTTTAGTTCTTGATGTGGCCCTTCACAAAAATCCATGGTATTGGGTAGATTTAAAAGATTTGGTTAAAGCCATGAATACAATGGATGGCAATCAATATCGTGGATATTTGATAGTTTCTAAATAGCTTTATTTAGCTCATTGTAGCTTTTAATTGCATATCTATCAGTCATTCCGGCAATAAAATCGCATATTATTTCAGCTAAATTTATTAAACTTGGATTAAGCAAATATTCTTGATGACGCTCTTTAGGGAGAGTATGAGGATTGTTAAAGTGATAGTTAAATAAAAAATCAATTATTTTATTACCGCTAAGAGTCATATTGTTAACAAATTCATGACGGTACATTTTGTTCATTAAAAAATTTTTGATTATTAAAAGATTGGCTTGCATTTGATTAGAAAATTCAACTAAAAATTTTGGATGATTTGAAACTTCGTCAATAGTTGAGATTTGATTGTTTAAAATATTAATTTTAGTTTGCTCCACAGCGTCTTTTATCATTAAAGATGTAATAATTTTTTTGGCCTCACCCACTAACAATTCGTTTCTAATATTAGGGTTTTTAGTTAAAATTTGATGATAAATCTCCCCAACTAACGGTAGTTCAAATAATTCTTTAACATCAAATAATTGGGCACGCAAACCATCTTCAATATCATGATTATTATACGCAATATCATCGGAAAGAGCTGAAATTTGGGCTTCAAGCGATGGATTTTTAGTCAACTCTAAATCAAATAATCGATTAAATTGTTGTATATAATTATCTTTCTCTAGTTCATCTAAATTAATTTTGCCATTATGCTTTGCAACCCCCTCTAGAGTTGCAAATGTTAAATTTAAACCCTCAAAATCAATTAGCCTGTTCTCAATTTTTGTGATTAATTTAAGAGTATGAACATTGTGAGAAAAACCACCATAATTAGTCATTACCTTATTGAGAGATTCTTCACCCGCATGGCCGAAAGGTGGATGACCCAAATCATGAGCCAGAGAAATAATCTCCGAAAGATCTTGGTTTACATCTAAGGCTCCGGCAATCCATCGCGAAATTTGAGCTACTTCAAGCGTGTGAGTAAGTCTGGTGCGATAATGATCGCCTTGGTGATTGACAAAAACTTGAGTTTTGTATTGCAATCTTCGAAAGGCTGAAGAGTTAATAATTCGATGACGATCAGCCTCAAATAAAGATCGATAAATTAAATCTTCAGAATTTTCTGTGTGTAATTTTCGGGTATAAAATTTTTCAATTTGGTCATCAATTGCATATTTAGCTAATTTAATTTTATGCATAAATTCATTTGATAAAACTTAAGATTAGTAACCCAATTAATGAGGTAAAAAAAACAATTGATAAAGCAAAAAGCGTGGCTTTGAGCATAATGCGTTTTTTGATAAATTGCTTTTCTTGACTAGTTAAATCTTGTTTATTCATCAAATCACGCCAAGCTTTTTGCCAACTTTAATAAAAGCCTTAATGGCTTCATCAAGGTGCTCTTTTTCGTGACCTGCCGAAATTTGCACTCTAATTCTAGCAGTATTTTTTGGGACCACTGGAAACGAAAAAGCAATTACATAAATCCCTTCATCTTCAATCATCATTTTGGCAAATTTACTCGCCAAAACTGCATCTCCAAGCATAACCGGAACAACCGGATGAACACCTTCTGGGTCGTGAATAACAAAACCCGCTTCAATAATTTTTTTACGAAAATAAGCGGTATTATCGGCCAGTTTTTTTATTAAATATTTTGATTCCAAAATCATGTCGATAATTTCAATTCCAACCGCACAAACAATCGGCAAAATATTATTAGAAAATAAATAAGGTCGAGCCTTGTTGCGAAGTTTTTCAATAATATTTTTTTTAGAAGCAATAAAACCGCCACTTGTTCCTCCAAATGCCTTTCCTAAGGTACTAACTAAAATATCGACTCTCCCCTCAACCTTGCAATATTCGGGGGTTCCGCGCCCATTTTCGCCAATAAGTCCAGTCGCATGACAATCATCAACCAACAAAATTGCTTTATATTTTTCAGCTAAATCACAAATTTCATTCAATTTGGCGATATCTCCATCCATTGAAAATACTCCATCGGTAACAATCATTAAATTGCGGTGACGACTTGCTTCTTGAAGTTTCTTTTCAAGTTCGGCCATATCGTTATATTTATAAAAATATCTATGAGCCTTACAAAGTCTAATTCCATCAATTAGACTAGCATGATTCAAGTCGGCCGAAATAATGGCATCATTTTCATCAAGAAGAGCAGCAAAAACTCCGCCATTAGCGCCAAAACATGATGCAAAAGTTATTACATCTTCATAATTCAAAAACTCGGCGAGTTTTTGTTCAAATTTTTTGTGAAGGTCAAAGGTTCCGCATATAAATCGAACTGAAGCGGTTCCAAGGCCATAATTATCGAGAGTTTTTTTAGCAATTTCGATTAAATTTTGGTTATTAGCCAAACCCAAATAATTATTGGCACAAAAATTTAAAACTTTTTTCTTGGAGTTATGATGATAAATCTCGATATTTGAGGATTGCGATGAGGTAATTTCATATTCACCTTTATACAGCCCATTGGTTTTTAAATCTTCCAATTCGCAAGCTATATTATCTAAAAACTCGGTTTTAAACATTTTAAAATTTTTTATTGATTGATAGAGAGCCAGAAACTAAATTCTTCAAAAATTAAATTTTCAAAAAATTTCTAAACAAACTTTTAAAGAATACAAAATTAAGAATTTCTACTCTTGAACTTGAAATTTATAAAATTTTCAAGGGTAAAATTTTTAGGTAAAATTTTTAGGTAAAATTCTTAGGAAATTTTTAAAAGGTTTTTTATATTTTTTTGAAAAAAAATAATTTATAATCATCTTAAATTTTAAATCAAATCATAATTCTTATGAAAAACTATCTTCGTTTGACCCTTGTCTCTATTGTTAGCATTGCTTTTTTAAGCTCTTGTTGCAAATTAGGATACAAAAAAAGCTGTTCGTCAGATTGCCATTCTCAAAAACAAGAAGAGATTAAATCTGCAGATTCAACAACTGACAACAAATCAGTCGAAGTTAAGAAGAAGAAAAAAGTCAAAAAATCTAAAAAAGTTGAAACTCCAAAAGTTGAAACTCCAAAAGCTAACTAATCTTATCTTTTCAGACCTAAAATTTGGTTGATAATTTTAATCAAATTTTAGGTTTTTTTTCGCTTTGTTTTTTGAGTTTTTTCGATAATTTTATTTTTTTAGAGAGTTTTATTAATAATGAAAGAATTTGAATTAATCGAAAAAATTTTCACCCCACTTGCCAAATCTCCCAAGAAAATCAAGTCTTTAGACCCAAATATTTCAACAAAATTTGACTCACTTTGTCTTCAAAATGATGTGGCTCTTATCGAACTAGATTCAAAAAGAAATTTGGTTTTGAGCAAAGATTTAATGTGTGAAGGAGTGCATTTTTTAAAATCCGATGGTGGATTTGAAATTGCCTCAAAATTATTACTTTCAAATCTATCCGACATAGCCTCAAGCGGTGCGACTCCATTATGCTATATGCTTGGCTTCACCAAAAATAACTCATTACCAAAAAAATTTTATACCGAATTTGGGCGGGCTTTATCAAAAATTCAAAACCAATATAATATTAGACTCATCGGTGGTGACACCTCGAACTCTAAATTGCTCCAATATTCAATTACAATATTTGGAGTAGCATTAAAAGATCAATTATTATTACGACAAAACGCTCAAAATGGAGATTTAATTTTTGTTTCTAATGCCATCGGAGATGCGTATTTGGGTCTTAATTTAAAACTTAAAAATAGCTCCAATTTAAAAACTTATGAAAAAAAATTGCTTGAAAAACATTTTTATCCACAACCCCGAACCGAGCTTTCAAAACAATTACTTGAACAAAATTTATCAAAATGCGCAACCGATATTTCTGATGGACTTATGACTGATTTAACCAATATTTGCAATGCTTCTAAGCTTAATGCACAAATTTTTTTATCACAAATTCCAATCTCATCATCAGCGTTAAAATATTTACAAAAAAATTCAGATTTATCAAAACTTGATTTATTGTCAGGTGGAGATGATTATGAGTTAATTTTTAGCGTAAATCCTAAAAATGTTAACAAAATTCAAAAACTTTCAAATAAACTCGATTTAGCTCTTACTTGCATTGGCAAATTTACTAATGAAAAATTTACCAAAAAAAAATACTCAAAAAAATTTAATGTTTTTTTATTTAATAGCCCAAAAAATATCAGTCCTGATAATATCATAAATCTCAATAAAAAAGGCTATGAGCACCAATAATTTTATTTTTAATTTTGCAGTTGAAGTGTCAAATGATGATCAAAAAAAATATGCTTCTTTAACTCGAAGGACCACCGCTACCCTTATTGATGTTCATATCACGCTAATAATTCGTGCTATTTTTATGCAAATTGTTTTTTCAACTTTTTTTTATAGAATTGTGAATGATTTTATAAACGATTTGGACACAAAATTTGGTACTAGAACTCCTAAAAATACCCCCGAACATATTTCATTCTTAATAAATCACCCGATTTTTATTTATACAATTTTATTTGTTTTAACAACAATTTTGCTAGGAGCTTTTTATCATGCTTACTTTAATTCATCTAATTGGCAAGCCACTATTGGCAAGAGGATAATGGGCATAATAATCTCTCAAAATAACTCGAGAATTAGTTTTTCAACTGGATTATTTCATTATTTATTATCTATTATACCATATTTATTTGTAATATTTTTAATATATTACATTAAAAGATATAATTACCAAATTTATGAGGTTTTTACTCAAAAAAAATCCGTTGCCGTAGTTGGTATTTTAATTTTAATTGCCAATCATTTGAGCGTTCTTAATAAAAAGCGCATTAATTTTTTTGATTATTTAGCGAAAGTCGAATTTATCCAGACAAAAACTCCTTATAAATTCCCAACTCATTCGGCATTTTTTAGAAATAAATAAAATATAAATATGATAAATTTAGCTCAAAAAACCATCAATAATTCAATTAGTTGTAATTCAATTGGATTGCATACTGGTTGTAATGTAAACATGACTCTCAAACCTGCCGAAATTGATAGTGGAATAATTTTTAAACGTATCGACTTACCTGACTCTCAAAATATAATCAAAGCTGAATTTAAAAATGTTACGACCACTAATCTTGGAACAACTATTGCCAATGAATTTGGCGCATCGGTATCAACAGTTGAGCACCTAATGGCGGCTATTTGGGGCTGTGGGATAGATAATTTAATTATTGAAATTGATAATATCGAAGTACCAATTATGGATGGATCCTCAGAACCATTTGTCTTTTTAATTGAGTGCGCAGGAATTCATCATCAAACTGTAAATCGCAAAATTATCGAAATTCTCGAAAATATTCGCGTTGAAGATAACGATAAATTTATTGAGGCAAATCCGGCTAATGACTTTATTCTCGATATTTCGGTTGATTTTAATCATCCATTAATCACTCAAAAAAATCTAAATTATCACTCAACTTCCCATTCTTTCAAAAATGACATTTGTCGCGCCCGAACTTTTTGCTTTAAAAACGAAATTGAAACTATGCACAAAATGGGGTTAGCTAAAGGCGGTTCACTTGATAACGCAATTGTGGTTGATATCGATAAAATCTTGAATAACGAAAAATTACGCTATCCCGATGAGTTCATTCGCCACAAAACTTTAGATTTTATAGGTGATTTATTTTTGGCTGGACACTTCATAGTTGGGCATTTTAGGGCCAATAAAGTTGGCCACACCCTCAATAACAAATTTCTACATTATTTGTTTAATAACCCCCAAAAATGGCGCTTGGTTTAGAAACGCAATAAAATTTCAATAAAATTTATTTAATTTTTGGTGTCGCAAATGTTTTTAAAACAGTCGCAATTTGAGCATTCGCAATTTGAGAGCTAAACGTCGAATTTGGTTTTTTTCGCCCAACAACTCATTTATCATTTCTATAGATTTATCACAATTTTCTATAAATTGAGCGCTCAAATTATAAGTTAACCCATCATGAAAATAATCAATATAAAGCTTTTCGGCCTCATCTTTCAATTCTGGGTTTGGTATTTTTGCAATTCTTTGTTCTATAAAAATTAACGCCGATTCAGCACTATTATCTTTCGGACCAATTGGCTCTGGCTTATTTTTGGTATTTTCAGGAAATAAAATTATTTCTTCCAATCTATCAAGTTTATTGCTTTGAGAGAAACTGTCATTTTTCGTAAATTAATTTTTAATTGTAAATTTTTAGTTAAAATTATGTTAAATCTACCTAAATCTTCTGATATAATTTGGGTAAGCTTTGTATATCTGATTATCAACAATTTGACATTTTATTAGTTCTTCAGGTGGAATTTTTGGTATATGAAAAGACTCAATTCTTGGAATACGAATTACGGTAAAATTATCTTCAGTTTTAGTTGATAATTTTCGATTTATATGATTTTCAATTGCCTTCTTAACCTCATAGGCGTAGGCAAATCTTACCATTATTTTTTTACCATTTTGACAAATGATTTCGGTGGAGATGTTTTTTCTATTTAATTCTTTTTGTGAAGTACAAGAAAAAATAAAAACCGCAAAAATTATACTTAATAATAACCTAATAAATTGATTTATAATTTTAACTATTTTTAAATTTTTAAGGCTTGACGGTCCCAAGACTATCATATAGTTCTTTTAAAAAATTAGTTTTATGACTTTTTACAAAAGTTTTGTTAAAATTAATGAAAAATTTTTTATCCTCATTTTCTAAACTAAGCTTCTTAATATAGTTAATCCTATCTTCATCATTAAATTTTAAGACTACAATTTCTCTAGTAATAACTTTGGGCATAAAAAATAAGATATGCTTTATCTCCTCAGAATAATATACCCAAACTTCGTCATTATCTATTGAAGAAATTATTGTCGGTGAACCAAAACTTTTAAGAATTGTGTTTTTAGAAGTAACGCCTTTTTGAATTGAATTAAAATCAACACTTTCAAACATATATCCGGTTTTATCAACCCTAAAACTGCATGCTGTGAATGCAAAAAAACTAAATAGTAAAATATAGATTTTAAAAAATTTCATATAAATATTTATTGTTGATAGTTTTAAAAATTTTGGTGGATTATTTGATAAAATTGTAAGTTGCAATTATTGAACATTAATAATAATCTGACAATCTCACTTTTGGAGTTTATAATTTTAATTCATTAAAATATCTTTAAACATTCCCATTTTAAAATTTTTACTATCTAATCTATGGCAGTTCCTAAAAAGAAAAAATCGCACTCCCGAAGCTCAATGAGAAGAGGCAGTAATGGCACTTTTGATGCCAATTTTCCAAATGTAGTAATTGACAAAGAATCAGGTGACCCAAAGTTATCACACCATATTGGTGCAGATGGGACTTACAAAGGCAGACAAATTATCAAAAAAAAGGTTAAAAAAACTCCACAAGAGTAGCGGGTCGTGACATCAAATTTCATAATTGCACTCGATTGTATGGGCGGTGATAGAGCCCCTCAGGTTGTTATTGAGGGGGCAGATATTATTGCTTCAAATAATTTTGAAATACAATTTTTGTTATTTGGTAATTCTAAAAAAATTCTTCCAATTATTAATCATTGTCGATATCTAAAAGGTCGATATAACTTAATTCATACTGACGAAGAAGTTCCTGCAGATGAAAAACCTTCAAATGCCCTCAGGAGACTTACAAAATCAAGCATGAGATTAGCGATTGATGCAGTTAAAGACGGCAAAGCTCAAGCGATAATCTCAGCCGGCAACACAGGAGCATTGATGGCAATTGCCAAAGTAGTTCTTAGGCCACTGCCATTAATTGACAGACCAGCAATTGTCACTTC
>Ga0194130_10008819_pt1 | contig 10598 bp, 7 predicted proteins | sample TA2KigsurfametaG_FD_160084 | JGI IMG/M metagenome (GOLD analysis project Ga0194130, IMG submission 160084) | Freshwater microbial communities from Lake Tanganyika, Tanzania - TA2015050 Kigoma 12 surface | ecosystem: Environmental > Aquatic > Freshwater > Lake | place: Tanzania: Lake Tanganyika... | reverse complement strand
CCCGGTCACGACCAGCGCCAGCGGCGTGTCCGGCGACGGCGCCTCCAGCCAGTAGCCGCCATCGACCACGGCCGCGCGCGCCGCCTCGTCGAGGCTGCGCCGGGGCTGGGCGATGGGCCGCGTCGACAGGCGCAGGTAGACGGACCCGCCCTCCTCCGCCTGCATATGGCGGAAGCTCCAGCGCATGATCTCGACCAGCTCGTCGACATGCGCGGGCTCGAAATAGGTCAGGCCCGGCTGACCCATCCCGATAAGCGGCTGCACGACCGACTGGTGCGCGCCGCCCTCGGGCGCCAGGGTCAGGCCCGAGGGCGTGGCCACGATCATGAAGCGCGCGTCCTGGTAGCAGGCGTAGTTCAGCGCATCGAGCCCGCGCGCGATGAACGGGTCGTAGACCGTGCCGATTGGCAGGAGCCGCGCGCCGAACAGGTCCGCGGAGAGGCCCAGCGCGCCCAGCATCAGGAAGAGGTTGTGCTCGGCGATGCCGAGCTCGACGTGCTGGCCCGAATGGCCCATCTGCCAGAGCTGCGCCGAGACGATCTTCTCCTCCTTGAAGATGTCCTTCATGTCGCGGCGGTCGAAGATGCCGCGGCGGTTCACCCAGCCGCCGAGATTGGTGGAGACCGAGACGTCCGGCGACGTCGTGACGATGCGGCTCGCGAGGTGGCTGTCGCCGCCGGCGAGCTCGTAGAGCACGCGCCCGAACCCCTCCTGCGTCGACATCGTCGCCGCCTGCGGCGCCGGCAGCGCGTCGGGCACGGGCACCGACTGCGCATGGCGGCGGCGCGGGAAGGCCTGCGCGAAGGGCACGGCGGCGAGGAACCGCTCGACCTCGGCCTCCGGTATCTCCATCCCCGCGAGGCGCTCCCACTCCGCGCCGCGCGGCAGCGCGTGCTGCGCGCGCAGCGCGTCGACCTGCTCGGGGCTCATCAGCCCGGCGTGGTTGTCCTTGTGGCCCGCGAAGGGCAGGCCGAAGCCCTTGATCGTGTAGGCGATGAAGCAGGTCGGCAGGTCGCTCGCCTCGGCCTCGCGGAACCCCTCGAGCACCGCCTCCATGTCGTGGCCGGCGAGGTTGGTCATCAGCGCGTGGAGCCGGGCGTCGTCGTGGCTGTCGAGGATCGCGCGGATCCCGGCGAAGCCGCCGAGGTCGGCCTCCAGCCGCGCGCGCCACCCCGCCTTGTAGGTGAGCGCGGAATAGAGCGTGTTCGGGCAGTCGTCGATCCAGGCGCGCAGCCGCTGGCCGTCGGGCCCCGCGAAGGCCTCCTGCAGCAGCTTGCCGTACTTGAGCGTGATGACGCGCCAGCCGAGCGAGTCGAATACGCCGATGATGCGCTGGAAGAGCCGGTCGGAGACGACGCTGTCGAGGCTCTGGCGGTTGTAGTCGATGATCCACCAGAGGTTCCGGACGTCGTGCTTCCAGCCCTCGAGCATCGCCTCGAAGATGTTGCCCTCGTCGAACTCCGCGTCGCCGACCAGCGCGACCATGCGGCCCGTCGGCTGGTCGCCCGCGAGGCCCTTGAAGTGCACGTAGTCCTGCACCATCGACGCGAAGAGCGTCTCGGCCACGCCGAGGCCGACCGAGCCGGTCGAGAAGTCGACGTCGTCGACGTCCTTCGTGCGCGAGGGATAGGACTGCGCGCCGCCCAGGCCGCGGAAGTTCTCTAGCTTCGCGCGGCTCTGGTGGCCCAGCAGGTACTGGATCGCATGGAACACGGGCGAGGCGTGCGGCTTCACCGCGACGCGGTCCTGCGGCCGCAGGACGTGGAAGTAGAGCGCGGTCATGAGCGTCACCAGCGACGCCGAGGACGCCTGGTGACCGCCGACCTTGAGGCCGTCGCGCTTCGGGCGGAGATGGTTGGCGTTGTGGATGGTCCAGGACGACAGCCAGAGGACTTTGCGCGCGAGCGCGCGCAGCATCCCGAGGCGCGAGGCGTCGACCACGGCATCCCCCTGCGCGTGCGTCGTCCCAACCGGCACGTGGTCCATGGCTTCCTTCCCGTCGTCGTTCCCTCGGCAGGACACTAGGCGGGGGAAGGCGGAAGGTCTTTGCGATCCGCCCCCGGGAACGCCTAGTCTAGGCAATATCCTTCCCTTGGATCGCGCGAAATGGAAAGAAACACCCCCGCCCTCGACGAGATCGACCGGCGCATCCTGGTCGAGCTGCAACGCGACGGCCGCCTGACGAACCACGACCTCGCCGGGCGCATCGGCGTCTCGGCATCGCCGTGCTGGCGGCGCGTGCGCGCGCTGGAGGAGGCCGGCGTCATCAAGGGCTACGCCGCGCTGGTCAATCCCGCCGCGCTGGGCCTCAATGTCAGCGTCTTCACGCAGGTGAGCCTGGAGCGCCAGGAGAAGAAGGCGCTGCAGGTCTTCGAGGCCGCGGTCGGCGAATGGCCGGAGATCATGGAGTGCTACCTGATGACCGGCGACGCGGACTACCTGCTGCGCGTGGTCGTTCCCGACCTCGCCGCCTACGAGCGCTTCCTGATGGCGCGCCTCACGCGCATCCGCGGCATCGCCTCCATAAAGTCGAGCTTCGCGCTGCGCAGCGTGAAGTACCGCACCGACCTGCCGATCGCCTGACGGGTCACGCCGCGAGGCGGAGGTAGGAGCGCGGCACGGGGTGCGGCGCGCGCGCCACCGCGACCTCGCGCAGGAGCGTGGAGAGCTCTTGCCTGCGCCCCGCGCGGCGCGCCGCGTCGGCCATGACCTGCCAGAGCAGGTCGCGCTGCGCATGGCTGCCGCCGAGGCGCGGGATCTCGTGGCGCAGCGCGAAGAGCGCGTCGAGCGCCGCCGCGAACTCGCAACGCCGATGCGCGCGCACGCATAGCGCGGCCGGGATGGCGACGCGCGCGACCACGCCGGCCTCCTCGGCGGCCGACGCGGCGCCATGCGCGCGCATGGCGTCGAGCAGGCGCTCGCAGGCGTCCCACCGCCCCGCGGCGGCGAGCGCCATCATCCAGTGCGGAAGCGTGAAGGCCACGAGATGGTCGCCGATGCGCGCCTCCGCGCGATCGGCGAGCTCGACCCAGCGATCTCCCGGGTCGACGCCCGCGAGTTCGAGGCGCAGCAGGAGCGAGGCCGCGTTCTGCATGTCGATGTAGAGGTCGGGCTGCCCCTGCACGAGCGCCGAGGACAGGTCGCGCACCGCCGCGTCGTACCAGCGCAGGACCTCCCCGCCCCCGGCGCCCAGTTCCATCATCGACAGCGCCCGATGCCAAGCGAGGTGGAAGCGGAAATTGGTCGCCCCCGCGAGATGCGGCGCGGCGCGCCCGGCCAGCGCGTCGCCCTCGCCATGCCGCGCCGCCATCTCCAGCACATGGGCGAGCGCGTGCACCGACCAGAGGTCGGCTGGCTCCTCGTCGAGCGCGGCGCGCGCGGCAATCTCGGCCGCGCCGAGGTCGCCCGTCTCCTCGCAGGCGAAGCCATGCATGCCGAGCACCCAGCCGCGGCCAGGCACGCCCGGCCCCCAGGCCTGCAACACGCGCTCGACGGAGGCGCGCATGCCCGCCGGGTCGGCGGCCGACCAGAAATAGGCGAAATGCGCGAGCCGCAGCGCCAGCAGGTCGCGCGGGTGCTCGCGCAGGATCGCCTCCCATGCGGCGATCGCCTGCGACGTGCGGCCGGCGCGCCAGCCCCGCAGCGCCTCGAGATGCAGGCGCTCGCGCGGCGTCGCGCGTGCCTCGCGGCGCGTGGCCGCGGCGATCGCGCGGTCGACGCCGTCCAACGCGGCGACGTTGGAGAGCAGCATGGACATCGAGCCGCGCAGCACATGCGCCAGCACGCAGTCTGGGTCCGCAGCCAGCGCCGACTTGGCATGCAGCGCCATGTCGGCGCGGAAGCCGAGCAGCGAGCCGCGCGCGGCGTCGAGTGCATCGACGCAGGCGCGCGACGAGGTGGAGACGTCGAGGCCGAGCGCGTCGCGCATGCGCGATCCCATTCCTTCAGCCCCGAGCCGCGCCGAAGGCGAGGACGCAGAGCCGCTCGAGGTCCGGCAGGAAGTCGAGGCCGCTCGCCCCGAGCTCGGCGGGCGCCAGCCAGCGCAGCGCGTCCACCTCGTCGGACAGCTCCCCGTCGCCCGACACCCAGTCGCAGACCACCGGCACCAGCAACCAGTGCGAGCGGATGCGCCCGGCCTCGTCGGGACGGATGATGTCGAGCACGGGCAGCGAATGCAGCGGCGCGACGTCGACCGACGTCTCTTCCGCGAGTTCGCGGCGCGCCGCCTCGAACACGGTCTCGCCGAGTTCCTGCACGCCGCCCGGGAAGCCCCAGCGCCCCGCGCTCGGCGGCTTCGCGCGCTGCACGACGAGGACGCGGCCCGCGCGCCGGACGATGCCGAGGACGCCCACGATCGGATGGTCGGGATATTCGCGCTTCATCGCCCTCGCCTCCGCGCGCCGCCACGGCCGGGGGCGCGCCAATCCATGTCGTCGCCGCGCCGTAGGCGGGCCAGCAGCCGCGGATAGGTGCGCGGCAGCTCGGACGCGACGAGGCCGGCGCCGCGCGCCGCGCCAGCCGCGCCATGCAGCCAGGCCCCGGCCGCGGCGGCCTCGAAGGGCGGCATGCCCTGCGCCAGCAGCCCCGCGATCGTGCCCGCGAGCACGTCGCCTGAGCCGGCCGTCGCGAGGTCGGGCGGCGCGTTGTCGTTGATCGCCGCGCGCCCGTCCGGATGCACGACCACCGTGTCGGCGCCCTTGAGCAGGACCACCGCGCCGCTCGCCGCCGCGGCGGCGCGCGCGCGCGACAGCTTGTCGCCGCCTCCGCCGAAGAGCCGCGCGTACTCGCCCTCGTGCGGCGTCATGACGACCGGGCCGGCGATCGCGGCGAAGAGGTCGCGCGGCACGCCAGCGAAGGAGGTCAGCGCGTCCGCGTCGAGCACGCAGGCCCGCCGCGTCGCCAGCGCCTCGAGGACGCGCGCGCGCGTCGCGGCACCGACGCCGTTCCCGGGCCCGGCGAGGAGCGCATTGCGCCGCGCATCCGCCAGCGACGGCGCGAGCGCGTCCCCTGGGCCGAGCGCCTCCACCATCGTCTCGGCATGCACGCTCGCGCGGTAGGACGCGAGCGCGGCAGCAGGCGCGGCGATCGTCGCGAGGCCCGCACCGGCGCGCAGCGCCGCCATCGCGGCGAGCCGCGCGGCGCCCCCCAGCGCCTCGCCGCCGACCACGAGCACGTGGCCGCGCGAGAACTTGTGCCCATCCATAGCCGGCCGCGGCAGCAAGTCGCCCCAGAGGGCGGGCTCGTTGCGGAAGCAGAGCGGGCCGATGGCGGCCAAGACATCGTCGGGCATGCCGATCCGCGCCAGCACGGTCTCGCCGCAGAGCGCGCGGCCCGGCATCAGCAGGTGCCCCGGCTTGCGGCGGAAGAAGGTGACGCTGGCCGCGGCGCGCGCGGCGGCCCCGCGCACGGAGCCCGTGTCGCCATCGACGCCGGACGGCACGTCCACCGCGACGATGGGGATCCCGCTCGCTGCCATCGCCTCGACCAGCGCGCGCGCCTCGCCCGCGAGGTCGCGCGAGAGCCCGGCACCGAACAGCGCGTCGACGAGGAGGTCGGCGCCCGCGAGCGCGGCCGGGCCGGCTGCCTCGACGGGCCCGCGCCAGGATGCCGCGGCCCGCGCCGCCGGCCCCTCGCCCGGCGTCGCGCCGCCAAGCGCCGCGACTCGCACCGCGCGGCCGCGCGCCGCGAGCTCACGCGCCGCGACATAGCCGTCGCCGCCATTGTTCCCCGGGCCGCAGAGCACGAGGATGCGGCCGCGCGGGAAGCGTGCGGCGACCACCGTCGCGACGGCGACGCCGGCGGCCTCCATCAGCGCGTCGACGGCGCGGCCGGACTCGACCGCGAGCGCGTCGGCGCGCGCCATCTCGGCGTTGGCGAGCAGGCAGCATCCGAGCGGCCCGCCCGCGCGCGAGGACTGCATGCACGCCTCCCCCTAGGCGCGCGAAATCTGCCACATTCGTCCCGCACTGTCCCCGCGCATGCGACGCAGACATCTCCTCGCCACCGCGCTCCTCGCCTCGACCGGCCTCGCCGCGCCGCGCGCCGCGCGCGCCGAGGAGGATGCGGTCGACCTCCAGCTCGTCCTGGCCGTCGACTCCTCGTCCTCGGTGTCGATGGACGAGTACTACCTGCAGCTCGAGGGCTACGCGCGCGCCTTCGCCAACCCGCTCCTCTGGGAGGCCATCGGCGCGCTGCCGCTGGGCAGGATCGCGGTCGCGCTCTTCGAGTGGTCGGGCCCGGGCCAGCAGGTGCTGAACTTCGAGTGGCGGATCCTCGACGGCGCGGAGTCCACGCGCAGGTTCGCCGAGGAACTCGCCCTCGCGCCGCGCCTCGTGATCGGCGGCGAGACCGCGATCGGCGACGCGCTCGCCTTCGCCGCCGCGCTGCTCGAGGCCGCGCCGGGCGGGCCCGCGCGCATGGTGGTCGACGTTTCCGGCGACGGCTCGAGCAATCGCGGCCTGCCGGTTTCGGTGGCGCGCGCCGCGCTCCTCGCGCGCGGCGTCGTGGTCAACGGCCTCGCGGTCACCAACCAGGAGGAAGGGCTGGAGTCCTATTACGCGCGCGAGGTGATCGGCGGGCCGGGGAGCTTCGTGCTGGCGGCGGGCGACTACGACGACTTCCGCGACGTGATCCTGCGCAAGCTGCTGCGCGAGATCGGGCCGGTCGCCGAGGCCGGCCCCGCGGCGCGAATCCGTTGAGGGGGCGCGGGCCCGGCGCGCTAGCATCGCGCGCGAAACGGAGCCCGCAGATTCGCAATCTCCCCTTCCGCTCCGGCCTGCGCGCGAGCCACGCGATCTTCCTGCTCGGGGTGGCCTTCCTCGCGGCCGTGGCGGTCGCGCTGCTGCTGGACCTCGACGACCTGCGGCGCAACGAGGCGGCGCGCGCCGCCGAGCGCGGCGCCGAGGCCGCGCGCGCGGCGGAGGCGCATGCCGCCCGCGCCCTCGACGCGGCGGCGGCGGCGCTGGAGCGCGCGCGCGACCATTCCGCCTGGCCCGCCGCGGCGCGGCGCGGAGACGATGCGGCGCTGCGCGACGCGGCGCAGCGCATCCTCCGCGCGACGCCCGAGGCGCGCCTCGTCCTGCTCGACGCCCAGGACCGCGCGCGCCAGGTCCATCCGCCCGGCCCGCCTGCGGCCGCGCGCGACCTCGCGCGCCTGCCTGGCCTCGACGAGCACAGGCGCGGCGCGCCCGGGCCCCTGCTCGCGACGGCGACGGCCGGGGCGGCCGAGCCGCTGGTCCTCGCCACCGCGCGGCTCGAGGACGAGCGCGGCCGCCATGCCGGCATGGCGGCGATCCTGCTGCCAGCGCGCGCGCTCCTTCCCCGCGACATCCCGTCGTCGATCGGGATCGACATCCACCTCGCCGACGGCACGCGCCTCGCCTCGTCCCATGCCGCCGCCGCTCCCCAGGACGACGCGGGCAGGCGGCGCGTCGCGCTGATGATCCGCGCGGCCGCGGACGAGGACACGCTCGACGCCGCGGGCGACGGCGATCGCGAGCGGATCCTGCGCATCCGCCCGGTGGCGGGCTGGCCAGCCGCGATCCTCGCCTCGACGCAGACCGCGTCGCTGCGGGGCGCATGGATGGCGCGCGCCCTGCGCCACGGCCTGCTCCTCCTGGGGTTTGCGGCCTTCACCGGCGCGCTGGTCGCGTTCCTCTCGCGGCAGGTCGATCGCCACCGCGAGACGGAGCGGCGCCTGCGCGAGGCGGTCGACAACGTCACGCAGGCCTTCGCGATCTTCGACGCGGAGGACCTCATCGTCCTCTGCACCCGCGGCTACGCCGAGCTCTTCGCGGGGGATGACGACCCCGCCGCGCTCGCCGGCATGACCCACGCCGAGGTAGTCGCGCGCTCGATCGCGCGCGGCGAGCTCCCCGAGGACGGGATGGACGCCGAGGCCTGGGCGCGGACATGCGCCGAGCGGCACGCCACGCCTCCCGCCGAGCCGTGGGTGCGCCGGCTCGCGAGCGGTCGCTACGTGCTGCTGAGCGAGCGGCGCCTGCCCGATGGCGGCACGGTCGCGGTCGGCGCGGACATCACGGAGATCAAGAGGCGCGAGCAGCTGCTGGAGGCCGCGCGGCGCGACGCCGAGCTGGCCAGCCACTCGAAGTCGCGATTCCTCGCCTCGATGAGCCACGAGCTGCGCACGCCCCTCAACGCGATCCTCGGCTTCTCGGAGATCATCCGCGACCAGAGCTTCGGGCGCTCGGCCGTCGAGCGCTACACCGACTACGCGGCGGACATCCATCGCTCGGGCACGCACCTGCTGCAGCTGATCAGCGACCTGCTCGACACGTCGAAGATCGAGGCCGGCAGCTACACGCTGATCGAGGAGACGGTCGATCCCGTCGCGGTGGTCGAGGACGCGGCCGCGATGCTGCGCGATCGCGCGCGCAACGCCGGCATCAGGCTGAGGCTGCACGCGGACAAGGACGTGCCGCTGGTCCGCGCCGACGCGCGCGCACTACGCCAGGTCGTCATCAACCTCCTCGCCAACGCGCTGAAGTTCACCGCCAAGGGCGGGCGCGCCAAGGTGCAGTGTGGCCTCGACGAGCAGGGGTGGCTGGCGATCGCCGTCGGCGACACGGGCGCCGGCATCCCCAAGGACATGCTGCCGCGCCTCTTCCAGCCCTTCTCGCAGGCGCATTCGCACCTCGTGCGCTCCAAGGAGGGCGCCGGGCTGGGCCTCGCCATCTCGCGCGGCCTGATCGAGCTCCATGGCGGCACGATCGGCATCGAGAGCATAGAGGGCGAGGGCACCGTCGTGACGCTGCGCCTGCCGCCGGAGCGCCTCGTCGCGCGCGCGCCCGCGGCGAGCTAAACCCCCCGCCCGCGCTCAGGCCAGCATCGCGTCGCGCATCAGCGTGGCGTTGTGGCGCATCATCGCCTGGTAGGTGGCGGCGGGGCCGCCCGCGGCGGAGAGCGCGTCCGAGTAGAGCCGCCCCCCGACCCGCGCGCCGCTCTCGCGCGCGATCTGCTCGATCACGCGCGGCGAGCTGACATTCTCGAGGAAGACGACCTTCGCGTTCTCCTTCCTGATCTCGCGGATGATCCGCGCGAGGTCGGCGGGCGATGGCTCGCCCTCGTTGGCGACGCCGCGCGGCGCGCGGAACTCCACCCCGTAGCGCGCGCCGAAATAGGCGAAGGCGTCATGCGAGGTGAAGATCCTGCGCTTCTCCTTCGGGATCGGCGCGAAGAGGCCGGCGACCCACCGGTCGAGCGCCAGGAGCTCGTCCGCCGCGCGCGCCGCCTGGGCCGCGATCGCGGGGGCCGACGCAGGCCGCGCCTCCTCCAGCCCGCGGCCGATCGCGCGCAGCATCTGCGCGGCACGAGCGGCGTCCTGCCAGACATGAGGGTCCACCACGCCATGGCCATGCGAATGGCCATGGGAATGCCCGTGGCCATGGGAGTGGCCGCCGCGCGCGCGGATCGTCGCGACGCCCTGCGTCGCGAGCACGAGCCGCGCCTTGCCGCCGCCGGAGCGCGCGAGCTTCTCCATCCACGCGTCGAAGCCGTGGCCGTTCATCACCAGCACGTCGGCCTCCGCGCAGCGACGCGCATCCGCCGGCGAGGGCGAGAAGCCATGAGGGTCGACATCCGGCCCGGCGAGGGCCGAGACCTCCGCGTGCTCGCCCGCGGCCGACCGCGCCAGGTCGGCGAGGATCGAGAAGCTCGCGACGACCTTGAGGCGCGCATCGCTGCCGTGCGCCGGGCCGGCCGCGAGCGGGGTGATGGCGGCGGCAAGCAGGAGGGTACGGCGGCGCATGGTCTTCTCCCTTGCGTGGGTCATCCGCGCAGGTGCGGGCGCGGCAGGATGCGCGGCACGACCCCGCCCACCCCGCCGAACAGGACGGAGGCCGCGTAGGCGATGCCCGCGACGAGCACGATCGAGGGGCCTGACGGCAGGTCGGCCGCGAAGGACAGGACGAGGCCGAGATAGGCCGAGGCGGCGCCGATCGCCGTCGCGACCGCGATCATCCCGGCGACGCCCCTCGCCCAGAACCGCGCGGCCGCCGCCGGCACCATCATCAGCCCGACCGCCATCAACGTGCCCAGCGCGAGGAAGGCCGCGACGAGGTTGGCGACGAGGAGCACGAGGAAGGCGGCATGGATCGCGGCGCCCGGGCCGCCGGTCGCGCGCATGAAATCCGGGTCGAAGCATTCGACGACCAGCGCGCGATGCAGCGCCGCCATCGCCAGCATCGACGCCGTGGCCACCGCCGCGATCGCGACCAGCAGCGCGTCGTCGACCGCGAGCACCGAGCCGAAGAGGACATGGAGCAGGTCGATGCCCGCGCCGCCGAGCGACACGAGCAGCACGCCCAGCGCCAACGAGAAGAGGTAGAAGACCGCGAAGGTCGCGTCCTCGCGAAGCGGCGTCACGCGCGATAGCGCGCCGGCGGCGAGCGCCGTCAGCAGTGCCGCCGCGAAGCCGCCCAGCGCCATCGCGCCCAGCGACAGCCCCGCCACCAGGAAGGCCGCCGCAGCGCCCGGCAGGATCGCGTGGCTGAGCGCGTCGCCGACGAGGCTCATCCGGCGCAGTAGGAGGAAGACGCCGACCGGGCCGCAGCCCAGCGCCAGCGCCACGCCCGCCACCA
>Ga0194130_10008818_pt1 | contig 10599 bp, 12 predicted proteins | sample TA2KigsurfametaG_FD_160084 | JGI IMG/M metagenome (GOLD analysis project Ga0194130, IMG submission 160084) | Freshwater microbial communities from Lake Tanganyika, Tanzania - TA2015050 Kigoma 12 surface | ecosystem: Environmental > Aquatic > Freshwater > Lake | place: Tanzania: Lake Tanganyika... | reverse complement strand
AAGGATTTGTGGTCACCCTTTACTTTGGCTGGTTGCCGTTGTATTTGCCAGAGCTTTTCCCAACTCGAGTTCGAGCGGCGGGCAGTGGGATTGCTTACAATGTTGGCCGGTTTGCGACAGCGGTAGGCGTATTTCTCGCAGGAATGTTATTTGCATGGCTGGGCGGATCTTATCCTGCTGTGGGAGCAATCTGCGGTCTCATCTATGCGTTCGGAATACTAGCGATATTCTGGGCTCCGGATACGTCGAGACTGTCGCTGGACCGCGAGGATATGGTTTAGGATGAATTTGGTTTAGGATGACTCAGGGTGTTGCCGTGTGCAGAGCGATCAAGGAAGCACTGAGAACGGGGTTGCCCAAGGATCGCTGCGGAGCGAGTAAACGGCTTCAAAAACGTGTGACTCCTCGAGAAAAATTTGGAAACCGGTTTTTACGGTCTGTACAATGGTAGGGTGTTCGAGATTAGGAGGCTGCGATGAGTGATCAAGGTAGGAATCGAGACGGCTCCGAGGTCGATATGGAGCTCACCGATCGCTTTCCAGCAGAAACGTCGGATGCTTCAGGCGAGCGATCCGAAACCCTAGTGAGTCGGTTGAAGCATTGGGCTAGTACCGTTGATCAAAATTCTAAGACGGAAACAAGCGAGTATTTGGGCCAAGTCAACGCGCGGCAATCGGGAGAGTGAATCGCGATTGTTGTCCCGCTGGCTCGGGCTTGAGTGTGAGTTCTTTGTGCGGCATCCCTTGGATCAATCGAGGGATTCGCTGACGGACTATATCGGCTTGGTCACGTCGCTTCACCGGCAATTGCCGTGCGCGCCGAGTGTTTCTAATCCCCTGCGGCACTTTCTCGCCAATGGGAGTAGTATCTCTCTCGAAACGGGCGGTGTTGCGGATTTTTCTGCAGCGCTTTTCGAAACGGCAACGCCTGAATGCAGCAGTCCACGCGACCTTGTGGCGTACGAACTCGCCAATGAGCAGTTATTGGAGCAAGCGTTTACCGAGGTACGCAACAAGAGTAATTGGTCGTTGATCAAATCGAATACGGACGCTCACGGCCACACCTTAGGCCAGCATGAATCGTACGATATGCGCATTGCGCAAGGAGGATGGTTGATTGGGTGGTGGTGCGGCTTGATCGGCATGTTCCCGATGTTGCTCGTTTATCGGCTTCTCGCCAGCCTTTGGATGTTGCTGTTGCATGGTTTGTGGATGGTGGACAAATACGTTTACTTGACCGCGCTCAAACTGTTTTTGCTCAAGCCATCCCATGCGAAGGTGGGGGTGGCTCCAAAGGCCAGTCGAAAACCTCAGGAAGAAAACAGTTCTTCCGGATCGGGGGAGCTGGAGGAAGAAGTTTGGGTTCGAAGCCAATTCATGCCAACTCGGTGGCTACGTGTCGCAGCATTTGGATTGCGAGGGTTGCATCGACCGATCGCTTACGTGTTTGAGTGCCTGATTTGGCTGGTGGCGTTGCGATCTCAGCGAAGGGAGTTGGCTAGTTTTTTTGCAACACGATCCATCTTGGATGGTTCCGGTTACATCGATGAGCAGGGGCGTTACTGGGTCAGTCAACGCGCAGCCAGTGTGAACTGTGTTATCGGCTTTGGAAGTTACGGACGCAATCGTCCGATATTCCGTTGCGATGCGCTGTTGAGAGAGTTGTTCGCAGGTCCGTTTTGGTCCTTTCGCCGCTATGTACGATTGTTTCGCCGCAGGCAGCGGATCGAGCTTGCGATCGGTGATTCGGGGATGTGCCAGCAATCGCAGTACTTGCGATTCGGAGTGACTTCTCTGCTCCTGGATTGGGTTGAGATAGGCCAGGGGACGGGAGCACCACGTTTGCAGTCTGAAATCGAATCGATGAATGAGTTTGCGAGGGACTGGATGTTGGTCCGCACGGTGCAGGATTCGAAGAATCGAGATCGATCGGCACTGGAACTGCAGCGATTGTATTTGAAGATCGTCAAGCAATGGCTTGGAAAAAAGGAAGATGTGCCTGCGGAAGCGTGGGATATCGTCGGGATGTGGCAAACCACGCTAAATCAAATGGTTCTCAAGCCACAGACGCAGACGGAATTGCCAATGACTCTCATCGGCAGGATTGACTGGCTCACCAAATTGTGGCTGCTCAACCAGATGGAGTCGGGGACATCTTGGCAAGTTCGAAAGAAGATCGATATCCGGTACCATGAATTGTCTGAGGATGGTTATCATCGGCAATTGACCAACTATCTCAATTTAGCACCGGTAATCCGAGACAGCGAGATCGCGCGAGCTCGACGGACTCCACCGAACGATTCCCCGGCCCGCCGTCGCGGTAGTTTGATCCGTGAACTCTCTGGAGAAAACTCGGAATTGAGGGTGGATTGGCGCAACGCAACCTATGAACTCGATGGAACGCGTTACTCGGTCCAATTCTAGGCCTACATTACTTCGAGGACTTGGCAGAACGATGATCGGCTAGGAATTTGAGCTGTTGGTACATGGTCTTCTGAATGGGTGCGTCAAATCCGTGGCGTTGGGCGGCTCGGAGGGCATTGCAGTAGATAACATCTACCTCCATGGGTCTGCCATGTAGGAAATCCAACCGCATGCTACTGTCGTATGGCACCATATCATCGGTATGATCAATAACCCAATCGACGTACGATGGATCGATTTGGGATCCGCAGTGTGAAGCGGATTGGCGGACTTCTTCACTGATCCGTCTCGCTAACTCCCGCGAGTTTGGATCCGCCATGATGGCATCGGTGCTGGCGTTTAGAATCACGGATAGTCCATTGAACGGGATGTTCCACATGAGTTTACGCCATCGCGTGGTGGTTAGATCGTCTGTCAGATGGCATTCGATTTTGGAGCCGCACAAATCCTGGTGGATTTGCTTCAAGAGTACGTCTGGGGGGCCTTGTTCGGATTCATCGAGTCCGCGGTAGGGGCCGAATACGATCTTGCCATAATCGAGATGCTTGATGTGTCCGGGACCGATTTTGTTGGAGCATAAAAAGCAGCATCCGCCAGCGACTTTTCCTTTTCCTAGCAGATCCAATGCGGATTGTTCGACGTGCAGACCATTTTGTAGCACCAGTGCGATCGACTCGGAGTGAAGGATAGGTGGAAGTATTTTTGGAAGCAAATGGTTTTGCGTGCTTTTGAGCCCGACCACCACGCAATCGCATTTCGGCATATCTTCTGGTTTGGCGTACGCGTTCACCTTGGGCAAATAGAAATCGCCATTTTTGCTATCCACTCGCAATCCGTGATCACGTACGTGTTTGTAATCGGAGTTCAGCAGGAAATGCACATCGAGTCCAGAGTGGGCCATTAATCCGCCGTAGAAGCCACCGAGTGCACCGGTTCCAATGATCCCGTACTTCAGTTTCATGATCTGTGCCTTTGTTGTACTTGTTTCCACCGAGTTTCATGGACACGGTGTTACATGGATACCGTGTTCCATGGATACCGTGTTCCATGGATGGGGAGGATTTTAATCGCGAGGTTGATGGTTCGTTCCGTAGGACTTCGCGAGCCACAAACGATCGGGGGTGACGATTCGGATCAAGAAGCCCAGGGTAAGGCTCACGCTGATGAGTATCAAGCCGGTGAGTAGGGTTACCAAGAACCCAGCTAATGGCGTACTAAGCATCTCCTTAAAACTGCTTTCGGGAACAACCCGGACCAAGATTAACGCGTGGATGGATATAGCTCCAGCGACCAGCTGCAGCGCGGGAACAAATTGTGATAGTGCAACCAAGACTCCACCTCGAATGATGAAGAGCATCGGGAGTGGTTTCGTGATGCAAAAGTAGTAGCCCGTTAAGGCCATAAGAAAAATGGCAAATCCTGAACCAAGCTTCGCCGATGTATTGGTAATGGCCCATGCAACTAGTGCTGGCACGATGAGATTGAAGGCGAGGATGATGGTCCACTCGATGGACAGGATAAGAGGGCTGGCGAGCACTCTGGATTGCTCATGCAACAGCCGTTCATCATCTCCTGATTGGTTGCTGATGCGAGGCGGTTGGTACGGGTTTTTCGCGTCAACGAGGGGGCTCGTTGGTGGATTCTGGGGTGATGGAAATTGGGAGTTTGGTCGGGTTCCCGGATCCATGGCGCATCTCAGCGAGGGTAGCGACGATCGAATGGTGGCTCGAGTTGGGTTGTCGCTTCGTGGATCGAGGGTCGCGACAATCACTGTAAAGTATGATAATGGACATAAAAAAAGCAGCTTTGGCTTTTCAGCCAAGCTGCTTGAATTTTCTGCGACTTGAGAGCCCGCGAACCGCGGTTGGTGCATGACCGATGGCTTGGTCACGCATGACCAATCCGTCGACGGACGAACCAAACACGAAGCCTCTCGGATGAACTCCCGAGTGCAACCAATTCGAACCGTGGTGCGAATTGGTTGGTTTGAAACTTCGAGGTTTGAACGGTGAGTCTGTTGCCGTTTTGTTGGTGCGGACCCGGTTCGAGAACGCCGAAATTACTTGAGTTCGACGGTTGCGCCAGCTTCGGTGAGCTCTGCCTTGATCTTCTCTGCGTCTTCCTTGGAAACTTGTTCCTTGATCTTCGCAGGTACACCTTCGACGAGCTTCTTTGCGTCCATGAGGGAGAGGCCGGTAAGGTTCTTCACAACCTTAACGACATCCAGCTTCTTGTCGCCGAAAGCGGTCATCACGACGTCGAATTCGGTTTGAACAGCTGGAGCAGCAGCGGCGCCGCCAACATCTGCAGGGGCTGCCATAACAACAGCTCCACCAGCAGCGGCTTCGATTCCGTGCACTTCCTTCAAATAGTCGCTCAACTCTTTGGCTTGCTTGAGCGTCAGGCCGACGATCTTCTCGCCTAAGGTCTTGATTTCTTCCGCGAAAGCGGTTGCTGAATCGGACATTCTAACGATCCTCAAAATGGTAAAAACACTAAAACTAAACTCACCGGCGAGAATGGTAAACCGGCTGTTCGACACGTACACGTTTTGGTATCGCCTTCATGGTTCATGAGAGGAACGACGCCGTTATTCCCGACCGTTGCCGGTAGGGAGTTGATTCCTAACCTTCGCTTCCTTCGCGGTCTTCGATCATCTTCTTGACTTGACCAGCGATCTTGCGTGCTGGACCGACCAATTGACCGGACAAGGTAGCTCCCGGTGACAGGATTTGGCCGACGAGCATGGAAATCTGCTCTTGGCGGCTTGGCCACTTCGACACCTTCTTGACTTGGTCAGCGGTCATCGCTTCCCCGTCCATCACGCCACCCTTGATCTCGAGTTTCGAGAAGGTTCCCGAGTCGGCGAGTTTGGTAACCGTTCGAACCAGCGAAACGAAATCTTCGCAACCCCAGATCACCGCCAAGCTCCCCGATTGATTTTCGAAAGCTGGGCGGAGGGAAGTTCCTTCGGTGGCCATGACCGCAAGCGATCGCTTGACAACCATCAACCCGATGCCTTGGTCCCGGAGGGTTTTGCGAATGGTGTAATTTTCATTGCCGGTCATTCCGACGATGTTAGCGACGATAGCGTCATTCACACCGGAGAGGCGACCAGAAATATCGCGTGCAATAAGTCTTTTGACAACCTTGCTCATCTTTCACCTCTTCCTTACATCGATACGCGAACGCTTGGAGACATCGTTGCACAAATCGCGATCGATTTGATGTATGTACCCTTGACCGTGTTGGGTTTGAGCGACTGAACGTAGGAGATAAACGCTCCGATGTTCTCGACCAACTTATTTGCGTCGAAGCTCATCTTTCCAACGACAGCGTGCAGGTTAGCACCCTTGTCATTTCGGAACTCAACCTTACCGGCCTTGTATTCTTTGACGACTCGAGCAACGTCGGTCGTGACCGTTCCAGCACGTGGGGACGGCATCAACCCGCGAGGTCCGAGGACCTTACCGAGAGGACCAACCATACCCATCATGTCAGGAGTTGCGATGCAGACGTCGAAATCGAGCCAACCATCTTTGATTCGCTTCGATAGTTCGTCGGCACCCACCGCGTCCGCGCCTGCTTCTTCTGCGGCTTTGGCGAGATCACCCTTGGCGAATACAACGACCCGCTGGACCTTGCCAATCCCGTTGGGAAGAACCACGGATCCTCGAACGATTTGATCGGCTTGAGCCGGATCGATCCCCAGGTTCATGTGGATTTCCACCGTCTGGTCAAATTTTCTACCCGAGAACTGCTTGAGCAGATCCACGGCCTGCTGCAACGGAACCGGGGTCTTCCCTGGCGCCTTTGCGAGCATGGACTTCATTGCCTTTGTTGGTTTCACCATTGCGTTGTCCCCTCGATTAGCCTACGACCTCGATGCCCATGCTGCGTGCAGTACCTTCGATCATGCGTCGTGCATGCTCGAGATCCCTCGCGTTCAGGTCGGCCATCTTCTTGTTACAAATGTCATCGACCTGTGCTCGAGTGACCTTGCCAACTTTTGTTTTGTGTGGTTCGCCGGATCCACTGGCGATACCTGCCGCCATCTTCAGTAAAGCCGAAGCTGGAGGACTCTTTGTAATGAACTCGAAACTACGGTCCGAGTACACGGTTACGACTACAGGAATCGGGGTGCCATTGAACTCACGGGTGCGATCGTTGAATTGCGAAACGAACTGCCCTAAGTTGATCCCGAACTTACCGAGTGACGTACCGACCGGAGGAGCCGGAGTGGCCTTGCCACCTGGCACTTGAAATGCCGCTTTGCCTACGACTTGTTTGGCCATGTCAAACGAAACCTAATTGATGAAAACGCTATTTGGTGACAGAAAGCATCGTGCAGGACGAACGGTTGTTCGTTCCGCCCAAAACAACTCTGCCTGGACTACAGGGATTCGATCTGCCAGTGATCCAGTTCGACCGGAGTACTGCGTCCAAAAATATTGATGATGACGGTAACTCGCCCATTCGCTTCGTCGATACGGTCGACATCTCCTTCGAGGCTCTGGAAGTTTCCTTCCTTCACTCGAACACGATCTCCCGGACGGAATGGAATGGACGTCTTGGGTGCTTGTTCTTGATCGACATCGGGATGGGCTAGCTTAACGATTCGCTCGACATCCGCATCTGTCATCGGAGTCGGCTTTCCATAGGTGCCGGTGAAGTCACCAATCCCTGGGGTCTCTCGCACAAGGAACCAAGTGTCATCGTTGATGACCATCTGGATCATCAGATACCCAGGGTACAGCTTGCGTTTGACAACACGCCGCTTACCTGCACGGGTAAACTCCACCACATCTTCGGTCGGAACAAGAATCTCGCCGAAGCACTCTTTTAGATTGGATAGCTTGATCCGCTTTTCCAAGGCCTCACGAATGGAATCTTCACGGTTGAAAGCAACCTTGAGAATGTACCATTGTGGTCCGTTAGAAACGGAGTCGGTAGCTGCTGTTGTGGTAGAACTATTCACTCGAAAACCTAGCGCCAGTACACACGAATCACCAAACAATCACCCCGAAAGAGTCAAAATGACACCTCGGGTCGGTTGCTGGTCAATCTCCTGGCTTTCTCGCCACCGTTGTTCGAATCCGATCTATCCCAACGAGAGGCCTAAACCAACACCGTCAGAACCAGTCCGTTCCCAAACCAATCGGGGCGTGCCAAAAAAATCAACTCACTCCCAACAAATCAAACAGCAATTGCCAAATTGCATCATAGCAAAAGAGCAGAATTGCCAGGAACGCCATAGTGAATATAACCACCATGGACGCTCTGTAAAGCTCAGTTTTGGGCGGCCACGAAACCTTACTCATCTCTGCCTCAACCGAGATCAGAAAATCCGCAAAACGTGGCCAATTTACTAAGCGATACGCAAACCACATGCCTGCCAGGACCAGCGTCGTAGGCAGCCAATACCTTGATAGGCTCCAAAAGTTAGAGCCTTCTCCCGTCGCTGATGGCGAGATCCAGGCGCCCATCGCTTCGAACAGTTGCCAGCCACCAAGCCAGCAAGCCAGCCATATCGCCAAGCAGGTTAGTTGGCGTACGATCCGCCCTTGCTTCTGCTTGTACAGCGAGGTTGCGAAAAGTTCGCTACCCAAGGAGCGATTGAGCGACTCTTCCATAACCATTGCCATATATTTCCGAAATGCTGTCGAAATGGATGATTTTGACGGAAGGCGACGTCGCTTTAGCGACGTCCCTGTCGCACGACTTGAGCGTCGGCTCAACTCGAGCAACAACTCGTTACTTCCAACGGGCCTCGATTCAGTACCTGCATGATCCAACAAGTGAATCATATCGATTGTGAATCCCAGCAGGGGCGGCAGGAATCGAACCCGCAACCCCCGGTTTTGGAAACCGGTGCTCTGCCAATTGAGCTACACCCCTAACCAACAAAAGAGACGGGGCGCATCGCCCCGAACCCTTGAACCAAGCCACCACAGAAACTGTACCGACTTGGCATTGCTCTATTCTCTAAGTGGTCCCCCAAGCCGAAATGCTCAAGAGACGCATCGATCGAGGTAGTTTCAATTACTCGATGATCTTGGTAACAACACCAGAGCCAACCGTCTTTCCACCTTCGCGGATCGCAAAACGGACGCCATCGTCGATCGCGACGGTCTTTTGCAGTTCGACGGTAACGCGAACGTTATCACCAGGCATGCACATTTCTGCACCTACCAGGTTTGCGGTTCCAGTAACGTCGGTGGTTCGGAAGTAAAACTGAGGTCGGTATCCTGAGAAGAACGGGGTGTGGCGTCCACCTTCGTCTTTGCTCAAGCAATAGACTTCCGCTTCGAACTTCTTGTGCGGGGTGATGCTACCTGGCTTGGCCAAAACTTGACCTCGCTCAATATCTTCACGCTTCACACCGCGAAGCAAACAACCAACATTTTCCCCTGCGCGTGCTTCCTTCATTTCCTTGCGGAACTGCTCCACACCCGTGACGGTCGTCTTCTTCTTTTCTTCCATCAAGCCGATGATTTCGACTTCTTCGCCGACCTTGACCATGCCTCGCTCAATCCGGCCTGTCGCAACAGTACCGCGACCTTCGATGCTGAACACATCTTCGATCGCCATCAAGAACGGCTTATCTTCTTCACGGGTCGGTTGTGGGATGAACGAGTCGATCGCATCGAGCAAGTCCGAAATGCACTTCGACGCCGAAGGATCCGCAGGCTTATCATAAGCAGCCTTGGCGTTTCCTCGGATGATCGGGGTTTCCTCCCCTGGGTATCCATACTTCGAGAGGAGTTCACGGATTTCCAACTCGACCAACTCGAGCAATTCTTCGTCGTCCACCAAATCGCACTTATTCAAGAACACAACAATCGCCGGAACGTCAACTTGACGTGCCAGGAGAACGTGTTCTTTGGTTTGCGGCATCGGGCCGTCAGCGGCACTTACCACGAGGATCGCGCCGTCCATTTGCGCGGCACCAGTGATCATGTTCTTAATAAAATCCGCGTGACCAGGACAGTCGATGTGTGCATAGTGACGATTTGCTGTCTCGTACTCAACGTGCGATGCAGCGATCGTAACCGTCTTGGTTGCGTCACGGACGGTACCACCCTTGGCGATATCCGCATAGGTCTTCGGTGTGGCCAAGCCTTTGGCGGCTTGTACCGCTAGCAAGGCACCAGTTGTGGTTGTCTTGCCATGGTCGATGTGACCGATCGTTCCAACGTTGCAGTGGGGTTTCGTGCGTTCAAATACCTCTTTGGCCATGTTTAGCTACAACACCTACAAATAAAAACCCTGAAAACCGTCGCCGTGAGGTCATTTCCCTGGGGTCATTCCCACGTGCAACTAAAGAACCACAATTTTTTTATTCCCGTACAGACCCGATCCCCTAGATTCTTCCCCTAGAAAAATCGTGCCCAGACTCGGCAGAATCCAAAGCATAAGCAAAGTCGATAAACATGCAATGCTGGAAACGACTCCTCCACCGCACAAAGCTGCTGATGGGACTTGAACCCATGACCTCTTCCTTACCAAGGAAGTGCTCTACCAACTGAGCTACAGCAGCAATGGCTTGGGAGAGCGGGTGAAGGGAATCGAACCCTCGTATTCAGCTTGGAAGGCTGCTGCTCTACCATTGAGCTACACCCGCATTTACTTTTACTAACCGCCACGAAATCGATTGGCCTCAAGATCAATTGACCGCATGACTTCGCTCTCGTCGACCCCCCTTACCCCAAAAATCAAACCCGGATCAGGGTGGCTGTCGCCACCTCTGCCAAGAGTTCAAATTCTCACTCCGGTCGCTGTCAGCACCAACACGTGATGTTTCCCAGGACGGGAAATGGGGTGAATGGAGCCGAACAGTGGGAGGTGTAGGATTCGAACCTACGTAGGCATAGCCAACGGATTTACAGTCCGTCCCCTTTAACCGCTCGGGCAACCTCCCTCGTCTTATTCTACTTTTTCCAAATCGTGCTGAGCCAAGTCGTTTCAACCAAACTTGATGCTCCATGGCCGCCACCTCTTCCATACCAGAAAGAGGACCTCCACACGAGCAAAAGCCGGCGATGGGACTCGAACCCGCAACCTGCTGATTACAAATCAGCTGCTCTGCCAATTGAGCTACGCCGGCGTGTTGCTGATTTTAGGCTTGCTGGTTTTCGGCCTCGCGACGATCGCTCGCTCAGGACCTCTGCCTTCA
>Ga0194130_10008813_pt1 | contig 10607 bp, 9 predicted proteins | sample TA2KigsurfametaG_FD_160084 | JGI IMG/M metagenome (GOLD analysis project Ga0194130, IMG submission 160084) | Freshwater microbial communities from Lake Tanganyika, Tanzania - TA2015050 Kigoma 12 surface | ecosystem: Environmental > Aquatic > Freshwater > Lake | place: Tanzania: Lake Tanganyika... | reverse complement strand
CGGTCAGACAACTCAATTTTAAGGTAAACGCCTCGAGCTGCTGCTCGATATCAGCGAGTGTACATCCGCGATCGAGCGAGCGTTCGAGTACAGATGCATCGTCGGTCAGGCCCGAAAAACCATACCCCCCGCACGATCCTTTGAGCTGGTGGACGTAGCGACGCAATGCGTCTCGGTCTCCGGTTCTTTCCGCTTCGAGAATCGCTTGAATGCGATCGGGCATGTTTGAAACGAACTCAGTCAATAATTCCCTGAAGTCTGGGTCGTTAGCAAACTCCGAGTAAATCGGAGTATTCGACCGAGGATCGATAATTCCTTCATTGGACATAGCGTTCATCCCATCACGAACACTGCAGCGTCTAACTGTCATAAAATCCCATCGCCGAATGGAAGCATTGACGATTGCGAAGATTCTCCGGAAGTATTACCTACGATTTCGCGAACGCAAGTAAACCGTAGGGAAAGGCAAATAGATTCATGGCTGATAGGAGGAACTGCATCCAAGATAGGATCCGAGCCCCTCGTGAAGCATTCATGCCAAGGAGTGAACCAGAGAATAAATTGGTACTCAAGTAGACAACTTACCAAAATCGTTGGATGCTCAGTGCCCCGCCAACACATCCATAAAGATTCTCGACCTGGAACCATCCGTACAATTTCCATCGGCTAAGTATTTGATCCGCGAAGGGGAAACGCTTTTGTTCAACGCCGCAGGAGCGTTCGACCACCACTTCGGCTGACCAATCCTTTCAGTTCCAGCACGCTGATCGTACTTAGCACGCGAGGGACCGGTAGTGCCGAGCGCGAAATAACTAGATCGATATCCGTCGATTGAGCATCGATCGCCATCAGTACCTTTTGCTCAATCTCGTTGAGTTGCAACTCCGAAGGTTTGTGAACGACAACGCCGGAGCCTACCTCGGTCCGGAACGCCATCGGACCAAGATGCTCGATGACATCATCTGCATCTTCGATGAGAATTGCTCCATCCCGAATCAATTGATGGCAACCCCGTGAAGTCCTCGAGGTTACGGGGCCTGGAATCGCAAACACGTCTCGGCCTTGTTCCCCCGCATGGCGAGCGGTGATGAGGGAACCCGATCTATTGGCAGCCTCGACAACCACAACCCCAAGGCTCAACCCGCTGATGATTCGATTTCGCTGGGGAAAGACACCTGCCTTGGGTTTGGAGAAAGGAGGCGTCTCGCTCAAGAGAACTCCATTCTCGGAAACCTGCTGCGCAAGATCCTTGTGTTCAGGGGGATAGATCTCCGATACGCTACCACCCAAGACAGCGATTGTCCGCCCAGACGCCTCGATCGCAGCGCGATGGCAAACAGCATCAATTCCCCTCGCAAGTCCACTTACGATCGTCATTTGGTAATTGCACAACCCTGTCGTAACGCGTTCTGCCATCTGTCGACCGTAGTGAGTCGCATGCCGCGTTCCCACGATCCCGATCGCCAAAGAATCCGACGCCCTAAATGCACCCTTGGCGAATAGAACCAGCGGTGGATCCTGGATTTCCTTGAGGAGCTTGGGGTAAGTGCGATCCCATGGCAGAAGAATATCGATCGAATGGTCGTGACAATGATCCAGGATCCGCGATGCCATTCCATCGTGGCTCGCCTCACGAATCGCAGAAGCCAACTTCGGCCCCACACGATGAACGCGACTGAGTTGGCTCAGCGTCGCCGACAGTACGCTACCTGCCGATGAAAAGGACTGAAGAAGCCGAAGCATCGTTTTCGGACCGATACCAGGAACCAACGCCAATCGCAAAAATGCATCACGGTCCTCGACGGGAATATCAGGGAGGGTATCGATCGTCAGGGACGAATCCTCCACGTCCGACGAATCGATCTTGGTGCCCCCTTCTTCGAGTAGAAAATCGAAATGCTCGTTGTCTACCAAATCATCGGTCAATCCCCCCAATACGCTCGGAGGCTCCAAGCGAAGGAATGATTGGCGTGAAGGGACACCATCTTCGGAAGATTCGTGCTGCGTGGACATGGTCGGCTCCTGGGGGGAATCATCGTTACTACCAAGATACCGTCGTCATGGTGCGTGTGGGGAAGTGTACGGCCCACCTATCAACAGCCTCAGAGAGGACACCTCTCAACGCCTGTCGGTTTTCGAAACACTTCCGCAGCACCGATCACGAATCATGAAGAACTTTCGGAGCATTTAACGCAAAACATATTGCGACAAAATCCGCATCAACGCCGAAAAAAGCCCCCTCTACCCGAAGAAACCACGTAAATCGGGACTGGATATTTACGCAAAAGGCAATGCGGAAACTGGACAGCCAGATCCTATTTCCGAAACATTAAGATTCATCGTCACGCATGCACTATTAATCTTTTCGATACAAGCCGAGCGGCAACCAGCTTAACCTCTTTGTTGATATAGACTTAGATGGTATTCGCCAACGTCCAACGCAAAAACGAAATCGCTTAATTCCCAACAGTTATCCCATTTCTTAGTCGTATTCTTTACTAACGCTAGCGCAATCAGTGCTCCTTGGCTTCCACACACAACCCGATACCTAGGGCTTTATCTCAAGCCAAGCAGCATTGGCGTACCGTGTATCAAAATTGATAAACCCATTGCCCACGGCCGTGGGCTAGAAAGTCTTTCTTGGAAACAACCATTTTTTAAATCACTGTTCCATTGGTATCAAGGGATCGCCATGACTCAAGTTCGCAAATTGGTTCTTCACATCGATGACGATCCCGACTTTTTGAAACTGGCTGCACACCATCTCCGAAAAGAAGGGTATGAGGTTGTGAGCGTCGAAGACTCTAGTAAGGCGATGGAGGCATTATTACGAACCGGCGCGCGAGTCGTACTATTGGATATCGATATGCCTGGCAAGGACGGCCTGACCTTGCTTCGCGAGATCAAACTACGGGATTCTGGGATCCAAGTCACGATGTGCACAGGGATGGTATCCATTCAGACGGTCCTTCGCTCCACGTCGCTCGGTGCCGAAGGATTGCTCTTCAAACCGTTGAGCGATTTGAAAAAGCTTTCGGAAGCTGTTTCTATCTCTTTTCGAAAAATCGAGAAATGGTGGGAGGCACTTGCGGAATGGAAAGCAATCAATGGATCGATTCGGACGATTCCGAAATGCTCACCTGCCTTGGCAGTTCTATCCGAGTAACTATCCAACCAATTGCGTAGACCAGTCCAATCGAGGACGAATCACAGGACCATACCAGGATCCTAGATATTCGCGCCGCATCGCGCCTGTGTCGTGCACCACGAACGTCAAAACCGAATCGCATGCAATGGATGGTTGACCAACCTCGGGCCCCAAAAACACGCTGACAACATACCTGGAATCATTGAGAAAGTTGGCGGGCACTCTGCAGATAGTTCGATAGCGCCCTTGTTGAAGCGGTCGGCCAAACGTGGTGTCGTTTCCTGAGTTCATCGAAGGCGCATTCGCGGACGAAAAGACAAAAACCCCTGTCTCGTCACGCAATTGGATCTGTACGCAATTCACGGCATCGGCTTGGATGACATCGTACTCGACCATCAACTCGATTTCACGATCGATATCGACTTGAGGAGTCGGGGTATCGGAGACCGTTCCGCCTACAGCGATACGACGCAATCGAACCGCCGTGGACTGCGGTGCCTCGTGTTCGCCCCATTCCACCAATCCATCGATCGAGTTCATGGAATGCAAGTACTTTTCGATGACTTGGCTTGGCACGCCGTCCATGGCTAATTTACCCGCATCGATCAACAACGCTCGCGAACACATATTCGAGATCGCGGCTAAATTGTGGGAAACAACAAGAACCGTTCTTCCTTCGCTCCCCAACTCCGTCGCCTTCCCCATGCACTTACGCTGGAATGCTTGATCGCCCACACTCAGCACTTCATCGATGATCAATACGTCCGGTTGCAGATGAGCAGCAACCGAAAAGCCCAACCGCACCGTCATTCCACTGGAATACCGTTTGACAGGTGTGTCCAAAAAAGGGGAAATCTCGGCGAACTCAACGATTTGTTCGAATCGTTTTTTGATTTCGGATCGCTTGAGTCCCAGGATCGCGCCGTTGAGAAAGATGTTTTCGCGACCGGTCAACTCTGGATGAAAGCCTGTTCCAACTTCAAGCAGGCTACCCACGCGCCCGCGAACACCGACCCGACCTGACGTAGGGGTAACGATTCGGGACAAGATCTTTAAAAGCGTGCTTTTCCCTGCCCCATTATGCCCGACGACACCGACCACCTCCCCGTGTGCAACCGAGAAGCTTACATCGCGAAGTGCCCAAAATTCATTTCCTTCGAAGCGTTCGTCGTTCTGACGCCGCTCGTCGATAATGACATCGCTCGTCGAATACCAAAGCTTGCGTTGGATCCAATTTTTCGCGCTCGATGCGATCACCTCGGTGAGGCGACTGTATTCGCTCCCCGATCCCAAACGGAACCGTTTGCAAACGCTTTCGACGTGGATCGTGGTTTTACGTGAGGGTACCATCGGTTTCATCAGATCCTATCCGCAATCCATTGGTTGGCTCGCTGGAACCATGCAAGACCGGAAACCACGATCCCCAGTGTTACTATCAGAGCCGTCGCCAACCCAAGAATGCTGGGAAGCGGCGAGCCAAACAATCCATACCTCGCGAGTGAAATGGTTGCTGCCACGGGATTGGATTCGTACACAACCAACAGCCATGGACTCAGCAAATTTCGAATCTTTTCTGTGCCATACACGACCGGCGATACAAACATTCCAATTTGCAAAACAAATGGCAATGCGTATCCGACGTCCCGATAATGGGCGTTGAGAGCGGACAACCAGAGGATGCACCCGAAACAAAACACCACCAACCATGAGGCAGCGATTAACGCAAGAAGCGCGGTGTTCCAATGGATCGTCACTCCGGAAAAGTAACAGACCGGTAGGATCAACACCGAACCGACCAGCATGTCGAATACAGCGCATAGAAGACTCGACAGAGGCAATAGCATTCGGGGGAAGTAGATCTTGGTAACGACATGCCGGTAGTTTACTAACGAGCCTGTCGCGTCGCGTAGGCTGTTGTTTACCATCTGCCAAAGAAGCATCCCGACCAGAATGATTGGGGCGTACCCCCAGGTCGAGGTTACTTCGCCTGATTCGGTTCGATTCGCCCCTAGAACGAAAAACAGGGCCAGAAAGATCAGCGTACTCATCAACGGCTGGATAAGTACCCACAAAACACCGACGAAAACTTGTCGGTATCGAATCAAAAGATCTCGGAGAAAGAAGCTGTACAGCAGTTCCTTTGCCTGCCAGCCTTCTCGTAATTGCCCCAAGCCCCAGACGTCGCGTTGCCCATAGTACCGAAGGGGTTGGCTTGTTGTTTCATCCGATGACATAATACGCCGCGAACCCGCACACTTCGCCTAAAAGGAAAAATGTACCCCCTGTTCGCCTGCACTTCAAGCGAATAGGGGCCGAGCCTTATCAGGTCATCGGCCCCGTCGCTCCCTTTGTATCGATTGTGTCGCCAAAGGGAGATTTCAGCTCTCAGCAATCACTAGACTGCTCCGACTGGTCCACACTGTCCCTTCGCTATGCTCAAGACATCGAAGGATACGTCACGTTGTCGGACAGGAGAATGAACAATTGCAGGCACACCACGAGCAATTAGCGTCCGTCGATTAACGACCGTAGATCGAGATCCCCCAACCACCGCCGTAGGACGGACCACTGGGAAATCCTCCTCCACCGAATGACGGCCCGGCAGGCCAATTTCCGCCATTCGCTGCACCACCGTTGAACCCATTTCCGTAATAACCGTTGTTAAAACCGTTATTGAAACTCCCATAATAGGATCCGTAATTACCTGAGCCAAAATTGTGATAGCCGTAATTGCTATAGCCAAGTGGTCGACCGTAGGCGAAGGGGGTCACGAGGATCGGCCGGTTGCTGATCACCTGCCCTCCGTATCCATTCCCATGCCCATGGTGATGCGAGGGGGCGCAATGCGTCGGCGCGCGAAAGCGGTTGTGATCTGCCTTGGCCTCGGACAATCCAACGCCGAAACTGGAAAACCCAACAACAACTAGCCCAAGCCCTAATCCAATCCCATTTCGAAACAACATCGTCGTATCCTCCGAACAAACTTCTTCTCGACGCCACCAGCATCGCGAGTGGTAGCGTCCTCGTTTCCTTCTTCGCGTGCGTTTCCTTACAACATCAAATGGCGTACCGTAAAAATCAAATGGTGCATCGTAAACTATCGAATTTTTAAAAATAGGCTCAAGCCAATCCAGGAAAACGAAGGATGCACAACCCAGCATTTCCCACACACATCACCGAAAATCGAGAAAAACGACCGTTGCCGACCTAGGCTCTTGGGCGAGATCCCCTACCATGACCGAGACCGTCCATCGTCCTTTTCTAACACGTATCAGCTAGATCAAATTGAGCGCAAGCTGTGTCATCTGAATTACTGCAAGTCGATAATCTAGTAAAACGCTACGGTGATTTTTTCGCGCTCAACGGTTGCACCCTTTCGGTGAAGCCCGGCTCGATCTTTGGATTGCTAGGACCTAATGGCGCGGGCAAAACCACGTTGATTCGATGCTTGCTCGGATACTTAAAGCCCACTTCTGGCCAAGCGACGATCGGCGGGGTGGATTGCATTCGCAACAGCTTAGAAGTCCGTCGCAGCGTCAGCTACCTACCGGCTGAGTCCAAACTATTTCGCTTGATGCGCGGCGTCGATTGCCTTCAGTTCTTCACATCGGTACACCCTCGCGGAGACCGGAACCTCGCCGACTCCATTGCGAAGCGATTGGATCTGGACTTAACCCGTAGAGTCGCCTTCATGTCGACTGGAATGCGTCAGAAGCTAGCCATATGCTGCGTGATGAGTTGCCCAAGCCCGCTAATCGTGCTCGACGAACCCACTGCCAACCTCGACCCCACCGTCCGATCGATTGTTTTGGAACTGGTGCGAGAAGCCAGAGACCGCGGCTCAACGGTTGCCTTTTGCTCCCACGTACTGAGTGAAATCGAAGAAATCTGCGACAGCGTTGCAATCCTTCGATCTGGCAAAGTCGTCCACAGCGGGCTCCTTTCATCGATCCGGCAAACGCATCGATTGACTGCGACCAAATCGGTCGAACTCGATCGAACCGCACTACCAGAGGACGCTCGTGTTCTGGAGTGGACAGCAGAGAAACTCGTGATCGATCTTCCTGGAACGCTGGACCGGTACGTGACATTTATGGGGAATCAAGGCCTGTCCGGGGTCCAGGTTGAGATGGTGGGGCTACGGAATCTGTATGAACAGCACCATAACGGCGCAGTAATTCGCTCGTCCTAACCCCGCGGACTTCGAAATCTACGGGCAATGGCATTGTGCATCTTCGATAGATTTCGGTAGTACAATTCGACGGATAGGCTGGCGTGGGGTGATGCCGATCGCTCTCTGAGTGATCATTGCGTTCCACCAATTCTATGCTGGATGGCTCCGATGATGGGTGTTGTATTTCCAAGGGAGCTAGGAAAAGTGTCCTCGATCCGAAGACCTACTGCAGAAAAACAGATTAGAATAAAGAGTATCCAAATATACCTTCCCACAGGCGACGATCATGGAACCGGATTTGAACGCTCAGTATTCGAGCATCATGCTTGTTGACGACAGCACGATTCTTCGCGATCGGCTGGCGGAAGCGTTTCAGGAACGAGGCTACCGCGTGGAACTCGCCAGTAATTGCGACGAAGCGGTCGAAGTTTATCGTCGGAATCCAACGGAGCTTGCGGTGGCTGACTTACGAATGCCTGGGCGACCGGGCCTGACGTTGATCAGCGATCTCAAGGAGATCAATCCCGACGTTTTGGTGCTGATTCTATCTGGGTTTGGGAGCATTTCGACCGCGATCGATGCTATCAAACTGGGAGCCGTCAACTTCCTGCCTAAGCCTGCCGACGTGGACGATATTTTGTCGGCCTTCAAAAGGGGTGGTGCCGAGGTAGACGTCCCGGAGACCGATGAAGAAATCCCTGTTCCAACGTTGGCGCAAGCCGAATGGGAGCATATCCATCGAGTGCTCGCGGATTGCAGCAACAACATCTCAGAAGCAGCGCGACGATTAGGGATTCATCGTCGTTCGTTACAAAGAAAACTCCGAAAGCGAGCCCCGTAGCGACTTGCTCGAGGATCGACGCATGCGCGGGCCGATGTCGCCAGCACTTCCAACGATTCACTCCCACTCGTCGAGGAGTTCTTTATGGCAATCATCGTTCGCGAAGTATCTACCGCAGACCTTGATCCCCTTTGGGAATTGATCGGACATGCCAATACGGGCATGACCTCACTAAAAATCGATCAAGAACAACTCGCGGACCGGATTGAACGTTCCCACTTTGCCTTTCGCAGGACACAAGAACACCCGGAAGGGGCCCCCTATGTATTTGTCATGCAGGATATAGCCTCGGGAAAGCTTGTCGGCACATCCTGTATTTTTTCTAAGACCGGAGGGTACGAACCCTTTTACGCGTACCAAGTCGTTAGTGAGCTTCATTCTTCGGCGTTGCTCGAGCAAACGCGAGAAATCCGGGCCTTGCACTTGATCAAAATCCACAACGGGCCAACCGAACTTGGTGGGCTCTTCCTTCTCCCCAACTTTCGAGGCTCCGGTGCCGGGCGATTGTTGAGTTTGTCACGTTTCCTGTACATCGCAGCGCACCCTAAGCGATTTGCCAATGAAACAATCGCCGAAATGCGTGGGTATCAAGACGAACATGGTGAAAGTCCGTTTTGGAACGCTATTGGCTCTCATTTTTTCCCCATCGATTTTCCGCGTGCCGATGCCCTATCGATGATCAACAAACAGTTCATCGAAGACTTGATGCCGCAGTACCCGATTTACTTGGAACTTCTGCCCAGGGATGCGATTGCAGCGATTGGAAAGGTTCACGCACAGACTCAACCGGCATTGGAAATGCTCAAGAGACAAGGCTTCGTACAGAAGGATTTAGTGGATATCTTTGACGCGGGTGCTGTTGTCCATTGCAACACACGCGAGATCGCTGCGGTCCGAAAAACCCGCATGTGCGTGATGAGCCGTATTCTCGAGTCAGGATCTCACAGAAACAACCAAGACCGAGTCCAGCAGGATGGAGAAGCGGCGAGCGAGAGTCTTATCAGCACAGAGAATCCACGGTTTCAGTGCACATTGGGATTCAGCGAAAGGGATGGGGTTGCCAATAATCAAGAGTTGGTGGCCATCGATGCTGAGTCCGCAGAAAACCTCAAAGCATCGATCGGCGATAAGCTCTGGGTGCTCTCGGGTTGGTAGACGCGGATCCGCCTACCAGACCACGAGATGTGGCTGTAGTCGCACACCAGTCTTTTCGAGAACCCCCTTCCTCACCCTCTCCAAGAGCGTGAGGACTTGATCGGCCGTAGCGCCGGTTCCTGCGGTGATGTAGTTGGGGTAGGTTGCATTCATCTGTACGGAGCCTTCGATCAGCCCCGAAAACCCTGTCCTATGGATGAGTTCCCCAGCGGATTCGCCATCTGGATCAATAAATGCAACGGCGGAACGTGTCGGATGATTGGGCTGCCGCGAACGTTTTACAATCCAAAAGGTTTGCTCACGTTTGGTCAGGTACTTCACATCGCCTGGTTGCAATTCAAGGGTTGCTTCTAGAATTGCGAGTTCGTCCAAGCTGCTTCTCCGGTGCGAGAAAGCGAGTTGTTTTCCAGTAACGCTCACTAGCTCGCCGTTTCGCCTGAGCATTTGTGCTTCGCGAACCGCGTGACCGATGTCACCTTCTTCCGTGCCCGAGTTGGCGCGAAGCGCCCCACCAACGGAACCGGGGATACCAACCAAATGCGCAACCCCCGCAAGGCCTTGAGCGACACACGCGGTCACCAGGTGAGAAAGCCTCACACCGCCACCACACGTCACTCGATTCCCCTGAAAACTTATCTTTTGAAAAGCTGGGGCAATTAGTTGGATGACCAAGCCATCAAACCCTGAATCCTTGACGAGAATGTTCGAGCCACCGCCGAGGATACGAACTCCGATAGATTGGCGCGACGCTTCGGCAACCAATCCCTGAAGCTGCTCGAAATCCGCAGGTTCGGCGAAATATCTCGCACAGCCGCCGAGATGGAGCCAAGTGTAAGGTGCGAGAGGAACATTCTCTCGCACAAAGCTTTTGAATGATTCGAGCAACATGACCACTATCTTACAAGGTGCCGACGTTTCGTTAACGCCGCTGGGGCAAAACTTCAGAAGCTTTCCGAATCAATTCCTTGACCCTTCGCTGCGTTTGCATGCCCGTGAGGGAGAACCGCTTCCAACCGGATTCGCTTTCGCAGAAAACGACAAGCTGTGGAAGCATTTTGCCCTGCATTACTTGATCTGCCAATTCCGAATTAGCATCTTTGTCGAGTTGGGTGTAAACCACCTCCTTGAACTCGCCCGACTGCTTCATCGAGGCAATCGTGTCGGATTTCATGGTTTTGCAAGCAGGACACCAATCTGCTCCGACCAGAACCACCAACGGCTTCTTTTCCTCTTGGGCCTTGCGATAAGCAGCCTCATACGTCAGTTGCTCGGGCTCTTCGACGACGACC
>Ga0194130_10008806_pt1 | contig 10616 bp, 8 predicted proteins | sample TA2KigsurfametaG_FD_160084 | JGI IMG/M metagenome (GOLD analysis project Ga0194130, IMG submission 160084) | Freshwater microbial communities from Lake Tanganyika, Tanzania - TA2015050 Kigoma 12 surface | ecosystem: Environmental > Aquatic > Freshwater > Lake | place: Tanzania: Lake Tanganyika... | reverse complement strand
AAGGACCGCAAGGTCCACAAGGACCAAGTGGTGTTTCGAATGTTCCAGGACCAACAGGTCCACAGGGTCCAGAAGGTCCACAAGGACCAAGTGGTGTTTCGAATGTTCCTGGTCCACAAGGTCCACAAGGTCCTCAAGGACCACAAGGACCACAAGGTGTTATTGGTCCACAAGGACCACAGGGTGCTGGTCCACAAGGTCCACAAGGTCCACAAGGTCCACAAGGACAGCAAGGTGGTATTGGATCAACAGGTAGTTTTGGTCCGCAGGGACCAACAGGTCCACTTGCTGGTGCTGACACACAAATTATTTACAATGGTGGTGGTGCTGCTTCTGGGTGTACTGATCTCACATTCAATGCAACAACAAGATTGTTTAGCACACATAATGTAAATGTGAACAGCCTTAATGTTGCTGCTGGTGAGAGTGGTGGAATTCGATTCCCGAATGATGCATTTGGTGGTGGTAGTGATACTGCAACAATCAAGTTATTGAATCCATTAGGTGGTGAAGCCACTGAAATGACATTCAAGATGACGAATGATGCAGATGATCGCATCAATTTTGATGTTGTTAGTGCCAATGGTGTGATGATCAATCGCAATACTGTATGGCATGCAGGAAATGATGGTTCATTGTCAACACTTGATGCAGATTTACTTGATGGTCAACAATTAGCAAATATCGCTCCTGTCGGTCTAGAAGGTCAAGTATCATTCTTGGCAAATACTGCTACGTTTGAAAGAGAAAATGCATTCACTCTTGCCAAAGGATACTTCATTGAGACTGATAGTGAATTGTCAGCTGCTCAAAGTACTTTGACAGACTATGCAACAATCTTCAATACTTGGACAAGATTCTCTCATAGTTCCACTGAAACGCAACCAGCAAATGCTAGTGAGTTGGATGCATGGTCATTTGATGCAGGCACTGGTGTAATTTCTAGCACAACTAATAGCGGAACATATATTGGATTTGTTTCGCCACAATCTTACTCAAATTATGTTCTCAAAGTTCAGCTCAAATCAACTAATGCCGATAATGATACAATTGGTGTTTTGATTGGCTGGTATGTTGATCCATCAACAGGCAGACAGCATACATTATCTGCATTGCGCGATACTGGCGGAACAGTCACTGGTTGGGAGATTTGGTACAACTATCTACGCTCTGACCAGCAAAAACTTGTCGATGGCTCTAATCTCGTAACATACAGCGGTGGTTGGTCAGACTATCCAAATGGTGTTACAATTCAAGTCACAAGAACTGGAAATCAATTCAGCCTTGTGACAACTCAACTAAACAGCACAACACTTGATACATCAACAACACTAACTTTAGATCTAAACAGTTTAGCAATTCTTGACAAATTCAAGGGTCAAAGTCCATATGGATTTAGTGTATATTCACAGGCAAGCGCATCATTTACAGTATTGAATTTCTCATCAGCAGAGAGTGAGATATTCGACACTCGTAATGGTGGCATCTATACATTGACCAATGGTTCTTGGACTATCAGCAATAATCGCAATATTTGGACTGATATTGGAATTGGTCGTTTTGCTCATAATCAAACAACTGGTAAAACATTCTATGTTGCAAACTCACAAGCAGTAATCAAAGTTTCAAATATTTCTGGTGGTCCACAAGGACCACAAGGACCTCAAGGAAACTCTGTCACTGGTCCACAAGGTCCTCAGGGACCACAAGGACCTCAAGGAAACTCTGTCACTGGTCCACAAGGTCCGCAAGGTGTCGCTGGACCTCAAGGTCCACAGGGTCCGCAGGGTGTTGTTGGTCCACAAGGTCCACAGGGTCCACAAGGTGTTGTTGGTCCGCAAGGTCCACAAGGTGCAATAGGATCTACTGGTCCACAAGGTCCACAGGGTCCACAAGGTGTTGTTGGTCCACAAGGTCCACAAGGTCCTCAAGGCGTTGAAGGTCCGCAAGGTCCACAGGGACCACAAGGTGTTGTTGGTCCGCAAGGTCCGCAAGGTGTGATTGGTCCACAAGGACCTCAAGGAAACTCTGTCACTGGTCCACAAGGTCCGCAAGGTGTCGCTGGACCTCAAGGTCCACAGGGTCCGCAGGGCGCGAAGGGTGATCAAGGTGAATTTGGAGGTGCATCATTTGACTTTGTATATCTTACAAACACAGCAAATACAGACCCTGGCATTGCAAATGTAAAATTTAATAGTACCAACTTATCAACTGCCACAACACTCTATATTGATTTTATTGATAGTAATAGCGCAAACTGCTTTAATTATCTTGCTACGATTGATGATTCATCATCAATAATCAAAGGCACATTTAAAATTGCAAACACTGCAAATACATTAGATTATGCATACTTCAATATAAATGGTTCTCATGATCACACTTCAACTTACTTTTATGTTCCAGTTGCGCATCTAGATGGTGCAACCAGTTTCCCAAATTCAACCAATGTTATAATTACTTTTGTTCGAACTGGAGATAAAGGTGACGCTGGTCCACAAGGTCCACAGGGTCCACAGGGTCCAATTGGTGTAAGCGTAACTGGTCCACAAGGTCCGCAGGGTCCACAAGGTCCACAAGGTCCACAGGGACCACAAGGCGTCACTGGTCCACAAGGTCCGCAAGGTCCACAAGGTGTGACTGGTCCACAAGGACCTCAAGGAAACTCTGTCACTGGTCCACAAGGTCCGCAAGGTCCACAAGGTGTGACTGGTGAACAAGGTCCACAAGGTGTGACTGGAAATACTGGACCACAGGGTCCACAAGGACCACAGGGTGTCGCTGGACCTCAAGGTCCACAAGGTCCGCAGGGTGTCTTTGGTCCACAAGGTCCACAGGGACCACAAGGTGTTGTTGGTCCGCAGGGTCCACAAGGTCCACAAGGTCCACAGGGACCACAAGGCGTCACTGGTCCACAAGGACCACAGGGTCCACAAGGTGTAACTGGACCTCAAGGTCCACAAGGACCACAAGGACCTCAAGGATCACAAGGTGTGACTGGTGCACAAGGTCCGCAAGGTACAACTGGACCTCAAGGACCAACTGGTCCAATTGGCGGATCAAACACACAAGTGTTCTTCAATAATAACAGCGCAACTGGTGGATCTGCAAATCTAACATTCAATCTAAACGGAAATGTGTTTACTGTTGGCAGTTCAACTCTAGTTGCAAATGTATCAAACAACAGTGTTACAATGAGTGGCAATTTGACAGCAACAATGAAGTCAAGTAAAGACTTTATGATTGCCAATACAAATACCAACTCAGCAAATACTTGTGACTTGTCGCTATCAAACTATTTCCGTCATACACTGACAGCAAGTGTACAATTCACTTTTATAAATGCTCCAGGATCTGGAACAGGTCAAATGTTCTCGCTATTGTTATTGCAAGATGGCGTTGGTGGAAGAACACCAACCTTTGCTAATACAATATATTGGACTGGTGGTAGTATACCTCCTGCAACAACAGCTGCGTATGCGCGTGATATGTGGACGTTCATTACCTATGATAACGGTACAACATATTGGGGAACGCTCACTATGAAGGACGTGCGCTAAATATATCAGATTATTTTTATGTGAGTTTGTTATGAAAATACATGTTCTTGTAAATCCACGAAACCCCACAGGGTTGATGAATCGAGTTGATCCATTTGCGGTTCATGGATACAAATATATCAAATATCTATCACCACATTTCCAAATGATTCATTATGGAATTCCTGGTGCTCAAGTGGATTGTGAGCACGTTGATATTCAGATACAACCAAAACAAATAAAAGAGTTCAATGAACTTGCTGGTGCAGAAATTAGCAAACGAGCAAGTGATGGTGATATTATTGTTTGCTTTTTTGGTGTTGATAACAAACTTGCTTGTGATATGAATCCAGGATGTAAAGTTGTTGAGCCTTCAATTGGTTATAGAGCCAATGGAATCTTTGCACCATATCGCGTATTTACTTCGTATGCAAATATGCATATGTTTTATGGTGAACGTGGAATGCTCATGAGCCCTTCTTGGTATGATGAGGTAATTGGCAATCCCTTTACAATTAGTGAATTTGAATATAATGATAATAAAGAGGATTATTTTTTATTTTTTGGTCGTGTATGTGAAGAAAAGGGTGTTCATTTAGCCATTCAAGCCACAGAAAAAGCAGGAAAAAAACTGATTATTGCAGGACCTGGATCTTTAGAACAACTAGGGTATAGTAAGATTCCAGATCATGTTGAAATGTTTGGTGTAGCAAACGCTGAGCAACGAAAACAACTGATGAAAAATGCGAAGGGATTACTTGGTTTGACTTATTATGTTGAGCCATTTGGTAATATGATTATAGAAGCCAATCTTTCTGGCACTCCAGTAATTACAACTGATTGGGGTGCATTCCCAGAGATTGTATTAGAAGGTGAAACGGGTTATCGTGTTCGCAATTTTAAATCATTACTAACTGCAATTGAAAACATTAATAAAATATCACCATTTGATTGTAGAGAATGGGGATTGAATTTTTCTGACGAGGAAATTCATAACAAACATAAAGATTATCTAAACAATGTAATTGCAAATGACTTCTATGCGTAATTTATTTGTAGTCGGGTCATCAATTAAGCCAAAAACTGGGCGCTTTACATACAGTGAAAAAAGATCGATATTTGAGGCTGATGAGAGATTTCGACAAACTATTTTCACAGTGAACTCAATTCAAGCATCTTTCCCAAATGCTACAATTGTTATTGTAGATTCTTCTGAAGATTGCATGGAATACATTAGAACATTTTATCATTTTAAAAATGTTGAGTTTATTTCACTTCGTGATTTGTCGAAAGAAGCATTTGATATTGTAAACACGCACACAAACAAAAGCCTTTGTGAGTCTTTATTACTCAACACTTACTATAAACAATTCAAGAATAAAATTAAAGAGTATGATTTTGTATTCAAAGCAACAGGTCGTTATTTTTATTTTGATTTCAATGATCAACTTCTAATTAAAGAAAATAAAGATAAAATTTTTTTCAAGAGACCACTAAACTTTGAGTGGAATGATTCTTGGAAATACTCATTTGTTGACAGAAGAAAAGAGCAAAATAATAATCGTCTTCATCAATATTGCACAGTTCTCTATGGCTTCGGAGCAGAATACCTAGATAAATTTATAGATATGAATGAAGCAGCAATACATTTGGTAAATCATCCAAAAATGTATCATTACGATGTTGAAACTCTTTCTTATTATTTTACAAGAGCATTTGAAAAAAATATAATTGAAGTAGATTGGAAAGTCTCTGGATGGGATGGGACATCTGGAAGATTTATGTATTACTAAGGGTGCAATCATGAAAGTAAAAACAATTATTATTGACGATTTCTATGGTAATCCAGATACAGTAAGAGATTTTGCTCTTGCGCAAAAATTCGAAGTTTCTGGAAACTACCCAGGATTGAGAACTAAGTCATTTCTCACTGATGACACTAAGAAAGCGATTAGTGAACTTGTCGCCTATTCGGGCGGACGTGTTATTGATTGGTTCGAAAATTCAGGATATACTGGAGCATTTCAAATTTGCACCGCACAAGATCGCACCTGGATTCATGCTGATCATTTCAATAACTGGGCAGGAGTTTGTTATCTAACCCCAGATGCACCTCTTTCCTCTGGCACTGCACTCTATCGTCATAAGGCTTCGGGGCAATATGAGAGAACTGATAAAGATTATGAAGGTTATGATTATACTAAATGGGAAATGACAGATTATATTGCAAACAAGTATAATCGTCTCGTTCTTTATCGTGGAAATATGTTTCATGCATCATTAGATTATTTTGGAAGCACTTTATATTCGGGTCGTTTATTTCAAACATTCTTCTTTAATACTGAATACTAATGAAGATTCTTCATGTAATCTTCTCTTGTAATCGACTACGGTATCTTACAAAGAGCCTAGAATCCTTACACCTTCTAGACTATTGTGAGCATCAAGTTGATCGATTGATTATCGACGATTATCCACGAACTCGAAACGATTATATTTTCGATCTAATCGGAAAGACACATGATTTTAGACTTGAGCTGCATGATCAAAATGTAGGATTATCAGTCACCTGGACTCAGTTCTTCAATTATCTTAAAACCACCGATTACGATTATATCATTCATCAAGAGGATGATGTGGTTTTGAAAGAGGCAGTTCGACTCGATGATATGATTGAAATTTTAGAGTCTGATCCTAAAATGGCTTCAGTTGTTTTACAAAGACAAGAATGGTATTTTCATGAGAAGCCGCCTACTCTCGAAGAAACAGATACTCCAATTAAGCAATATTTCTATTCTAAAAATACAAAACAGTTTCCGATTATCTTTTCTTTCTATCGAAAAAATATTGTAGACTACCCATTTCAGGATTATTGGAAGTTTACGATCAATGAAGGGATGATTATGGTATATCTGGCACACTTCGAACAGATGTATTCAGCGATTCTAAAAAACTCTTCAGGTAAAAATATCATCCAGCATATTGGCGAGGAGTCGACGGGTTTTCGAATCCTTCCTGGAGAACCGAACTGGGAACAATTTGCGCATATGAACCCAAACAAAGTCTACAGTTCGAGAGACGGTACACTTATCGCATAAACTAAATATACAATAATTAGCGAGGTTCTACATGTCTAATCCATCATCCCGCGCAGAACTCAAGGATTATTGTCTTCGAAAACTCGGATTTCCAGTAATTGACATCAATATCGATGAAGATCAGCTCGACGATCGCATCGATGATGCACTATACATGTATAAAAATTTCCATTATGATGGAACAGAACGTTGTTATTTGGCGCATCAGGTAACTGCAGACGATATCTCAAATACCTATATTACACTCGCCAGTTCAATTATCGGGATTACTCGTGTCTTCCCATATACTGGTGCAATCATGTCATCAGCTTCCTCGACTGGATTCAATATGTTTGATATCAACTATCAACTTCGCCTAAACGATTTTTACAATCTAACCTCCTCTTCCTATACCTATTATGTGATTGCAAGAGAGCATCTTGAGATGTTGGATATGATCGTTACAGGATTACCACCATTTACCTTCAATAAAAAAACTCATCAACTCAAAGTTATGATGGACTGGAAAAAATACAAAGACAACGCATATCTTGCTTTTGAGGGTCATCGAATTGTAGATCCTCAAGTTTATTCTGATGTATATGACGACATTTGGGTGAAAGATTATACTGCAGCTTTGTTTAAACAACAATGGGGAACAAATCTCAAAAAGTATGGTAACTATGTTCTTCCAGGTGGATTAACAATCAATGGCCAACAAATCTATGACGAATCAACTAGAGAAATTGAGATGCTTGAAAATAAACTTCGAGATACTTACGAAGAACCAACATCTTTCATCGTAGGATAAAATGGCAACTAGTGTATATTTCAACAATCAAAGAGCGACTGTAGAACAGCAGCTTCTTGAAGATCTCATAATCGAATCGATTCGAAATCATGGAATCGACGTTTGGTATCTTCCAAGAGAGTCACAATCTTCTACAGATGAACTTTTTGGCGATGATCCAGTCAAATGCTATCGCTCAGCAATCATGATTGAGATGTATCTTGAAACGTTCAATAATTACGAAGGCAATCAAGAGTTTTTTAGTAAGTTTGGACTTGAAATGCAAGATACTGCTCGCCTTTGTGTTTCTCGTCGATCATTTGAGAGACTGGTTACTCGTCAATATAAATTATCTCATCGCATGCCAAAGGAAGGCGATTTAGTTTATCTTCCAATACAGGCTAGATTGATGGAGATCAAATTCGTACAAGAAGAAAAGAATTTCTTTCAAGCAGGTAAAATTGCACCATATATGTATGAACTTGTAATGGAAGCATTCAAGTATAATGGTGAATTGATTCAAACTGGTGTTACAGATATTGATAATATTTCAGATGTACAAGCATACTCTTTAAGTTTTCAATTAGATTCAGGTGGAAGTGGAACATTTATCGATCAAGAATGGGTCTATCAGGGCACTAATCTTGAGAATGCAACCGCGAAGGCTGTTGTCGCTACATGGGATAAACCATCACGTAAACTCAAACTTCGAAATATCAAAGGAGCATTTATCGCAGGTCCTCTTATCAAAGGTTCGAGCAGTGCTGCATCGTGGTATATCTCAGCAGCTGCTGATGTAATGAAAAATGCAAGCTCCTCAAATATTGATGATAACGAACGTATTGAGCAGGAAGCTGATAATATTCTTGACTTTAGTGAAGCAAATCCATTTGGTGAAGTCTGATGTTGTCAAATACACACTTCTATCATAGAACGATTCGCAAAATGGTTGTAACATTTGGTACAATGTTCAATAATATTCGCCTTGTTCGTTATAATAAAGCAGGTACACAAGAAATTGAGAGAATCAATGTGCCTTTGATGTATTCTCAAAAAGAAAAGTTTTTTCAACGTATCACTCAAGACCCTGATCTGGCTATAGAAACGATGATGACATTGCCGCGAATGAGTTTTGAGATGGCAAGTCTAACATATGATCCGCTTCGAAAAAGAAGCAATTTTACAAATAGTTTTGCAGCTGGCGAAACGAAATCTACTGTAAAAAATGTTTTTTCAGTACCATATAACTTTGACTTTACACTGAACATTTATGTTCGTAATGTTGAGGATGGAACGCAAATTATAGAACAAATTCTTCCATTCTTTGCACCAGACTATACAGTAAAGATGGATATGATAGGAATTACATCAGAAAAAATCGATGTTCCATTTATTCTCAATTCCGTCCAACAAGATGTTCAAGATGTTGGATCTGCGGATCCAATTCGAATTATTATATGGACATTGACATTTACTGCAAAAGGACATTTATACGGTGCAACAAGCACATCTAAGATTATTCGCAAGGCAACAGCAAATACATATGATAGTACATTCATTTCACAAAATGAGCGTGAAATAAAATTTAGTACTGGAAAAGGAAATTTCAAAAGAGGCGAGTTGGTTTATGAAGGAAGAACACTATCAGAAGCCAATACAACAGCATTTGTACATTCATGGGATCAAAATAGTAATACAATGATTGTAATTGATACAAATGGAATTCTTCAAGAGGGAAAACACTTGACTGGTGCAGTAAGCACTGCCTCATGGAATATACAAAGTTTTGCAGTTGCAACTCATCAACTTGTAAGACAAATCATATATCCAAATCCAATGAATGCAAACGCCGATACAGCGTTTGGATTTACTGAAATATTACAAGAAGCACCATACTTCTTTGATGAAAGAGCTGATTCAACGCTTGTCAATGTTGATATTGGAACAAAAACAGCAGACGATAATTTCTAAGAGAATAAGAGATGACACAACAACATATTAATATCGGATCAGCTCCAAATGATGGTACTGGCGATACACTTCGTGGAGCGTTTGATAAAGTAAATCAAAACTTCACTGATTTGTATAGCGGCGCTGTTGTTGACTATGGTCCACAAGGTCCACAAGGTCCAGCTGGTTTATCTGGTCCATCTGGTCCATCTGGTCCATCTGGTCCATCTGGTCCATCTGGTCCAAGCGGAGCACAAGGTTTACAAGGTCCAACTGGACCATCTGGTGCTAATGGTTATATTGGCATGGATGGTCCAACAGGACCAACTGGCGCAGTCGGACCGCAAGGTCCAATAGGTCCCGCTGGTCCTGCAGGATCATTTGGTGGTGTGACACTTGATTATACTTTTAATATTAATACTGCGAATAATGATCCAGGAATTGGAAAAATAAAATTCAATAACAGTAATTTAACTCTTGCAAATCAAATTTATATACATGAAATAGATGACTCAAATGTTGATTTGACATCATTTCTTCAAACAATTGATGATTCAACATCAACAATCAAAGGTCACTTCAAAATTAGTTTGAAGTCGAATGTAAATAGTTTTACACTTTTTACAATTTCTTCAGCATTTCATACAGGCGTTTATTCTATTGTAAATTGCGCATATGTAACAGGTGTTAGTGCATTTCAAAACAATGATGATATTTTAATTACCTTTGCAAGAACGGGCGATATTGGAGATACTGGACCCCAAGGTCCTCAAGGACCAACAGGTTCAGTGGGAGCATTAGGTCCACAAGGTCCATCTGGTCCAAAAGGCGATAGAGGACCAACAGGACCAACATTATCAGGAGTGGTAGTTTACGACGGTGGATTACCAAACACAGACTTCAGCGTAGGACTAAATATTAATTGCGGAGGCGTTACCTAACATGGCATTTATACAACTTCAATTTAGACGTGGATTAGCATCAGAGTGGCTATCCGCTGATCCAGTTCTTGCGCTAGGCGAAATGGGTTTAGAAACCGATACTGATCAATTCAAAATCGGTGATGGAACTACTGCATGGAGCTCATTACCATATGGTGGTTTGAGAGGTCCACAAGGTCCGCAGGGTCCTCAAGGCGTTGATGGTCCACAAGGTCCACAAGGTGTCTTGGGTCCGCAGGGTCCACAGGGCGCGAGTGTAACTGGTCCACAAGGTCCGCAAGGCGTTGTTGGTCCACAGGGTCCACAAGGTCCTCAAGGC
>Ga0194130_10008805_pt1 | contig 10616 bp, 8 predicted proteins | sample TA2KigsurfametaG_FD_160084 | JGI IMG/M metagenome (GOLD analysis project Ga0194130, IMG submission 160084) | Freshwater microbial communities from Lake Tanganyika, Tanzania - TA2015050 Kigoma 12 surface | ecosystem: Environmental > Aquatic > Freshwater > Lake | place: Tanzania: Lake Tanganyika... | reverse complement strand
CCACATAACCGATCCGATGGCAAGCACTACACGCAGCTTTGTCCGATCGAAAGATATGGTAGCCTCGCGTCGCATCCCCCATGGGCAACTCGTCTAACCAACGGTCTACCCCCTTCGCGATCTCCCCTGGCGGCTGTTGCAGTTGCGATAGCGTTTGACGCCATTGATCCACAATCTCTTTATTGCGGGATTTCAACGTGCCTGTCACTCGATCGATGTTCAGGGACTTGGCCCCACCTACGTTAGGCAGCGTTTGAAGTATTTTGAGATCGATCTCGGGATCATCGATTCGAAGCAATCCTTCGAGTACGGTTGGCAATTCGAGCGGCCCAAACCCCGACAGGCCATCCACCAACCGTCCCGCTGCCTCCCGATCCTCCAATTTCACACGCTGCAACGTTACCAGCGCCAGTTTTCGGTCGTCAGGTCCCCCTTGGAGACACGCATTGACCAATGCGAATTCTCGATCCTTGGGAATGGCGGAGCCGAGGGGCATACTTCGAGACCACACAAGCCATTTCCCCGGATCCGCAGTATTTTCAGCGGCTACCCTTCGCCGAATCGATGGGGCGATCACATTCGCTTTCTCGCCAAACTGCAACTGTTGCAGAACTTCCGCCAACCCTGTGTCGCTCTGGCTTGATTCGATCCACGCCGCCAAGGGGGCTGCCCAACTGGCTGGAATCGGTCGATCCGACACCCCTCCCAACGCCTGCAGCAAACACTCGCGTTGGGCTGACGACCATCCTTGGGATCGTTCCAACCATGATTGAATCAACTGCTGCACCGACGCTTGGTCGCTCCACTTGGCGAGTATCGGGGCCAACGATCGGACCTCAGATTCGCTTCCCTGAGCAAACCTGTCCTCAAGCCATGAAAGAGCAATATTGCTCCACGATGGATGCTGCTGAAGGATTTCAAGGCCCACCGCTGCAGCTCGCTGATCTTCGCTCGAGGCCAACAGGCAAATCGCGGCTGCATCCTCTTCGCGGAGCGCGTTGCGCTGCTCCAATGCGATCGCACACGCTACGCTCCACACTGGATCGGTCCCCAAGTACTTGCGAACCATCTCGAACTCATCCCCTTCGATCATGGCCAAAATCACCGCATGCTGCATCGATCGATCCGATTTGTAGCGTGAGAGCAATTGCAGCAGATCGAAATAGTCTCCTGGGTCTCCGTCGACTTTCCCTTGCATCCCCAATCGTCCAATGCACTCCGTAGCCAACCGTGCAGTGCGAGCATCACTGTCATCCAAGTGCCCGAAGTGATACAAGCATGAGCTTACAGCATCTCGAGATCCTTGGTGGCGATACAACGAGATCAGGTTCAATGCAGCGATGCGAACATCGGCGGACTTGGATTCGAGCGAGCGGTCGATCTGTCGCCAAACATCCTCGTTTTTCGGTTCATCCACCAAAATCTGAGCAAGCTCTTCGATCGAACGAACCTTAGGATGACCATTCGCTAGATCACCGGAAATCGGCGGCCAGCGGACCGCATCGTCGCGGCGATCTGTCGATGCGCCTCGCAATCGGTAAATACCCCCGAGTGCAACGCGTTGGTCGGTGCCCGAACTTGGGCAACATAAATCGTACCAACCTCCCGTATCTACAACGATCAGTGAACCATCTCGATCCAAAAGAATATCGACAGGATGAAAATCAATCCGTGGTGAGCTGATCAAGTCCATCGCATCCGAACTGTAGCCTGCTGATCCTGGGCTTGTGTAAAGCGGATGGATCGAAACTTTGTGTAGATTGAATTGAGCCGCTGCGAGGTACCCTGAAAGCTGTTTGTCTCGGGGAGTTTCCAGCTGAGTTGCGAGACTTGGGTCAATCCCTTTCAAATGCAACAACCCCGCCGGCGCCGCGGGCCCTAATTCTACCAATGGCTCTATCAACGGGCCCGTTTTGGCATGGCCATCGAGCACCTTGTGCGGTTTTCCAAATACCGCCCCATGCATGGCGTGACCAATTCCGTCGCGAAATTTATGCCTTGGGTGATGAAGGAAGGTGGCACAGAAAAACCGTTCACCATTAGGGTGCCATGCAACATCCACGAGATTGTCCATCCCACCGGTCATCACTGGCTCAATCGGCCCACCTTTCGGATGACGTCGATACAGATGCGATGCGCTGCTGACAAACCTTCCGCCGCTCAATACTTCGTGCGACTGCTCGGCAAATGCACTTTTCGACCAATAGATCCATCCATCGGGACCTAGCCATGGACCATGCAAATCGTTCGCACACCCGGTCACGGTTGTTCCATCGAACCAAACCTCTCGGTCCTCGCAGACGCCGTCACCATCTTTATCGATCAACCGCCAAATCTGTGGTGGAGCGGCAACTAAAATATCGTTTCCCAGGCAAAGAACCCCCTCCGGAAAACTCAAGGACTCCGCGACCACTTGCCTGGTGTCAAATACGCCATCGTGATCCTTGTCCGAAAGCCTAATGATGCGATGGGGCCTCGAGACCAACTGCTGCTGAACGGTCTCTTTTTTCTCCATGTTCCATACCGACTCGGCAACCACCAAATCGCCGTTCCCGTCCCACGTAGCGACGATCGGCCAACGGCAAAGCTCGTTACCAGCTACCGAATCCATCTTGCATCCCGTCGGCACGATAAACGGCATCCCGTCGACCGAAATCGTCTGTGTCTTCTCCACTGGCTCCGCGGGACTGACATTTGCGGTTGGCTTCGGCTCGGACGCATTGCACGCCGACAAAATCACGCTCCACACCATCTGGAACGCCAGAAACAAAAGCCACAAAGGCTCGATAGAACGAAACAGCATGGGACAATCTTTCGTGCGCGACGATGGTTGGTCTTTGAATACGCCGATGCATCACCGAACCGCGATCGGTCTTCCACCGATGATCACCGAATCAGTGATCCATCAAATCCCCTTCGGTCAACATCCGAAATCCTTTTCGGGCCAGCGTCTCTAAGGCAGCCTCGGTATTATCCACCATGATGGCGATTCCAGGTTCTGAGTTCGGGTGGATCAACAACGGATACGCTTGAACAATATTGATCTCCGCTTGCAACAACGCGGTACAGACCTGCAGGAGCGGTTGCCCGCTCTGGGGAAGCTCAACGCCGATCAAATCGCTCTCGATGATAGCCAATCCGGCCCGTTCCAAAATCTCTCGGCCACGCTCCGCATGACTGACGACGAAACGAACAAAGGCGCATTCGGCGGAGTCGTTGATCGAAAATGCCGCAATGCGAATGCCGGAAACTTCGAAGCGACGCACAACCTCCAGAAGCTGCCCGACGCGGTTTTCCAAAAATACGGTGAGTTGCCGCAACGTCGGGTAGTCGCGCCCTCGCATCGTCTCAAACGAGGTATTCGATCCCTCACCCGTACTCATATCTCGGAAACTTTCCAACGTAAAAGGCCCATCGAACAGGCGTGGCGCGACCCACACACATCAGAGACTTCAGTTTAGCATAACTGATCTCGGTTTGGCGAACGGTTTGATAACTTGCTCGCAGGCAACAGCAGCGTTAGAGCTTTCCACGTCCTCTCGATCGCGCCTCTGTGCTCCGAGGTCACCCTCCGTGCCTTGGCCGCAATTTCCTTACGTTCCGAAGGTTCCTCGACCATTTGGCGCACCCATACCTCGAGCGATTCAGGCTCCGCCAGCTGGACCGCAGCTCCACCCTCCAGGAGCAGTTGGACGACATCCGCAAAATTCCGCGTATTGGGGCCAAAGCTGGTAGCGACCCCATAAGCGCAGGGTTCAATCATGTTCTGCCCCCCGCGGGAACCAAAACTACCTCCAACAAATCCTATGTCGGCAAGCCCCCACCACCAGCGAAGCTCTCCAACGCTATCCGCCAAAAAGATCTTCCAATCTTCAGCCTTCACGGGGGCTCTCGAAAGATACCCATGGGCTGCCTCAGGCATATCACTTCGCCTCAACCATGGGATACCTGTCCCCGCCACCAGTTTGGCAACCTCGTCAAACCGCTCCGCATGCCTCGGGACAAGAATCAATTTTAAACCGGGATATTGCAAACTTAATCGCTGGTAAGTAGCCAAACAAAGTTGTTCCTCAGGGGATTGCGTGCTGCCGCACAACCATACGATATCGTCGGGACTCAAGTCCAATTCCTCGCGCCGTTGCTGGACCTCGGGAGCCTCCCGATTTCCCGTAGCCCCATCAAATTTTGTATTCCCTGTCTCCACGACGCGTGTTGGATCACATCCGAGTTGGATAAATCGCTCCCTATACGTCGCGCTCTGGGCTCCCACCCATCGGAGATTCTGAATGATGGGTCGGATCAACCATCCGACCCGCTGATATCCCGACAACGATCGACCGCTCAGCCGAGCATTGACCACAACCACAGGAATATCTTTCGCCGATGCTGCTGAAATCCAATTCGGCCATAGCTCCAGTTCGGCCAGAACGATCAAACTCGGTGCAATCCCGTGGAGTGCTGTTCGAACGGCCCACGTGAAATCAAGAGGCGCGAAAGTAACGCAATGGCGTGCATACAACTTCTTTGCCAACTCATAGCCGCTATCGGTGGACGTAGTAACCACCAATGCAAGATCGGGGCGTTCCCGTTCGAAGATCTCTATCAATGGTCGGACGACTTGAAGTTCCCCGACGCTGACCGCATGAATCCAAACGACCGGCTTTTCATGAACTCCTCCTTGACTGCCGTCGCTTGAGCGCGATGGAACATCAACTAACCCCAAAAGCTTTGACCTCCATCCGCGACGATATCTACCTTGAACCACGCGTCGCCACAAGATCCACGGAGAAACCGCGACCAAGAGAAGTGCGTAGATCAAATTCAACAGGTTGGACATGACTTGGGATGAATGCTGATAGCACACACGCATTGATCGTGCGTTCGGAATCGTGGCGGAGGAGATCAGCGTGGATCTGCTGGTCCTCGGATTCGGATTGTAAGCATTCCTCAGTGAAGTTCGGGAGGGGATGGAGCCATCAAACCGCAATCAAGTCGTGATATTACGAAAACCCCAATGATTGACCGGACAGCGATGTAAGGTATTTGCTCGCGACATTGGCCGCTAGCAGTCTGCATCTCTAGGAATACTCAGCATCTCCGGAAAAACGTAGTATCTCCCCGAATACTCAAACACGCGACCAAGAACATGGCCTTCGTGACAACCAGCATACCAATGGATTGGCCTGGCTCCTCTCGCCGGAAGATTGGTGAGCGTATCATAACGACCAACACATCCCTGGTTATCACCACACACAGTCGATGGTTATGAACTCGCATCTTTGATCACAAATGCTGCAATCAATCGTGCAACCTCTGCTGCAAGTCCCGCCTTCTCGACACTGCGAAGCACCTCTCGAAAATCCTTGTAGGCATCAGGTGCTTCATCGATTGGATAGCTGCGGCAATTGCTTACCACATCCGCATCGTCGAGTGAACGATCAACCTCAGAACGTGTCAAGATTGCCTTGGCCTGCGTGCGACTCAGACGTCGCCCCGCTGCGTTATTGACACTAAATGTCGCCAGTGACGCCCCAGGCTTAGCTACCATAACCGAGGAACCATCGCGCGGATTGCCGGGCAACAAGATTGGGTGGCCGGTCTTTTCGAATACGGTTCCTTCAAGCTCCACATGACCGGCAGGCAAGGCTCGGGTGGCTCCTTTGCGATGCACCCATTGCCATTGTTGGTCAACCCACTCGCGCAGAGCAATATTGTGACTGATGAAGTAGACCAATTCACCACGTGTCCCCGGTATCACTTTCTGGAACGCATTGAGCACAATCGAATTGATCAACATATGGTTCACCGTGGCAAAGTTCCCTCCGAGAGCCATGTCCTGCAGATATTCGTCCGCCTCTCGCGATCCATATTCGGCATATACCAGCTCAGGCTCTCCGCTTGGAAATGCCCGACCTCGTTTTCGAAATCCTTGCTGCAGCGTTCGGAATTGATGGGTTGCCAACGCATGCCCAAGTCCTCGTGAACCACAATGCGAAAGAAACGCCACGCACCGATCCCGGAGGCCGAAATGATGTGCGATTGGTTGCGACTCTTCGTCGACTCGGACAATCTGGCACTCCCCAAAATGATTACCACCCCCGTAAGAACCAAGCTGCTTACACTTGGCCCCGAAATCCTTCACCGTTTTCTCTCGAAGGTGTTTGTCGAGACGCAATGCCAACGGATCACTGCAACCGTCCGGTGCGGTGTGCTGGGCGTCTTCACAGCGATCTGCCCACTGAGGTGCGATACCCAACGTATTGAGAAGCTTTTTGGTCGCGCCATGAACGGCCGCGTCAAACCCAGTTTGCTCCGTGATCGGTCGACCCACCGCCGAGCGACGGCCACTCGCAAGCTTGGATTCGATCTCTCGAATGATTTCGCGACGCACTCGGCGGTCAGCGATCGCCTCCGCTGGCAAATCGGTCTGCAATAAGCTCATCGAGCATTTGATATCCACTCCAACCGGACCAGGGTAAATGTGTGTCGGTGATACCATGACACTACCTACCGGCACCCCATGCCCCCAATGCGCATCAGGGTTAAGGACCATTTGCGACACGCCAGGAGCCAACCGTGCGGAGATCGCTTGCTGAATTCAGCTTGCTCCAAAGCTGTTGCGGATCGCTTCAGTTCCGATAACCTGAATCGGTGAGATCGAGTCCCCTAAATCGACGATCCCGGTCGCCTCGCCCGTGACGGTAATCCCGGAAGCATCCGGTAGTTTGGAAAGGTATTGGTTCATCTTGGCACTACCCGAAACGTGAGTGTCGGCACCTTGCGTCGCTGGGTCGATCCCGCGACCGCGGTTCGAATCAGTCCTGCTTTCTTAAAAACAGCCGCTTCTAATCGAAGGCAATCCTCTTCATGAAGACCATCAATGGCTTGAAGTAAAACCAACAAATGTCCCGTATTAGGTGCTGGACGGACATCGAGGACCATCGCATCCCAGTCCGAATCTCGTAAAACGTCAGGAATAATGAACTCCAACGCGTGACGCACCTGCGAGCACAACTGAGCCGCCTTGCGATCGAATTTGCTCGTAGAACCGTGCGTCTTTCGCAGGTCGTAAAGAGGATCCTCACCATCTCCGGGCTGTGGGGATCCCGATAGCGCGGGGTTATGCTTGATCGTATTTTTTCGATGCTTCATAGATGCAAGAGACAAGCCCATCGATCAAAAAGGTTCGCACGAAGCGATTAATTTTCGAGCCAATCGTTGATTCTGTTCAAGCGATCGCGTCCCCCTTTGATGAACTCCGCACCTCCGAGGTTTTATTCTCAAGCGTCGCTGGACCGAACGCACTAACGATGCAAGAATCATTCGCATGCGTTGAAATCGCTCGATAAACGATCGGTCCCCTAAAACGCAATTCCTATCCGCACTCCTATTCCCTCGGCCTCGGAAACCAACCTATGAGTCACGGCATTTCGATCACTTGGCACGGTCATTCCACATGGAGTATCCACACCCCAAACAGCCACATCCTGATCGATCCATTCCTCGACCAAAATCCCGTTGCGAAGTCTAAAGCCATAGATCTTTCGCCAACGCACATCTTGGTCTCGCACGGACATTTCGACCATATCGCCGACGCCGCCTCCATTGCAAATCGAACCGGAGCACAACTCCTCGCGAATTATGAAATCGCTTCCTGGCTGGAAAAGAACCACGGCGTTCAAAACGGAGTAGGTATGAATTTGGGCGGTTCTATCAAGACCGCGTTCGGTAGCGCGATGCTAACCACCGCATTGCATTCCTCGAGCTTGCCTGACGGTTCCTATGGAGGCACCGCGGGTGGCTGGCTCCTCGAAATCACAGCCGCAGGCCGACCCTCCACCAGGATCTACTATGCAGGCGATACCGCCCTCTTCAGCGACATGCAACTCATCGGGCAGCGAGGTGTCGATTGCTTCATCGTTCCCATCGGAGACCTGTTCACCATGGGCCCTTCGGATAGCATCGAAGCCATCGCGCTGGTGAACCCCAAACTGGCGATCCCCACCCACTTCAATACATGGCCTCCGATCGCCCAAGACCCCGTCGCGTGGGGCCACGCGGTCACCGAGAAAACATCCGCAAAAGCCGTCACGCCGGAAATTGACAAGCCTGTGTTGCTCGATAGCTAGCAAACCGCCGATTAGGTTTTTCAAAATTCTGGACTCTTTCGTGTTCCTGACCCGACGGGCGTCCACACGCCCCTACCACGGCATGGTTATAACTAATTTAGTTGCCAAGGAAGGCAACACAGTCGGCATGGATGCGTATCTAGCTGTTCGCTAGCTCGACCAATCTTTATCGACAAGAGGTCCTCCTATGTTAATTCTCTCGCGCAGCGCAGGAGATGGTATCGCATTCCCTGAATTGGGTCTTGCCATCGAGATTTTAAAAATCCATGGCAATCGCGTCCAAGTAGGTGTCAAAGCATCCGATGAGATTCGCGTTCTCAGGAGCGAGTTGCTCGAACGATCGAAGGATGTATCGCCCAGAGATTCCTCGGAACTCCATTCTGCGAAACGAACCCCGAAACGTTCGCAACGAAACAGCGGAACGCCTTCGAGCCACGATAGCGAAACCATCCGCCAACATGAATTGCGCAATCGAATCCATGCCGTCTCGCTGGCGATGTCCATCGCCGAGAAACATCTTGAACGAGGTGATCTGCAACGTGCTGAATTGGCATTACAAAAAATCGTTTCGAAACTGGTCCCTGTGTTGGAACCCGAGGTCCGAACAGTCTCCGAATCAACGCCTGCGTATAACTATAGGCAGAACGATGCGTCGTTGAATGTATTGCTCGTTTGCGAAAATACCATGGATCGAAACTTGATTGCAGAGATTCTAGAAGTAAACCATGTGGATGTTCGTTGCTTACGCAACTCCTCGGAAGCAATCGCAGCAATGCTTGACCGAAAGCCGGATATTGTGTTGCTCGATGCCGCCATCCCAAGACGACAGGGGCTATCAACGATTGCACGTATTCGGGAGGATCATCGTTTCAACGACCTACCGATCTATATTTTGAGCGACACCTCGAAAGAGGCATTCGGAGCGGCAACACCCCCGATCAAAGAGTTTCGTTCCGAGATCGAAAGACCGTTGCAAACAAAACTGCTTCTAGAAGCGATCCATAGCGTCTCGCTCCAAGCTCATGAAACTCCAGTCGAAGGACTCGCATGCTAGAGTATCGCTAGCGGCTAACAGCACAGCGAGTTGAACTCGCGGCTCCGCAACCCCTTTCGAATCCTCCATCAACCCCTCATTCAACGCTGCATTCGTGCAACACTTTGGAAAGGTTGCATGAGTGCAGCGTCAGCACTCCAGAGGATTAATGTCCTGGTTCCCAGTACGTTCGGATCACACATCCACCGTCGCATCCCTCTGCAACTTCAACCGCTCCTCCATGTTGCTCGAGAATACGGTGCACGAGAGCCAGTCCTAGTCCGACTCCAGCTCCACGAAGGCGATCTTTCTCGTCATTCGTTTCTATGTTCAGCCGCACGAAGGGTTCGAAAACTCGCTTTCGATCCTCGACCGGGATTCCCGGTCCGTCATCCTCCACTTCCACTAGCACGGACGGCCGCCTTTGCCAACTTCCGATTCGATCCGGACTTGGTACCACCCGCACGAAGACGCGTCGACGTGCAAAACGTCCTGCATTGCTCAAAAGATTTCCGATCGCTCGTTGGAATGCGTTGCGGTCTGCATGGATCGTGAGGTCATCGCTACCCTCAGCTCTCTCAAACCGAAACTCAATCCCTGGTGAAATTTCTTTAGCGCGTCCAATCGCGCTTTGGATCGCATCGATCGCATCGATCGATTCTTTGTTCGGCGTTAACTCTAAACTTTCGGTACGAATATACCCAACCAGCTCTTCGACCAATTGGTTCAAATCCTCGACCGCGTCGTCCATCGATTGCAATCGCTCCTGACGTTGAGACTCGGTACCGGCAAATTCCACCAACCCCATGGCAAATCGCAGTCTCGCTAAAGGTGTCTTCAGTTCATGCGACACCGCTTGCAACAACTCTCGCTGCGTGCGCAGCATGGTCTCTGTCCGTGCGGCCATTTGGTTGAAAGCAGCGGCCAACGGTTGTGCCGATCCGATATGTTTCTCGTCTACCCGGGCACCCAGATCGCCTCCCGCGATCGCTTGAGCCGCACTCTCCAACTGCCGTAGTTGCTTTGCCACTGGCCTTAGGAGCATCGCAATTGCGAGTGCTGCTGGGAGCAGAACGACTGCCAAAGTCGTGGTGGCCGCAGGCTGCTCTACTTTTACGAAGGCAGGAAAAGGTCCAAACTGCAAATAGTCCCCTGTGTTGCTAAGTTTGGTCGAGGCGCACCAACGATTTGCGTCAAGCGGATAAAAAACCACCTCGCGTCCGGCCCGAAAGCGATCTGTTGCAAACTTAGGAAGATTGGTGGACTCCTGCCGTGTGACCGCGTACGGGAACTCCTTCGAAATCGATAAAATCGCCTGCGCGAGATCCGGTGCTGCGTTGACTTGTTGCGAAGCTAAACGGACCCAGCCTTGGACGGAATCCTCAACCGCGTTAAGGCCATAATCGTTAAATGGTCCCATCCGCAAGTAGTTCGCTTCGTCGAATCCAATGCCA
>Ga0194130_10008799_pt1 | contig 10621 bp, 11 predicted proteins | sample TA2KigsurfametaG_FD_160084 | JGI IMG/M metagenome (GOLD analysis project Ga0194130, IMG submission 160084) | Freshwater microbial communities from Lake Tanganyika, Tanzania - TA2015050 Kigoma 12 surface | ecosystem: Environmental > Aquatic > Freshwater > Lake | place: Tanzania: Lake Tanganyika... | reverse complement strand
CACACCTGAAACGCCACACCCGCTCATTACCGCTTTTTTGGGGGCTGTCGTGGCTACGCAGCCTAACACTGCGCTCAACCGGACCTACGCGAAAAGCCGCGCAGGCCGGTTAGCTTGAACGTTAGGCGGACTCAAAGCCTGTAGGTAAGCATGGAGCCTACCTATGCCCAGCGGGTATTTTTACCCATTCCCGGCGCAGGGAACTTATGCGGATCCGTATAAGCCGTCCACCAAGTGGCACACCGCCCGGCAGAAAAACTACGGCACAGTGAGTGGTTCGTGGGGTTAGCGGGCTAAAGAAGCAGGATTTTATACGGAATGCGAAGCCAAGGCTGACAGTTTAGGCGGATCCTGCTAAAAACAAGTTCGGCTGAAGCACCTCCAGAACCTTGACAAGGGCTACAATCCCAGAGCTATCAGGTAAGGCAAGTGGAAGACATTGAAGCAATTCTTCCAATCTTTGAAACCCCAGAGGCCAATTCAAGCGTCTTGCTTTATGATGGTCAAATCACCGTAACTCAAGGAAGTAATAACTTCACGGCACCCGGGCAGATTTCTCTGGTTTGGCTGCCATCTCCAGCAATTAGATTTCAGCTATTGGAGCTAAGCCACGGAACCCTGAGATCGGATATCTCTGAAAAAACTAGCTTGGCCTTGAGCGACGGGACCCTTATCACAGAATGCTTAGTGACCGGAATGTCACTCGGAGGACAGACAGAAAAAATATCTGGGTTGATACAGGGAGACATCGTCAGAGGGCAGCCTTCGCCTGTAGCGGAGGGAAGATTCATCGTGAGCAATCTGCCTTTAGTGCTGGGTACTGGTATCTCATTCCCAGACCGTTCACTCAGACGTGGGAGAATTCAATTAGCCGCTAGAGGGTGGCTTCTGACTCTCGACCCAGTGCCCAATCAGAAAGAGTTGACAGATGCAATGCACGCAGGGTCGGGATTTGGTATTACATATTCAGGAAAAGTTGTCAAAGAAGACGGGAGCACATTCACACCTACAGACGCCGAGCAGATCCTAGACGCATTATCTTGGTATTCTTCGTTTGCAGTCGGTCGCTGGGTTGGTGCATTTCTGTTGCAAGGAATAGATGCCTCTGGTGGTGCTGCATGGCAAAGCTGGGGCGATCGACGAATTGACCCTTATGCCTATCGCACCTCATGGGTTGACTTCCAATTCGCAAACATCTTTCAAGATCCATTTCCTGGTTTTTTAGAGCTATGGTTCGACTTAGATTGGCACGAAGAACTGCTTACGGTCATTCACTGGTACCTTGCAGCAAACTCCCAGTTTGGTGCTATTGAAGGTTCAATTGTTCAGACCCAAACTGCATTTGAATTGCTTTCATCAGCAGTTCTTGTGGAACAGAAGACTTGGCTAAGCACAGGCGGCTATGAGAAGTTACCTGCAGCAGACCGTATTCGCCTTCTCCTTCATTGGGCAGGAATACCAACAAGTATCCCGTTAGCGCTCTATGGTCTCTCCTCTCGAGCGAGCTCCGAGAACTGGAGTGATACAGCGGAGGCAATGACAGCAATTAGAAATACTATAACCCATCCAACCAAAAAGAATCGCATTAAATTTGCCGCAAACTCTATTCAAACTCGCCTTGACACTTGGAATTTAGGACTTTGGAATTTAGAGCTGTGCTTATTGCGGCTGTTTAAGCATAATGGAGGATACGCCAACAGAATGACGCGGAAGTTGGCTGGGGAGATTGATAGGGTTCCGTGGGCCAACTAAAAGTTGCATAACTATCGCCAATGCCGAACAAAGCCATGCACCTGAGCCGCCTCCTGAAGCTCTTTCTAACACCTTGGGTAACGGCGGCCAGGTGATGGCAAGCGTTCGAAGGATCAGATCAGTCAGACTTCTTGCCTTTAACCTCAATCGTGCTGATGGGTGACCTGAACATCCAATCTAGGTTGTTTATCTGAGTGTACACGGTTCTCGGACCCGCACACCACGCCTATGCTTGAGAGGCATTCGTCGAGGATCACTGCAGCGCAATGGTTTTGCGGATATCTAGCCCCATGCCGCAGCGTGGTGCTCGGAACCGGGAGGCATTCGGGGCGTGGTTCTCGGAACCTCCCAATAAAGAGTTCGCGCTTGATGCCCTTCCCCTCCTACAGAAACTGATCATAGAATCGCCACTTGATCGCACTGGCCTGATCCACTTGGTGCATGGCCTGCTCGAGATCGGCTGGGGTGCGGATGAGTTGGCTGAGGTGGCGGGCCAGGGCCTGGGCGTGGGTGTTGCCTCCGAGAAGACGCTCCTCGCCGATGTCCGATTGGCGGCTGTCGTGGATCATGTGGAAGTAGAAGAATTCGGATTTTGGTTGCTGTCCGGTGCTGTCGGAGCCCAGGCGTTCCGACAGGCGGGGCCACAGGCAGGCATATTCCACCGACACCAACACCTCCGCCCAGAAACGTAGAAACGTGATCAGGCCCACCTGGCCCTGAGGATGATCCAGACAGGCGGCCAGATGGCTCAGGCTCTCCAGGCGCACCGCCTGCGTGATCGGCGATTCGGGTGTGATCAGGATTTGCTCCCGGTCGGCTCCCAAGCTGAGCAGATCCTGAAACAGCAACTCCCGATGCGAGGGAAGCGGCACGCCACGGGTGTTGCGGGGGTATTCCTCATGCAGGATCAGGCGCACGCTTGCCTTGATCCCCTCATCGCTCAGGCCATCGATCACAGCCTCGTATACATTCACGATCGCCAAAGAGAGATAGCGGCGTTGCAGCAAGATGGCAAGCAGTTGTTCCCAGCTCAGCCCAGCCAGCGAGGCCAGTAGGGGATGGGCGCGGAACTCCTCGATCCGCAATCGCTCATGGTCGTTGAGTTGCTCAAGCATCGGATCTAGGTAGCAAAAAGGATGCGCAGCTCGCTGCGCCAGTTTTGGCCAGGAGTGGGTGTGAAGGGGCGCGCCACCTTCCACATCAGCTCAAAATCCTGCAGCAGCGTTCCCGTGAGCACCGGATCAGCCGCCTGCAGATCCAGCTCCAACTGAAAGGTGTGAATCGCCAGGGAGCCATGCAGGAAGGGCGCCGCGAGCAGGGTGGTGCCGGCCCGATAGATGGCCAAGGACGGCAGGGTGTCATAAAGTCGGATCTGAAGCTCACAATCCTCAGCCGTGCAGCTGCGCATGGTGCTCTCAAGGGTCTCGAGATTGGCGATCACTTCGCTCTGGATGTTGATCTCCTCCTCCGTCAGCGAGGCATAGCGCTTCAACACATCCTGGCGCAGGGCCGCCGCCAATGAGTATGGCCAAGCCAAGAGGATCCTCAGCCGCACACCGTTGGACAGTCCCCGGATCAGATGGGGCCGAAACTCATCCAGGTTCGGAGCGAACGTTTGCAGGATATCCACCTGCCGCTCCTGGACATTTGGCGCGGCGATGCAGCCGTCCAGGGCTGTGGCGAAGACCTCCGACGGAAATTGCTCATGGATCCGCGCCAGGCCCATGCGGCTGAAGCGTTGATCGCGCTGCTGATCCTGCTGATAGCGGGCATTTAGCAGGCGATGCAGCTGGGGCAATTTGTAGCCTCGGCCGTGAATGCCGAACTTTCGATAGATCGTGCGCAGCCTCTGGGTGAAGGCCTCTTCCTCCAGCGGCGCATGCATCTCGAGGTACATGTCATAGAGTTGTTGCTTAGTCTGACCATGCTCTTCGCGCAGGCACATCACCACGTCCAGCTCCGCACTGGTAAGGGCGACAACCGGATCCTGGCCGATGCATTCAAGAAAGGAGTTCCAGTTCATTGCTATGGAGACGGATGGGCGAAAAGCACTTGATTGTTAAGTGTCAACATGAGGCATTGTGCGGCTGTTCGCGGCTTCAGCTCTGCTGACCCGCAGATGCTGAGGCCTGCTTTAGTTGAAGGATTCCCCTGCTGAGATTTCCTTGATTGCCTCGGTTGGCAAGGTCTACCGCCCCAGGACCTCATTGCGGTGTTTGGCAGCTCAACACGAGGGCCGTGGGATAGCGATCTTGAAGCGAGGATTGATCCTCGCTGTCGCCGCTGCCCACGGCGCTGGTCAGGGCGAGGGACGCCGCCGTCGGTAGCGCGTCGCTGCGCCGTTCTCCAAACACGCTGTATTGCACCACCGGCCGGAGTCGTTCCATCCCCAACCGGTCGCGCCACCCCAACAGCTCGTAACGTCGCAGCATCGCGGCTGCCTGCTGCTCGCTGCAGTGGCGCCGCTCGATCAGCAAAGGGCGCACGGGAATCGGAGCCACAAGACCGACCACTACCGCCAGCAGCAACTGGCTCACCCAGCAACTCAACAGCAGCCGGGTGGATTGGTGCGAGAGAAGCTGGGCCATCGCGATTCAGGGGATCGAGAAAACAGAGGTTCAAGTGATCAAGCCATCAGAGATTGGTCTGGAACAAATCATTCATCAGCGGCACGATCAACTTGGGTTCGCCGCGGTACACCGCCCCCTCCCGGATGGCAGCGATGGCCTGCAGCTGGCCATCGTTCACATCGCCATAGGCGATCGGTGTGATGCTGATGCCGCTGTGCTCGATCACGCCTTTGAGATCCCCGAGCCTCAGGCCTGTGGTGGGCACTCCGTCGCTGAGCACTAGGAGATGGAAGCGGCCGTTTGGATCGCGACGGCGAGCCTGCATCAGATCATGCAGCGCCACGGCCATTCCGTCGTACAGGGCGGTGGCACCGTCGGCCCGCAGCCCCTGCACCGTGGAGAGCAGCTGCTGGCGGCTGCTGTTATCGAACGCTTGCAACGGCATCAGCCGCGTGGGCCGGTCGCTGAAGCTGATCAGCCCCACCTGGTTGCCGCTGTTGATCGCGCCGCTGGCCACAACCAGGGCCCGCTTGAGCTGGCTGAGGCGTTGGTCCTGGTTCATCGAGCCGCTTACGTCCACCAGCAACTGCAGGTACACTGTGCGGCCCCCGTCCTTGCGTTGCTTCCACAGCCGCTGGGCCCGGCTGAGCAACTCCCCATCGGCCTGTGGTGGGCGCTCTTTTGCGGCAACGGGCATCGGAGTGCCGAAGTCTTGAGCGCGGGCCAAGGCCTGCACGGGTTCCGAGGTGGCAAAGCGGGCGAACTGTTCCAGGGCCTGTCGTTGCGGCCCGCTGGTCCAGGGCAATGCCGCCAATGGAGAGGTTTGGGGAGCGCCAAAGGCCACAGCCCGCAGATCCTCAAAACCTGGTTCGCGCCGCAGTTGGCGGTAGCTTTGTTCAGCCATCACCGCCGCGTCCAGGCTGTCGGGATTGCGCTTCCAGATCTCGATCAGCGGAATATAGGTGGGGGTGGTGGTGCTCACCCGTTGTTGGAAGAGATCAAAGCTGCGCGTGATCTGGGGACGGTCCAATTCCGTCGGTTGCAGCGTTCCACCACGGCGGCCATGGCCGGCGGCGGACCACAGCAGGGTGTAGACGAGATCCAGGCCGGGGGTGCAGATGTAGGGATTGCAGGCCCCCATCTTGAGCTGTCCTGCCAGGGTTTGATCGATCACCGGCCCGAAGGCCAGGGGGCCAGCGCCGAGGCGTTTCCAGGCCGATTCGCGCACGGCGATCACCGAATTGTTGGCCACCAAGGCCGGGTGTACCACGCTGGGGGTGACGCCTCCGTTGCGCAACAGGTAGAGCCACTGTTGGCCAGCCGGGGTGTAGCCGGCGGGTCGGTAGCTGCCGGCCATCATCATCTGCGCCGCCAACCCCGAAGCGATCGGTCGCACCACCACCACAATGCGCCGCCCATCGCTGCTGCGCTGCCCTCGCTGATTGAAGCGCTCGGCGGCATCCACCAGCCAGCGGCGGCTGGCCCGGTTGTTGTCCGCCTTCTCCAGCGAACTGACGATTTCCACCCTCAGGATGCCGGCGGCCGGTATTGGCGCCTCAGGGCCGGCGCCGTAAAGCGGATAGGCGCTCGGCGGTGGCAGCCGGTCCGCCAACTTCAGCTCTGGTTCGCTGCCGCTGGACACGGTCATGGGGGCGGGAGAGTCCTCCCGCATGGGGATCCCAGGCAGCAGCCGACCTTCCAGTCGCGCCATGGCGCTGTCAAAGGAGGTGACGGGTTGGTTCGCCACCGCATAGGCCACCAGCCCGCCGAACAGGGCCGTGGACACAACAATCGGGAACAGTTTGAGGGTCATGATTGTAAGAGGGAGGGGGAAAGCAGAACTGTTGCGGGTACATCTGGGCAGCGCAGTGCGTCCTCCAGAGCCGCGTCGTAGCTGTGGCCCAGCTCGTCCTGGCAGGCCTGCAGCTGCTGCTGCAAGGCCTCCAGGCGTTGCTGGTACAGCCGTTTAGATCCTTCGGTAGGGGCCTGATTCAGGCGACGCAGGTCCCCCCGCACCCCCGTGGCCTGGTCCACCAGCCGCTCCAACAGCACCAGCAATGGCAATGCGCAGCCGGAATCCAGCTCGGTGCAGTGAACGGCGAGAGTGCGCAAGGTTTCAAGCCGCTCGCTCACCATGCGCCACTGGCAGCGGATCGCCGGTGGCAGATCGGTCTCGAGCTGGAGCCGCTCACGCAGCAGCGATGCGTCGAGCAGGCTTGCAGGCGATGGCGCAGGCGTCGGACGCCGCTGGCGGCGTTGGCCATGGTGCCAGACCACCAACACCGCCGCGGGCGGCAGCAGACCGGTAAGGACTACAGGCCAGCGCAGCCCCAACACGCCCACATACGAGATGGTGCTCAGCCCCAAGCCAAGGCAGAGGAGCAGCCCATCTCGAGACTTGATTGCTGCACGGGTGTCGTTGAAAGCCTTGGGACCAAGGCCAGTTACAGCGGCAACGACGTTTGATGGCATGGTCCGAAACCGTGATCCAGCGGCGTATGCAAACAGTCTCAACATCCATCTGATCCTGTCAATCAAGGCCAGATGGAAGCGGATGAAAGCCGATGGAAGTCGCGGCGGGCTGGGTTGGTTCCCTGCTTGCACAAGCCCTCGTAGTTGATCAGCAGTCTGAAGTGGTAATCGAGTGATGAGGCTTGATGTGGGCTTGGTGAGGATCGTGACTCCATTGTGAAGAGTCGGACCGATCTTGTGGTTTCGACTCTGGAGCGATCTGTCCGTGAAGGATCAGTGATCTTCCAATCGGAGCCGAACACATCCCGCACAAGAGAGTGTGCTCCAGCGGCGGCGATGATCACCCGCTGCAGGATCCAGGTGGCCTATGCGGCGGCCAGCAGCAGGCAGCCATTTCAGCTGATAAAAGTTCGCCCAGAGCACTAGCCCCGTAACCCTTTTGCAGGCCTGAAGTACGTGGTGATGATTGTTCCAGTCGATGCCGATGGAGATGAAGCTCCGCACGTCACTGAGCTTTGCGGGAGTAAGACGCAGCAATGCAATGGCAACATCACGTTCGGCCCGTTGAGGCTGGTGTCTCTGAGCTGCGAATCCACATGGCCCTGGTTACGGGGTCTATTTGCAACAGCGTGGGTTGATGCTTGTCATTCTTCTCGCCGGTGGTGACAAGAGCACCCAGGCGAAAGATATTAAATGTGCGCATGATCTCGCTCGTAACTTCAAGGAGAATGAATGATGGAGACCAAGACGGCACCATACGACGTTGCTGAGTTCCTGGAGACTCCTGAAGAGATGGCTGCGTATCTGGAGGCCTGTATTCAGGAATCAGACGGGGATGCCGCCTTCATTGCAAAGGCCTTGGGAGATATTGCTCGTGCCAAGGGAATGTCGCAGATCGCACGCGAGACAGGTCTGTCGCGTGAAAGCCTGTACAAGGCACTTTCTGGTGATCGGAGCCCAAGTTTTAACAATCTTAAAGGTCATTTCAGCCTTAGGTCTCCAATTGAGCGCCTCAGTGAAGGGGGGCGAAATAGTTGAAGAGGTGGTTGAGGTTGCATGAGTATTGGTGGTGCTGCTAGAGCCTGCGGGCATTTCCTGTGGTGAAGCGACACTTCGAACAAGCCCTTCGAGTGGACAGGCCGCCATCAGCCCTCAGCTTCGCCACCTGCGGCTCCTTGCCTGCCACTCAAGGGCAGCGTTCGAAGGATGTGTCGTCCTTGATGCGAGCCAGCAAGGCAGCGTTGCGCGGCCGTAGCCAGGTGGCTACAGTTGGTGGATGGTTGAAGTCCGCCAGACAGAGCGCTTCGTCCGATGGCTTGAGGGTCTGCGAGATCTGAAGGGCCGGGCGAAGGTTCTGGCCAGGATTGAGCGCCTCATTGGCGGCAATCCTGGGGACGTCAGGCCCGTCGGGGGCGGCGTGTCTGAGTTGCGGATCAACTACGGCCCTGGATACAGGGTCTACTACCTGCAGAAGAGCACCACCATGATCATCCTGTTGGCTGGCGGAGACAAGAGCTCACAGGCCAAGGACATTGTTGAGGCCCTTCTGCTGGCAGCCAATCTGAGTGAGGAATCCCGATGAAGCCCACGACTAGCCCCTACGACGTCGCCGAGCATCTACGAACACCTGAGGAGATGGCGGCCTACCTGGAGGCCTGCATCGAAGAGGCGGATGGAGATGCCGCCTTCATCGCCAAGGCCTTGGGAGACATCGCTCGGGCCCAGGGCATGACCCAGGTGGCTAGAGAGTCAGGCCTTTCCAGGGAGAGCCTTTACAAGGCCCTGTCTGGCGAGCGCAGTCCGAGCTTTGACACCATCCTGAAGGTCGTCTCTGCCCTTGGATTGAAGCTGAGCGCCAGTGTGAGAAGTGAAGCGGAGGTGGCTTGAGCTCTGCTGGCGAGCTGAAGGTCCGCAATCGTTGCCTGTGGAGATGCGACACCTTCGAACACGCCCCTGGAGTGGACAGGCCGCCTGCGATTCTGGTTCGATACCGATAGCTTCTTGCCTGCCACTCAGGGGCGGCGTTAGACGGTTTAAGTCATGGGTTGGGAATGACTTGGAAAGGCACAGGCTTTTTGTAAAGATAGTTTACGCATCATGTATAACTCAGACAATTCAAGAGATAGAGCACTAGTAAGTACAATCTTCTCTGGAAAAGTGAAGTCTATGGTTAATCAATTAAGAGAGATGAACTATCAACACAGGGAGCTATACAGCCGTATTCAGGCATTTTCTTTAGATCAACCAAATACTCAGTTATTGTTTCACAAGCGATTGGCTAGGGATAATGGTTGGTCGATAGGCTATGCTCAGAGAGTGATTGAGGAATATAAAAAGTTTGTATTTCTAGCTGTTGCAGCAGGTCATCCTGTCACGCCATCCGATCAAGTTGATCAAGTTTGGCATTTGCATTTGACTTATACACGATCGTACTGGCAAGAGTTCTGCCCCAAAATTTTGCAGACCACATTACATCATGATCCAACTCGTGGAGGTTCATCCGAGCAATTAAAATTTGACAACTGGTATAGCAAAACACTAGAGAGTTACCAACAGTTTTTTGGACAGATTCCTCCAATTGACATTTGGCCCAAACCTAAAGACCGATTTGGGCGCGATTTACATTTTATCCGGATCAACACTCAAGAAAATTGGGTTTTGACAAAACCCAATTTCAAAATCTCCTTCAAACCACAACTGCAACAAGGAGTAACCTTTTCCTTTTTATTTGTGCTTGCGCTTGTTGTAACTAGCTGTCAAGTAATCTCCCAAATTCCTAACCCAATCAATTTTACAGGTTCGGAATTTTTAACGTTCTATATTTCGATAGCAGTGATAGGAATTGCTTTGGCTACCTGGCTACGTTTTTCTCTTCGTTTGCCTAACGGGATCACAAATCAACACCCTGATTTAAATGCTTACGAGATAGCTTTCTTAGCTGGCGGCAATAATCGCATGATTATGACTGCGATCACCAGTTTAGTAAAACAAGGCTATGTAGAGGTAGCAAAAGAAAAACTACCATCTTTTATTGGTAGCATAACGCAAAGAAAACTGGCTTTGAGAACAAGTATTGATAATATTACTGACCCTGTAGAAAAGGCAGTTGCACAAAATATTTTCACAACTGATGGAGGAATTGAACAGGTCTTGCAGAAATCCACAGCAGTGGAGGATAGTATTCGCTCCCGCCTGCAACAATTGAGCTTGTTTCTAAGTAATGATCAGGCAGTCAAAGCACAACTTTATCCATCGTTGATTGTACTTATTCTCTTAGGGCTAGGCTTATGTAAAGTATTTGTCGGAATTTCTCGCGATAAGCCAGTTGGTTTTCTTTTGATGTGTATGTGGGTGCTTCTAGTTTTGGGATCAAGGTTTTTTGTAAAACCATATCGTAGCCGTTATGGAGATCGCATTTTTAATGATTTAACAAATCGCTCACAAGACTTAAAAACAGCCAATAGCAGCGATTCTAAGCTTCCACTTGCGGTTGCGTTGTTTGGAGCAACAGTTCTGACAGCCGATAGTGCTTTAGCAGATTTGCATCAAATGTTGGTTTCTACAGCTGGTGGTGGCGGCGATGGCGGCGGCGGCTATGGTGGCGGCGGCGATGGTGGCGGTTGCGGTGGTGGCGGTTGTGGTGGTGGCGGTGGTGGCGGTTGTGGTGGATGCGGTGGTGGTTGATTGAAAACCGTCTAACATTCGCTTGGAGCGGACTGACGAAAATCCTTAGTTTATTGTAGAGATTGTTAGCAGCCGCTCAAGTGGAGCGTTATGCGACTGCGTTTTTGGGCTACGACTAATACAGGAAGATAAGCTGTTAGTGT
>Ga0194130_10008797_pt1 | contig 10622 bp, 12 predicted proteins | sample TA2KigsurfametaG_FD_160084 | JGI IMG/M metagenome (GOLD analysis project Ga0194130, IMG submission 160084) | Freshwater microbial communities from Lake Tanganyika, Tanzania - TA2015050 Kigoma 12 surface | ecosystem: Environmental > Aquatic > Freshwater > Lake | place: Tanzania: Lake Tanganyika... | reverse complement strand
CCGCTGTGGGACCTGGTGGATGGACCGGGCATCGTCGACTATGTGGTGGGCGCCATGCCCGGGCCCGGCGTGTTTGTGCTGGGCACGCACGACCATCCGCGGCAGCGCCACTACCTAAACCTCTACAAGCTGGGGGAGGGACCGCTGTACTGCTTCTACACGCCCTACCACCTGTGCCACTTTGAGGTGCCCCACACCGTGGCGCGGGCAGCGCTGTTCAAGGATGCCACGCTAGCGCCGCAGGGCGCACCGCAAGTGGAAGTGGTGGCCACCGCCAAGCGCGATCTGCAGGCCGGCGAAACCCTGGACGGCCTGGGCGGCTTCATGACCTACGGCCTGGCCGAGAACGCAGCGACCGCACGCGCCAAAGGGCTGCTGCCCATGGGCCTGGCTGAAGGCTGCCGCCTGCGCCATCACTTGCCGCAAGACACCGTGCTGCGCTTTGACGACATCGACCTGCCCTCGGGACGGCTTTGCGATCAGCTCTGGCAAGAGCAGATGCACCACTTTTTTCCGCAACACCTGGCTACCTCCACCTTTGCAAAGGAACACCATGAAGCTGCTGGTCACCGGTTCTGAGGGCTATATCGGCTGCCTGCTCACGCCGTTTTTACGCGCACGCGGCCACGAGGTGACCGGGCTGGACACCGGCTACTACCGCGATGGCTGGCTGTTCAACGACCCGGCCCTGGTGCCGCAGGTGCCGGCCACCCTGAACAAGGATATCCGCCATGTGGATGCCACCGACCTGCGCGGCTACGAGGCGGTGGTGCATCTGGCCGAGCTCTCCAACGACCCGCTGTGCGAAAACTCGCCAGAGCTGACTTTCGAGATCAACCACCGCGGCTCGGTGCATCTGGCCGCCATGGCCAAGGCCGCCGGCGTGCAGCGCTTTGTGTACATGTCGTCCTGCAGCGTCTACGGCCTGGGCGAAGGCCACACCCCGGTCGATGAAACCTCGGCCACCCAGCCACAAACAGCCTACGCGCAGTGCAAGCTGCTGGTCGAGCGCGATGTCGCGGGCCTGGCTTCGAGCAGCTTTTCGCCCACTTTTTTGCGCAACGCGACGGCCTACGGCGCCTCGCCACGAATGCGCTTTGACATCGTGCTCAACAACCTGTGCGGACTGGCGGCGACCACCGGCAAGATTATTCTGAGCAGCGACGGATCGCCCTGGCGGCCGCTGGTCCATGTGCTCGATATCTGCGAGGCGATAGCCTGCACCCTGGAAGCTCCGAAAACCTCCATCCACAACGAGGTCTTTAATGTCGGCCACGATGCCGACAACCACCAGGTGCGCGATATCGCTCGTATCGTGGCCAGCGTCTATCCCGGCTGCGAAGTGCGTCTGGGCTTGCCCAGCGCTGACAACCGCAGTTACCGGGTGAGCTTTGCCAAGATCCACAGGCAACTGCCGGGGTTTGAATGCCGATGGAATGCACGGCAAGGTGCGCAGCAGCTGCACGATGTGTTTGCACGCATCGGCTTGGATGCCGCCACATTCAATGCGAGGCCCTTCACCCGACTCAAGCGGCTGAAGAATCTGTCAGAGACCGGGCAGGTGGATGATCACCTGGCCTGGGCCATGTAGACCCGATCGCCCTCGCAGCGATGCCCCGGCATGTGTGGGAGCCGCGCCCTCGCGGCGACTCGATCGCGCCGGGGGCGGCGCTCCCACTACCCCCCATCGCAGGCCCTGTTTGACTGTGTGGGAGCCGCGCCGTCGCGGCGATTTAATCGCGCCGGGGGCGGCGCTCCCACGCGCGGCGATGGCGTCCTGCAAAACCCGCTATCCTGCGGCTTTCCACAACGCCTGCTGGAGACCGCACATGCCCCTTCTGAAAACCCGTCGCCGTCTGACAGCCGCCGCCCTCGGGCTGATGGCGGCTTTGTCCCTGCCCCACCCGGCCCTCGCCCAACAGGGCTACCCAAACAAACCCATCCGCCTGATCGTGCCCTTTACCCCAGGGGGCGTGACCGACACCAGCGGGCGCCTCATTGCCGAGCAACTTTCAAAGCGGCTGGGGCAACAGGTGATCGTCGACAACAAGCCCGGTGCCTCCGGCAATATCGGCACACAAATGGCTGCCGCAGCCGAGCCCGATGGCTATACCCTGGTTCTGGGCTTCGATGGCACCCTGGTCATCAATCCGCATGTCTTTCCCAAGATGCCCTTCGACACCGTGCGCGATCTGGCACCGGTGGGCAAGATCGGCGATGCGGTGCTGATTTTGGTGGCACACCCGGGTCTGGCGGCCAAGACGCTGCGTGATGTGCTCGATCTCTCCAAAAAACAAAATGGCGGTCTGTCGTACGGCACCTCGGGCACCGGCGGCACGCCGCATATCGCCGGCGAATTGCTCAAGATGCGCACCGGAGCCAACCTGGTTCATGTGCCCTACAAAGGCGGCGGTCAGGCCATGACCGATGTCATGGGCGGTAACATTCCGCTGGTCTACACCGCCATCGCCGGTGCGGTGCAACATGTCAAAGGGGGCAAGCTTCATCCGGTGGCGGTATCGAGCGCGCAGCGCTCGCGCGCCCTGCCCGATGTCCCCACCTTTATTGAAGCAGGCGTTGGTGATTTCGATGTCAGCTCCTGGGTCGGTCTGCTGGCGCCGGCCAAAACACCGCGGTCCATCATTGAGCGGCTCAATAGCGAGCTCAATGCCGTGCTGGCCGACCTGGAGGTGCGCGAGCGCCTGAATAATTTGGGCATTGCCGCCACGCCCGGCACCCCCGAGAGATTTGGGGACGACATCCGGCGTGACTTGGGTCGCTATGGGCCGGTCGTCAAGGCAGCGGGCATCAAGGCCGAATAAACCCGGGAGAATAAATCCTTGCATCAAGCCCTGAGAGCATCGCCATGCCCATGAAAATGTTCAGGCCCAGGGCCTGCCCGCGCGCGCTCTTGGCCCTGACCATCGTGGTGCTGATCGGTACCGCCTGCCCGCACGCACAAGCACAGCGCCTGTACGACGGCAGCTCGCGGCCCCTGGGCCGCGTGGACGGCGATCGCTACTACGATGAGTCAGGCCGGCCCATCGGGCGAACCGAGGGCGGACGGGTTTACGACGCCTCCGGGCGGCCTCTGGGCCGAATCGAAGGCGACCGCATCTATGACGCCTCAGGCCGGTCCATCGGTCGTGTTGACGCAGAGCGCCTCTACAGTGCCTTGGGAACCCCCATGGGCCGCATTGAAGGCGATCGGCTCTACGATGCATCGGGTCGCCCCATCGGCCGGGCCGATGGACTCAGGCGCATGCAAATGCTTGTGTTTTTCTTCTTTTTTATGTGAAGACATCCACCGACTGGAGCTGGCACTTTCGCGCCTGGCAGGCCGGGGCGCGGTGGGACTCAACGCGCGCCTGGGTGCACGACTGGCTGATGAGTCAGCCCACGGCCCATGACACACTGATCCTGATGGGGGGCAGCGCCGGCTGGATGATGTCGCCGCGCTTTCTTGAGCGCTTTGCCACCGTGGTACTGATCGACATCGACCCCTGGGCGGGCCGCCTGTTCAAATGGCGACACGGCAAGGCGCTTGCATCGGGCCCAACTTCGCTGCAATTTGTGTGCGGGGATGCCCATACCCTGCTGGAAGAGGCCCTGGCCCAACATCCGCGGGCCTGCCTGCTGTTTGATAACTTTCTCGGTCTCGACACGCTCCACACCCGCGACCTGCAACGCACCGCCGAGCGACTGCGCGCCATCCGGCGCAAGCTCAGGGGAAGGCTGTGGGGCAGCCTTCACGACCGCTTTTCAGGGCCGGGCACCCGGGACTGGGCGCGCGCTGCCTGCTGGCAGCTGGGGCGTCTGCAGGCCACATCGGGACAGCCGCTGGCCAAGGCCTTGTACGAATCGGTGCAGGCCCGCGGCGAATGGCTGGACCACGGCACCGATGTCATTTTTGAGCCCGGCACAAGCGTTCGCATGATCCCTTGGCCGCTCATCCCCGGACGCTGGCATTGGCTGGAGGCGGGGTGGGCTCAGGTTTGAGGCTCTCATCGGGCTCTGCGATAATCATCAATTGTTTGTCGATTGACTTGCAGCATTGAGCGGGGCCGGAAAAAAATTCCGTCTGGACCCCGTCTGAGGTCGGTATGGTCTAGTGAATTGGCGCAGGCCTCAGGCAGGCCCCGACCTCAAACCATAAACCTGCGCGTTCAGAAAAAGATACTCGGCTCGAAGTACCGGGCCACCCTTTTCGCCGCTGAAGGTAAATCCCAACAGAGCCAGCGTGGTGCCCGGCTTGATCTCGGGGACTTTCCAGGCTTCCATGCGGGTGAGCGGGGCCAGCTCGATGTCCCAGAGCCGATCTTTGCGGGTGGGCAGTTGCGCCGACTTGAGCAGCGACGGCCCATCGACGCTGCTCACCTGCGCCGGCAACTTCCGGGTTGGCAGGTCGGTCGGCAATCTGAGCTCAGCGGCTACTTCCAGTTTGAGCTCGGCATGCGGATTGCGCCAGCTCACTTGGACAGCACGCCCTTCCAACCAGAGCGGTCGATTCTGATCAAAGCTGCTCCAACCGTGGTGTGCGCGGGCAAGGAGGGGCAGGCCCAGGCCGGCGGTCACAAGCGTTCTGCGTTGCATAAGTCCTCCTCAGAGATAGGCGATCCAACGACCGCAAACGATGACAGCCAACCAAAGCCCGAGGGAGAGCAGGGTCAGCACGCGGGCGGTGCGGTCGCTGCGAAGCAGGCTGCCACGGGCATGAAACCAGGCGGCGTTCATACCCGCGAGCAAGAGCAAACCCATCTTGAGCGCAAAGGCCCGGTTACTCAGCAGTTCAAGGGGCTGGCTGGCAAACATGAGCAAGCCACTGGCAGCGGCCATCGCAAAGCCGAGCACCGCCAGGCCGAGCGCCAGGCGCGCCAAGGCCGCCATCGGTAGCTCACCGCCCGCGCCCCAGACGCGCAGCTCAAAGAGCACCAGGTTACCCAGTAGCAGGGCGATCCCGACGATGTGCACCACCTCGAGGGCGGGGTAAGCAAAGGGGTGAGCGACGATCCAGCCGAGCATGGAACCATTGTCGGGCCAGGCCACCCGGGGCAAGGCAGCCGCACCTCGGCAGGGGTGTCAGGACTTTCTGCGGGCCTGGTACTGGCGCAGCCACCCTAGCCCGGCCGATGTTGCACCGGCAGGGATGTACTCGCACCCAATCCATCCCTCGTAGCCCAAGGCATCGAGTTGATCAAAGAGGTAGTCGTAGCGAACCTCGCCGGTGTCGGGCTCATGGCGATCGGGCACGCCGGCAATTTGCACATGTCCGACCCCACCCACATGCTTTTGCAGTCGGCGCATCAGATCGCCCTCCATCACCTGACAGTGATAGAAATCCATCTGGACCTTCAGGTTCGGTCGGTCCACCTCGGCCAGCACATCGTGAGCCTGTTGCTGGTAATTCAGGAAATACCCCGGCATGTTGCGGGTGTTGATCGGCTCGATCAACAGCGTGATGCCGTGCGGAGCCAGCGTCTGCGCCGCATCGCGCAAATTAGCCACATAGGTGGCGCGGGCCTGTGCCAGAGATACACCCTGCTGGGGCACGATACCGGCCATCGCATGGAGACGGCGGCAACCGGTGGCTCTTGCGTAGGGCAAGGCGGTTTGCACACTGCGCGCAAACTCCGCCTCGCGGCCCGGAAGGCAAGCCATACCGCGCTCCCCCGCCGCCCAGTCACCTGGCGGCAGATTGAACAAGACTTGCTCCAGGCCATGGCTTTGCAAGCGGTGGGCGATTTCCTCGGGGGGATGCTCATAGGGGAAGAGAAACTCCACCGCCTCAAAGCCATCGGCTGCAGCCGCAGCAAAGCGATCAAGGAAAGGCACCTCGTTGTACATCATGGACAAGTTGGCAGCGAATCGGGGCATGGGGTCACCAAGGGGCGTTGAAATGCTGACGCAGCTCGTCGATCTGCTCAGGCGTGAGGGGCGCGGGGCGGGGCGAACTGAAGGACCAAAGACGCGCCGTCTCTTCGAGCTCCTCGAGGACGGCCATGGCCTGGGCCGGACTGCCGTGCCACACATTGGGCCCCAGGCGATCAAGCATGACCGCTCGCAGCGGCCGACCCGCGGCACGGGCCCGCCTTATCTCTTGCGCCACCAGGTCACCCACGCGCGGGTCGCCCGGCCGATGGTAGGCGATGCGCGGCACATGGCCCACCTTCATGACGAAATACGGCGTGATCGGGGGCAGCAGATCACCCTGCCCCGAGGCGTCCTGCAAAGTCAGCGCCACCGCGTGGGTGGAGTGGGTGTGGATCACGCAGTGGGCCTGCGCATCGGTCTCGTAAATCCGGCGGTGCAACGCCCATGTCTTGCTGGCCGGCAGCCCGCTGTGCTGCTGACCGCCGGCATCAAGCCAGGCGAGCTGGTCCGGCTCAAGAAAACCCAGACAGGCATCGGTGGGTGTGATCAAGAAGCCTCCACCGGCCGAGGGTGGTATCCGTGCGCTGATGTTGCCTGCGGTGGCATGCACATAGCCACGCTCAAACAGCGAGCGGCCGATACGGCAGATCTCCTGCCGCAGGGCTTGAAGGGTAAAGGGCTGAGCGCCTTGCATAAACTGTCCTTCAGCCAACCTGGGCCAGCGCTTTGGCAAAGAAATCGACACTGCCAAAATTGCCCGACTTGAGGGCCAGAAGCAAGGGCTCGGCGGCTGCATCCGATGCCGGCTGGACCTGGGCCAAGGTCCAGGGCACGCCCGGGTCGATGGGCGCGCCAATACGCAACTGCGCCACCGACAAAGCCTGCACCACGGCGCCAGAGGTCTCGCCGCCGGCCACCACCAGGCGACGCACACCCGCCTGCACCAAGCCCTGCGCCACGCGGGCCAGACAGGCCTCCACCCACGCGCCGGCACGCGCAGCACCGAGCTCGGCCTGGATGGCGCGCACCTCCTCGGCAGATGCGGTGGCATACACCAGTACCGCCGTATCTCGATGTTCACGGGCCCACTGCAGCGCTTGAGTCGCCACCTCTTCGCCCCGGGCCAGGGCGCGGGCATCGACACGAAAGGCCGGCAAGCCCTGGGCCAGCCAGCGCGCCACCTGTTCCTGGGTGGCCTTGGAGCACGAGCCGCAAATCACCGCCTCTTCTCCGCCCACGCGCGGCAGCTGTGCAGCCCGTGCGTCGGGTTTCATCAAGCCCATGGCCTCGTAGACCGCCGGCAGGCCCAAGGCCACGCCCGAGCCCGCGGTAATCAGGGGCAGTTGCGAGCAGGCAGCGGCCAGATTACGCAGGGCCTGGTTGTCGATGGCATCGACCACCGCGATTCGCACACCCTGCGCACGCTGGGCCTCCAGGGCATGGCGCAAAGGCTCGACGCCCTGCTGCACCACCTCGTAGGAGACCAGGCCCACGCGGCCCTGGCACTGAGGCTGCAACACGCGCACCAGGTTGGCATCGGTCATCGGCGTGAGCGGATGATCGCGCATGCCCGAATCGCTAAGCAATTGGTTGCCCACGAACAGATGCCCGCGAAACACGGTGCGGCCGTTTTCAGGGAAGGCGGGGCAAGCGACGGTGAAGTCACTGCCCAGCGCCTCCAGCAAGGCTTCGGCCACCGGACCGATATTGCCCTGGGCAGTCGAATCGAAGGTCGAGCAGTACTTGAAGTAAAACTGGCGCGCGCCGCAGGCCTGCAGCCAGCGCAAGGCCGCTAGGCTGTCGCGCACCGCATCGGCCGGCGCGATGGTGCGCGACTTCAGCGCAACGACCACGGCGTCGGCCTGCGCCGGCGCGTCCCCCTCGGGCACACCGATGACCTGCACCGTGCGCAGTCCCGCACGCACCAGCATGCTGGCCACATCGGTGGCGCCGGTGAAGTCGTCGGCAATAACGCCGAGGATCATGAGCTCTCTCCGCCCGGCAAATCCAGATCGGCCAGGGCGGCGTAGTACTTCACGACGGCTGCATCGTCCTCGGCCCCGTGGCCCATCGCGGCGGTGGCCAGATACAGCTGGTGAGCCGAGGCGGCCAAGGGCAAGGGGAAAGACATCTTGCGCGCCGCATCGAGCACGATGCCCAGATCCTTGACGAAGATATTCACTGCAGACAAGGGCGTGTAGTCGCCCTCCAGGATATGCGGCACGCGGTTCTGAAACATCCAGCTCATGCCGGCGGAATTGCAGATCACTTCGTAGAGTTGGCGCGGATCGGCCCCGGCGCGCAAACCCAGGGCCATGGCTTCACAGGCAGCGGCAATATGCACCCCAGCCAGGTGCTGATTGACCATCTTCACCGTCGATCCCAGGCCGGCTTGGTCGCCCAAGCGATAGACCTTACCAGTGAAAGTGGCCAGCAGATCGCCCGCCGCCGCAAAAGCCTCCGGACGCCCGCTGGCCATCATCGTCATCTGGCCCTCGGCAGCCTTCTTGGCTCCGCCCGAGACGGGGCCGTCGATCAGGTGCACACCGCGATCGGCCAGACGCTCCTGCCAGCGCGGAGGCAAGGTCGGATCGACCGTGGCCGAAGCCACCACCACGCTGCCGGCGCGCATGCGCGCACCCAAGCCCTGCTCGCCAAACAACACCTCTTCCGTCTGGTCGGCGTTGACCACCAGCACCAAAGCCAGGTCACAGGGGGGAAGCTCGCCCACCGAGGCCACCGCTTGCCCTCCCGCCTTGACCAAGGCCTGCCGGGCTTCGGGCCGCAGGTCACAGCCCCAAACCGGTACGCCCCTGCGCAGGGCCGAGAGCGCGGCGCCCAGACCCATCGAGCCCAGGCCAACGACGGCAAGTGTTTTAGAAGGGAGGAGCATAGGCCATCTTGAAGGAACCCAAGGCCGCCCACACACTGCGTCTCAGTGCGTCAAGCGATCGCTTGAGAGCCGTCATGTTAAGCCTGCATCTGGGGCGGACTGATTGGTGTTTTCCTGAGCGCGCGTTTATTGAGACCTGGCAACACTTGCATGAATGCTACCTGCGCGAGGCCGCAAAAGCAGCGGCAGCGATCCGGACCATGCTCGGGTGCAAGGTGCCCAACTTGGGGTTCTGCCCATGCGGCGCATGGGGTGGTACGGAAAAATAGTCGTCGTTGTGCGGAAGCTCGAGCACCTTGCTCAAATCAAACTTGGTGTCGTAGCTCAGACCTGCACTGGCGTAAGCGGCGGGATGTTCGCTCTTGGTGATGCGGAATTCACCGCTGTAGAGCCGATCCGTTTTTTGACTCGTTCCGTAGGCCAGGGGGCTGAAGCCGCTCTGGCATCGGTGCTGGCCAAGGCGCGCCCAATTCACCCGTGCACTGGTACCAGGCCGTGCTGATCGCGTTTCGGGAGGGGGACTATGTGGCGGCCTGCACCTAACTGCGGCGGGGCAATGCCGCGATCGTGATAGCTTCCGGCGTCCGCCCAATCGATCATTTCAGTGACTCAAGCAAAGCAATCCGCTTCGGCCAAGACCTTTCCCGCTGTGTCCTTCGCTGCCAGCTTGGGCTCACCATCCACAGGCCATTGAACACCGACCGTCGGATCGCACCACAACAAACTGCGCTCATGTTCCGGGTACCAGTAGTCTGTCGTCTTATACAGAAACTCGGCCAACTCGCTGATGACCACAAAGCCATGAGCAAAACCTGGCGGCACCCACAACTGGCGCTTGTTATCTGCCGATAGTTCAACGCCCACCCATTTGCCGAAGTTGGGTGATGAGCAGCGCAGATCGACTGTCACATCGAACACGGCACCTTGCGTCACACGCACCAGTTTGCCTTGCGGATGCTGGATCTGGTAGTGCAGGCCACGCAGCACCCCTTGGCTGGATTTGCTGTGGTTGTCTTGAACGAAGTGCACGTCCAAGCCGGTGGCCTGCTGAAAGTCGCGTTGGTTGAAACTCTCAAAGAAGAAACCACGGTCATCGCCGAAGACCTTGGGTTCGAGGATCAGCACTTCTGGCAGGTCAGTTGGCGTCACTGTATAGGGCATGGCTCAGCTCACCTCAACAGGCTGAGTAGGTACTGCCCGTAGCCGTTCTTCCTCAACGGGTCTGCCAACGCTGCCAGCTGCTCGGCGTTGATCCAGCCCTGGCGGAAGGCAATCTCTTCGGGGCAGGCCACTTGCAAGCCCTGGCGCTTTTGCAGGGTGGCAATGAAGCTGGCGGCTTCCAGCGAGCTGTCGTGGGTGCCAGTGTCCAGCCAGGCATAGCCCCGACCCATAATCTCTACATTCAGCTGGCCCTGTTCCAGGTAGCGGCGGTTCACATCGGTGATTTCGAGCTCACCCCGGGCGGAGGGCTTAATGTCTGCGGCAATGTCGCACACCTGTTGGTCGTAGAAGTACAACCCGGTCACCGCATAGTTGCTCTTGGGTTGCGCAGGCTTTTCTTCGATGCTGATGGCGCGCTGATGCGCATCGAAGGCCACCACGCCATAACGCTCTGGGTCGTGCACATGGTAGGCAAACACACTGGCACCACTGGTGCGCTCATTCGCACTGTGCAGTTGCTTCACGAGGTCGTGCCCGTAGAAAATGTTATCGCCCAGCACCAAGGCGCTGGGTTGGTTGCCCACAAAGTCGCGCCCGATGATGAAGGCTTGAGCCAGCCCATCAGGGCTGGCCTGCACCGCGTACTGAATGTTCATGCCCCAGCGGGCGCCGTCGCCCAACAGTTCAGCAAAGCGGG
>Ga0194130_10008795_pt1 | contig 10624 bp, 11 predicted proteins | sample TA2KigsurfametaG_FD_160084 | JGI IMG/M metagenome (GOLD analysis project Ga0194130, IMG submission 160084) | Freshwater microbial communities from Lake Tanganyika, Tanzania - TA2015050 Kigoma 12 surface | ecosystem: Environmental > Aquatic > Freshwater > Lake | place: Tanzania: Lake Tanganyika... | reverse complement strand
TGGCACCACTAGATCGGAACTTTGAGCCATTAGATTGCCTTGCCAAATCCGACTGCAGTGTAGGCAAACTGCCTGGCCAGGCTTCCGGCTCCATCGCTGAACTCGATGGTAAAGCCGGTTGACGTGACCGCCGACACCGCAAATTGCTCATTTTGCGCCAGGTTGTACGCGGTGATACCCACGCTTGGCGCCTCGTAGAAGGGCGCAGCGAAGGTCACCGCGTAGGCGCCGGCCGAGCTGGTCAGCGTTGCCGATGACTCGATGCGCTGCTGCAGCTCCACGGTCGCACCGCAGCTGGTCAGGATCAACGACTGCGCCGGGTCGCTGGATTCAGCGCGAGCCTGGAACTGCAGGCCTCGCCCGCGCACGATCGCATTTGCGGCCTCGCGCCATGGTCCCCAGGTCGGCGAGCTGGCCGGATCGTCGAGGGTTGTGCGAACGTACAAGGCAGCGCTTACGCGGTCCTGGTTTGGATCCTCGAAGCTGCTCCAGTCATCAATGTCACCCGGCCGATCATCCCATAGGCTGGCCGGTGTGTAGGGCACAATTTCAATAGACCGCATCAGGTTCACGTCGTAGGTGCGGCCAAGATCCAACGGCTGGGCAAAGGTGTAGCTGCCGCTGCTTGCAATATCGCCCAGTGCGTCAATAGCGCCGCCGGCGAGGGAGTCGAAAGGATCGCCGAGGTCATCCCACAGCGGCGCCTCTGGGATCAACGCCAGCCCGCCCAGCTCGGCGCTGTAGGCCATGTTGACGGCGGCCCCTAGGAACGGCCCGGACTCCTCCGCCACAGCCGCCACCAGTAAGCGCGGCTGTGGGGCCGGCAAGGTCACCACGACCGACGCGGCCGAGAGCGAGCGGTTGCCGCTGTCGTCCTCAAACTTCACCAGCACCGTGCCGGTGAGCAACGGCACTTGTTTCTGCGTCTGGCTGCCTCCAGCTGATGGCACCAGCTCAGTGGAGGTCTCCCAGGATGCGCCGGCTGTGAGCTGGCTGTGCCGGATCAACACCTTGCCGCCTAGCCGCACGTCGATCTCGGTTGATTGATCCCATGACAGGATCGCCGAAGCGCCATCGATCGGGATCAGCGACAGGCCGGTAGGTGCTGCCGGGGCCGCTGTTTTGCCGTAGGCGACAAACGTTGCCTGGGCCGGCTGCGATTGAACGACACCGCTGCTCAGGGTGGCGACCAGCACCTCATAGCTGCCGGCAGTGCTGTCGAGGATTTCATAGTCGTTTGCGGTAGTTGTTTGGCTGATCCAGTTGCCGGCCTCGTACCGCCAGCTCACCTGGTAGCCCGGCGTGCCTGGCACGGCAGACCAGCTGACCACTATTTTCGCAGCGGCGCGGCTGCCGCTGGCCTCGTACAGCACTTCCTGAAGCTCTAGGTTTGTCGGAGCGTCGGGTAAAACGTTCAGATCGGTTACGTCTCGCTGCTCCAGCGCTAACCCGTCCTCAATAAATCCGTATTTACTGGGGTTGTAGGCCAGGGCGGTGATGCTGTAGCTCACGTCGTCGCGCTCCTCCACGCCCAGCACGCGCCACAGGCTGGTCTGAACGTTGGAGCTCTCGAACACCCAGACAGTGTTTGCCGCTGGCGCAGCAGGGAAGGCCGCTGTCGTGATCACGTTGCCGGCGATGGCGCTCACCGCTCGGGTCTCCACGGTGCCATCACTCAGCATCACCGACAGCGTGGGGCTGTTAGCGGTTGTTAGGCCGGTGGCATCATCCACGGTGATAGCCGTTGTGGTTGCCGATTGGATGATGCCGCCGCGCCTGGAGCCAGCGCGCAGCGGATCAGCCACGGCAACGATCGATCCAGGGCGGACAATCGCGCCGGCATCCAGGCGAGCGGTAAAGCTGCACACCTCTCCCTCGTTCCATTCGGTGTAGATCAGCCAGCGGCCAAACCGTGCCGCTTGGCCGCGACTGCTGCAGCCGTAGGCTTCGACTTCTGTTTTTGTGTAGCCGTACTTTGCAATTAGTGCGGTGTCTTCGACTGGCTCATAGTCATAGTCGCGCAGTTGATTGTTGAAGTATTTGACCAGCACGACCGTGGGGCGGTTCTTGTAGTTGCTGCCCGAGTAGCTGAATCCCTCTTCCGTGACGTTGGCCCGCGTAAACAGGAATACAGGATCAGCCGGCCGGTCCTGGCTGATCGTGAGCGCACCGGCTGCCCAATAGGGCATTGCGCGCATGGTGGAACAGAGATCATTGATCAGCCGGTAGGCGTCGTCTGCGGTCTGGATGTTGACGCTGCAGGAGAATCTTGGCTCAGTGCCGCCAAAGCCGTCAGGCACCAATGCGTTGTTATAGACGCTGGCGGCATAGAATGCATATTTATCAAGCGATGCCGCGCTGAGATAGTCGCCGAACCCATAACGGGTTGAAGTCAACAGATCCCACAGAATCCAAGCCGGGTCACTGCACCATTGCGCCGCGCCAAATGTTCCGTTCCATGCCCCGGCATAGATCAGCCGGCCGGTTGTCGCGTCAACCGTGGCGTTGTTGGGGATCTTGACCTTAAGGCCCTCGATCTCGTAGGTGCGCGAAGGAATGGAATTAAACTGCTCGGCATCCACCCGCAGGCTGACCAAAGCGGAGTTCGGATAGGCCAGCTTGCTGTAGGTGATAACGCCATAGGATGACCAGCTGAAACCATTAACGAGCTTTGAACTGGAGCTGTCGGCAGTGATGCGAACAACCCGCACATCAACGGGGAAGGCGCCGTTGAGCTTGACAACGTATTGCCGCTGATATTGCTGCGACGTTCGGCCACTGATGCTGTCGGCTACTGCGGTGGTGTAGCCGCCGCCGTTATATTGCACCCGAATCTCCAGAGCCACGCTGGCGCCGATAATGTCGCCCTTATTGGTGAACTCCTGCAGCGCCGGCACCGTAATTATCACGCGAACGGCGTCAGCGGCGGTGTTGGTTATTGTGCGGGTAACTGGCGCCGCTACCGTGACCGCCACATTTACGGCATTCTCAGCGGCTACTTCATCAAAGCCGGGAATGGAGCTTTGCGCTTGCGTGCCGAGGCGGCTGTCGACGCTAACGCCGGTGAAGTTTAGAGAACCATCAGGGTTCTGAAGCGGTGTATTGTTGAGAAATACCGACTGCAGGCCGCGCGGCAGGCCAGCAATCTCGCCCTCCGATACCAAGTCCACCACCTTGGCAAAGCTGGTGGAGAATAGGGTGTTAGGCTGCTCGGTCGGCACATACTGCACCGGCTGCGCAACTGCGGTCGGGGCAGTACGTTCCCGGTATTTCCTGGCGCTGATTTCCCAGATGCGGTTAGCAAGGCGCCGCGAAAAGCCACCCGAGCCGGCGAGTGGCGTGCTCATGCCTGCACCTGATCCACGTCGATTGCCTGGGAGATGACCACGCTGCCGACGTAGCAGCGGCCGTAAACGACGGGCACCGGCACGCCAGCTCGCACGGTGTTCTGAATCCCGCTGAATCCGTAGTTCCGCCGAGGATCATCAACCGATCGGCGATCCATTGCAAGAGGCGACAGCGCTCCGCTTATGCCTGCGCCAGGGCCTGAGATTTGCGGCACTGGGGTCAGCAGCTGCGCCACGCCTCCCAGTGCGAGCGACGCGCCGACGCCCGTCATGAGCGCCACGGCAACCGGGGCAATGCCAGGGATGAAGCTGAGGGCGATCAGCGCCACGCCAGTAATAACGCGGATGACCGCGCCAGATCCGCCGATGATCGGGATTAGAGCGATTTCCGCTGCGCCCGCCGGCCGGTGGAGGTCATCGGCGCCGATCGACTCGGCGCCCAGGGTCACACGGTAGCGCTGCTGAGCCATGTGGGCCTGAAGCGCCGGCCAATTGGCCAGCAGGAATTGCACGGCTTCAGCAGCCGAGCTCACCTCAGCTCGAAAGGTGCGGCGGCCCAGGAACCGTGCTAGGGCGCCATAGACGCGGACAGTTTTCATGGCACCAGTCTGCCAACCCAGCCAGTCTGCTTCTGCAGCCAGCCGCCGTAAAGGTCGCGGCTGCTGAGCCGGCCGCGCAGGTGGTGAAGCATCATCTGCTCGCCCACATAGACCCCGACATGATTCAGGATATGGTTGCCGATCGCCATCAGGACCGCGTCACCCTCGGCAATGTCGGCCGGATCAATCTCGACAAAGCCGGCCTCACGCCACAGATCGGCGAACAGTGGCGCCGCCTCAAACTCTGCCGGCGTGCGTGGCCTGGGCCAATCCGGCAGGCTGTGGCCCTGCTCGGCATACCAGTCGCGAACCAACGTCCAGCAGTCGCTGACACCCCAGACCCACGGACGGCCAATCAGCGGGGCGCGGTAGCCGTTGGGCTCCAGCTCGGCCCATGCCTCAGTCTTGGGATTTGCGATCAGCCATGGCAGGCCTGATGCCTCGCAGCTGAGCCGATCGGCGTCTGATGGCTCCGGCGGCGTGGCCGGATGGGAATGAAACAGCGCCACCACCTCGCCGGCATCCTCGGCCGCCCGGTAGGCGTCGGGGTCGAGCAGAAAGTCCAGCTCGGGCTCGTCGGCGAGGTTGAGGCAAGGCCTGAACTGCTGCGCGCCGTCGATGACGACGATCAGCCCACAGGCTTCGAGGGGATCCTCGGCCTGCGCATAGGCCAGGGCCTCGGCTTTGATTGCGTCGTTGATGGTGATCATTGCAGGAAGGTATTCACGCCAGGGAAACTGCCGAAAGGCAGATCAGCAGTAGCGCTGAAATGCGCTCGGCAGTCGGCAAGGGTTTTGCCGCAGGTTGCCAGCGCGCCGGTATAGCTGCACTCTGCCGACTTGTAGACCCACTGGCAGACGGTGCCGATCACCTGCCGCTTGGGCGCTCTCACGCCGGCCAGGTCAAACGCTGCTGACAGCTCAAAGCTCACCGTTTCCGGCGTTTCGGCAATGCGTCGGGAGATGAAGTAAATCTCGCGGGCATATTCTGCTGTAGGGTCAGGTGTGCCGATCGGATTAACGTTGCCGGGGAAGTTGACCGCGTCAAGGTAGCGTGCGTGCGTCCTGATCCTGGTGACTTTGGCACCCTCCAGTCCTGCCGGAAGCGTCAGCAGCAGCGCCGATATGGCGCCCAGTGTGTTGGCTGCCCTGAGGGTTGGGCGTGGCAGCTGGCCGGTGCCCTGATAGGCGAAGCCATCTGCGGCGATGCCCATTGCCTGGTAGCTACTGCCGGCCCAGACCAGATCGCCAGCGAGCTTAGCGTTGATGCCGTTGTGGAATCGGTAGGTCGCGCTGGCCCCATGGATTGCTGGGCTGAGCTGCAGCTCAAACAGCTCGATCAGGGCTGATGGGGCCGGTAGCTGAGCCTCTGAGAACGGAATGGCCATCAGTATTCAAAGACCTGCCGGAAGGTGGCTGTGATCTGGTTGTTATTGCAATTGGTCGGGTCAATGCTCCACTCCTCGCAGACCCACTTCCTGCCGGCCTGGCCCCATGGCGTCGTCCAGTCGAACGCCTCCGATCCTTTGCGCGCTTCGAGGAAGTTGCGGATCGTGTCGCGGTCGGCGTCGGTCCGGTTGTTGAACTGCAGCCGCCAGGTTTTCGGGTCGTTGTTGATGCCCATGGCCACGCGCTGCTCGTAGCCATCGCCAAGCGAAACCTTGCGCACCTTTGGCGCGCTGCTCTCGGGGCTGCTGAAACTCGGAACGGTGGTGAAAGTGGCCATGATCAGGCAGCAGATAGCATGCCGCCGGGGAGGCGGTGATAGGCCAGGCGCTCGTCAACTACTCGCGCCAGATCGCGGCCCAGTGCGCCAGCTGCGCCTTGGTCGCCGGCCGCTTTGGTGCCGCTGGCATCCACGTTGATCGTCACGCTAACGCCACTGCCGCCGCTGGCTGCCACGCCGAGCCGGCCGGTGGCATCGCGGCGCAAGGGCAGGATGGCCTCGGGGCCGGCCTCGCCCATCAGGCCGGTGCGCATGGCGCCGCCGCTGGCGAACGGGAACAGCGTGGGCCGAGTGACGATGCCACCTGTGGCGAAGGTCACGGGGAAGCCGCCGGGTTGCGGCCTAAATGCTTCGATAGGCATCTCAAAGCCACCGCCACCACCACTAATGGCGCCGATGGCCTGCATGATCGTCTTGAGCACCAGCTGCCGCACGATCAGCCGGGTCACGTCCAGCAGCACGGATGCGGCAAACTCGCGGAAGTTTGCGCGGCCGGTGGTAGCCAAACTCACGATGGAATCCTCCAAGCCGCCCATGGCCCGCTGGCTCAGATCGGCCACGCCGTCGCGCAGGTTGCCCACGCTGTCGGAGTAGGCGCTGATGCCCTGGGTGAAGCCAGCCGCAGCGCTGCCGCGCGTGCTTAGCTCCTCCATGTAGCGCATGGACTCCATGAGTAGATCGCGGCGCTCCTGCTCCTGTTGCAGCTGCTCGGCGTTGATCTCGGTGATCCTGGTTCGCTGCGTCACTTCTGCCATTGCAATGTCCGCCAGCTGCGCCTGCACAAGCGTGCTGCGCTCCTGATCAGTTCGAGCCTCGGCAAACTTGCTGGCATAGTCGCGCATGCGCTCGGCGCGGTCGCGGTCAAATTCAGCGGCTGCCTTGTCGAGCGGATTGATCGCCTGCGCCACTCGCAGTTGCGCCTCACGCGTGGCCAGCAGGTCACGGGCGGCGGCCAGTTGCTTGGCGGCTTGCTCGGCGGCTTTTTGCTGCTCTTCGTAGCCTTTCTGGACGTCGGCGCCAGCGTCCGCAGCCGAATAGCCAACGTTGCCCACGGCACCGCCAAAAAAGCGACGCAAGGCTTCAGCGCGATGGGGCGCCATCCTGGCAACACCGCTGGCCGGAGAAGTGCCAAACGCATCAGCGGCGCTCAGGCTTGCTCTGGGATTGCCGCCCAACACCGTGCGATAGAGCGTCAGCAGGTCAGCGCCTTGGGTGCTCATTCCTGCGCGTCTGAATCGATCCTGGAAGAAGCGCACTACGGGACCTTGCACTTGCTCCTCAAAACTTTGACCGGCATGCGCGCCGTACTGGCGTCGCTCAGGCCCGCCAAACTGAATCAGCCCCATGTAGTTGTTGCCGGCGCCGCCACGGATGCTGGGGCTGTAGCTGCCGCCAGTCTCAAACCCGATGATCGTTGCAAGATCGAGCGGATCTACCCCGAGGGTTTTCGCGGCATTGACCAGAGCCTGGCCCTGACTGCTGAGCTGAAAACGAGACGCTTGGCCCCGCCCAGCGCCACCGGTGCCTGCTGCCGCGCTGAGGGCCGGAGGCGTCAACGCGGGGAGCATCCTTGGCGCAGCGCCAGCCGCAGCAGACCGTCTAAATTCCGGCTGCTGTTGCAGGAGTTGCAGGAATTGTTCGGTGTTGAATCCAAACCCTAGAAAACCTGGGCCTGCCTGCCGCTGCAGCGCTTGCCGGCGCTGCTCGCCAATCAGCCTGTCGACACCTGCGGTTCCAAACGGCAATTTGCCAGCCTGAACATCGGCTATAGTTGCGGCATTTTGCGGGCCAAGTCTTGCCGCATTGATGAGTGCGTTAATTTGATTAAGGGCGTCAGTTGTCACAGACAGCACCGATTTAATCATCGGAGCTAGTATTGTCCCGATTGATTGAGACAGTGCCGTAACCGAATCCCGCAGAGTGCTCAGCCTGCCGTTTAAGGTGTCGCTTTGCGCAATGGCGCCGTTCGCATACTTGCCGCCAACCTCAGTCAATCTGAGCATGGCGTATTCCATCGCTTCGGCGCTAATTCTGCCGCCTTCTAGTGCTTTTTGGAACTCAGCGCCAGTGAGCCCATAGGCCTTCTTCAGAACTTCTTGAAGAGCCACGCCGCGCTCCTGGAACTGCAGCAGCTCTTCCCCTTGCAGCCTGCCTTTGGCAATAACCTGGCCATAAGCTAGCGCCAACTCATTGATGTTCGCGCCAGTGGCGCCGGCTACATCTCCCAGCGTTTTAATGACGCTAACTACGCGGCCACTTTCAACGCCAAAGGCTGTCAGCTTCTTGGCTGTATCGATGAGGTCTGTGGCCTCAAACGGCGTAGAGTTGCCGTATTGCTGCAATTCTCGAACAACCTGAGCAGCTTGCCTGGCACTGCCGGTTAATACCTGAAGGCTGCGGGTTTGTGTCTCAAGTGTTGCCGCATCGCCAAAGATCTTCGCCGCAATAGATCCACCGCCGACAATGCCAAGAATGGGGCCAAGCGAAGCGGTCATGCCACGCAACGCCGTGCCGGCATTATTTGCGGCGACTTCGGTGCCCTGCAACGCACGCTGCAGGCTCACAATGTTGTTCTGACCCCGCACCTGCGCCTGAATGCGCAGCAAAGCATCCATGGATGCCATCAGCTCTGCACTCCTGCCATCGCCTCCAGGGCGGCGGCTTCCATGATCTGCAAGTCTTCCAGCATGCCGCGACGGTCGCCAACCTCATACATCTCAAGTAGCGGCAGTATTACCCCGTAGTCTAGGCCGATCCGATGGCCGCCACTGACACGCCATTGCGTGCTCACCCGAAACCACATCCGAATGGCGTCCTCGGCTTCTGGGTGCATGTCGAGCACCAACGGCTCAGGGTCGGGCACGATCACGCCCAGCTGCCTGGCCTCTTCAGGGTCGGGCCCTTCCTGCTGACCGCCGCTGGCCCAGATCACGGCGGCCTCCTCTAGTTTTTTCGTTTGCCGTTGTTCAGCGACTCCAGCCAGGCCTTCACAATGGAGCCGGCCACCAGCGGCACATTGAGCAGCCGATCGCGCGCGGCCTGGCTGTGCGGCACCTCGTCGCCGCTTTCATCGAAGATCCCGGACCATCCCACCAGCACCCGATCCAGTAGCTCTAGGTCGGTTATGGCGCCGCTGTCGAGCTTCTCGCCAATTTCGCGTAGCTGGTCCTGCGGCACCCTCTTGAACTCAGCATCGAATGTCTCACGGTCGAACTTCCCGCCATCAACGGGAAACTCGACCACTACGGGCCAGCGAAACGTTGGGGTCTGGCTTTTGAGTTGCAGAGGCATCAGGTGAGAGCAATGGTGAACTCGTCATTGCCGGCGGTGGTCGGCACGCTCACGAACTCATTGGAGAGCATGATCACCCCGTTGTCTTCGCCGTAGCTGGGCTTCAGGAGATCGGTCTGCGGCGAGCTGAACACCACCCGATTGCCGGCGGTTGTGCCGTGGGTGAAGGTCAGGTTGCCGTTGCTGTTGCCGTTTGCAATCGTGAAATAATCTTTAGCGGCAATCGTTGGCGCCTCGATCATCACAGTGCCGGATGGCTTGCGATCGGTGATCGTGACTTCCTTGGTGCAGCCGATCAACTGGCGGAAGTTTACTTCGTTGTTGACCGCAAAGCTGAATTGGGACAAACAGCCACTGAAGCTGAAGAACGAAAACCCCGTGGTATTGCCATCGCGGAATACCAGAGGCGTAGCCTGTGCGCCATAGGTGACGGCGCCGGCCGCTGTATCGGTCGGGACGTTGTAGATCGCCGTGCCCTGGAATTGGATTGTCGGGATCTGGCCCACTTGGCAGTTCAGGGAGAACGTGCCACGAAAGCCGGTCAAAATGTGACGAATCCCGTCGTAGAAGCAATAAATCGTCGCGCTGCTGAAACTGGTGCTGACCGGGGCATATGTAACGCTTGTGCTGGCCACGGTGGTAGCAGCCATCCCGCACGCCAGCATTGCTGGGCTCCACCTGGGCGCCGTGCCGGCGGTGCCGCTGCCGGCCATTTCCACTTCGAAGGTCACAGCGACCGAGGTATCTACCAGCAGCTGCTCAGAGTTGCCCATGTAGGGCCGGATCAAATCACGGCCGACCGTGTTGGCGTTGAGCGGAGTGAGCTCTAAGCTGCGCACTGTCAGAGCATCGCTGCCGGTTGGGACTGAGTCCGTGCCGTAGGTTGCCTCAGTTTTGATCAGGATTGTCCGTTTGCGGCTGAGAAGTGGCATCGGTCTGGATGGGTTCGGGGGCGGGGGCTGGAGCGGTGCGGGTGATCAGCTCGCGCTGGCCGGTCTTGGGATTCAGCAGGTATTCCCCGCCTTGGCCGGCAAACTCGTCTGTGCTCAGGCTAGGCACTTTGCTCATTGAGTAAGATCCGTGATCAGGTGTCGATACTGCGCACGATAGCGACAGCGCAAGACTCCGATCTCGCCAGACTCGGCATCCCAAACAGTCCCGGCCGGCAGCACGTCAAGCGCCAGGCCTCCCAGGCTGCGGTCGGCCATCAGGAGGCCGTGCGCGCTGACGCGAATCGGATCCGCCAACGTGCTAAGGCCAGCGCCGCTGCAGAGGATGTCAACGGCAACGGTCAGCCTTTCGTCCATAAATGGTATCGCCTGCTCTTGCGGGTCTTCGCTAAGCGGTAGCAACACGATCGCCGGCAGCTCATTGCGGGCTAACGCCTCCCAGCGGTCGCGAAAAACGCGGCCATTCACGCCATCGGCGCTGGCAAGCAGCGTTTCGATGGCCTGGAGAATCTGCTCCGAACGGCTCAAAGTCATGGCCTGGACTGCTCCCGTTGGATCGCAACCCCCAGCGCCACGTTGGCGGCGCCAGCCAGGGCGGCCATGGCATCAACCCGAGCGGGCCGGCAGCTGGTGCCGCCGCCGTGGCTGAGGCAGGCGGCCCAATCCGCAACCCCGACCATGGCGCCACCCAGCAGGCACAACCCGGCAAACG
>Ga0194130_10008789_pt1 | contig 10631 bp, 10 predicted proteins | sample TA2KigsurfametaG_FD_160084 | JGI IMG/M metagenome (GOLD analysis project Ga0194130, IMG submission 160084) | Freshwater microbial communities from Lake Tanganyika, Tanzania - TA2015050 Kigoma 12 surface | ecosystem: Environmental > Aquatic > Freshwater > Lake | place: Tanzania: Lake Tanganyika... | reverse complement strand
TGTAAGTTGAGCACCAGCGCTAACAGAGTTAAATCTTTCATTTGCTTTTTCTATAGAAGCAGCTACCTCTGGCATAATATCATTTAACTGCTTGAAAACATCATAAGCGGCCATTAATCCACCCACAGAAGCTCCAATAATTGCTCCTGGAGCATTACCAACCATGGCTCCTAAACCGGCAAAAGACGCAACGGTTCCTAACCCAGATACGCCAGATTTCACAGCTCTTCCTTCTCTTGTCACTTCGTCTCCAACGAACTGAGACGCTGTACTTGTTAATAATGGTGCACCTAAAGCTATTCCAGCCCCATATCTTGAGGCAAATCTTCCTGCTGCTCCACCAACTCCACCCACTAATCTTCCTCTGGGATCTCTTCCAAAAACTCCAATCTGCCCCTCCATTCGTCTTCTTTGTTGAGCTTCATCCGCTAAAATTTGAGTTTCCTCTCTTTTTAGATTATTAATCAGATTTTGGTCTTTAATTTCCGCTCTTTCAGCGTTAGCTATTAATTGTTGAGCAGCTCTTCGATCTCTTAAAATAGTGGCGAGCTTATTCCTCTCTTGCTTCATTATGTTTTCATCAATAGCTGTTCGTTGACCCATGCCTACCATACTTTGCATTGCAAAAAATAAAGTCATTGGATCAAATGCGGCAAAGTTAGGGACAAAGCCACTTGATTGTATCATACCTTGCATCATGCGAGAGTTTTTTGTAGCTTTCTGTATTCCCTCTGGATGATCACGGATAACAGCAGAAAAATTTGGCTGCGTCTTTCTATCTCTAACATAAAGACCAAGGCCAGATTTATAATCTAATACTGGTTCTCCACCAAGAGACTTCTCTGTTTCGAAGGCTTTTCTTAGTGGAGAAAAATTAGGTATAAAACCTTCAGCTTTATTAATGCTGCTATTTATAATTTTATCTGCCATACTATTTCTATTATCAATAGATAAAGAATTCTTAAAATCTCCTCCAATATAACTATTTAAAGCTGGAATCTTAAATGTATCTGCCATTTTTTTAATTTCATCATTATTTAAGTCTAGAACACGAGATCTATTTGTTGGAACAATTTTTAATGCCGCCAAGATTCCGCCTTCAAAAACATTTCCTACGATAGTGCCTATTTGATCTTGAGTTATATTACTTTTTAAATATCTTTTAAATTCTTCAGTCTTTACAACCTCTGGACTGACTCCAGCTAATTTTGTTAAAAAATTAGAAGCAGAGTTCACAATAGCATTTACTGCATTTCCGTAAAGTCCTTTGCCAATAACCGCATTCTTTTTAGTCTTTAATTTGCCAGGAAATGGAACTGCATCAAAATTAACAGTCTGATTTCTGCCTTTTGCAGTCTTAGCGGTTCCAGAGGTAGCGAAAGGCATTGCTTCTTGAAAACCAGGATATATCAATGCATATCCTTTGCCCATAGCTTTACCCATATTTGCTATTTTTTCTAAATCTGCTTTTTGAGCAAAAAGAAGTTTATTATATTTTGATTGAGGAACAAAAAGTCTACTACCAATAAGTCTTACTCCAAATTCACCTCCAACTCCTTTTTTCGTGGCAAAATCTGCAAGTTCGCCTCCTAATGGACCTATAAGTTTTTCATCTATTGCACCCCCAATTTGTTTTTGGGTTAAAGGTTTTTTAAAATTTGGAATGAATCCATCATTTGCGTAAGGATCAATACCATATTTATTCCTAAATTTTTGTTTATAATTTTTACCTGCTTCGCTACTTTCGGGAGGCATTATTCCAGGCTGAGATAATCCAGGGAACTTTTTTATTTCTTCAGCATCATTATATATAACTCTGCCATAATTGGGTATCACCATACTCCTTACTTGTCCAGGCATATATCCACCAGATATTGCTCCCATTATTTCTTTATTAGCGTTATAATTTGGAATAAATCCCTGACTTTTCGTTCTAGTCGTTATGACTCCTTTTTCAGTTAAACCTACTCCTTTGCCTACTAATCCTCTTGATATTGTTGTTGCTATTGTTGCCGTTTGTTGACGAGCTTGAGCTTGCGCTTGAATTACCGCTAGGATATCTTTTTCTACTTGAAGAAGAGAGATTTGTTTATTTAATATATTTTGAACAAGTTGAGGATTTTGAGATAAAATAGTATTGATTCTTTCTTGGATCTGAGCTTGCATTTGAGCTTCTTTATTTAAACCAAGAAGCGTACGAACTGCATCTGTTGTAAATTTTGCCAAATTACCGAATATTTTTAAAAATACTCCAATAAGTAAAGCAAGTCCTGGGCCGGAAACAAAACTACCAATACCTTCAAATATTCCTTTACCTATTTTACTACCTATAGAATCTCCGCTGACACTAAATCCTTCTAAGGCTGCATTTAAACCTCCAAGGACTTTTTCAATTGCTGGCTGAAAGCTTAATGCACCTATCTCACTCCCTACCTTGGTTAAATTAGCTACAGTTCTATTTAAAAGCGCAGATAAAGTTTTATTTAATTCTTCATTTCTTCTTATTGCTTCATCGCTTGCGTTTGTAGAAATTTTTAATGCATTTCCATAAATAGAATATTCCCTGCTTAGATCTCCTAACGCTGCTTTTAAAACGTTAATTTGAAAGACGCCTCCAACAAGCTCTGCAACTTGAGCACGTTGTGCATCTCCTAATTGATCAAATTTAGAAGCTAACCCAGTTAGCACTTGAATTGCAGGAGCAGTATTTCCTTCTAAATCTCTGACAGCAACTCCAAGAGATTCTAATTGATCTAGAACGTCAGTTCTTTGAATTCTTGTGAAAATAGTTTTTAAAGAGTTACCAATGACTGCGCCACCTCTTGCCGTAGTTTGATTAACGCTAGCTACTATAGCTAATAATTCATCAAAACTAACTCCAACATCTTGCGCAGAGCTACCCACTCTTTTTAAAGCTTCTGCAAGATCAGCGGAGCTAACAGCAAAAGCAGCATCAACGCTGGCTAATTTATTGACAATTTGCGTAGAATCTAGGGCGGATTGGTTGAAAGAATTAATTGATGCAGTTAAAGCTTCTACGCTAGATGCTGCATCTAATCCAGAGAGACGAGCTAATATTAAAGCATCACTTGTGCGTTTTAAAGTTTGCTCTATTGTTAAACCCTGACGAGCAAGTTCTCCAGCAGCGGTTGCTACAGTAGAAAAAGCTTGACCACTATTTCTAGCAATTTCAAATAGTTGATCGCTGAATTGAGCAAGAGTTTTTGTACTTGCGTTTAATATTACATTAATATCTGTTAAAGATTTCTGGACTTCGATTGTACTACTAATTAAAGAGGTGAACGCCCTTTGCACATTATATATTGCACCTGCAGATGCACCGAACGCAATAACACGAGCGTTTGATGCATCTAACGATTTTTGGAACTCATTTGCTGCTCCCGTTATTCTACCAAGAGGTTGCGTAAAGGCTTTTGCATTAATACCTGCGCCTAAATTAAATCCCTTACTTTCGAGTCTTCTTAAAGCGGCGGATACATCCCTTTCCATCTGGGATGTATTTGCTGATAAGCTTACTTGTAGATCACCTATATTTCCAGCCATAATATGCCTTTTTCCTATGATAAATTACACATTTATTGGAAAAATATTACTGGTATAGATATAATAATTATTCTTTAAAATCCATGCAATTTTATAAGATCTTGCATGTCTAATTTACCGCCCTTTTTAGCCGCCTCTTTATTAAGATCAATTATAGAGTCATCATTATCTTTTTTAATACCCAATCTCTTAAGATCTTCAGTAGTTGCGCCTACTATAGAGGTAGCAACATTGTCTTTTTGATTAATTTTAGAGCTCTTATTTAGGACCTCGTCTACATTCTTAACCCCCTCAAACCATTCTATTAATTTATCTGGATCACTACTTAAATATTCTGGTGGCCTAGATTTAGAGTTAGATAATATATTTTTAAAATATCTGCCATAACTAAAAAGTTCTATTTGATAAAAGCTTAACTCAACTAATGGTTTACCATAAAATACATAAGGATCATCATTACTTAAATAAAATATATTCGAAAAATATCCAGCTAAACTTATCTTCTTTAAATTTTTATCATTAAATTTACTATTTACCTCATTATATTGCCGTATTAAAGACATAATATCTTTATTATCTAAATCTTCATACTCCGATTCTTGAAAAAATCTATCTTTTAATTTCTCATCTTTAAATAAAGAAACAAACATATAATATTCATTTATTTTTTTAAATGTATAATCCTCTGCTGTAAATCCTATTAACTCTTTCTTTTCTTGCTTTAATAATTGAAGTTGCTTTTCAGTAGAGTTTATTTCTTCATTAATTTGATCTATTTGAGCTTTAAGAAAAAGCTTGCTTTTTGTTGTCCTTAGATTTATTATAAACTTACTTAAGCTCTGTATTTTATCATTTTTAGATTTATCCCATAAGCCTTCTTTTAATAGATATTCCTCTTGTTCATTTTCTGATGGAAGACCCATTGATTTAGCCTTCTCAAGAAATTGTTGATTATAAATATCAATTTCTGCAGAGTCTTGGTTATTTATATGCTTAAAAAATAACGCTCCAAATTGAGGTATATTTTTCTTAGAATATCCTTTAATTATCTCCGAAAAAATAATTTTTAAGGTAGGATCTGTCATTCATTAGAAGTATTAGCTTCTTCTTGTTTTTGTTCTGCAGGAACAGCTTCCTCTAATGAAAATGCTGCAAGTTTTTCGAACTCTTCTTGCGAAGAAGCTCTTCCAACATACCAGAAACTTACAAAATAAGCCAATTTTCTGCAAACTAATCCCTCAAAATCACTTCCACTTTCTTCGATGTAATCATAGATTCTTAATCTTGATTCAAAATCTCCATTACCAAAGAATGGGGTCTCTTCGCCTTTTTCATTAACAATATAAGCTAATTGTAATACCCACCATAAAATAGTTTTATTTCTAGCTCTATTTTCTGCTGTCTGATCAAATAAACTAGCTTGAGCTGTTTCAAAATCTTGTATTTGAGTCCTTAGTTCAGCAAGTTCTCCTATAACTTCTTTATATCTTTGATTTTCTCCTGAACTTCTTTCGGATTCATCTCTAATGCTTAGCTTTTGAAATTCATTTTGTTTTTCAAAAAGATTAATATACAAATTTGCATATAAATTTTTTTCTTCTTCACTTAAAACACCGCCGTCATTTGTAAATCTTTTAGCGAGCAATGCTCTAGTAAGTAGACCAGCTTTAATACCTTCAGATAGTCTAACCCCATAGAAAAGCTCTGCTTCATCAAATAGTGAACGAGTAGGTTTACGTAAAAATACTTTAACCATTTCTTTCTTCTTGACCTTTTTAGTTACTTTAACTTCTTCGCCTTTTTCATTTTTAGAAGCTTCAATTTCTTCAATTTCTACTTCTTTTGGTACCATGAATTCATATAACTTTTTCATATTAACTTATTCCTTTCGATTGATTCTATATATTTTTTTATTTTTTTAAATTGTACTCTGCCTCCTAGCAGAAATATAAATTTATTTTGTTTATCCTTATCCCAATTATCATAATATGCACTTAAGAATTTAGAATTTGTTACTACTTCAAAAGATGGTCTTAACACGCCATATTCTTTTAAAGATCTTTGAATAGTTTGAAGTTCTAAATTATTCTTAATGATATCTTCTTCTGAAAATTTAAATAATACTTTTTTCATTTTAATGTAAAGTCAAATTTTGATATATCTTCTTCTAAATCTCTTATTGTATCATTGCCTCGGTCTAATATCTTTTTCCTATATTTTTGGTAGGTTTCATCATCTATTTTATTATAACTAGAGTTTGTTACATCTTCTAAAATAAAAAGAAACTCTTTATATAAATTCGTAATTTTTCTTTTAAATTGGAATAATACATATTCCCTTATTTTAGGGTCGCCTTTTTCCATAATATTTTACCTTTTGCCTAAAGTAGATTACACCAAAAAAATACCCCGCTAAGACGAATCTTAACGGGGTATTATATATCTATTATATATTATTCAGCAGATAGATTTTCGTAAATACCACTCATGAATAGACCACGATCAGTTTGAGATGGTCCACCAATTTGGCAAGAGAAGTTCAATGTAACGGATTTGTTGTCTCCGATAGAACTTGAAAACTCTTGACTATCAAGTTTAGCTTTTTCTAATCTATAACGAACTTGAGGTGTGTTCTCTGTTGGATGCTTGATGTTAATTCCTAGATCATAATCTCTATCGACAGTAATTAGATCTGCAAGATTGCCTGTAGTTAGATCTCCAACTAGAGCGTCAACACTTAGACTTACTGTAACTGGGAATGTAATTTCTCTTGCAAATGCGAACTTACTGCCTAATTTATTTAGTGGTTCGCGAGCAAGATCGAAGCTCAAGGTATAGCTTTGGATCTTTGCGTCACTTAGTGTTACTCCGCCTTGAGGCTGATCTAAATCAAATGTAATATCTCCTGGGCGCAATGCACTAACTCCTGTAGCACCAATTGAACTCATTGCATTGTCAAGAGCATATCGTTTGCCAGTAATTTTACTTCCGTCTACTGGATTGACTGCAGGAATATGATTGCCAGTAACACCTGCGTCAAATTGCATGTTTAATCCTTCAATATTTACAGTAACAGTTGGGAAATTTCCAACGCTAGCTTCTGAAGAGTACGAAGTGATAAATCCGTTACCGATAGCGATAACATTTTGATTTGCTACTCCAGATGCAACGCCAAGGGCGTCTTGGCCTTCGCCAACTGTACGAATAAAGTAATTTCTCTCGTCTTGAGTTTTATTAAGGATACCAGAAATACATGTTACATCAAATGTATCTAATGGTGCAAATCCTAGCACGGATTCATTAGATAAGCTATTTAATAAATAACTAAAATCTAATGATACAGTTGGTGATTCAAGAACAATGCGATCAATAGCAGAGAGCTCTCCGAATTGATTAACGTCTGTTCTTGTTATATTAAAACTGTAGTTAGCAGTTTGAATACGGTGCAATTGATTTACTTTATTGTTTCCTATATTTCCTGCTGTAAAATGGTCTCCGGTTGCTGGACTTGGTCCGGCGTAAACGGCTTCAGATTGATATATTACTCTATTTCTTGGCATGTTAAAATTCTCCTATATTTACCTTATTTACACTAATTTTTCTGTTTTAGACTTATTTTTTTTAAGGGCTTCTTGGATATCTATATACTTCTAATTCAAAATCTATAAATGAGGATATAGCGTCTGGATTAAGATCTTGATAGTTACTTCTATTCAGTACATTTTTGCTTATATATACATTCTTAATAAAAGCGCTCCCCGTCCCTCCAGCCATACCAGCAGTTAATAATTCATAATTATAATTAGTTTTTAATCCATTTAGACTGTTAAAAGGCATTTGTTCCGATTGCAATATTGGAATATAAGTTCTTACTGTATCTTTAAATATGCTTGTTACGGCATCCATACTATATATAGAGTCTGATATAACTATAGCCCTTGCATTAACATTAGTAGTATCTAATCCGCCAAAAGCAAGAGGCTCATTATTACCACCATTATTTTTAAGATAAATTGCTGGATAAGTTTGAGCATTAATAGGCAGTCCTGTTGGGTTCTCTATAGTCCTCGGATTTAAATTGAATTTAGTTTCAAATAATATTTTTTCTTCATTTTCATTAGTTAAATAAACGCCATAATCTTTGACGGCGTAAGCCCCACTTATAACAGCTGATCCAGGATCAGCGTCGAAATATAACTGTCCTTGATCTGCATTTATAGCTACTAGATTATTTTGTCCAGTAGTTATAAATGTTCCATTATAGTATACTCCACTAATAATATCTGCATTTGGTATAGATTCATCTCTTATCAAGTTTCTAAATGGAGCACCATAAGTATAATATCCATTATATATATTAGTTACTTTATAAAATAAACTATTATAATTTTCAAAAGCTTCGCCTTTTTTTACTAACTTATGGTCAAACCACAACAATAGGCTACTCATTAATAAATTATCAAATTGAGGTTTCATGCGTCTAATTTAGAATTCATTTTAAAATAAAATTTGGATAATATATTTTTCAAATAAGAGGTAGGTTTAAATGACCCTGTTCTTATCTGGCCTTCGGTTTGTACACCTGTGCCAGAACGACTCGCCTGTATAAATTTTCTAAATATGTAATAACTAAATCCAGAAATTCCCTTTTCTATTCCTCTTACCCAACTTCTACCGCCTTCAAAAGGCATGGGTGTAGCCGCCTCAATCTCATTCATCCTAGGGCCAATAACAGGAAAATTTATTTTAATGTTCAAGCCTGATGTAGAAATTTTTGGTTTATTTTCTAAGCGTGTATCATTCAACATTTCTCTGACAATCTCTGTTGGATTAGAATTATCATCAAATCCTATATAACTGAATAGATTTCCCTGCCCATCTAAAGTATTTGAAATATTAGAAGCTTCAGGCCCATTTTCGATTTCTTTTGTGACAGGATGAGAATTAAACTCGCTAATCATTTGCTGTTTATTTTTTTCTACATACTGTTCAACAACTTCATAAACTTGCTCTTTGATTAGCTTCATCATCTTTGGATTCTTAGATAAAACATCTGCAATTTTATTTTTATTTAATTTTGCTCTCATTATGATGTTGCCTCCAAGAAGAAAACAAAATATTCTGAAGTAAGAAATCTTTTTACGGTATCATCAGTTACGACATTGTAAGATTTATTATCGATAATAATTTTTTCAGTTTTGCCATTGTTAACAATAAAATCCCTAGCATTTCTCTCTACCCTGATCTTTACAACTCCTTTACTAACTCTACTTTTTAATTCTGGCAAAAGTTCCAATTCTTGTTTTGGGTTATATTTTACTTTGGCCGGAAATGAACCACTCACAGGAATATAAGTTATATTTTGTTTAATTGCTGCTGCACCATAACCAGGAAGGCTATTTGTAGCTACTTGATTAATTATTTTTTTTGGTTCTTTATAAACTATAATTGGTCTAGAGAAGGTGTCAAAAAGATCACCCATTACTCCTGTTGCGTTTGTAATCTCTATATCTGAAAGAAGACTTGGCATTATATTGACCTATTATAGATATTAACAGATTGATCTCCCCCAGTTGATAATCCAGGAATTGTATCGTCTCCTGCAACTTGCAACGGAGCGATCTCATTAGTTGAATAAGATTTGAGCATATCAGATAGTTCAAGCATCTCTTGCTTTTTAATACTAGCAAAGGTTTTACTTAATTCATTTTTATTTACTTTTGTAACAGAACTACCCTCATCAGAAATGCTAACAACACTATCTAGATTAACGCTAACAAGAGTTTTTCTTAATTGGCGGTCATAATAATGTATTGTATATAATTTTTTAAATATTACTTTTTCATTTATTCCAAATGGGTCAGTTGATGTGTCTTCTACTTCAAGAGATGAAACATTAATAGTATAAGGTTTATTTAATAATACATTTAAAGAGCCAATGTTGGTTCTTAGCCAAAAAGCTATAGAAGGAACACTTATATCATCTGGCTCGCCAAGTTCACGAAAAAGCTCGTCTGCTATATCAACGATTTTAGTAGTCATAGTATATTAAATTACACTATTTTAAGAGTAATATTAATATAGCTTATCACAAAATTCTATAAACCATCTAAAGGTATATTTACTTCTTCATTTTTATTGTAGCTACCTATTTTGTTAATATATCTTACATTTAAATTTTGGGCTAATTCTATTAGATTCGGTATATATTTAGCATTCGTAATAAAATCATAATCGCTATATTTTATTTTTTTTATATTAAATTTTTTACAGATTTCTTCGGTCTCTTCATCGCTACGCCATTTACCGTTAACTCTTGATCCAGAAGCTATAACATAAAGGTCTGGTTGGTCTGGATTAAGCTCTTTTATTCTTTGAGCAATTGTAGAGTACACTACTCTGGTGTTTTCATCAAAATCTTGATAAGTTTTAATAATTGGTTTGGTTATTTGTTTAAATTTTTTACTGTATAAAACATGATTTATAAGCATAGCTGATTCTTTTGACTGGCTTGATAGCTCTACTAGTTCTTGAAAAGAATAATTTTTAAATTTTTGTATCATGAAACTTTAGCATATAAATACTGTTCTTCGGGGTAAGGGCCGAAAGCTTCCCAAAAATTGTCGTTACTATTAGAAAAAGTATAAATACTTGAACCAATCTGATCATCAAGAGAACTGTTAACTATCAGTTCTACGGTCATTATAAAACGAGTTTTTTCTCTCAGTTCTATTACAAATCCAGAAGAAGAGTTAGTGTAAAATATTATATTTCTTTTAATAAAGTAATCTATACCATTTAAAGCATCGACATGATAAATCGCTCCTAATCCATAACCATCATCTCTGTAAGTTACATCGTTTGGGTTATTACCAGCAAAAGTGAGAAAACTATATGGACTTAATATTAATTCTTGATTTTCTATTTTTAGATAATTTATATTTAGTTCAATGTCTATATCGTCAGGATCATCTGGGGAAAAAGGACTAAAGCTATCATTGTAACTTGTATATCTTGCTATTTTTCTATTATATGAATCTACAATCCCTACATTTGCTCCTAATATCA
>Ga0194130_10008788_pt1 | contig 10632 bp, 10 predicted proteins | sample TA2KigsurfametaG_FD_160084 | JGI IMG/M metagenome (GOLD analysis project Ga0194130, IMG submission 160084) | Freshwater microbial communities from Lake Tanganyika, Tanzania - TA2015050 Kigoma 12 surface | ecosystem: Environmental > Aquatic > Freshwater > Lake | place: Tanzania: Lake Tanganyika... | reverse complement strand
AACGCAAGAAAACCCAAGAAGGAACAATACAATCCTTATGCAAACGATCCACCAGAGGCTTTTTGTCCTTATTGTGGAGAGAAGGGAAAATCTTGTTCTTATGTGAACAGTTTAAGTCGTGCATGGGCAAGAGGTGCTTGTAAAATCAAAAATCAAAAGTGAATAGCAAATAGATAGGAAAATTTTTCGGTAAAAATTTTCCTCCTTAAGACTTTTTAGAATAAATAAACATAAGTCGCAGGAACTTATGGATCTCCTCCATTCGCCTCAGGAATACTTGTTTCATTTGAGAACAACAAGTCCAGGAGAAGCGAAACGAATATGGAGGCGAGAGATAAGAGAAAAATGGGAACACCAGTGTGCCTATTGTGGGTCTGAAGATAACCTTACTATTGACCACGTTGTTCCGCAATCTAAAGGTGGAATGGACTTCACAAAGAATGTTGTCTGCTGTTGCCATTCCTGTAACCAAGATAAAGGACATACTCCTTGGGAAGACTGGTACTTCTCGCAGGAGTTTTTTAGTATAGGAAGATATGAAAAGATTAGAAACTGGATGAAATCAGATTCACCAACTAATCTATTTGCCTATCGCCCAAGAAGAAATAATGCGACTTAACTATAAATAGTCGTTTTAGAAAAAAGATAAATAGTTAAAATTAATTTTTTAACCTGAAGAATGGCTACTATTTTAAAGCCAAAAAGAACAAGAACACTTGGTTTAATACCAACAGTTTCTGATTTGGCTGTAGGTGAAATAGCTGTCAATATACCTGACCAAAAAATCTATATTAATGATAATGGTACTATTAAGGTTATTGCACAAGGTGCCGCTGCATCTGCTACTCCTTGGACGTATGTTAATTCTAACATTACATTATCAGTTCAAGGAAAATATATTATTGATTGTATGTCTTCTGCCCTAACCATGGTTATGCCGTCAGTTTCTCTTACGGCTGGTGATTATTTTGAAGTCTCAGATCCATTTCATTCCTGGGGAATAAATACCGTTACTTTGGTTACCCCACATCAAGTTGGAGATGAACTTGGAAACATTGATGTTGGTCCAGTTTTTCTTGATATTTCAGGTGCAAAAATAATGTTTACATGGACAGGGAGTTATTGGAGGTTACAAAAATAAATGGGACTTTCACTTAGTGGATCCTCTGGATCTCCACTTTCAGATTCAAATGGATATTATGTATATGCACTGAGAAGAGATGATGATGAGATGCTTTGGCTTACTAAGGTAAGTGCGGCATCGACAACTGAATCTGGTGCTGCGGATATAAACTACCGTCTAGATGGCACTCAAAATGAAGATGTCTCTGACTATAATGATTATGTAGAAGAAACTACAGTAGAGAAATCTTACATCAATCATCCACAAGATAAATATCAACAGATAAGATTTGATAAAAGAAATCTAAATTATTTCATCGATGACGATGGATATTTTGTTCTTAAAGTGAACGGAACTTACGATTACAACACCATAGGACCAAAGTAAGGAGAAACAATGGCTGAATTTAGACTTGGTAGATTAAAATTCAACTGGAGAGGATCCTGGACAGCATCGACTGCATACGTTATCGATGATATTGTGCAGTTTGGTGCAAACCTCTACGTTTGTGTGGTTAATCATACTTCAACCACATCTGAAGCTAATTGGTATGCTACAGATTTCAACATTGGCACTCCAAAATGGCAACTTCATGTACCAGGACAATCGTTCCGTGGCGATTGGGTTGGTCTTACTACATATAAACCAAATGAAATTGTAAGGTATGGAAATAATCTTTACAGTGTTAATACTCCACACTATTCTGTAGGTGCTGGAATAACTCTTGGATATTTTACAGAATATCTGAATGGATTCCAAGCAGAAGGAAGTTGGACTGCATCCACTGATTATCAAAAAGGTGATGTCGTTTACTATAAAGGAAGCGGATATGTTGCACTAACAACCAGCACAAATTCGAATCCTATTTTAAATCTGGATGGTAAGTGGACCCAGATTGTAAGTGGTATTTCTACAGCTGGTATTAGTACATATTCTTCTGCTGTAGGATATGAGCGTGGAATGCTCGTTACTTATGGTGGTGATACTTATGTTGGTATTGGTACAACCATTCCTCAGGGAGCTCTTCCAACTGGATATGGAACCACCAGTACAAATAACTGGTCGCTTCTTGCAAGAGGTTTACGTTACGCTGGAACATATCAAGCAGGAACAACATATCAGATTAATGATATTGTTTCTTACACTTCATCTTCCTACGTTTCGATTGCATCTTCTAACCAAGGAAACACTCCTGGATCATCACCTAACTGGGGTCTATTGGCAGATGGAAATACCACTGCTGTTATGACAACCAAAGGTGACATGATCATTTATAATGCATCACCACAGAGATTAGGTATTGGAAGCACTGGAACTTTCCTTCGTTCTGATGGAAATATTCCTGCATGGGATTATTTCGGAGATGCTCCGAATGTTTACTATGTTAATAAGGCAGGTCAAGACTGGCCACAATGGGGACAATCCGAGGAAACTGCTTGGAAAACGATTGGATATGCTTGTACTGCTGCCGTAACTCCTTGTGTAATTCATGTTGCTTCTGGAGAATACCAGGAACAAATTCCAATTCGAGTCCAAGCATTCACTGATTTAAGGGGTGCTTCTCAGCGTGCCGTAGTTGTAAAACCAGCTGCTGGTTTATCAACTCAAACAATGTTTATGTTGAGTGACTCTACAACAATCAGTGAGATGACGCTGTTTGGACTCACTGGATGGGCAAAGACCACTGGAGATCCTTTAAATATTCTTCAGGCAGATACTGGGTATGTTAGATTAAAACCAGCGGGAACTTTCTTTGCTTTTAATCCAGACTCTCCAATCTTAACGAAGTCTCCTTACGTTAAAGAATGTACTGGTATTGGAACTGGTGCTGTAGGTGCTTACCTTAATGGTAATCTACATGGATCTGGTAATAAAAGTATTGTATTCCACAGTTTCACTTGTGTAAACGACCAAGGTGTTGGTTATTGGGTAGACAATCTCGCAAAAGCAGAGGTTGTATCTGGATTCACTTATTGGTGTGACTATGGATACTTAACAACTAACGGCGGTATTATCCGTGCTCTGAATGGTAATAACTCTTATGGTACTTGGGGATCTTCTTCTCTTGGATATAGCCAAGTAGAGGTTGCTAAGAAGGGTGTTATTGATGGTTCTATGCTTGAGTATAAAGTTGGATCTCTTACTGTCGTTGGTGCTGGTTATACTGTTGGTGCCGCAATTACTGGAGAATATTCTGGTGCTAGAGGAGTTGTCGTCTTTGATATTCCTTCAACAAATAGAATCATCTTCCGCCCCGTAGGTTTAACAACCTTTATTAAGAATGAACCAATCTTTATTGGTGGAGGAATGGTTGGAAATGGTGCAACCGCAGTTACACTGAATAATAATGATTTTGAGACTGGAATAAGAGGATACTTGCTACCACTTAAAGGATTGACCGAAGAACCAAGACTGAGAGGTGGTATTCAGTTCATCGGAGTCTCTACTGCTGGTGATCGCAGAACTGCTGGTCCAAGATATGGACTTGCAGCAAGTGGTGAACCTGGACATACTGGTGCTGGTTCTACGATTGGTGCTGGTATTGGATCCGACACAAATGCATATGTTATTGCTGCTGTATCGGATTTTATTCCACCAACTTATGGTATTGCTGGATACGCTGGTACTTTCACTCAGGCAACCTTAGGTGTTGCTGGATCTTATCCAAGTGCTCAAGTTTCTGCTGCTGGAACTGGAACTGGTGCATTCCTCAACATTACGATTGGTGGCGGTGGTAACGTTACTAATCTTAGTATTTCCACTGCAGGACAATATTATACTGAACTTCAGCAAATCACCGTTGATGGTACACAAATTGGTGCTAGTGCTGGTGCCGCTATTACATTCTCAGCAACAGTTACGAAAGGTAGTGCTATTGTAAGAACGGCAACTGAAAAAGTACTATCTAATGCTGCTTATGATGGGCAACACATAAGCATCAGATATGATTACAGTAACATTCGTTTAACGGGCCATGACTTCTTGGAGGTTGGTCTTGGGGGAAGAGTTGCTTCTAACTATCCTCTGAAACCACTAAACTCACCAATTCCAGGAAATCAAGTTATTGAAGGATTCCCTGGACGTGTTTACTACGTAACAACTGACCAAGAAGGTAACTTCAAGGTTGGTAACTACTTTGCGGTTGACCAGGCAACTGGTTCTGCAACACTGAACGCAAACGCATTCAACCTTTCTGGTCTTACATCTTTGAGACTGGGTGCTATTGGTGGTCAGATTGGTGAATCAATCAACGAGTTCTCTTCTGATACAACAATGTCAGGCAACTCAAATTCTGCAGTTCCAACTGAATATGCTGTGAAGACCTATGTTGATAGGGCGGTTACCCTTGGAAGAGGATTTTCATACTGGATTGCTACTTCGTGATGATTATAAATAACTTTAAATAACATGAAAAAGGGATTGGAGTTTTTCTAAATGGCATCAGGAGTACTCGGGCAAGTTTCACTTGCTGCAACCACATATACATCACTGTACACTGTTCCAGTTTCTACACTGACATACGCTAACGTTAATATTTCGAATAGGAATGCCACTAGTGTTGTGGTTCGTGTTGGTCTTTCAACTGGAGTAACACCAACTAACGCTCAGTTCATTGAATATGATGCTACTATTGAACCAAATGGTATTCTTGAGAGAAGTGGTCTTGTTTTAGAGCAGGATAGACGAGTAGTTGTTTACTCTGATACTTCGAATGTTAGTGTCAGTGTTTACGGTGTTGAACAAGCTGTATAAGCACTATAAAGGAGATTTAAATCAAAATGGGACGTTTCATCGCAGCACCTGCTTCAGCTAGTTACGAGATCGTAGGAATAGTAACTAATACGACTGCATCCGCTCAAAAACTTTATCTAGTTGATACTACGGGTGGTCCTATCACTCTTACGATTCCAGATTCTGGATCTGCAGTTGTGGGACAAAGAATCGTTGTAGTCGATCCTGCTGGAACACATGGTACATATCCATGTACAGTTGGAACAACTACTGCAACTACTAAGATTGCAGCACTTAACGACAATCTGCTACTCAATATTCCTTACAACTCAGTAGAGCTCCTATACTCTGGAGCATCGTATGGTTGGGTGATTGTTAACTCGTAATATTCATCCAAAGGAGTGATACATGTCTAACTTAAGAGATTTAATACAATATGCAAACCAGGCAACTGTTAATGAGTATGTTGGTCTAAGTACTGTACAAGTATCTGGTTCTGTACTCAAACAGTGGCGTTATATGCCCGTTTGTTCTCATGGAAACCAATCATTTTACCAGTATCAAGATACTTTTACTTGGAAAGCTCCTGCTGGAACTAAGTTTATTAAGTTTGAACTCTGGGGTGGCGGCGGCGGTGGATCTGGTGGATGTTGTTGTAATGCTGGCATCCCTGGCGGTTCTGGTGCTTACGCCTATAAGTGCATTACTGCCGATCAATGGGGTGATCTTAGTGGATGCCCATATGAAATTTGTGTAGGATCTGGTGGTCAGATTACCTGGGAATCAAGAACACCTTTTAAAGGTTCTAAATCATTTGTTCTTGGACACGGATTAAACAACTTCTGTGCAGAAGGTGGCATGGCTGGAATGGGATTCTGTGCAAGATCAGATTGCTGTTTCTACTGGAACGATGATGCTACTATTGGACAAGGCGGTATTCCGTGCTGTGATAGTCATTATTTCCATAACCATGCCAACGTTTCCAAAATGGTAACAGCAGAAGATTATGCTGGATACATGGCTTGTGGATGTGGTATTGGATTTATGGCATGTCACTGGGGATTTCATCCAACTGGTGGGTGGCATCCTAGTTGTGGTTATGGTATTGTCCCAGGTAGTGGTATTGGATGTTGCTATTTGGGTGCAATGGACTGTGGATTCAGTTGCTTCATTCCAGGTGCTCCAGGTGGTGTGGGACAAGTTCCTTGGCCAGAGCATGTTCAGGGAAGAACTAGATTCCACTATGATATGATTGGTATGGGTAATACTGCAGGAAGTTGTTCTCAACAACACATACACAGTATGCCTAGAAACCATTGTTATGGTGGATTGTGGTTTGGTTGCTTATCTTGTGCCCCATTTTTTGGTGCTGATGGTGGAGCACATGGTCTTCCTGGTGCTCTTGGATCTCCTTGCAACTCTTCTCCAGGACCAGATCCTACCACATGGAACCCATGTATGGTTCAACAGTATATTCCTTATGCTGGTGGTCTTGTTAATAGTAAAGGTGGATATTATCAGCAGAGAATTCTGCATATAGTTTATGGATACACTGGTGCTGGATTCCCTCTATCATCTCCTGGAGTTTGTGACTGGAAAAATGGTGCTCTTCCATACTACTTTGGATTCAGTGCAGGAAACAGTGATTCTGGCATGTTCTTAGGACCTCTAATGTTTGGTTCTGGTGGTGCGTCTGCAAATACTTGTACAACTTCATATTGTGTCTATGGGTGGCCAGGTGGTCATGGTAACGTTCAAGTTACTTACGGATAAGGAGGAATCATGGCTAAGAATCTAAGAGATCTTCAAAATACAGAAAACCAGTTTAACCTGAAGAAGAGGACCACCCAAATCTCTGGCACAACTGCTAATGTTCAAGCAGGGTATGCTGCAACTATTGCCACACAGTTGCTTTTTGACCCAGATAACCCCATTCATACAACCTGGGGTAATGGTTGGGGTGCATATATGCCAGATGGTTGGTCAATGTTCTTTGCTGGTGATTGTTACAATGACCAGTGTGCTGATAATAGCTATCGCCAATGGATACAAGGATTTTGTGTATACCCTGGCGTTACTGAACTGACGTTTGAAATCTGGGGTGGTGGTGGAGGAGGAGCTGGTGCCTGTAACTGCCAACAAGGAAATCCTGGTGGTGCTGGTGCTTACTCACGTAAAACACTATATGGATGTGATTTCCCTGGAAAAACCCTTGGTGGATACTGTTACCTAGTTTGTATTGGTAGAACTACAGGTTGTTCTGCATGTTGTGAAGGCAATAGAGGATGTAAAACATTTGTCACTGGATGTGGATTAACCAACTTCTGTGCAGATGGTGGATTGCCAGGCAAAACTTGCTGTTGTGCATTCGTTGAACAAGCCGCAGGTCTTGGAACAATGCCTAAGTTTGGTGCTCAGTGTTACGGAAGAAACTGGGGATGCCATACATTCGCTCCAACAGGATTTCAATGGTGTGATTGTGCCTGTGCGTATGGTGGAGATTTGATGATCGGTGGAAAACTGGGATGGTTCAGAGTTTTCTGTGCTTGTGGTGATACTTGTCTGACTAGACTTGGAATCGCTCAACCTGGTGGATTCAGAGATCAGTGTACAAGATATTTCATTACCAATAACTTTGGACATTCTTGTGCTAACTGCTATAACTGGACTAAAACTGGTGAATGGCCTGGACTTCCTAACCAGTGTAGTGGCGGTGGTATGCCTGGACAAGGTGGACCTTCTGCAACTTCTTGTGCTGGATCCTGCTGTTATGGACTCCCTGGTCATAGTGGACTAGTCAAAGTAACCTATAAATAACTGTAAGGGGGAATCTAGTAAATGGCACAGTTAAGAACTTTATTGGGTACTGTCGATACACAAAGAGTTGGTGTTAACTCTGGTGGTATTGGTAGGTTACGTGGTGGAGAAACCACTTATTTTTCGGCACACTGGGGTGGATCAGCAGATACATCAAGCAGTGTATCTGCTGGATGTCACAATAAGGACACTTGTGGTGGTATTTGTAACTACAATGCTTATTTTTATTGCTGTTGGAGAGTTCCAGGATATCCTGGAGCTGGAACTACTGCCGTAACTTTTGAACTCTGGGGTGGTGGCGGTGGTGGTGCTGGTAGTTGTTGTTGTTCTATGGCAACTCCTGGTGGTGCTGGTGCATATGCCCGTAAAACATTAATCGGAATTGCCTCTGGAACGGCTTTCGATTTGTTTATTGGTCCCCCAACAGAAAGATGCCATTGTTGCTACAATGAATATGGTCCAGGTTTAGTTGGTGGAACACAGCACTGCATTGGTCCAAGAGGATGTAAGACTTATGTTGTTCAAATAACAAACTTAACTGGAGTTGCTCTGACTAACTTCTGTGCCGAAGGCGGTCATGGTGGAAAATCTGGATGTTTTGCTTCTGAGTGGTGTGCAACAGTTTGCCACTTTAGAACTGGATTCACAACAATGAGTGGTTATTGTACTAACCTTGGTCTTGGTGGATATGTTAGTGCTGCTTCCAGTTTTAGAGAAGGATTTGGTGGACATAGTGATGTTGTTGGATTGAACACATCTTGTGTTGGTTGTTGTGCAATGTACTATGGTGCTGATTATGGTGCTCCTGGCCTTCCAGGTGCAATCATGTATACTTGTATGAGCGATCAACTCTTCTGTGCTAACAAAGCATGGATTCCATATCCAGGTGGATTAGTTAATGAACAAGGTGGACATCTATTGCACCAAGGTCTACAATGTACATCATGTGGATACTGTATGCAGTGTCAAGCAGGAGCTATGGTTGGATTTGGTGGACAATGCAGTGATTATGGTGGATATACCCCAGGACTAGGTGCTGGACCATCCGTAGCTAATGGTGGCGGTTGTTGCTGTGGTCAATGGGGCAATGCTGGTGCAGTCCGAATCACCGTAACTTACTTATAAATCTATATAAACTATATAAAGGAAGAATAAGAGAAACATGGATTACATAACTAGATCTGTAACATACCCACTTCCAGATGAAGTTTTTTCTACCGAGAGAACTCGTAGGTTGACTGCCGAATGGACTTATGAAGGTCCAGATAAAGTTTGGGTATTTGTTTCATATGAAACGAATAAACTTATACCTCAAGAAGGTGCTCATCCATGGGATGATAAAAAAACTTATGAGCAGCAATATCAACTTTGGGATATTTATACTGGATTAAACTCTTATCCAGTTTTGTTGGATATTGATGATCCCGATGATGTAATATTGATGTTGTCAATTGCTCAAAACATAAAGGATCCCGCTACTCTTCCACAAAAAGAATTCTTTGTTGAAGGTGAAAAGGAACCATTTGCAACTCTTCCTTATCCAACACCACCTTATTATTTGTTTGATCTTGGCAATGTATCTTATGATCCAGATACCGAAGAATGGAGTGATGTTTCATTTGTTTCTCAACCAATAAGTGCAGAGAAATGGTTAGAAAATCATCGTCTGCAGATCGTAGCATACGAATCGGTAAACACTAAAAAATATACTGCTAAACAAAAAACTATTTGGGATAACTTTCTCACAGAGTTTAAAAATGTAGAAACAAGATTCGCTGAGTATCTTCATAATCCCTGGATCATTCCATATCCATTAGATCCTAGATTTGAAATAGATATCTGGGGAACCGATGGTGATTCAGATCTTATTGATCCAACTAGGGATCCAGTAGTTTCTGTTCCACCACCAAAGATTTTTATAGAACCAGAACCAGCACCTGTTGGCATAGCATTAACTATTCAAGATGCTATTGATCAAGCTAGTCCTAGAGATTGGAGAGTTCCATGGAGTAGAGCCATCGATGGTATCTGGGTTGTGGGACCTTATCCTGGTAGACCGATTAAATATGATGTGGAAAGGAGAGTCCCTGATCAGATTCCTAGAGAATATACTGAAGAAGACTTCATTACAGAAGAAGAAGCGGCAGAACTTCATGCTAGAGCACAGTTAATCGATCATACTTGATATATAAGAAGGGGGTCGGGAAAACCGATCCCTTTACAGTATCTAAATACTACGGTATAATTAAGTATCATCTAGAGGCGAGCATGAGATCGACTGCGTTTTTTGTAAACGGCGGAGCTGGGCGTGTAATCTGCTCAATACCAGCGTTTGAAAAATATCAAGAAGAGAATCCTGAAGACGACTTTATCATCGTGTGTGAAGGAGGTACAGATTTTTTCAAAGGGCATCATGAACTATTCCCAAGAGTATATGATGTTTGGCATAAGAATCTATTCAGGGAAAAGATTCAAGAAAGAAATATTGTAACGACAGAACCATATCGTATTTGGGAATACTACAATCAAAAGTGTAACCTTTCTCAAGCTTTTGATATTCAAATTAATAATAAGGGTGTTAGAGAACTGGATCGCCCAAATATTAGGTATTCTACTCAAGAAATAGTTCAAGCAAAGTTTGTTGTTGAAGAAGTTCGTCAAGTAACTAAGAAAGAAAAAGTAGTTGTCTTTCAACCGTTTGGTCGTGGAGCACAAACGATAGGCAACTTTATTATAGATAGTGGTGGTAGAAGTTTTGAACTGCAGAACGTAATCAATATTGTTAAGAAACTTCAGAAGAAAAACTATGCTGTGATTTATATGGGAGAAATCCCTATTGATTTTCAGAAAGAAGGTTGTCAGCAAGTAGTTGCTTCACCAAGAGGTATTGATCTTCGTCAGTGGGGTGCTATTATTAATGAAGTAGATCTTCTTCTTGGATGTGACTCTTCTGGGAAACA
>Ga0194130_10008786_pt1 | contig 10634 bp, 10 predicted proteins | sample TA2KigsurfametaG_FD_160084 | JGI IMG/M metagenome (GOLD analysis project Ga0194130, IMG submission 160084) | Freshwater microbial communities from Lake Tanganyika, Tanzania - TA2015050 Kigoma 12 surface | ecosystem: Environmental > Aquatic > Freshwater > Lake | place: Tanzania: Lake Tanganyika... | reverse complement strand
CCGCTGGTCGGGTCGGTGATGCGCATTCCGGTCCACCGCGTCGCGATCGCCGCGAACATGCGGGTGGCGAGGCGCTTGGCCAGCGAGGTCGGCGGCGGCTGGTCGTCGAGGTACCGCGAGCCGAGCACCACGTCGGCGCCGGCGTCGAGCGCGGCCACCAACCGGCCGAGCATCGCCGGTTCGTGCTGGCCATCGGCGTCCATCTGCAGCACGCGGTCGTAACCTGCCCGCCACGCCCGGCAGTAGCCGGTGTGCAGGGCACAGCCGTAGCCGAGATTGTACGGGTGGCTCACGACGTCGGCGCCCGCCGCGCGCGCTTCGTGCGCGGTGGTGTCCGGGCTGCCGTCGTCGATGACGACGACGTCGAGGCCGAGTCCCAAATCGAGCACCTCGCGGACGACGGATCCGACCCGGCCGGACTCGCGGTAGGCCGGAATGATCACCACCGTCTTCTTGGCAAGGGTCGAATGCCGCACGGTGGGCGAGCGTAGGGGGCATCTCCGCGCGACGCCACCAAAACGGCAGCCGGGGCCGAACGCCGGCCGGTCGGTTGCGCTTGCGCGCGCCATTGGCCTGGCGCATTGCCAGGGTTGCTAGGCGGCAGATCCCGCCCCACGATTCCGACCATGTCCATCCGTTCCGTTTCGACCGGTCTCCTCGCTTCGACCCTCCTGCTCTTCGCCGCCTGCGGCGGCACCCGCGACACCCGCGTCCGTGCGGACGCCCCCGACACCGTCACGGGCACCGGCCTGCAGAGCCAGGACATTCGCACGATGGCGGTCGACATGGCCGCCAAGATCAAGGCCTCGGGCGCGCTCGCGCCGGGCAAAGACGGCGAGCGCTCGTCGTTCTTCATCTACGAGCTGCGCAACGACAGCTCGGACACGATCGACAAGGAGATCATCCTGACGAAGCTGCGCACCAACCTGTTCGAGGCCTTCGGTCGGCAGGTCAAGATCATCGACCGCTCGCCGCAGGCCAGCGACCTCGTCGACGCCGAGCGCCGCATGAAGGACCGCGGCCAGGTCTCCGGCACGAACGACCGCAAGGTGGCCGGCAGCGACTTCGTGCTCAAGGGCACGATCAAGAGCCGCGAGCGCCAGGCAGGAAAGCTCAAGTCGAGCTACATCCTGGTGACGTTCGAGCTGACCGACCTCGTCACGCAGGAGCTCGTCTGGACGGGCGACTACGACATGAAGACGGAGTCCGAGAAGTCGGTCATCAATCGGTGAGCGGATCCGCGGCGTTTCCGGCCCCGCTGCGGCGCCTGCGCGCGCTCGCAGCGGTGGTGCTCTGCCTGCTGGCGACCGGCTGCGCGATCTCGCAGCCGGCCGTGCCGCTGCGCCAGTTCGTCGACGGCGACCTCGGCGCCGTGCGCTCGTTCGCCGCGGCGCAGGCGGCCGAAGGCCCGGCGGAGAACCTCGCGCTCGTGCTCAACGTGCAGGCGCAGTGCGACCTGCTGCTCGGCCGCTTCGACGAGGCGCGCGCCGGCTTCGTGCGCGCCGGCCAGATCATGGGCAGCTGGTCGACGGGCAGCGCCGAGGCCACCGGCGCGATCCTCGGCAGCGAGAGCAGCAAGACCTGGAAGGGCGATCCGTACGAGAAGACGATGAACGCCTTCTACGTCGCCTGGGCCTTCCTGCTGCACGGCGAGCCCGACAACGCCCGCGCCGCCTGCAAGCGCGGCATCCTCGCCGACGCCGAGGTCGAGGACGAGCGCTACCAAGCCGACAACGCGCTGCTGTTCTGGCTGGCGGGGCGCATGAGCCGACTGATGGGGTCGCCCGACGCCGACGACTTCTTCAAGGAGGCGCGGCAGGCGCACACCTTCGCGCTCGAGCACGGCGCCCGCGGCGAAGCCGACGTACCGGTGCTCAACGAGCCGCATCGCGGCAACGTCGTCGTGCTCGCCGAGTGCGGCATGGGTCCGGAGAAGTACGGCGACGGCAGCCAGGACGAGCTGGCGCGGTTCCGTTCGCGGTCGCATCCGGCGGTGCGCGCGCGCGTGTCGCTCGATGGCCGTCCGGTCGGTCCGACGGCGCTGCTGGTCGACGTCGACTACCAGGCGCGCACGCTCGGCGGCACGGCCATGGAGGGCATCCGCAAGGGCAAGGCGGTGTTCAAGTCGGCGGCGACCGTCGCCGGCATCGTGCTGCTCGACCAAGCCGCGCGCGCCGGCCGCCGGCACCGCGAAGCGGCGCAGACGCAGGCCATCGTCGGTGGCGCGCTGCTGCTCGCCGGCCTGCTGACCTCGACCGCCGCCGACGTGCGCCATTGGCCGACCTTGCCGTCGAGCGTGCAGGCGCTCGCGCTCGACGCGCCGCCCGGCCCGCACCAGCTCGACGTCGAGTTCCTCGACGCCTCGGGCCGTTCGCTGCCGGGGCTGCGCCAGGTGCGCGACATCGTCGTGCCGCCGGCGGGCGAGTGCTGGCAGTTTTTCCGCTCGCTGCCGATCGCCCGCAATCCGAGTCCCGCGCCATGACGGCGCGCGTCCGCAACCACGCCGAGCCGCTTGCGCTCTGCCGCGTCCGTTTCCCGACGCCATGAACCACTTCGCCACGCTGCTCGTCCTCGCCTCGCTGTCGCCGGCGTTCGTCGTCGCCCAGGACACCCCGCCCGCGGTCGTGGCCGCGCGCGACGGTTGGACCACTGGCGCCGGCAGCGGACCCAACTACCGCACCGCCCTGGCCGCCGCGCTGGAAGACGCCATCGAACGCCGCCACGGCGTCCGCATCGTGCGCGGCGCGGGCGTGCGCAGCCGGCTCGCCGTCGTCGCGCGTCCGACCGGCGACGCGGACGCCAAGGCGGCGCAATGGCCGGCCGAGGCCGAGATCGAGCACGAATGGGTCGCGCGCCAACTCGATGGCGTCGTCGAGACGTACGAAGTGACCCGCAAGGAGCGGCACGACGACGGGCGCGTCGACGTCGAGGTGCGCGCCAAGGTCGCCGCCTTCACGCCGGGCAAGGAGGCATTCGTCGTCGACCTCGTCGACGACGACCTGCGGCAGTGGCGGCTGGAACGCTTCGAGGAGGGCACCGAGGGCGGCCCCTTCGACAAGCTCGAAGGCGCCTACGAGGCGCCGTCGATCCGCGACAACCTGCGCGCGACGCAGCGCGTGAAGTTCACGGCCCGCAGCGCCGGCGTGAAGGCGGGCGCCGACGCGGCGCTGCGCGAGCGCGGCAAGGTCGGGCAGCAACTGGTGCCCTCGCACCGCGTCGTCGTCGGCTGGCAGCCGATGCAGTTCCGCAGCGAGGTCGAGCGCCCCAACCGCGCGCGGCCGACCAGCGGGCCGCGGCCGCAGTGCTTGACCGCGGGCGCGGTGCGCGTGTCGGTGAAGGTCGTCGACCTCGTCGAAGACGTCGACGTGCTCGATCGCACGCTGACGATCGACCTCGCCGTGCCGCCGGGGACGCCGGTCGAACGCCTGGACGCGCTGGCGGTGCAACTGGGCGACCAGGCCAAGGCCGCCGTCGCCGAGGCGATCTTCTTCGCGCTGCAGCCGCCAGTCGTCACACGCAAGTGGACCGACGACGCCGGCTCGTGGCTGGTCGAGGCCGCCGTCGGTCGTCGCGTCGCCAGCGCGTACGAGGGCTTCAGCGTCGGCGCCATGGGGTCGCTCGCGAGCCCCGACTGGCGGCCCGTCGGTCGCGCCGTCTGCGTCGGCGGCGACGACGCCACGTGCACCTTCCGACTCGTCGACGTCGCCGATCCGTCGCTCGTCGAGGTCGGCGTCAGCGAGGTCCGTCCCGCCCGCAAGTGAGGTATCCCATGAAGTCGCTCCGCTCCATGTCGTTCGTCGCCGCCGCCGCGCTCGCCGCGGCCTGCGCGTCCCCGCCCTACGCCGCCTTGTCGATCGACGCCGACGCCGAACTCGGCAGCAACGTCTTCGTCGTCGACGGCGAACTGCTCGACGTGCTCCGCATCGGGCGCGTCGGCGTCGAGCGCGTACCGGGCAGCAACCAGCTCAAGGTCGTCGTGCCGATCCGCAACATCGACGACGAGGAGCACAAGATCCTGGTGCAGACCAGCTTCCTCGACGGCATGAAGACGCCGATCGGCGACGACACCAACCAGCAGATCAAGCTGCTCGGCCCCGGCCAGACTCTGCCCGTCGTCGTCATCAGCAAGCTCGACGCGGCGCAGGACTGGACGATGACCATCACCTGGAACCGCTGAGTGCGTCCGATGCGACTCGTCCCCACGCTCGGAACGCTCGGTCTGGCTGCGTGCGCCGCCTGCGCGGGCGCGCAGCCGGCCCGCCGTCTGCCGCCGACGCCGCCGGCCGCGCCCCCGCTCGTCGCCATGGAGGCGCGCGTGCGCGCCGACGCCGATCGCGCGCCCGCGCCGCCGGGCACGCCGTCGCCGTTCGTGTCCGACCCCGAGGTCCGCGTGCTGTATCGCGCGGCGTGGACGGAGCCGGCGGCGCCTGCCGCGGCGTCGGTCGCGCCGGGGACGGAATCGCCGCCACCGGGCTGGTCCGATCCGGCCTACGCCACGCCCCCGCCCATGCCGCCGCGCCAGCGCCAGCCGTTCCTGCCCATCGGCACCGTCCTCGGCGCGGGCATCGGCGGCGCGTTGTCGACCCGCAGCCACCGCGGCGAGGGCGCGCTGCTGGGCGCCGGCATCGGTCTGCTGTTCGACCTGCAGCGTTCGGCGCGCTGACGCGTCGCGCGCGCGGCGGTCAGTTCGCCCTGGCGACGAGCACCGCTTCGACGAGATCGACGCGCAACTCCGCCCGCGGTCCGGCGGGCAGGTCGGCGATCGCGGTGACGCGCACCTGCCGCTGCGCCGTGACGTGCCGTAGGCTCGCCGAGGCGAACGCGAGTTCAATCGCGCTCGCGCTGGCCGGCCGTTCGACCACCGTGTCGAAGCGTTCGTCGACCGGGTTGTAGAACGACGTGCGCAGGATCGCGTCGCCGTCGGCGCGCGAACTGCGCAGGCGGATGCGCACCCGTAATTCGAGCGCGTCGGCGGCAGCCGCCACCGGCAGGTCGAAGCGCACGTTGATGCCGGCGATCTCGCGGCCGTCGATGGTCGCCGTCGTCAGCAGGTACTCGTCGCCATCCGCGTCGCGCAGCGCGGCGCGATCGCCGAGTGCGCTCGACGCCGTAGCGACCTGGACCTGCGCGGCGGTGACGTCGAGGCGCGTCGGCGCGGCGGCCGTCGGCAGCGCGGGCAGCGTCGGCAGCAGGTCGAGCCCGACGAGACGCCAGCGCTCGTCCGGCCACAGCAGCGCCGTCGTGCCGTCCGCCAGCGCGTGGCGCGCGAGCCGGTGCGTCGCGCGCCCGGCCGCCGGTTCCGCGAGTCCGAACAGGATGCAGTCCTGCGCCGGCGCGACGCGCGGTGACGTCGCGTCGCCGTCCGCGACGAGTACGGTCACGGCGCCGGTGGCGACGTCGCAGAGGCAGAGCGACGCCGAATCCGCGGCGACACGGCGCACGAACGCGACCCGCAGGCCGTCGGGCGCGAACGCCGGCTCGCGGTCGCCGTTGCCGCCGCCCGTCGCGCCGCCACCGGCGGTCAGCGGCAGCGCGCCGCCGCCGTTGGCGTCGGCCAGCCACAGCGCATGCGCGCCGGCCCCGGAGCGGCGACTCCACACGACGAGGCCGGTGGCCGCGTGCCAGTCCGGCTCCAGGTCCGTCGTTCCCGCCGGCACGCCGGTGAAGGGGCGCGCATCGGTGCCGTCCGCAGCCATCGTCCACAGCCCGCTGATGCCGTCGCGGTCGCTGGCGAACAGCACGCGCGCGCCGTCGGGCGACCAGCAGGCGCCGTCGTCGCGGCCCGGCCGGCTGGTCAGCCGGCGCTCGGCGAAGGCGCCGGTGCGCGAGGCGACGTAGATCTCGCGGCTGGCAGGGTCGCCGTTCGTCGTCTCGCGCACGAGCACCACGGCATCCTGGTCGGCGTGGCTGCGGGCGCTGCGTTCGACGCCGGCGCGGTCGGCGAGCCGCGCAGTGCCGAGGTTGCGGCCGTCGCGCAGCGCCACCTCGGCGAAGTTGGCGGGCTGGTCGACCCGCTGCCGGCACGCCAGCACCTCGATCGTCGCAGTGCCGCCAACCGGATCGCTGCTGGCGCCGCCCCCGCACGCCGCGGCGCCGGCTGCGGCGACGGCGAGCGCAGTGGTGGAGCGGACGCGGGCGCTTGGCATGCGGCCATCGTCGGCGACCCGCGCGCCGGCGGCAAGCGGTCCATTTGTCGCTTCCGGTCGCCGTGCTAGAAGCGGCGCGTGCTCGCCACCGACTTCGACTTCGAACTGCCGCCGTCCGCGATCGCCGTGCAGCCCGCGGAGCCGCGCGACCACGCCCGCCTCTTCGTGCACGAACGCGCCAGCCGCCGCGACGAGCACGCGCACGTCTTCGACCTGCCGCGGTTCCTGCGGCCCGGCGACCTGCTGGTGCTCAACGACACCAAGGTCATGCCCTGGCGACTGCGCGGCCGCCGCGGGACCGGCGGCGCGGTCGAGTGCCTGCTCGTGCATGTCGACGGCGAGGCGGGTGAGGCCTTCGTCAAGCCGAGCAACAAGCTGCGCGTCGGCGAACGCGTCGCGATGGAAGGCGGCGCGATCGAACTCGAACTGCGCGAGGCGCTCGGCGGCGGCCGCTGGCGCGTCGGCCTGCGCGCGGCGACGGGCACGGTCGCCGCGGCGCTCGATCGGTGCGGCCGCGCGCCGCTGCCGCCGTACATCGCGCGCGACGGCGCCGAGGACGTGCAGCGCGATCGCGAGCGGTACCAGACGGTCTTCGCGCGCGTGCCCGGCGCCATCGCGGCGCCGACCGCGGGCCTGCACTTCACCCCCGGACTGCTGCAGCGCATCGCGGCGATGGGGGTGCAGCTCGCCTACGTCACGCTGCACGTCGGCGAAGGCACGTTCGCGCCGATGCGCAGCGACGTCGTCGAAGAGCACCGCATGCACTCCGAGCGCTACGAATTGCCGCCGGCGACCGCGGCCGCGATCGCAGCGACGCGGGCCCGCGGCGGGCGCGTCGTCGCCGTCGGCACGACCAGCTGCCGGACGCTGGAGACGTGCGCTGACGGCAGGGGCGGCGTTGTCGCAAGCACCGGCGCATCGGACCTGTTCCTGCGCCCCGGCAGCCGCTTCCAGGTCGTCGACGCGCTGTTCACCAACTTCCACCTGCCGAAGTCGACGCTGGTGATGCTGGTCGCGGCGTTCGCCGGCCGCGAGGATGTGCTCGCCAGCTACCGCGACGCCGTCGCGCGCGGGTACCGCTTCTACTCGTTCGGCGACGCGATGCTGCTGGTTTGACCGTCGCGCGCGGCCACCGCCGAGGGCGGCGTCACAGCATGCGGCGCAAGGTCTGCGCGGCGGCGCGCGGGTCGTCGGCGGCGAGGATCGCGCTGCTGACGGCGATGCGGTCGATGCCCAGCACGCGCAGGCCGGGCAGGCGTTCGGCGGTGATGCCGCCGATGGCGAACAGCGGCAGGCCGTGTGCGCGCGCGGCCGCGATGGCGGCTTCGATCTCGTCCGACGACTTGCCGTGCTCGTAGCCCTTGGTCGCCGTCGGGAAGCACGGGCCGAAGCCGACGTAGTCGGCGCCATTAGCGGCGGCGGCGGCGATCTGCTTGGGGTCGTGCGTGCTGATCCCGAGCCACTGGTCGTCCAGCAGCTTGCGCGCCGCCTCCGCTGGCAGGTCGTCCTGGCCGACGTGCGCACCGTGCGCCTGCGACCGCACCGCCAGCATCACATCGTCGTTGACCAGCAGCGGCACGCCGCGTCGGCGGCACAGGTCGCGGCAGCGCAGGTACCCGCTCGGGTCCGCTTCCTTGCTGCGCCACTGCACGAGGTCGACCCCGCCGGAGATCGCGCCCGACAGCGTCGCCCAAGGGTCGTGGCCGCACAGCGACGGCGTGAACAACAGGTACAGGCGGCCGGGAAACGACATTCGGCGCACGACAGCCTAGCGCGGGGCCGACGCCAATGCTCCTGCGGGGCGGCGGCGCTGTGGTCGGCGGGCGCTCGGGCTCGTAGGCTGCCGCGCCGTGGCCCCGTACGCGTTCCTGCCCAACGTCGTCGCCTTCCTCGTCGGGCAGGCGGCAGCGTGGCACTACCTGCGAACGGGACGTGCCTGGGTCGGCGGCCTGGTGACGCTCGGCATCTGGTCGCTGCTCGATGCGTGGCTGTTGGCCCGCTACGTCTACGCTGCGGACGTCCTGACCTTGCGACTGCTCGCCGGTTCGCTGCAGGTCCTAGCGGGCGGCGCCGCCTTGCGCTTGCTGCAGCAACTCTGGCGGCGCCACCGTTCGCCGGCGGCGCGCCAACGGATCGACCGCCATCGCGACGCGCTGGGGGCCTATCTGCGCGGCGATTGGCGCGCGGCGATCGCCAGCTACCGGGCCCTCGTGCGCACCGATCCGTGGGACGCCGCGGCGTGGATCGGGCTCGGCGATGCGCTCGCGCGCACGGGCAATCGCAAGGCCGCCGATCGCTGCTACTGGCGAGCGACGGGCGTCGACGTCGGCAAGGCGCACGCCGACCTGCTGCAACTGCGCCGCGGTCGCCGTGCAGCGGGCTGATCGCGGCCACGTGCGACGTGGCGGCCGGAGCGATGGCAACGGCACTTCGCCAGGATACGCCCGTCGGCGAAGGTTTTTCCGCGACGTCGTGTGACGGATCGCGTCAGCGCCGTTATCGCGATGTCAACGCTACACACGTCGTGTCCCCGTCCCAGCGACCTTCCCACCAAGGACGCCCATGAACGCCCGCGTTCTGTTCTGCTTCTGCCTGCCGATGCTCGCTGCCCACGCTGTGGCGCAGAACCAACCGCTGCCGCCGCAGCCCGTCCCGCCGCAGAACCCGACCACCGCCCAGAAGGCGATCCTCGGCAAGCTGCTGTTCTGGGACGAGCAGATGTCGGCGAACAACCGCGTCGCGTGCGGCACGTGCCACACGTTCGGCCAGGGCGGCGGCGACCTGCGGCGCGCGCCCAACCCGGGGCCGGACGGTATCACGCCGTCGCCGGACGACAGCTTCGGGTCGCCGGGCGTGGCGCGCAGCGACGCCAACAACCTCTACACGCCGGACGCCGTGTTCGGCTTCGGCCGTCAGGTCACCAAGCGCGCGTCGCCGTCGTTCCTGATGGCGGCGTGGTTCCCCGACCTGTTCTGGGACGGTCGCGCCCGCACCACGTTCGTCGATCCGGTCAGCAACACGACGCTGATCCCGACCGGCGGCGCGCTGGAGAACCAGGCCCTGGCGCCGCTGCTCGACCACGGCGAGATGGCGCACGATGCGCGTCCGCTGCAGGCCATCGTGCAGAAGCTGCTCACCGCCAAGCCGATGGCGCTGGCGACCAACCTGCCGACCGACATGGCGACGGCGATCGCGGGTGGCACGACCTACCCGCAGTTCTTCCAGGCCGCCTTCGGCACCACCGACATCACGCCGAGCCGCATCGCCTTCGCGCTCGCCGCCTACCAGCGCACGCTGATCGCGAATCAGACGCCGTACGACGCCTTCGTCGCCGGCAACCCGACGGCGCTGACGCCGCAGCAGCAGAACGGCCTCAACGTGTTCAACGGTCCTGGCCGCTGCAACCTGTGCCACACGACGGGCCTGTTCAGCGACCGCCAGTTCCGCAACCTCGGCCTGCGGCCGATCGCCGAGGACGTCGGCCGGCAGGCCGTGACCGGCCTCGCCTCCGACGCCGGCAAGTTCAAGGTGCCGAGCCTGCGCAACGTCGGCCTGCGCACGTCCTTCATGCACAACGGCCAGTTCACCTCGCTGCAGCAGGTGTTCGGCTTCTACCTCAACGGTGGCGGACCGAACCTGCCGAACAAGGACGGGCTGCTGATCCCGCTCAACGTGCCGCCGCAGGCGGCCAACGACCTGATCAACTTCCTGCAGAACGGCCTGACCGATCCGCGCGTCGCGCAGGGCCTCGCGCCCTTCACGCGTCCGACGCTGCGCAGCCAGTTGCTGCCCGAGGGCGGCGCGCTGTACGGCCTGGGTTCGCCGGGCACAGGCGGCCGCATCCCGCTGGCGCTGGCGGAGGTGCCGGCCAACCTCGGCAACATCGACTTCAAGCTCGGTGTCAGCAACGCGGTCGGCGGCGGCATCGCGACCTTCGTGCTGTCGACGGTGCCGGCCGTGGCCGTGCTCGCGGGCGTCAACGTCAACGTCGGTCTCGGCACCGGCGAACTGATGGCGAACTTCGCGCTCGCCGGCGCCCCCGGCGTCGCCGGCGCGGGCTACGCCACGCTGAAGCTGCCGGTGCCGGCGATCCCGGCGCTGTCCGGCCTCACGATGTTCAGCCAGTGGTTCGTGTGGGACGGCGGCGTGCCCGCGGGCGCCGCCACCAGCCGCGGCGCCGAAGTCCGGCTGTTCTGAGCTTGGGGCGACCTGCCGCGGCCGCGCGCCCGCAGGCGCGCGGTACCATCGCGGCATGGTGCCCTTCGTCGTCCCCTTCGCCGCTGCGCTCCTGCTCGTCGCGACGCCGCTGACGGCGCAGCCCGCAGCGCCCGCGCCTGCACAGGCGCCACCAGCCGTCGCCGACGGCCGCTCGGAGGTGCGCGTGCAGGCCGGACCGGTGGAACTGCAGGTGTTCCTGTACCGGCCGGCGAACTGGTCGCGGCAGCGCATCCTGCTGGTGATGCACGGCGTCGAACGCAACGCCGACGA
>Ga0194130_10008785_pt1 | contig 10636 bp, 6 predicted proteins | sample TA2KigsurfametaG_FD_160084 | JGI IMG/M metagenome (GOLD analysis project Ga0194130, IMG submission 160084) | Freshwater microbial communities from Lake Tanganyika, Tanzania - TA2015050 Kigoma 12 surface | ecosystem: Environmental > Aquatic > Freshwater > Lake | place: Tanzania: Lake Tanganyika... | reverse complement strand
GGCCGTGAATCAGTTGACCAGCAACACCACAGGCGGCAACAACACTGCGCTGGGTTTTCAAGCAATGGTATTCAGCACCACAGGTAGCAACAACATTGCGCTGGGCAAAGATGCAGGTATCTATCACCTAAACGGCTCAAGCCAACTCACCGATCCCGAGAACAGCATCTACATCGGCGCAAACTGTAGAGGCTTCAACAACTCCGACGACAACACCATCGTCATTGGCGCGAACGCAATCGGCACAGGTGCGAATCAAACGATCATCGGAACTTCAGCCACAACCAAGACAACTATCTGCGGGGAGTTGTTCACGGGCCAGGGTGAGGCAATAAGAGTCGGCAGAGGTGAAGGCAATGTCTCGTCCAACACGGCGGTCGGCACAACGGCGCTGGGTAACGCAGGTGCAACTGGAGCAAATCAAACTGCGGTTGGTGTCGGCGCACTAGCGGCTGCAAGCACGGGCTCAGGCAACACTGCGGTCGGCGTGAATGCGATGTTGAACAACACCACAGCCAGCAACAACACTGCGGTAGGCTCGTACGCGCTGTACAACAACCAAACAGGCGGCTTCAACACTGCGGTGGGCATGGAAGCCTTGGTGCACAACAATTCGTCGTTCAGCAATGCAGCCGTGGGGACATTATGTTTGAAAAACAGCACAGGCGAAGGGAATTCTGCGATAGGCGCATTTTCATTGGAGAATCTAACCACAGGCAACTACAACACTGCGGTGGGCGTCTCCGCAGGACGAGTCCACTTGAACGGCTCGACCGCGCTCACCACTGCCTCAAACAGCATCTACATCGGCGCAAATTGCAGGGGCTTCAACGACTCCGACAGCAACACCATCGTCATTGGTGCAAGCGCAGTCGGCACGGGCCCAAACCAAACGGTCATCAACACAGCTGCGACAACGCTCACGACGATCCAAGGTACAAGCACAAGCGTTTTCGCTGTTGCAGGAAACACCATGAGAATTTCCACCCTCAGCACCCCTGCTTCAAATGCCGCAGGCACGGCTGGCGACTTTAGATTTGGAACAGATGGCGCAACAAGCTACCTGTATGTCTGCGTTTCAACCAACAATTGGCGTCGCGTTGCACTTTCGACCTACTAACCCTCAACACAAAATCACATGCTCACCAAAGAAACAACCATCGAAACAATCTCAGTCAAACCGTGGGGCGGCGTTGAAGTTGTCCAACGGACGTGCATCAAGGACGCAGGAGTTCAGATTGCTTGCACGGAAAGCAACAGATTAATCAACCCTGGCGAGGATTACAGTAGCGAGGACGCAAGGATTCAAGCAGTGTGCCATGCGATTCACACGCCAGAGATTGTGTCAACATATCAGGCACAGTTGGCCGCTGCAAACCAACGGGTGTAATCCATGACAAAACTCGAAGCGGTCAATGCCGTGCTTCGTAGGCTCGGATTGCCGCCAGTATCCGCTCTTGACACGAACGGTATCTCAACACAGGCTCATGCCGAGCGATACTTCGATGATGCCGACCGTGCGTGCCAAGCGCGAGGGTGGCATTTCAATACTCGCCGCAAGGTCACGCTGACGAGAAATGTCAACAACAAGATTGCCGTACCAGCCAACACCTACCGCATAGATACCGATGATATTGATGCCGGAAAGGACATCACGGTGGTCGGCGGGTTCTTGTACGACATTGAGACGAACACTGATGTTTTTACTCAGGACATCGTGGTGACCTATGTGGCGCAAACAAGCGTCACAGACTTGCCACAAACTTTTGTGGACTACATCATCACAGAAGCGGCGTACCAGATGAACCGCACGCACAAGAAGGATCAATCCATCGACGGGATGCTCCGTGATGAAGCAGGCCGTCGATACGCAGAGTGCAGACGCGAGGACGATTCCCGCGCCGATGTCAACGTACTTAACACAGGCGAAATGAACCAGTTTCGTGGACGCCCGCGACTGCGGGACAGGAGCTTCTAAATGCCAGCAATTACCAAACTTGACGCCGTTAACCAATGTCTTGCGGCCATTAACGAATATAGAATCGTTGCACTTGACACCGGTGGCACAAGCATCGGAGCCGAAGCGGAGCGATATGTTGATGACAGCACGCGGTACTTCTGCGCCCAAGGGTTCCCTTGCAATACCCTGCGATCTAAGGCACACACACCCGATGCTTCGTCGTTTGAAATTGAGCTCGGATCATCAGTTCTTCGTGTGCGATCCGCTGGACCAGATCAACACCGAAATCTTGTTATGCGAGGCACAAAGGTGTTTGACGCAGACAGGGGGCAGTTTTCGATGAGTGGCGCAGGCGATGTCTATCTCGATGTCGCCGTACTACTAAGCTTTGAAGATCTCGACCCTATGCTCCGCGAGCAGGTCGCTCAACACGCCGCACAGCGGTTCGGTCGCAGGCTCGTTGGCTCTCAGATGTCAGATGCGTTCCTGTCGCAAGAGCTCGCCATTACCGACGCCATGCAGCCGCGTGACCCGACATTTGGATCTCGGCCACTCTTTGCTCAGGCGGCTTCTCAACCGCAGCAGCAGCAATAAATGGCAACGACTGACTTCCGCCAGCGAATCGGATCGCTGCACAACGGCATCTCAACGCAAAGCGCAAGCAGTCGGTTCCCGTCACAGGTTGAGGACGCAGAGAATGCCTTGTTCAGCGTCACCAACGGCGTTTCGACACGAGCAGGATCGCGCCACCACGCATTCTTTACAAGCGGCACGTTTGACCAAGGGCTGCTGCGAGCACACCGAATCATCCGAGACAGCGACGAACGCTATATGGTGGTGTATGGTCGCGGAGACCCTGGTATCGACGCCGCCATCTCGTCTGCAGGCGGATCAACAACAGGCAACTTTTCGGAATCCGCATCGTGGTCGGGCGGCGTTGCTCCCGTTGTAGGGCAGGTGCAAATCACCATTGTTAGTGGCGACACCATCACCTTTGACAACTACGGAAGCAATAACCAAACCTTCCTTCGGATCATTGACCTCGCCAACCCTCGCAACAGAACGCAGTATGTGGTCGGGCCCGCAAGCGGCACTTTCACGCTGACCTTTGGCGGTCAAACGACATCAAGCATTGCGTTTAATGCGACTGCGGCTGCCGTGCAATCCGCAATCGCCGCCCTGAGTACCGTCGGATCTTCCGATAATGTTTCGGTTACACGCGCGGGTTCTGGCCCATACACCTACACGGTTGTGTTCGCGGACTATTTGACAACGCAGACGTTGATGACAAACAGCAACGGAAGTGTGACTGGCACAGTCATCATTCCGACGCTCAACGCTGGAGTGCAAACCTACCTGAACTCTGGGACTCCAAGTGCAGACGATCTTAGGCTGCTCACGATTGTGGACACCACGATCATCTGCAACACAAAGGTCACCACCGATACTGGTACAAAGAGCGGATTCTCAACAGCCGACACCAAGATCGACGAAACGAAGTTTCCAGTGCTCATGCGCCGTACTGCACTGAATCCGACCGCATTCGCCATCTCTGCGATTTCGCAAACAACGGAACTCAAAGCGGCAAATACAGATGGCGGCGACTGGAAAGCCCCACTACCGTTCCGCGACCATTACCCAATTTCTGACATGGCATACCACAGAGGCAGACTATGCCTTGCTATGAACGATTATGTAGTCACCAGTCAGCCAGGTGATTTGTTTAACTTCTTCCCGTACAGCAGCACGACATTTGCCATCAATGCGGCAGACCCAATCGTCGTGCAAATTGGCGCGAATCAGGTCAGCTTCATTGACTTCATGGTCCCGTTCCGCAAGAGCCTACTGATTCTGACACGGGCTGGATCGCAGTTTGAACTCGGCGGCGACGAGATATTTACGGGAACCAACGCGACATTCGTGCCGAGCACCAACTACAGCACGCAAAGGGTGCGACCACTGCCACTCAGTAGCGTTATCTACATGGCTGGCACGCAGGAGCAGTCGAGCATCCTCTACGAGTACGTTTACGACGACATTCAGGTCAGCAACCGCGCAAACAACATCACGAATCATGTGTTTGGGTTGCTCCCCAAAAACATTCGCACGCTGACTGGCAGCGACAACAGCGACACCATCGTTGTGGTTCCCAAGCCAACCGCAACAGACTTTTCGCTCACCATCGAATCGTTTGGCAAGGGCTTTGCCGGATACTGGTCAGATACCACCGTTTGGCTCGGCGGACTTTGCCCCGTCATCGGGCAGGCCGTAGTCATCATCTCGCAAGGCGATACGGTCATCTTTGACAAGTACCCAAACTCAGATGGATCGTTGTTCATTTACCGATCCATGCGAGCCCAAGACAAGATCATCCAGTCTGCGTGGAGTCGTTATTCGTTTGGAAACGACATCATCAATGATGCGATATGTGTCGAGGACACCATGTTCGTCTTGCGGAAAACGACCTCAAGCGGTCAGGCTGGCATGGCAGTAGATTCAATGTCGTTGTCGATTGACCCCGCCGCACCACCATCGTTCCCCGAACTGCCCAGGCTAGACCATCGCCACCTCATCAACAGTGGGACCTACGTTAGTGTCAATGGCGTTGCAACGATGCAGTGGACACTGCCATACTCCGACCTTGAACTTGACACGGCCACCGTCATCTTCGACAACAACTCCGTGCTCGAGTATCGAGAACTGCCCGTGACGGTTAGTGGCACAACGGCAAGTGCCGCGAGCGAGGACGACCTTTCCACGAAACTTTGCGTCCTTGGCAGGTCCGTTGCGTTCCGACTGGAACTGACACGGCTTTACCAAGTTGATGGCAACGGCAACCCCATCATCGAAGGCGAGCTCGAAGTCAATAAGGTTGTTGTCGATCATGCAAAGAGTGGGCCATACATTGTGACGGCTGAAAGCACTGGACGACAACCTCGCCAAAGCGTGTTTACGCCGCAAAACGATTTCATAGATACCCAGGGGCGATTCAGCGCATGGTGTATCGGTCGCTCCAACGATCTGCGTATCGGCATACGCAACTCCGATTCTCGCCCATGCGTTCTGACCGGAATTGAATACTACGGAAGGCACACCTCTATGCTTCATGGGAGACAGGGCTAGTGGAATCGGGAACACTGCTCGGTATTGGTCTTGGCGTTGGCGCAGCCACAAGCGTCTTGCAGGGCTTCCTCGGATTCAGCGCCCAACGCAAGCAGAACCAAGCGGCGCAACAGGCGCTCGCTAACCTCAACATGCAGGAGGACTTCTACAACACGTCCTACCAGCAGCGCCTTGGACTGCTCCGCGAAAGCCAGATGTTCAACATGGAGGGTCTGCTTGCAAGCATCCCGCAGGCGCGCCGCTCGCAGCGCCAAGAGTACGAGCAGGCGTCTGGAACTGCTCGCGCTGCGATAGCGGAAAGCGGAGCCACGCTTACTGGCTCAAAGGCCGCCCTCATGCGCTCAATTGACATTCAGGGCGCACTCAACCGCAGAACGCTCGAGGACAACATCCGCCGCTCACTTGTGCAAGACAATCTCAACTACCGAAGCGCACTGTTTGGGGCTGGACAGTCTTACGCAGCACAGCAGTTCCAAATCACGAACACTCGGGGCGGCCTGCAAAGCCAACAGAACAGCCAAGGACTCGCGCTCGCGTCGGGCGCACTTGGCGGGTTCGGAACAGGAATTCAGATCGTCGGCGGCATCCACGGACTTACACGACCATGAGTTCATTTGAGGCACAGGCAGCGTTACTTGGCCAGGCATCAGGCTCGCGTAGACCTGGAGCACTCAATCCAAACCCGCAGCAGGCAGTTATTCCAGTAGCGCAACTGACCGCGCCGCCGGTTGGAGCGATTGCGCCGTTCGTTGCGCCAACTCTGGACACTCGAGCTGCCAGCGACCTTGAACTTGCCATGCAAGTTGTTTCACAGGTCGGCACGACCTTTCAGCAAGCGGGACAACTCGGTCGCATGGACTATGCAGAGCGTGAGCGTGCAGATATGCGACAGGCAGCCATGTTCCTGATCGACGATTCGGCTGCGTTCCAACAAAGACTGATGAAGGGCGAGGAGCGGGATGCGCTCGACTCAATGGGGGCAGACGAGTACGCCGCAGCTGGCACGGGCGCTCGAACGGGGCAGTTCTCAACACAAGAGGTCAACGATCTCTACAACCAACGTATCGCGCAGATGCGATCCAACGCATGGCTTGATCGCGCCACGGAGCGCCAAAAACAAAACATCAACACATTCATCGCAGGCTTGCAGGCGCAGATATCTGACCCACAAATCGTTGCACCTGACCTACAAAGCATCATTTTTGATGCAGGCAAACTCAATCTCGATCCGCAACAGGTCAATGCGATGCTTCTAAAGATGACCGATGTTGCAGCCGAGAATGGCGACCAGCAATCGTTCGACAGACTGCGTTATATGGTGCAGGACACCGTTGAATGGCAGGTTGCAGGCCCAGAAACAACGCGCAAGCTTCAAAGGTCTATTTTCGCTCAAGGACAGCAGCGCCAACAGGTATTTAAACAAGAGCTGATTGCCGTAATTAATGGACCAGGCACGATGACTGAAAAGGCGGCAAGGGTCAGCGATCTTTCATTCCAGACATCAAAGGGCAAGGCAGAGGAGATTGGTTTCACCATGCAGGGCATTGACAACCTTGCAGAGAGCGCCACAACACTTGCACAACTTCAGCAAATTGAAACAGAGATTGGCAGATATGTTGATCCGAGCACGCAGGAGCGGATACGCGGCATCATCTCCAAGCACGGCGGTCAGGTTGCGAAGCGACAACTTGGTGATATTGCAGTTGTCGCAAACCTCTCGAGCCCCGAATTCGCTGCCGACTACCGCAACACACGCGAGCAAGCGATCACCCTGGGTATCAGCGCGCTTGACCTGAACCAAGCTGACAAACTGTATGTGAACTCCATGCAGCAATCGCGCATGACTATTGCTATGGCTGCCGTTCAAGCAATCGGCGATCCGACCGCAGTGATGGAAGAACTTGAAAGTTTGGCGTTGACATACGACCCAACGAAACCCGAATGGGAACAGGTCGATTCCAGCATCTCGCCTCAAGAATATAGCGATCTCTTGAGAGCGATTGGAGATGGCGGCGAACGCCTAAAGACGCAAAGAGAACTGCAAGACTATCTCTCTCGGAAAATCTCGATTTCGCCGCAATCTGACAAGCACAAGGACATGATGGCTGCCTACGGCGCACTCGACAACAACGGCGATCTGCGACCCATGCAGGCAACGCAATATGTGCTTCGCGGGCAAGCACTGCCTGGCTACATGGTAGATCGAATACTCGATGGCCTGAGACAACCAGAATCACAGCTGTTCGACACATCGGTCGAAACACTTGCTCGTCTCGCGCCGCTGCTTACAAAGAGGCCCGACCTAGTTATCAATATCGGGCCAACCGACGGCGATCCAAACGGCAACGCCACGACCATTGAATTGTTCCGACATGTGTTGCCTAGTCTGGCGTCAATTGTCGCGGACACTGCGCCCGACGGCTCCATGTCGCCTGACCAACTCATAAGTGCCAGCAACTTCGTTCGCTCGAGACTCGAGTCGTTTCAAGCACGATCACTTCCGCTCAACGAGCAAGCCATCACCAATGCGTTTGCTTTGGCTCGCATCGGATCTGTTGGCGGTCAGTCCGTGAGGCCGCCGCAGAGCACCCGACCCGCGTTCCGCGAGATTGAGTCTGCCATATTAAATACCATTGCAGAACGCTTATCGTCAGAGGGCTTACCACAGGATTATGTCGCAGCGCAAGCGACTGAACTCACGCGCAGCTATCTGCACTCACTCAGCAACATACACGGGGGATTTTCAGTCCCAAGTACTTACGAAGATGACATCGTGGCACATGCAACAGAATGGGCAAACACACACACCGTTTTGAAGGATGGCGAACGAACGATTGGCGTGTGGCCAAAGGCATCTGCTGCATGGGGCGATGAGGCGCAGGCCGAACTCGACAGGATTATGGAGAACAGCACTGTGCAGTTAGTCATACCGATCGACGTTCCCGGTGAATACAACGTCTTGACCACAAAAGGATTCGAGCGCATTGTTATCCCGCAGCCGAAGCCCATGACCCGCGCAGAGCAAATCCAAGACTCCATTGAACGGTTCCGTAAGCGCGCGAAGGAAGCCTACCGAACGCCACAATCAATCACAGAAGCCATCTCGCCAGACTTGCCGGGCGCAAGTGCGCGCGTGAAGGCGCAATACTGATGAGCATCTACATCAACCCGGCTATCCAGCTCTACGGTGGCAGAGCGGGAATGAATCCGCAAACAGAGGAGGGGGTCATACCTCTGTTTGGCACTGGTACGCCAGTCACTGAACCTGATTCCGAGGGGCCAAACTTTTTTGACGCGCTCGCGGCATCGTTCAACATGAACCCTACGCAGCGACTCTTGCGCGACCCGATTGCAAAGGCATTTGAAGTATTACTGATTAAGCAAAGCCAGCGCCTCCGAAACGCCGACAACACTGCATTTGATTTTGAGCGAGAGCTTAGATCTACAGAAGGAATGGCTCCTGGTCGAACGGAGCTTGCCATCGACATCGCCAATCGCGGATACTTTGATGGAATTGATACTCGGTCTGAGTTCTACAGCATCCTGAGTGACGCGGCAGCTGCTCAAGACGATGTTCAGACAATTGACGCTTACGCGCAAAAGACCCTTATGGGATCGCTTGCCACTGGGTTTCTCGCCGGCATGGTTGACCCCATCTATGTTGCGCCTGGACTTGTGGGTGGTCAAGCAATTCGTGCTGGCATGGCTGGCGGACAGGTGCTGCGCGCGCTTGCCGTGAGCGGTGGTGCAAACGCTGCTGGCGTACTCGCAGGCAAGAAGATCATTGACGCGAACACCTACGACATCACCAACCAAGATGGGTGGCAAGACGAGTTCGTTGCGCTTGGCGTGGGCGGTGGACTCGGCATCGTCGTGCCAGCGGGCATATTTGCAGCAAAGGCAGGACTTGCACGCAGCGTGCTTGCACTGCAAAGCCCAAATCTGACATGGCGAGGCACGAACTCACAGACAAACGCCAAGCTGTTGGGATGGGCTACGAATTGGGGTGGCAGACAACACCTCAAGCACATGATGGATCAAGTCGCAGAGGCAGAGATACCAAGTGTTCGCATGGTTTCGGCAGGCGAAACTGCCGCTGGATCACTTGCACAGGCAACCAATCTAGACGCGCCATTCTTGCCAATGCGGTCCGAAATTGAACGGCAGAAGAATCTGCTGCGACGATTGCTCGAGGAGTCCGACCCCAAGAACGGCGACAACGCCGTGTTCCACGACAATCTGTTCGTGTCGGTCATCAAAGATGCAGACGATGACGAGCTCAATAAACTTGTCGATCAGGTCAAGCGTCGATACAGATCAAGGCGCGAGAAACTGACTGGCATCATTGAAGCAGACGAAAGCGGCGAGATTGTTGCACAGCAGGGACAGCAGACCGAGCGGGCTATCGCAAGCGTCATTGACGAAGGCGTTGGCAAACTCAAGCCACAGTTTGTTGAGCACCCAGGCCAAGTTCAATACGACCGACTCAAACTGCTGACGCGGGTGTTCCAACGAAATCAAGCACTTCAGGTACTGGAGTCTAGTGACTTGGGTCGCCTGTTTGGATCAATTGCTGATATCAGTGATCGTCTGCCGACCGGTAGCACACCATCAACCAGACTCAGACGAGCCGTAACGGTGATGTCGGATATGTCGCGCACGCTCTCTGCGAGCCATGTGGAGTTCACCGCAGGCGAGGCCGCAGGCGCAGCTGCCAACAAGATGAGTGCGGAGGCGTACCGGGACTTCCTTGCGGGCAAACTAGTGACGCTCCATAACGAGATGCTTGCCATCGAAAAGACAGTTCCGAGACAACAGCGTGAAGCGATCAGACGCGAAGCGGTTGAGTTTCTGTATGACACAATGAACGAGGGCAGCATGGAGGGTCCGAGCCGCAACTACTCGCCCGAGGCACAGAAGTACGCGGGTGCTTTGCGACAGTATTTCGGCGAGATGTACGACGAACTCGTTGACGCCGGACTCTTGCAGGACATCATTCGTGAGAGCGACACGGTTGCGCCAGTGGCAACAGCTGCACTAGAAGACGCGATTGAGACGAGGGTACAAGCTAATGGTATCGCAACTCTGAAATATCGACGTGCGTGGCACAAAGCAACGACTGGAAGACCGATTACTGTTACTGCATGGCACGCGCCCGCAGGATCTTGGGAGGCGCAACTTACGGATTATGCACGCGAACGCATGGGCCGCAACACAGCACTAGGCGACGGTTGGTATGGGGCAAGAGATCGAGACATCGCAGAAACTTTTGGCACGCCCGAAGGATTCAATGTCACGCTTAACAATCCCTTTGTGTTTAGCGAGTCGTCACAAAGGTTCGTGTTGTATTTGACAAACGAGAAACTACAGAGTATTCGAGCCGCTGGACACGATGGAATAATCGTGAAGGGCGTAGACACGGGGCTTGTTAGCCAAGATCGCTCACATCTTCAGATCTTAGCGTTCGACCCAGAGCAGGCGGTGAAACGGGCTGAAATCATTCGTGAGAGCGGCACGGTTGCGCCAGCAGCAACACGCAGTACGGAAACTATC
>Ga0194130_10008784_pt1 | contig 10640 bp, 11 predicted proteins | sample TA2KigsurfametaG_FD_160084 | JGI IMG/M metagenome (GOLD analysis project Ga0194130, IMG submission 160084) | Freshwater microbial communities from Lake Tanganyika, Tanzania - TA2015050 Kigoma 12 surface | ecosystem: Environmental > Aquatic > Freshwater > Lake | place: Tanzania: Lake Tanganyika... | reverse complement strand
TTGCAAACACAGCCATTCTACCAGCAAACACAGTAGACTTTACTGATCCAAATCTAACATATGGAACAGTTCAGGTTGGTCAGGCCAAAATTGTAAGCACTACTGCTTCTTCAAGCAATACGACAGGCGCACTTATTGTTACAGGTGGTGTTGGTGTTTCTGGCGACATTTACGGAAGTGGGCTTATTCGTGCAACAAACGATACTGCATCAACTTCAACATCAACTGGTGCGATTGTAGTTTCTGGTGGTGTTGGTGTCGCAGGCAATACACACATCGGCGGCGAACTTGTTGTTGCTGACGCAAGAATTACTGGTCTTCTCACAACAGAATCCGTTGCTGAAGTCACAAGCAACATTACAGGTAACGGAGTAACAACATTTAACTACGAAAGCGGTACTGTATTTGCAGTTACACCAACCGCAAACTTTACACCAAACTTTACAAATGTGCCAACAACTGTTTCCCGTGTTCATGCGATGACATTGATCATTACACAAGGCAGTCCAAAATATGATATTTCTGGTGTTCAAATTGCTGGTGTCGCACAGACAATTAAATATGCTGGTGGTATAACGCCAACATTTACCGCAAACAAAACTGAGATTGTTGTGTTCACTCTCATTCGAACAAGTGCTGGCGCTTGGACAGTTCTTGGTCAATTGTCACAATACGGTTAATTTGAAGGGGTAAATAAAAATGCCAATTTTCAGTTCGGCAGGTAAATCAGCAATCATCACCGGGCGTGGAGCATTTCACCCTGGTGTAGTTGGAAGTGATGCTCCAACAAGTAGTGCGGCGGGATCACTAGGAACATCCACGCTAAGTGGTAACTCAGTTAACATTGCTGGAGTTACACAAAATACTGTAAGTGGTGATAGAGATGTGATTGACCCATTCTTTAGCGGACCTTTTTTATTTACGGTTGCAAGCGGTTCTCTTCCTCCAGGATTTTCTCTTAATTCGGCTACTGGACAAATTACAGGTGCATATACAGTTGCTTCATGGAATGAAGATGCAACTTATAACTTTACCGTTCGTGCTATAGACGCAACAGGATTGCATGTAACTGATAGAGCATATTCTATTGCATTATCAGTACCTTTTGAATTTAAACAAATTTTGTCTAAAGGTTACATTGCAGGTGGGTACATTAATTCAATTCCATTTCGAAATGTTCATAGAATGACATATTCTACTGATACAACAGCAAACTTAAATGACTTAATTGGAACTGCAACACAATATACTGCGGGCGCATGTAGTAGAACAAGAGCATATTGCTTTGGTACCAACGATGCGGCGGGCGCGGGATCAAATAAAACTGAAGTTTTTAATATGAACACGGAAACGGCTCAGGCACACGCTGTGCCAAGAAATCACACAACATCTAAAGATGATCTTGCAACAAGTTGGGTCTTAAACGAAAGAGCATATTTATTTGGTGGCGGCAATGTCACAGTTGATAAGTATACATTTTCCACAGAAACTTGTGTTGCGCTAGGAGCCGCATCAAATAATGTTGGGGGCGAGCCCGCCACGGCTACAGGTACGGGTTCAACTCAAGGCGATAACACCACAGTTCTTGTTTGGGGCGGCACGGCTCTAAAATTTAACATGGGAACAGATGCGCCAAGTGCCGTACCTACATTCCCAGTAGTTTCTGGTCAGCAAAAAGGTATGCCAACAAAACTAGGTAAAGGCTACATGGGAAATGAAGGTAGTTATAATGGAGGTATTAATTTCCGTGTATGGACATTTGCAAGCGATTCATATACAACCGTAGCAAAACCAGGTATTGGTCAAGGTGGTATTAACCCTTATGGTGAGGAAAATATGGTCATGGGTCAAGTTTGGGGATATGTTATGGGCCACTATGATGGCGCACAAAAAACTGACTGTATAAAATTTATCTATCCAACAAATAGTGGATACTATATGGGCTTTGGTGCCAGCGCCGCAACGCCTGCTGGATTTAATGTCCCAGCGAATCCAGGTGCACCAACTGGATCTATTGGTGGAAGAAGTTCAGGAACTACACATTGGACTGAGTAATTTTAATTTATTATTTTTTGAGGAAAAAAACATGACAAGTTTGGTCGATAAAGATTTTTATAATTCGCTTTCAGACAGATATTTAAAAAATTCTAAATCATTAAAAAGTGAACAAGATTTAATACCATTAGGAGATTCAGATGTTGAATCTTTGAGTGATCATCAAAAAGATTTGTTGCAATATGCACACAATCGTGAATTTCAAATGACGAAGTTTAAGATGAATCATTTTGTTGGTGATGCTCAAGTAACTCCATTTGCAAAACTAAAGCAACTTATCATCGAACTTAGAGTTCGTGATGAAGGGCTTATCAATTTAAATTTTGATAAAAGAAAAATTGAAACAGAGTGTAAAATCATTCAGAAAAAAATGAATGAAGAAACCGATGAATTAGAAAAAGAACTTCTTCAAATAGAACTTGAAAGAAAACAAAGAGTTTTAAAAATTAGCAGACAAAGATATGAAGATGTTTCAAAAGAAAGAGACCAATTTTTCGAATTGATTGAAGAATTTAACAATTCTCCAGAAGCATATCTACCTGATGGTAGAAAAATTATTGATGTTATGAGTGATCCAAAAGAAGAAGAAGTTTTAGAAGAACAACTTTGGACTGCAAGACTTGCCAAACAATCAGCACTTGATATGGCAACAGGAGGAAGAATTGGTTTAGGAAATATGGAAGCAATTTCAAGTCTAAATAGAGAAAAACAGGCTGAGGTTTTGTTTTTAGCAAGTGATTATGGCAATCGTTTAGAGAGCGCAATTAACTTTTTAAAAAATGAAAGTGCCAACCGATTAAACATCGAATTTAAAGATAATGCAAAAATTACTGAAGTTTTAAAATTCAACTCAGCACAAACCAAAAATCTTCTTACTCACGGAGAAAAGTAAATGTATATTTTTTATCAACCAAAAAGACCTATTGGATATGACTGGGCAGCCTTAGCAGAAGTCGTTACTGGAAATGGTGGTTCAATTCCAACAGTAGCAGGAAATTTTTGCATAGGAATAATCGATGATAGCAAAGTAAATCAAGTTCTATTTGATGATCTTGATTGGATTGAAATTACCGAAGATCAAGCAACCAGAGCATGGAAATTTTGGGGAAATGTTTCTGGCTATATCAAAATTCTTCAAACAAGTAATGCCACGGAACTTGCACAACTAAATTCTAAAGAAAGTGTAGTTAAAGTCAAATACTATTTGACTGATGAAGATATTGCATCTGGTATTTCTTTTATGAAAAATGGTCTTAAACTTGTTGTTGATGTTAGACTTCGTGCAAATCTTGAAAACATTGCACAAATGGATGAAGAAGATCGTGAGATTGTAAACGAACAATCTATTCGTGACATTGCCGCAATGATTGTTTCTGATATTAATGCCGCACAAAACTTCAAAGACCTTACCGTCATTAATCACAAATACTTAGGAATTCAAGCACCTCCTGCCATTGTAGAAGAATATAATCTATCACAACCAGTGACCGTTATTTAATTTGGAGTTTTCATGATTGAAAATATGTTTAGTGTAGACCTCTACAGAGGTCATATTGATTTGAAGTTAGATGAAACATTGATTAAAGAACTACAAGAAGAAATCACAGGAAAAAACTATTCTATAGATGATGGTGGTGCAAGTTCATCACCCGATCAACTTCGTTATCAAAAAGATAAGCGAATTAAATCTTTAAATAACGAAATAAAAAACCATGTTCGCAATGGATGGCTTGAACTTGGTATGAGAAAAGATTTATTACCATTCATTCGTGACATGTGGATGAATGTAATTTATCCTAAAGGATCAATGAAAGATCAAGCAAAAAATTCACAATATGCCGTTTTTGGAATTTATCACTTGCTTGCAGAAGAAAATTCTGGTGACATTTTGATTGAGCATCCTTTAAGAAATATGATGAACAATCATCCTTATGAGCCTCATGACAATCTACATCGATACAAAGTTAAAGTAAAGACTGGCGATTTAATTTTGTTTCCATCAACATTTTTATATTCTACTACAGAAAATAAAAGCCAATCGAATCGAATCACATTAGAGTTTGGATGTAACTTTCAATTTGACATACATTCATTTTTGATTGACAGAAGGTTGCCATAAAAATTTTCTTTTGTCATAGCGATAGTCTTCACCAAACTTACCATCTTTAGTGACAAAGTGTACAAACACCTGGTAGTGCCTATCACCATCATATTTATCACGCCAATGTGGAAGAAGACACCCACGATATACAACTAGGTCGCCTTCTTCCATTTCAATTTTTACTTTCTCACCATCAGGTTTTTCAAAATAGATTGGCCAGTCTTTGCTTCCCTTTTTAATACATATTGTTGCTGACAACTCACAACTTGGTCTGTCAATATGTCTTTTCAATTCTGAATCAGTATAGTATATTCTCATGTAACTATAAGTTTCGATCAACTTTTCGCCGGTGACTTTTTCTAGCATTGGTTTTAAATAAATTAGTAAACTGTCACCAGGCAAAGAGCCGTAGAAAGCAAAACTTGTAGGTGTTTGTACATCGCCAAAAGGAAAAGGATTATCTTCTGTTGGAGGGTTTTGAATATATCCAGCAAATTCATGTATGTCGTAGTTAATTTTTAAAAACTTTAAAAGGTCTTGACTTAATGCACCTTTTACATGTTCGTAATTGTCTTCTTTGAATGACATTTTTTTCCTTATCTAAATTTAGGTCCAACGACCCAACCAACTAAAGACTTTCTTTTTCCTTTTGTAACTTCAGCAACCCTATGCATTAAGAAAGATGGAAATATAATTACTCCACCTTTTTTTGCTGGCACAACCATAGGTTCTTTTGAGTTTAGCATAATTTCAAAATTTCCGCCCTCAAAATCTTCGCCTTGTTCGGTTAGTATAATACTAAAAGACAATTTTCTAAACTCAGAGAAATTTTTATCTGGTATGCCGCCAATTGGAACATCAGAGTGCCACTCATATTTTCCTTGATATAAACTAGAATACTCAGTATACTGAAATGATTCATATCCATTCAAAACAAAATTGTAATGACGAATGTTAATGTCATTTAACACCTCATTCATTCTTTCAAATATCCAGTAGTTATCTTCTTTTGGCCATATCCAAGCAATGTTGGACTTTCGACTTTCAGTAAGTTCTGGATTTTGTCCACCAACTTCACCTTTTTTTAATTCATCTAATGATGATGGCATTAGACTAATCAATTTATCAAATTCTTGTGAGGAAAATGGATATGTTAACGCATATGGTTCCATTGCCCTTGATCTAAAATCTGGATTGTTACAAATTCCAACATATTCAGTCATTCTTTTCTCCTTGTTTTGCAACCACTACAATATACAATCCATTCCACCAGTCTTTTGAACTTTCGATACCATTCAGAATTTTTTTGTGATATAGAATATTTAAACCAGCATTTTTGATGCCATCATCTGCACCATCTACAATACCATCCCAATTTGCATCATCAAAAATTAAAATTGCTTCATCGTCAAGTTTGTTTGCATAGTATATTACTGCATTTTTTGTTGATTCATAATCATGAGGACCATCATAGAACATAAATTTTACTGGTTCATCGATCAAATCTTTATTGACCATTAAGAAGTCAGCATCAATTGTGTGCAAATTACTTTCTTGCACAAGAGGTTCAATGTTTTCAATAAATGCATCAAATTTATTATCTGGCATTGTGAATTGATTGTTTTGTGGTTGAATGCCTTCAGACCAGTTATCAATTGCCCATGCTTTAATTGTGTTTCCTCTTAATGCTGATGCAAGTGTCGCACCCATTGCAGTACCAATCTCAAGATAGTTGCCGGCAAGTTTTGCAGTACGATTAATGATTTTTTGAACTCTAGGGCTAGTCAATCCTTTAATATTAATGATCACATTCTCTTTTGCTGATTCTGCAACAATGTCTGCCATTGCAGATACCATTGGTGTGATAAACTCGGTGGCCTTCTTATCATAAATCTTATCGCAGTAGTGACAGTCCCAACAATCAAACTTACATGTTTTAATTTTTTTGCGCCAAACATCAATGGGTTTTTCTTCAAGATTGTTGACTGAGATATAGTCATTAAACTGATCAAATAAGATTTCTTCACCTTTGGCAAATCTTTTAATAATATCCATTGTTTCAAAAAGTCTTGTTGGCGCTTCACGCCCATGCATTTTAATTACATCGATGCCTAAATCTTCAACGAATTCTACCCAATCTTCACGCCATGGTGGAAAATTAGCAGTCTTGAGTGCCAGCGCATTGTCTTGATACTCCCATTTCGTGCAACTCACACGACTAGATGGTGCATTAAAATATTGTGGGGCATCGCCTGATCTGATGTTATTGTATTCAAAGTGTTCTACCATGTATGCACATTGTCCCAAACAACCCTCATTTGCAAGTAGACTAAGTTTGATAGGCATACCATTTTTATGACAATATTCTTTTGCATATTTGATTCTCAACAATGCATCACGATCTCGCATCAAATCACGATCAAGATTGATATAGTGAAAACCTGCTTGTGCAAGATTAACAACTTCGGTTGCAGTATGAACATCTCTGAGAATTGTATTCTTAATCATCAATTTAGGAAATGTTTCTTGAATCTGACCTGTTGCAACCCAATGCGTATGTGGTAGCGTAGCAATGTGAATGCCAGCATCATAGTATGGCTTGAAATTTTCAATCCACAAATCTAGATTTTCTTGTGTTGGTGGCACTTGAATATTGTTGAATGTTGCGCTAATTGGTATACCAAGTGCTTCTTGAATGTTTCTAGCGGCTAAAATGGCTTGTTCATAATCGCCATCATTTTTAAACAAGTCTCCCATTGCATCTTGCAAAAATGGTGCAATTCTTGATGTGAAATACACATCGTAAATCCAGTCTTTGTATTCATGTAGAAATGTCAAAAATTTAAAATACTGTTCTTCAGATAATTTCGGATTCAATGGTACACTAAAAATTTTCATACTTCACCCTCAAAATAAAAGTTTAATTGCATATTCTATATAGGCCGCCACAGGATACAAAAAAGCATAAATAGATGGTACAAATGAACTTTTTAGAGGGGCATCCATGAGTGCAACGAAACCAGCAAGCAGAGAAGAACTAAAAGAATATTGCCTAAGAAGACTTGGTGCACCAGTAGTTGAGATCAATGTGGCAGATGAACAGGTGGAAGACTGCATTGAATTGTCGCTTCAATATTTCCATGACTATCACTTTGATGGCACACAAAAAGTCTATCTAGCCCACCAAGTTACCGAAACCGATGTGCAAAATCGATACATTGACATACCGCAATCTGTTATCGGCGTAATCAATATCTTTGATATTGGTAGCACATATTCTACCAACAATCTTTTCAACATTCGCTATCAGATCGCATTGAATGACCTCTTTGCTTTCAACTACGGACCTTTTGCACCATACTACATGGCACTTCAAAACATTCGTCTAGCCGAAGAACTCTTTGTCGGTAAACAATCTCTACGATTCAATCGTCATCAAAACAAACTCTACATTGACATGGCATGGGGAGAAAAGGTTGTTGTTGGCGAATACATTATTGTAGAGGGCTATCAGATTCTTGATCCAGACACATACACCGATGTATACAATGACCTTTGGCTCAAGCGATACACTACTGCACAGATCAAAAAGCAATGGGGTGAGAATCTCAAAAAATTTGAGGGGCTACAAATGCCAGGCACAATCACATTCAATGGCCAGAAAATTTGGGATGAAGCACTTGATGAAATTGGTAAACTAGAGGAAGAGATGTTGAATTCATACTCACTTCCTGTATCAGATATGACTGGCTAACAATGCGTAATCGATTTTTTAATCAGTACTCTACTGCATCCGAACAGAATGTACTGGAAGATTTAATCATAGAATCCATCAAGGTTTATGGCATTGATGCATACTATCTTCCAAGAACACATGTCAATCTAGACTTGCTCTACAAAGAAGATACAAGTATTATTTATGATGATGCGTTGCCACTTGAAGTTTATCTTAAAACATTTGATGGTTACTTAGGGCAAAACGATTTCATTTCAAAGTTTGGTTTGCAGATCGATGAATCAATGACATTCACACTTGCAAAGAAAAGATTCTTGCAAGTACTGCAACCAAAACTCATGACAGAATATAGTTACAATTTTATCAACGAAGATGGGCATGGGCTTGTACAAGAAGGTGGTTACGATTACTCAACATACATTCGTCCACTTGAAGGTGACCTCATTTGGTTTCCATTTACTCAAGATTTATTTGAAATTAAGTTTGTTGAAGTTATTGAAACACTCTTTCAACTTGGCAAACTTTATACCTTTGAATTGCGATGCGATAAGTATGACTACACCAGCGATAAACTAGACACAGATGTTGCAGAAATTGATCAACTGGAAACTGACTTTAGTGTGTCAACAGATAACTTTCCAGCCATGCTACTTGAAGATGAAACTCAACTTCTTAATGAAGACGGCACAATATTTCTGCAAGAAGGCAACAATGTTCAAAGCAAAGATGCGGCCGCACAAAACGAATTCATTCAATCTCAAATTGGTGACGATGACATTCTCGACTTCTCTGAGAAGAATCCGTTTGCACAAACAAGGATATTTTAATCATGCCAATGTTCGGACACAATTATTATCATACCACGCTTAGACGCTATGTAATTATGTTTGGCAATCTCTTCAATGAGATTCAAATTCATCGTTACAATGAAGCAGGTGCTAAAGTGCAAACAGTAGCGGTGCCTATCTCTTATGGACCAAAACAAAAGTTTATTGACAGAGCAATTGCTGATCCAACAGGTTTTAAAAGTGTTTCTACTGTACTACCACGCTTGGCATTTTCAATGAACACGATGACTTATGCTGGGCTTCGAAAATTAAATAGTACACTTAAGTTTCAAAATGTTGTCAATCAATCTGCAAAAACTGCATCTTCAGTTTTTTCGCCAGTTCCGTATGACATGAATTTTACACTTTCTTGTCTTACAAGAAACGCAGAAGATGGTACACAAATTATAGAACAAATTTTACCATTCTTCACACCTGATTTTACTGTTACAATGAAAGTCTTGCCGGAAATGAATGTGACGCTAGACATACCAATTGAATTAACTTCAGTTACTTCAGATGATCAATATGAAGGCGACTTTGATACTAAACGAGTATTGACATGGGACTTAGATTTTATTGTTAAAGGTTATTTGTTTGGACCAATACGAAGCAACAACAAAGTTATTATTAATGAAGCAACTATCAATACATTTGATGGTTTTGATGCAACCATTCCAGCATTTACAATTACAAAACCAGAATAACAGGATAGAAAAATGGCAAAACAAACAATCAATATTGGCTCAACCGCTAACGATGGAACAGGTGATCCGTTAAGAACGGCGTTCAATAAGACAAACGAAAACTTTACTGAAATCTATGACATTGCAAATAGCGCATTTAGTCAAGCAAATAGTGGTGGTGATGGTGGTGGGCTTACTGCTAACTCTGCTTGGTCTACTGCAAATGCGGCATTCAATCAAGCAAATTCTGTTTATTTACCTTCTGTTACTCGTTTGAATGTTACACATAGTGGTGCTTCTGCATATTTATTTGATCAATATTCTGGAAACAATCCTACAATAAAAATTACTGCTGGCGAAACCATAGCATTTAATTTAAATATTGGTGGTCATCCATTTGTAATTCGTGAATCTTCTGGAGGAACAAATTACAATACTGGTCTTACTCATGTATCTACAACGGGAACAGTTTCAACAGATGCATCAGCCCAAGGAAAAGTATCAGGAACTCTTTACTGGAAAGTTCCTGCAATATTAGCAGGTAACAATTATGTTTATCAATGTCAAGCCCATTCAGGAATGGTTGGAGTATTTGAAATTAAAGAATCAAATGGCAATCCTTTTAACCAAAATTTAAATACTTCAAATAATGTAACATTTAATAAAGTTACCGCAAACAATGTTCAATTCAATAATCTCACTTATGCTGATTTACCTCAATCACCAAATATTATAGCAGGACAAAGAGCATTCATCAATGATGCAAATCTTGAAGCAGTTGAAAATTTTGGCGAAGTAGTAGGTGGTGGTGGCGCTAATTCAGTTCCAGTATGGAGTGATGGGACAAATTGGCGTATTGGATAAACTATGAAAAAAACAATAGATGAAAAAATTAACGATGTTCTTGATGTAACATCTACAGAGATTGTAGCAAAACCGGTTACAACTGTAATCAAAAAAGATACAGTCATTATTGATACTACTGATGACTATGAGTATGCACGAAACAATCTCAAAGGTTTAATTGAGAATGGCAAAGATGCGATGGAAAATATTCTCTTTCTTGCCAAAGAAGGTGAATCAGCACGAACCTATGAGGTTGTAGGACAACTGATTAAGACACTTGCAGACACAAACAAAGACTTGCTCGACCTTGCAAAGAAGTCAAAAGAACTCAAAACAGAAAAAGAAGAAAAGTCTGGTAGAACACAAATTCAAAATGCGCTTTTTGTGGG